>MCND01000033.1_pt1 | contig 64361 bp, 58 predicted proteins | sample 778211 | NCBI WGS metagenome assembly MCND01 (sample SAMN04296812, study PRJNA304217) | bioreactor metagenome | isolation source: activated sludge enriched with benzalkonium chloride | place: Turkey: Istanbul urban wastewater treatment plant
GCCAGCAAGCCATGCAGGCCAGGGGCCAGGCCACAGCCCAGCGATCCCAGGCAGAACAGCATGATCCCGCCCAACAGTACCCGCCGCCGTCCCAGCAGGTCACCCAGGCGTCCGGCACTGGCGATCAGGACGGTGATCGTCAACAAGTAGGCCAGCACTACCCATTGCACCTGCTGGAAGGAGGCATCGAACGCCTGGGCCAGCTGCGGCAAGCCGGCATTGGCGATACTGGTATCCAGGGAGGGCATCAGCATCGCCAACGCCAGGCTGGCCAGGGCCCAGCGCGCCCGGGACGCAAGAGGCTCCAGGCTCGAGGCGACTTCGAGGGTGGACATGCAGCGACTCCTGCGTGGTGATCGGTCCCCTAGCCTGGGCTGGCTGCAAGGGCGGCGGAAGGCGCGGCAGGTGCAGTGAATAGCTGCAGGCAACGCCATGCCAGCCGCGTTCGGCCATGCTAGATTTCGCCCATGTCGACTCCCGATCTGAATCTATTGCTGACCCTGGACGTGCTGCTGGCCGAAGGCAGCGTGGCGCGTGCCGCCGCACGCCTGCAACTGAGCCCGTCGGCCATGAGCCGGGCCCTGACCCGCCTGCGCCAGGCCACCGGCGACCCGCTGCTGGTGCGCGCCGGGCGCGGCTTGGTGCCCACGCCCCGGGCCCTGGAACTGCGCCAGCGGATCGGCCCTCTGGTGGAAGAAGCCCTGGCCGCCTTGCGCCCGGCCACCGAGGTCGACCTGCGGCAGTTGCGTCGCACCTTTACCCTGCGCAGTCGCGACGGTTTCGTCGAGAATTTTGGCCCGGCACTGCTCGCCCGCCTGCAGCGGGAAGCACCGGGCGTGCGGATTCATTTCGTGCCCAAGCTGGACCGCGACAGCCAGCCCCTGCGCGAGGCCAGCATCGATCTGGAAACCGCAGTAGTGGATGCCGATACCAGCCCCGAACTGCGCACCCGGGCGTTGTTTCGCGATCGCTTCGTCGGCGTGGTACGTGCCGGCCACCCCTTGAGCCGGGGCCCGGTCGACCTCGACGAGTACCTGGCCGGCCAGCACATCCTCGTCTCCCACCAGGGGCACGACCACGGCCCCATGGACGATGCCCTCCAGGAGCTGGGCCTGGCACGCCAGGTGATGGCCCTGGTCAGCGGGTTCTCCGCCGCCCTGGCCCTGGCCCGGGGCTCGGACCTGATCGCCATGGTGCCCGAGCGCCACACCAGCAACCTGCGGGCTGGCCTGCATGCCTTCAATCTGCCGGTGGCGCTCGCGCCGATGACCATTTCCCTGCTCTGGCACCCGCGCATGGAAGCCGATCCGGCCCACCGCTGGCTACGCCAATGCGTGCATGAGCTGTGCAGCACCACCTGAACACCCGTGCCAGGTACAGCACGGTTGGGCCGCCCAACACCAGCAAGCACCCCCGGCACACTGGACAGGTACAGCCAGGAGCCGTAAAAAGTCCCTGCCCGCCCATCCGGAGGTCGTCATGTCACTCCTGCACCGCCTACCGCTCCGGCACCTGCCCGCCATCATCGCCGTCACCCTGGGGCTGGCCCTGGCCATTGCCCGGGCCCTGGTGCCACTGGACTACTTCTGGGACAACTTCGCGGCCTACTGGCTACCCCAGGCGCTGGTCCTCGGCCTGCTGCTCCTGACCCGCCCGGCCTCGGCCATGGTCGCCGGTGCCGCCCTGGCCCTGGCCATCCACCTGTTGCTGTTCTGCCTGTGGATCACCACCCCCCAGGATGCCCTGGGCTGGATCTACTACCTGCTCAACTTCCCTGGCGCAGTGCTCGGCGCCGCCGCGGCCCGCTACCTGGCCAAACGCCGCCCGCCGCGCAGCGCCCTGGGCAGCGGCCTGCTGGGGTTCTTCGGTGTGGCGTTGGGCTTGTTGCTGAACTTCAAGCTGCAATAGCTGGCGTACAGCTGATTCGGCGCCGGCGGGCCCGGCGGCGAAAAAGGCCGAAGCCGCCCGCCCGACCCTGGCTGGGTCGGGCGGGCGCGGCTTCAGATCTGACCGTGACTGAGATCGGCCAGGCGTCCTGATAAGGCCTGCATGGCCTCGCTGACCTTGTCCAGGGCCTGGGCGTCCCGGGCGTTGTCTTCGCTGATGCTGTGGATACGTACCGCCAGCTCGTTGATTTCCTGGGTCACGTGGCTCTGCTCCTGCGCCGCCACGGCAATCTGCTGTGCCCGCTGGGAGATGTCATCGAAGCTGTTGACCGTACTGGACAGCGCGTCCGAAGCCCCGGCCGCCTCGCCCACCGCCTGGCGGGTGCGTGACTCGCCGGACTGGATGGCCTGCACCGCCTGGCGCGAGGCCTGCTGCAGGTCGTTGATCATGCCGCTGATCTCGTTGGCCGAGGTCTGGGTACGCCCGGCCAGGGTCCGCACCTCGTCGGCCACTACAGCGAAACCACGGCCCTGTTCGCCGGCCCGGGCCGCCTCGATGGCGGCATTGAGGGCCAGCAAGTTGGTCTGCTCGGAGATGGCCTTGATCACGTCCAGGACCGCGCCGACCTGCTGGCTGTCCTGCTCCAGGCGCTGGATCACCGAGGCTGCCTCGGCCATTTCCGTGGACAGTTGCTGGATCGACTCGCTATTGGCCGCCACCCGCTGCTGGCCATCCTGCACCACCACCAGCGACTGGCGCGCGGTATCGGCGCAGTTGTTGGTGTTCTGCGCCACTTCCTGGGCACTGGAGGACATCTCGGTGATGGCCGTGGCCAGTTGGGTGTTTTCCTGGCGCTGCTGCTCGGCGCGCCGGGCCAGGGTGCTGCTCAACTCGCCCAGGCGCGCGGCCTCGCTCTGCAACTGGCGGGCTTCGCTGGCGATCTTCTGCAGCATCTGCCGCAGTTGCCCGGCATAGCGGTTGACCGCGCCACGCAGGGCGCCGATCTCATCGGCCCGATCCACGTGCAGCTCGGCATTGTCGGTGGCCTGGCCACTGCCCAGGGCATCGATCTGGCGAGTGGTTTCCTCGAGCTGGGCAATCAGCTTGTTGCCCGCCAGCCAGGCGAAGAACAGCAACAGGGCCAGCAATGGCAGGAGGAACAACAGGATCTCGGTGGTCATGGCCCGGGCCAGGCCGGTGACCCGTTTCTCTGGAGTCACCAGGCCAATGGTCCAACCGGTGCCAGGCATGGTGAACAGGCTGACCCGCGCCGCTTCCTGCAAGCGTCCGTCGCGGTCCAGGTCGAGGCTGCGCACCTGGCCGGGGCGCGCCGCGCTGGCCAGGGTCTCGGCCACCGGGCGCAACCAGGCCTGCTGCTTGCTCAAGGCGTCGAAGCTGAGCATCTGCGCGCCACCGCTGGCCTGGGCGTCGGGGAAGTACAGGACGTTGCCGGCCTGGTCCAGGGCGAAGGCATAACCGCCGGTGACCGAACCCTGTTCCTTGAGGAAGCGCGCGAGATCGTCCAGGCGCAGGTCGATGGTGGCCACCCCGGCAAAGGCGCCGCCCTGGCGATAGGGCACGCTGCAGGTGGTCATCGGCACCTGGGTCACCGGGTCCTGGTAGGCCTCGGACCACAGGCAGTGCCCGGCGGCGCTATTGCGCGCCCCCGTGTACCAGGCTTCATGGTGATAACCGGCGCTGCCAGCGGCGTTGTAGTCATCGGAATACACCAGCGAGCCCGCGTCGCTGCGGCCCCAGAAGAAGCTGCGGCGTTCCACGCCCGGGGCGAAGGCATTGGGTTCCGGCCAGATCCCGCCACCGGCGATGGCCTTGTCGTTCTCGTGGTCGATCACCTTGGGCGCGGTGGCCATGACCAGCTCCGACTCCTTGGGCAGGCCCTCGACCATGTGCGCCATGCTCACGGTCACGCCTTCGATTCCCGCCAACTGCAAGGCCAGTTGACGGACGATGGCACTGCCGGTCTGTTCGATCAACGCCGAGCTCGCCTCCACTACCTTGGGTTGTCCCCGCAGGGTCATCACGGCAAAAACCGCCAACGCCGTGAACAGCAACAGCAGCACGCTGCCGAGGGTCAAACGATGAGACAGACGAACCGGAAGCAAAGCCATGACGAACTCCGTATCAGTTAGGCATCCCGACGTTATCGACCGCGACCAGGATTCCCTTGAGAAAAGAGTGACATCGTTCACATAAATCTCACTTGCGGCCAGGGCGTGCCCGATGCGTCAGCCTCGCCTGTCGCGCTCGCGCCGGCGGATCACCGTTACCGTCTCGCCGCCGATACGCCCGCTGGGGCCAGGGCCTGGAGCGCGGCACGGGTCTGCGGCTCGGTCGGGTGCAAGGGGGGATCGACGATCCCCGGCACCACCGCATTGATCTGGACCTGGGAGCCGGCCAGTTCCGGGGCCAGGAGGCGCCGGCCGAGCACCCATGCGTGCAGTTCGAATTGCCCAGCAGCGGACGCCGGGGGCCTTGGAGCTTTCAGGTCGAGGGACGGCAGGGGAACATGCGCACCTCAGGCAGCCTGACCTGCCTGGAGGATTTGCTGGCCACGGTGATCGCGGTGAAGAACGGCGGCGAGTTGATGGAGGTCCTGGCGCGGAGCGGGTAAAGCCGAGCCGCAGGCTCGAGCCATAGAAGCATGGCCACCTGCGGCTTGAGCCCTTATCGCGTGCGCCTCAACCTTCGAGCACCAGCATGAACTGGCTGAAGCGATCGATGCCGTCCTTGGACAGCTCCAAGCCCTTCTCGCCCATCCGCGACATCCACTTGCCGTTGTCGCCACGCAGGGATATCTGGCCGCTGGCCGTATCGATGGCGTAGGCGAACTGGCAATACGGGTCGATGCTGTCCTTGGACAGCTCCAGGCCCGTGGCCCCCATGCGCGACATGAACTTGCCGTTATCGCCCTGCAGGGCGAGCTTCTTGTCGGTGCCGATCTGCACCAGCACCACCTTGAACTTGCAGTACTGATCGATGGAACCCTTGGACAACTCCAGGCCGGTCGCGCCCATGCGCGACATGTAGTTGCCCGAGTCGCCACGCAGCGAGATGACACTACCGTTTTCGATGACACGTTGTGGAATGACGATCATGGTTGGCACTCCTTGCTGATTGGGTATGTCCTGCTTGCAGGCAGCGCCTGCCACTACCGGACGCTGGCCTCTGGTACAGGTGCAACGACCGGCAAGACGCGCCGCAAGCGAAGTCTAGTCGAGCCCCTCGGCAAGCCTCGGGACTCCTGGCAGGAACAGGACCAGCGGTTGGGTGCCCCGGCGCCAGGCGGCGCCGGCGGTCTTCACTCTGGCGAGCGGTGGGTGTACTGCGCGAAGTTCTCGGCGTAGTCCGTCAAGTGCTCGTCGAGCATGTGGCGGAACTGATCGACGAAGTAGTCCAGCGTCTGCTGCTTGGAAGCGGCCATTTCCTCGGCGTCACGGCAGCCGGTGGCGCGGATGAATGCGCAGAAACGGGCATTGGCGTACATCAGCGAGGCGCTGACCTTGCCACGGCCGCAGGTGGCGACCTGGGAATTGGCCAGGTCGATGATGGCGTCGGCGCGATCGTAGAATTCGTGATCCGGTTCGTTGGCCACAGGTGAGTCCTTTTGCTGGGTATGAAAACGAGGCGCCGGAGTATAAGAGCTTTGCCCGGCAAAACCGACGGTTTTCAGCGCCGCGCCAATCTCCCCCGCCCCTACGCTCCGGGCAAGGCCCGCAGATGCCCGGCCAACAAGGCTTCGCTCTTGCCCAGGGACAAAATCACGCTGTCATCGGCCAGCCGCTGGACCTGCTCCAGGTGCGACTCGCCCCGCTGCCGATCACCGTCGAGGAATGCCGCCAGGGCCTGGCCCCGCGGCCGTAACCAGGGCGAATACCACTCGACCTCGGCGGTCAGCGGAGCCCCTTGCAGCAGGCTCGCATCACGTTGCTGGCAGGCACGGCAGAAGGCCAGTTCCGTGCGCAACAGATCGACCATCACTTGCAGGCCAGGCAGTTCCCCTGCCCGGCCCTCCAGCAGCCGCTCCAGTTCAGGTTCCATCGCCTGCGCCGCCGCCCAGTCGCCCTGCTCTTGCCGGGCAGCCAGCCGATAGCTGAAGGCGACCAGGGGCTGGGGCATGGCCGCCTGGTCCAGGTGTTCGAGGTCCGCTTGCGGCAACTGCCCACTGGTGGCTCCGGCCACGCTCAGGGCCAGCAATCGGGCGTAGGCCAGTTCCGCTAGCTGGTCGTCACGATGAGTGAACCAGCGCCACAGCAGCAGGCCGTCGCTGGGCATGGTCCCCAGGGTCGGAATGAGATTGGCCACTCCCAACGCCAGGTTGATCGCGGCAAACCCCAGGAGCACCGCGCCGGACAACCCAGGCCAGGCGAGTCCGAGGCCCAGGGCGGCCAGGCCCGCCAGCAGGTTCAGCAATGGACCGCAGAACGCCACCGCCAGCCATTGCCCGCGCAGCGAGCGTTGCAGGTTGCTTGCCGCCATCACATAACCGCCCAGGCACTTGCGCAGGCGAAGCCGCCAGCCACGCCGCCGCGCCTGGAGTTCGAGGACGGTGAGCCGCATCGACAGCACCGGCATGCCCCACCAGCGGGCCGCCAGGTAGTGCCCGGCCTCATGCACGAAGATGCCCAGGATCCCCAGCGCCAAGGCCAGGCACAGCCCCAGCAATGGCCGGCCGCTGCTGGTGCCGATGACGAAGGTGGCACTGAACCAGCCACTGATCACCACGGCGCCTTGCACCATCAGCAGCAGTCGGTTCAGGGCCTTGGGCCAGTGCTTGCCATCCATTGCGTAACGTCCTCGAAGTGAACCTTGGGGAATCCGGGCGCGCAGACTGCCAGCTTTGCCCCCGACACCTCAAGCCGGCTCTCAGCGGGATTCGGGCCAGTGCCGGGCCAGCACCGGGGCCACCCGGGGCTCGTGCTCGATGCGCTCGAGCAACGCCACGAAGTCCGGTTGGCTGTGGCGCAGCGCGTCCCTCGCGCCGCCCCAGCGCGACACCACCGCCGCCTGGATATCCAGGGCCCCGGGCGCGGCGCCGCCCAGGAAAGGCCGTGGGGTGAACTGGCGGGCGAACAGCTCCCAGGCGTGGTGCAGGCGCTGCCCGGTCGCCTCGCGCACCCGCGCCTCCAACGCCGGATCGGCATCGCTCACCCAACGCCCCGGGTAGTCGAGAATGCCGATCGCCGAATAGCAGTTGGCGGCGATGTACACCAAGCCACGAATGACCTGGGCCCGCGCCGAGGCCTGGGTCGGCAGCAACCCGGAATCGGCGAACTGCAACCCGAGGTGGATCAGGATCGCCGCGCTTTCCGTGAGGATGCTGCCGTCGGGCAGCTGCAAGGTGGGAATCTGCACCAACGGATTGAGCCGCTCCAGGGCATCCCGCCCCGGGCTGGCTTGCCAGGGCGCGGCCTCGATGCAGCGGTACGGCGCCTGGCAATACTCCAGGGCAATCTCCACCATGGCCGAACCCGTGCCCTGGCTTCCATACAAGTGATACATCTTCGCGACCTCCAGGTTGACCGGGGCACTCTACGCCTATCGGTCCTGGGAACGACACTCCACGTGCAGCACCTGCTCGCCCAGGGAGCGCGTCTGGAAGCGCACCGGCAGGAAGGCTTCGATCACCTGGATGTTGCTCGCCAGATGATTGGTCAGGCGCGGCGTGGTGAAGCTGCCACCACCGGCCAGGGCCATGGGCAGCAACAACTGGTCGGCCAGGCATTCGGCCACCACCGCGCCGGAGGCCAGCCATTCCCGGGCCTGGTCGATGGCAGCATCGGCGACGCTTTCGGCCCGCAGGCCGTTCTGGGCGAAACCGCAGAACAGCTCGGTCAGGTGCTCGTAGGCAAACTCCAGCAACAGCACATTGCCCGGGCCGTATTGCTCATCCAACTGCACGTCTTGCAGCTGGTCCCGGGACAGCCCCAGGCGATTGCCCACCCGCCGCAGCTCACGCTCGGCCACATGTTCCGGCAAGCCGGCGCTCAGGGCCCAGGCCCTACGCCCGAGCAAGGCGCCACGCTCTTGCAGATGCACAGGCTGCAGGGTCGAAGGCCGGACCAACAGTTCCAGCTCGCCACCGCCAGCCGGTACGAAACCATGGCGCAGCAACTGCAACTCGACCTGCGCGCCCATGCGTCGCAGCTGCGGCAGCCAGGATTGCTGGAGGAAGTCCGCCGGTGGTGCCAGGGGATTATGGGTGCCGCCGGTAACCGTCACCCGGCTGGGTTCCGGGGCCCGGAGCAAGGCCGGCAGCAAGGTCTGCAACACCAGGGTGCAGCTGCCGGCGGTGCCGATGGCGAAGCGGTAGTCACCGCCACGGATCGGCCCCGGTTCGAAGTCCAGCACCTGGGAGCCCAGCTCAGCCCCCCGGACCCTGGCCCCACACACCTGGGCAGCGGCCTGGACCGCCGTCAGGTGCTGGCGCATCAGGCCCGGACGGCTGCGCCGGGCGCGTATATTGCTGATCCGCAGGGCCTTGCCGGTGAGCATCGACAGGCTCAGGGCACTGCGCAGTACCTGGCCGCCGCCAATGGCGCCGTCCAGCTCGATCACATCCTGTTTCATCATGTTCCTTAAGCGTAGTGCCGGACGGTGTCTCTCAAGTAGGCGTCCAGCAGGGCATTGTCTTCATGGGTGCGCGCAAGCTTCGGCACCGGGCGCTCCAACTCGGCGGCGATGAAGTCGTGCAACGCCGGGCGCCGTGGACCGTAGGCGGACTCATCGGCACGACGCTTCAAGTCCAGCAGCTCATCCACCTCGTCCAGCAAGCGCCGATCATCGACGGTCTCCAGCAGTTGGGCGAAGGTCATGGGCGGTCGGCCCCGGCCCTGGTCGATCCAGCGCACCGCCAGCAACGGTCGCAGCACATAGAAGTATTTCTTGAACCGCACGCTGTCGCCCTGGAGGTAACCGCGAAAGTTCTTCCGGGCCATCGACAGGTAGTGGTTACGTGCCGCCGGCGGGCTGTAGAAGGCCTCGGCCAACTCGCGCAAACGCGCGGTCGCAGCCACCTCGCGGCGATACACCAGGGGCGAGTCGAGCCATTCGAGCAAGGTCGGGTTGGACTTGCGCAGCAACCCCAGGGTCTTGCGCAGCTCCCAGCCGCTGACATCCAGCTCATCGTCCAGCGGGCGCTCGATCACGTCCCGCGCGGCGTCCACCTGGATGAACCACTCGGGTTTCTCCACGTAGATGAAACGCACGTCGTAGTCGCTGTCGGTGGAGGAGAAGCCCCAGGCCCGGCTACCGGACTCGCAGGCATACAGCACCTGCACATTGCGCTCGCGCTCGATCCGCGCCAGCTCCTCCAGGACCCGTTCGCGCATGGCGTCGTCCAGGGGGTGAAGTTCCTTGTCTATTTGCATGTCCTGCTTCCTGTTCAATCGGTGGCACTGGCCATCAGTACCCCCAAGGTCCGGCGCTCGGGGTTCCAGATGCTCAGGCACCAGACGCCCCACCACTCCAGGCCCTCATCGAAATAATCGCTCCAGGCCTCGGTCGCCGCAGTACCCTCGACCTCCCACTCCAACTGCAAGTCGCTCACCCAGTCGATCACCACCGGCTGCGCCTCGGGCTCAAGCCCCAGCAACGCCAGCCAGCGCTGGAAGATCGCCTCCGGCGGCTCGCCGCCCTCGGGGAAATGCGTTCGGTAAGGCGGGTCGATAAAGGCCTGGTACAAGGCCTGCGGACCTGGTAGCACACTGGCTGTACCCAGGCGCTGGATCTCTTGCGCATCCAGCTCCCGAGCCACGGCCCGCTGCACTTCCCAGCGCATCGGCGGCGCCTCGCCGAGATCGGCATAGCGCGGATGCTCCTGGATCAGCCGGCGCCGCGCCTCGCGGTGCTGCTCTTCTATCTGCAGGTACAAGGCGTCAAGGGCCTGGCGATGCAGATCAAGATCGATGCTGGCCTGCGGCGCGACGTCCAGCACCGCGAAATCGAACACGCAGTCCGCCTCCTTCAATTGCCGGCGCAGGGCCTGGATCGACTCGTTGTCCTGCAGGTTCAGCAGTGCTGGCAGCATGTTTGCTCTCCTTGGTTCATGGCAGCCACTTGAGTGAGCCCGCCGGCAATTCTCCGGCCTTTTCCATCATGCGTACCCGCTGGGTCAGCGCTTCGCGCAGCGGCTTGGGGGTCACTGGATCGAACAGTGCATAACGCCCACTGCACCAACCGGCCAATTGCACCTGCCAGTAGCTCGCCTGTTGTGGAGCCTGGTCCAGGCACCAAAGCAGGTACTCCAGCTGCCGCCAGCCCGGTTTGAGACTCAGCAGCATCCGCTGGCGCCATGCAGGCAGCGCTGGCCAGTGAACATCCAGGTACTGCTCCAGGGCTTCGTCGAATACCGCCCAGGGTTGTTCGCGCAGCAGGCTGACCGCCATCTCGAAGACCTTGTCCGAGACATCGCCCAGGGCCTTGAGCTGCCAGGCCATGCCGCGCTCGCCCAGGCTATGCAGGGCCAGCAGGCGAGTGTTCAAGGCCGGCGAGTCCAGGGCCAGTTGCACCATGGCATCGGCCCGGGGCTCTTGCAGTTCCCTGGCCAGGCCCAGCAGGCCTTGCCACTGCGACCGGTTTGCCGGCGCCGGTTGCAGCACCCGGGCCAGCAGCACTTCCCGTGGCTCCAGGCCATAGCGTGGCGCCGCCCAATGCCCCAGGCCACGCAGGGCTGCCGAGGGGTCGAGCAAGGCCTGGCGCAATTGCTCGCGCGGGTCGTCCAACAGCGGCAGCAACAAGCGCAGGGCCTTGACCCGCACGCTAGCGCCCGAGGTCCGCATGACCTGCTCCAGCAACGGCCGGGCCTGCTCTTTAGCCAGTTCGGCGCAGGCGTCCACCGCCATCTGCCGCACGCTGACCTCGCCATGGCCCAGGGCCTGGGCCAGCAGGGCCGGGCGATCCGCGCCACTGTCCAGCAACAGCTCGAAGACGAACCGTGCGGCCCGGCCCCGGCACGCGGCAAAGGCCTGCTCGACCTTGCCTCGTACTTGCGGCAACTGCAGCACCGCTCGTGCCCGTTCCAGGGTCGCCCCGTGGCTGACCCGCTGCTTGGCGGTCAAGGCCAGCAGCGGACCCAAGACCTGCAACCACAAGGCGCCATGTTCAGGTACCAGGTACAGCTCCACGGCCGTAGCCGCCTCCTGGCGAACCTGGGGCACCCAATCGTTGAGGCGCTCCAGCAGCACCACCAGGGCGGCGGCCGACGGCTGGCGGGCCAGGCGTCGTACTGCCGACTGGCGGACGAAGCCATTGCCAAAACCGCTCAGGACCAGCCAGGCATCGTGTTCGTCCCGGGTTTGCCAGACTTCGCGCATCCGGCCAATTTCGTAGTCGCTCAGCTGGTAGTGCCAATCGGGCGGGCACTCCAGCATATCCATGACATCCATCGCTCTACCCCTTAACGCATACCACCTGACGCAAGGTATGCAGTACTTCCACCAGTTCGCTCTGGGCGTCCATCACTTGGTCGATGTCCTTGTAGGCCATCGGAATCTCGTCGATCACGTTCTCATCCTTACGGCACTCCACATGGGCGGTGGCGCGGATCTGGTCGGCCAGGGTGAAGGTGTTCTTGGCCTTGGTCCGGCTCATGGTTCGACCGGCACCGTGGCTGCAGGAGCAGAACGCCTCCTCGTTACCCAACCCGCGGACGATGAAGCTCTTGGCTCCCATCGACCCGGGGATGATCCCCAACTCGCCCTTCTTCGCCGACACCGCACCCTTGCGGGTCACCAGCACCTCTTCACCGAAGTGGCGCTCCTTCTGTACGTAGTTGTGGTGGCAGTTCACCGCCTCCAGCGCGACTTCGAAGGGCTTGCTGATCACCTTGCGGGTGGCCTGGATCACCAGTTGCATCATCAACTCGCGGTTCTGCCGGGCGAAATCCTGGGCCCAGGCCACGGCCTCGACGTAATCATCGAAGTGCTGGCTACCTTCCTCGAAGTAGGCCAGGTCGCGGTCCGGCAGGTTGGCGATGTGCTGGCGCATATCCGCCTGGGCCAGGTTGATGAACAGGTTGCCGATGGCATTACCTACGCCGCGCGAACCGCTATGGAGCATGAACCAGACGCGGTTGGCCTCGTCCAGGCACACCTCGATGAAGTGGTTCCCGCCTCCCAGGGTTCCCAGGTGCTGGCGGTTGTTGCTGTTGGCCAGCGCCGGGTACTTATCGGTGATCGCCTTGAACCGTGGATGCAGGGCTGCCCAGGCCTGGTCGGCCTGTTGCGGGATCTCACCCCAGGCCCCCTTGTCTCGTCCGCTACGTGGCGAGGTACGACCGTGGGGCACCGCCTGCTCGATGGCGCTACGCAACCCGGCCAGGTTATCCGGCAGGTCGGAGGCGGTCAGCGAGGTCCGGGCGGCGATCATCCCGCAGCCGATATCCACCCCGACCGCCGCCGGAATGATCGCGCCCACGGTGGGGATCACGCTACCGATGGTCGATCCCTTACCCAGGTGGACGTCGGGCATCACGGCCAGGTGCTTGAAGATGAAGGGCATCTTGGCGGTGTTCATCAGCTGCTGGCGGGCTTCGTTTTCCACGGGCACGCCCTGGGTCCACATCTTGATTGGCTTACCGTTGGCGACTTCCAGCAATTGGTAGGTCTTGCGTTCCATATCTTTTTACTCTTTCTTCCTGGGGCCCGAATCCGGGCCTTGTTGTATCGGCAGCGCAAGAGCGGATTGCAGTCTTGCGCCCATGATCGATCGGGTGGCCGGTCATCCGGCAGGTCTTGGCGACAAAAAAAGGTGAAACATGCAGCCTGCTCTACCCCTGAGCTACCACCTTGCGGTGGGCGGGAATCGAACCCGCGACCAGGCTGTCCTGTAGTTCCACCGGCATTCGCCGGGTCAATCGGTGCAGGCCGGGCCTGCGGGCAGCGACAAGGGAACGGGCACATTTGCTCTACCCACTGAGCTACAGCCTTGCGGCTGGCGGGGCTCGAACCCGCGACACCATGTAGTACCCGTGGCATTCGCTGCCATCCCGCCAAGGCGGGGGAAACCTGCGACGACAAGGAATCGATGAAACGATGCACTCGCGTTCTGCTGGTTGAACCACGGCGCCCTTTTCGAGCACCGGCGGGACTCGCACCCGCATCTCGAGCCTTGGATGTAGTTCCATCGGCATTCGTCGCAAAAAACCGCAAAACAGGTGGCGCGACAACAGTAGTGGCTGATAGCCGGATTCGAACCGGCAAGACCAGGATGTACAGCCACCGGCATTCGCGCCGTCACCGGCCCTGACAAAATCTGCTGAGACGTCTTTGGATGTAGTCACAGCGGCATTCAGGGCCAATGATCAAGAAACTTCAGTGTGCGCCGGCTGCCCGGCGCATGCTCTAACTCAATAACCTGGCGCTCAGGGCGCCAGGGCCTCGATGGCTTTCACCCAGTGCTGGCCACCGTAGTTGCCGGCGATGAACTGCTCGATCACGTCGAACACCGTATCGCTGAAGCCACCGACGTTGAGGATGTCCTCACGGTCCGAGGCCTGGGTGGTGGCCCCGGGTTGCATATCGATGCACACCAGCCGGGCGTTGGGGTTGATCGCCTTGATCCGCTCCCACTGGCGCATGGTTTCAGTGGCCCCATGGCGCCGGGCGTCGATCCACGACTCGTTGTCCGAGACCAGGATCAGCGTGTCCAGCTTGAACCGCGCATTGGCCAGCTGCGCCAAGGGGGCCGAGCAGTTGGTCCCGCCGCCACCGATGGCCGCCAGCTTCTGGGCATTGGTCATCACGCTGTCCCGGGGGTTGAGGCGGATATCCACCACTTCCCGTTCGAACGGCATGACCCGTGCCGTCGGCCGCTTGCGCAGGACCGCCGCCGCCACCAGTGCCGCCACATCGATGCAGCGCACCGCCGTGGTGGCGCCCTGGCGATAACCCGTGACCGGACTGTGCATCGACCCCGAGACGTCCGGGCATACCACGACCGAACCGCTGAGCGCCGGCACATTGGCCAGGGACAGCTCCAGGGCATCCTGCAGCGCCTCGCGCACCCGCTGCGGCACCTCCTCTCCCGCCATGCGGTAGGCCGCCAGCAGCTGGTACGGGTAGACCCGGGCCTTGGCCACCTCTGCGGCATCCGCCAGGCGCGCCGCCACATACTCCGTGCAACCGCGCACCTGGAACGCACCGTGGCGAGCCAGGGTGTTGAGGTTCATGCGCAGCCCCTGCCAGCCCATGTTGCGAGCCTGGGCGGCCCATTGCTCAGCGCTCAGGCTCTCGTTGCCCAGCAACTGGAACGGTACATCCGGCACCTGGGTGCTGGCCCCGCTGCGAAACGCCAGCAGCTCACGGGTCAGCCCGGGCAGCGCCTGGACATCCACCGGCTTGCCGATCAGCCAGGCGAAGAAGGCTTCACGCCAGGCCTCGCGGGGCTTGGGGTGGACCATCTTGACCACATCCGCCAGCGACGGCTGGTTGCCGATCGATGCCTGCAGCAGCTGGCGCTCGCTGGCGTTGTTCAGCCAGTCCTGCACCAGGCGCTTGGGTTGCGAGCCCAGGGACTTGCGGCCGGTCACGCCGCTACGCAGGATCTGCACGTAGTTGCGTAGCATCTTGCCGTTGTCCACCACCTGGGCGAACAGCTCGGGCACCTGGACCGAACGTTGCGCGGTCAGCGCCGCCAGCAGCAGCGCCGGCATGTCCTTCATATGGCCTTGCTGGCGAGCGTAGCGAGCGGCCTGGGCCACGAAGCGGCTGTCGACTTCACTCACCAGTTGCAACACGGCTTCCAGCTGATCCTCGGGTGAGGTGTAGAAGGTCGAGTTCAGGCAACCGGTGACTGCCAGCTGGGCCAGGCGACGCTTGGCGTTGTAGGCGTAGGCCGGGGCCCGGGAGGCATTGCGGGTGTCGCTCGCCGGGGCTTTTGCCTGTTGGGTGTTGAACAGCTGCTGGTTGGCCATCTTGGCGTCTCGCTGGTTGTCTTGTTCGTTGCCAGAGATATTGCAGCCGCCGTGCCAGCTTTGAATTTTTTATCGAATTTATTTTTAACTTATTGATTTTAAACGTATTTATTTTTCATCTTTATTTCTTCAGTGATTTTTCGCGACAAACGTTGCTCTGATTTTATATCTTTATCTATCGCAGTTTATCCAAGGATATAAACATGTCGGACAAGTCCACGGTCGCCATCGGTTTCGTCGGAGCCACCCTCGATCGTGTCGGCAAGGGCGCCAACCGTTGGAGCCACTGGCGCCCGAGCGTGGGCTTGTGCCAGCAGCAGGATGTGCTGATCCACCGCCTGGAACTGATCCATGGCGTCGACGCCCGGGACATCAGCCTCGCCGGGCGCATTGCCGACGACATCCGCCAGGTCTCCCCCGAGACCGAGGTGCGCTTGCACCCCATGGAGCTGAAGAACCCCTGGGACTTCGAGGAGGTGTATGGCGCCCTGCACGACTTCACCAGCGCCTACGCGTTCGACACCGAGCGCGAGGACTACCTGGTGCACATCACCACCGGGACCCACGTGGCGCAGATTTGCTGGTTCCTGTTGACCGAGGCCCGCTTCCTGCCGGCGCGACTGATCCAGACCTCCCCAGCCCGGCGCCGCGATCCGGACGAGCACGCTACCGGCACCCATGCACTGATCGACCTCGACCTGTCGCGCTATGACCGCATCGCCTCGCGCTTCGCCCACAAGCGCCTGGAGGGCCTGGCCTTTCTCAAGTCGGGGATCGCCACCCGCAACCTGGCCTTCAACCGCTCCATCGAACAGATCGAGCGAGTGGCGGTACGCTCCAAGGCGCCGATGCTGCTGATTGGCCCCACCGGGGCGGGCAAGTCGTTCCTGGCCCGGCGCATCTATGAACTCAAGCGTGGCCGGCACCAGGTCCTGGGGCGCTTTGTCGAGATCAACTGCGCCACCCTGCGCGGCGACGGCGCCATGTCGGCACTGTTCGGCCATACCAAGGGCGCCTTCACCGGCGCCCAGAATGCCCGCGACGGCCTGCTGCGAGCGGCCCACGGCGGCATGTTGTTCCTCGACGAGATCGGCGAACTGGGCCTGGACGAACAGGCGATGCTGCTCAAGGCCATCGAGGAAAAACGCTTCTTCCCCATGGGTTCGGACCAGGAGGTGGAGAGCGACTTCCTGATCATCGCCGGTACCCACCGGGACTTGCGCGGCCGGGTGGCCCAGGGCCTGTTCCGCGAAGACCTGTACGCCCGGATCAACCTCTGGACCTTCAACCTGCCGGGGCTGGCGGGGCGCCGCGAAGACATCGAGCCCAACATCGATTTCGAGCTGGAACGCCATGCCCGGGAGCAAGGCCAACTGGTGCGCTTCAACCTTGAGGCCCGGCGGCGCTACCTGGCCTTCGCCAGCTCCAGCGAAGCGGCCTGGCTGGGCAACTTCCGCGAGCTGTCGGCGTCCATCACCCGCATGGCCACCCTGGCCGACAGCGGCCGGATCGACGAGGCCCTGGCCCAGGAAGAGATCCAGCGCCTGCGCCATGCCTGGGGCCTGGAACAGAGCGAGGACGAGCTACAGCCGCTGTTGGGCACAGACATGGAACTGGACCTGTTCGACCGCCTGCAACTCAAGGCGGTGATCGCCGAATGCCGGCGCGCCGACAGCCTGTCGGATGCCGGGCGGCGCCTGTTCGGGGTCTCGCGCCTGGGCAAGGCCAATCCCAACGACGCCGATCGGTTGCGCAAGTACCTGGCGCGCTTCGGCCTGGACTGGAAACAGATCACCAGCTGAGCATCGCGTAGCTGCTCATGAATGCCCGCTGAAGGCCCTGGGGGGCTCGCGGGCTCGGCAGCGGCTACAAAGAGGATACGCCAGACACCAAAGGTGCCCGCTTCGTGTAGCCGCTGCCGCAGGCTGCGCACGGGCGCGATGCGTCAGATCAGGCCAGCGTCGGCGACGGCTGCGGCACGGCGAACACGCCGCTGGCTCGGGCCACTTCGCGCTCGCCAACGCTCAGCACCACGGTGGCGAAGGCGATCTGCCGCCCGCGCCGGGAATGCTCCAGGCGCACCTCCAGCCAATCCCCCACCTGCACCGCGCCCAGGTAATCGAGGTTCATGCTGGCCGTGATCAGTGGCAATGGCGGCTCGCTGGAGAACGCCATGGCATACCCCATGCCGACGTCCGCCAGGGTGGCGATGATGCCGCCGTGCACGATGCCGCGACCGTTGGCGTGGCGGGCATCGGCACGCAGGCCGACACGCAGCCCACTGCCATTGCCACAGCCGTAGACCGGACCGATCAGCTCCAGCAACGGACTGCTGCGAGGCAAGGGACTGAAACCCTGGGGAACATCCGCTTCACTCATGACAAGCTCCTTGAGCACCAGCGCAGCACCATCGCTGCGTACTGCCACAGATGTAGCGCCAATCCGCGGTGCGGCCTATCAGTATCAATCCGGGAAATTGCCGCAAATAAGTCACAACGCCATCGTGGCCGCCCCAGGAAGGACGGTAAGATGCGCGCCTGCGTTCCCAACGCAGTTTCAAGTACCCAAGGAGCTCCCATGCAACATCAGGACGACCACCCTAACCGCCCTCGCCGCCTGGCCTTTGCCCTGCTGGGAGCGCTGGCACTCAGCGCCTGCTCTCCCAGCGACCAGGGCAGAAGCGCCGTGGCCCTTGGCGGCGCCCAGGGCCAGGCCGGCGCCCAGTTGGCCTACGAACATGAGCTGACCCTGTCGTTGCCCTCGGAGCAGATCGGCCCGCGCCTGGCGCAAACCCGTGAAGCCTGCGAACAGGCGAAGTTCGGTGCGTGCAATATCCTGCGCCTGGAACAAGGCAAGTACCGCGCCCAAGTGGTACTGCGGGTAGTACCGAGCGGCGTCGAGCCCATGGTCCAGCAGGCCGCCGAAGGCGCCGAGCTGGGCGAGCGCATCACCAGCGCCGAAGACCTGGCCGACGCCGTGGCCGACGTGCAGCGCCAGCAACAACGGCTCAAGGCCCAGCAACAGCGATTGGACGAACTGGCCGCGCGCAAGGACATCAGCGTCGGCGACCTGATCGCCCTGAGCAAGGAGCAAGCCGGCATCGAGAATGACCTGCAAGCCCTGGCCCAGACCGCCGCCGGCCAGCAACGGCGGTTGGACACCAACCGCCTGACCCTGAGCTTCCAGCCCAGCGACAGCGGCCAGCGCAGCTCCAACCTCAAGCGCGCCTTCAGCAACCTGCTGGACAACCTGGCCGACGGTACCGCCGAGGCCCTGGAGAAAGGCAGCTACGTGCTGCCCTTCGTGATCCTCGCCTTCCCCCTGGTGCTGCTGTGGGTCTGGCTGTGGCGCAAGTTCGTCCGTCGCCGCCAGTAACCTCGCCTAGGCCTGGGCCTGGAGCGCCAGTTGCAAGCGCTCCAGGCCGATGCCGAACCCGGCACCCTGGCGATAGGCCCCCGCCCCCACCACTTGTTGCTGCGCCCCGAGGCGCCGGCAACGCACCTCGAAACCCTCGCCATCCAGGTAATAGGTCAGGCCACGCTTGACCCCCAGGTTGAGCTCATAGTCCAGCGCCAAGGCATCCAGGAAGCCGGTGCACAACTGCTGCGCCTGCACCAGTGCCTGGCGTGGATCGGGCCCGAGGATCTCCAAACCCAGCTGGGTGAATTCACGGTAGCGCCCGGCCTGGGGCTTCTCGTAGCGATAGCAGCGGGCAACGTAGAAAAACATTGCCTGGGTCCGTCCCGCCAGCAGCTGGCCAGCGGTTTCCTGGAACAGCGCGGTGGCTTCCGGAATCAGGCAGCAAGGGCGACCGGCCTTGTCGGCGAAGGCCCACATCTGGCCGATGACTTCACTGCCCCCGGCTTTTTCAATAAAGGTGTCCTGGCCCCACAAGGCCGGGACTATGACTTCTTCAGCACCCGCTTCGATGAAGCCAGCTCCGGAACCGGCCCTCCAGGATGCGCAGGTTGGCGGCTTGTTCACCGGTGATCATTCGCGTGCCACGGAGCATAGTCATGGGTCGTTCCTCTGGTTTTTTACAGACAATAAAAAAGGCGCCTTGCAGGGCGCCTTGGTGGTGAGTCGAGGGTCAGTGGCGAGGGATGCGCATCACTGACGGCTCGATGCGCATACGCGACCACGGCCCCTGGAATGAGGTCGATGGTGATGGGTGCGATTGCCGAGCCGGAAAAAATTCATGGCGCATCCTGGCATACCGTAAAAGCAACTGACAAGCGCCTCGTTGTTCGTGCCAGCAGCCCCACACTCAAGGCCGACCGCCCACCAACGCGTCGACTCCGGTCAACTGGCCAGACAACGTCCAAAGGCGTTCGGCCTGCCCGGGGTCGATGGCATATGAGCGGACACCGACAAAGGACGGTGGCTCGCGCTCATCCAGCGAGGCGATGTCGCAGTCCTCGCAATACAACCCGCCCATGCCCTCCAGCTGCGGCGAAGTGGCCGCCCAGACCTGGGTCGCAGCGCCTTGCTGCGGCGTCTTGAACGAGGGATCGGCCGGCTGGCCCGAAGCGTCGAGCCAACCAGCCGCGATCATCTCGCCCTGCACCAGATGGCGTTGCAGCGGGGTGAAGATCTTTCCGGGATGAACGGCAAAGGCCCGGACGCCGGCATGCCGCCCCAACCGATCCAGGTGCACGGCGAACAACGCGTTGGCGGTCTTCGATTGCCCATAGGCGGCCCATTTGTCATAACCCCGAGTGAATTGCACATCGTCCCAACGCATGGCCGATTGCTGGTGTCCTGCCGACGACAGCACCACGACCCTGGCGCCACCTTCGAGTGCCGGCCAAAGCTCATTGACCAGGACGTAGTGCCCCAGGTGATTGGTCGCCAATTGCCTTTCCCAGCCCGGGCCCACGCGTCCCTCGGGGCAAGCCATGACGCCTGCGTTGGCAATCAGGATGTCGAGATGCCGGCCACTGCCCAGCACGCGCTGCGCGAGGTCCTTCACCGAAAGGAGATCGGACAGGTCCAACTGCTGGACCTCAACACCAGCAATCCCATAGGTGCTTGCCTGGGCGGCCGCGACATCGCGTGCCGTCACGATCACCTGGGCGCCGGCCTGGGCCAGGGCCCGCGTGGCTTCCAGGCCAAGCCCTGAGTGGCCGCCGGTGACCAGGGCCAGGGTGCCGGAAAGGTCTCGCCCTGCCAGCACTTCTGCCGCCGTACTGGCTGCACCAAAACCGGAATGGATCGGGATTTGCCTGCTCGTCATGAACGCTCCGTGAAACAGGATGGGTAGTCGCGGGAAGATCCCCGCGCCTGGTATTTTCCCGGCTGGACTTGCAGCCGGGAATGCAACAAAGTCCGGTTTTCTATCGCGAGCGTCCGAATATCCATGGACCCGTTATCCGAAGTTCTGGCCCTGCTCAATATGCGCAGCTCGGTGTTCGCCGGCTTGAAGGCGGGCGGCGACTGGGCCATCGACTTCCCTGCGCCCGACGGCATCAAGTTCAACGCGCTCATCGAAAGCTCCTGCTGGTTGACCGTGGAAGGCGCCGGCCCCCCCGTACGCCTGGTGGCCGGGGACTGCTTCCTGCTGTCGCGCAAACGGGCCTTTTCGCTCTGTAGCGACCCAGAACTACCAGCCATCCGGGCGGACGAGGTCTATCGCCACGCCAGCAGTGGCGTCGCCCATTGCGGTAGCGCCGATGAGCTGTTCCTGATCGGTGGCCGCTTCGCCTTCGGCGAGGAGGCCAACCTGCTGTTCGCCGGGTTGCCTGCGCTGGCGGTCATCGGCAATGGCTCGGAGCCGGCGTCGGTACTGAACTGGGCCTTGCAACACATGGCCCACGAACTGGCCGGGTCTTCCCCAGGCCATTCGATCGTGGTCCAGCACCTGGGGCACATCATGCTGGTGCAGGTGCTGCGCATGTACCTGGCCCAGGCAACCGACGCACCACCAAGCTGGTTGCTGGCGATCTGTGATCCACGCATCGGGGCGGTCATCGAGGCCATCCATGCCGACCCGGCCCGGGCCTGGACCGTCGAGGACCTGGCCCGGATCGCCAGGGTCTCGCGCTCGACCCTGGCCCTGCATTTCAAGCAAAAGGCCGGGATAGCCCCACTGGAGTACCTGTTGCGCTGGCGCATGCAACTGGCCACGCAATCCTTGAAAAGCGGGCGGGCGAGCATTTCCTCGATCGCCCAGAAGCTGGGCTACGACTCCGACAGCGCCTTCAGCCACGCCTTCAAGCGGATCATGCACTGCTCGCCTCGCCAGTACCGCGAGCGACAGGCACACGCCATTTAGTGACGCGCCATGCAGCGCTGATAGCGCTCTTCCACCCGCTTGGCGAACCAGGCGGTGGTCAGCTGGCGCGTGATCTTCGGGCTCTTGAGCTCGATGCCCGGGAGTATCTGCCGCGGTACACCCTTGCCCTTGGCCTGGTCGGCCAGGGCGAATACCTTGCGGTACAACGCGGTCTGCTCGAATTGCGCGCTGTCGCCCTGCTCCAGCTGGTCGCGAATCACCGGGTTGCGCAGCCCCAACTGCTTGCCCAGGGTGCGTACTGCCAGCTCGGTACTGCCGGGCAGGATCGAGTCGTAGCGGATCAGGTCGCCATCGAGCGCCAGGCGAATCCCGGTGAGCTGGCTGACCGCAGCCTGGAACGCGGCATTGCGGCTGGCGTACCAGCCAGCGTTGAAGTCGGCGAAGCGATACAGCGGCTGCGGGTAGCTCACCGGATAACCCAGCAGGTGGGCGATGCCGAAGTACAGGCCTCCCCGACGGCTGAAGACCTCGTGGCGGATCGAATCTCGTGGTGAATAGGGATAGCCCTGGGCGTGCTTCTCGGCAAAGGCGATGCTGACCTGCATCGGCCCGCCGGTATGCACCGGGTTGAAACCACCGAACAGGGTCTGGCCCATGGGCACCTGGCCGATGAAGTCATCGAAGATCGCGCTCAGTTCCTTTTCGGTACGGGCCTTGGCCAGGCGCTGGCTGTAGGACTGGCCGTCGCTGGAACGTACCTGCAATGCAGCACTGACCAGCAGCCCCGGAACATGTGCCTTGGCCGCACGGCGATCGACCTCATCCCGGGCAATGCGCCCCAGGCCCGGCACCGCTGGATCGACCTGGAAACCGGACTCCTGCTCGGCCACCGCCAGCACTGCGCACAAGTTGCCGGGACTGGGGTCCAGCCCTTGGGCATTGAAGGCTACCTGGATGTCCCGGGCCCAGCCCTGGCGATCGCTCACCTGGGCGGGCAACAGTCGCAGGATGCGTGCCTGGACCTGTTCGGCAGGTAACTCGGGCGAGTGGGAACCGGGCTGGCTGGCACAACCGGCCAACAACAGCAGGCCAAGGAAACTGCCGACAAGGCGATGTGAAATCATGGTTCTCCAAGGGAAATCGGGACCCGGTCCCTGCAAGTAAAGCAACGAACGCGAGCTTCGACCGAAGACCTGCAGCGCCGTTCCCCTGCCCCGCTCGACAGATGCCAGCGTGATCGGCTTCATGTAGCCGCTGCCGCAGGCTGCGCAATAGCGCAGCGGCCGCCTATGCCCGGCCATTCCTGCGCTGCCGAGCCTGTGGGTCTTGGCGCAGCCCTGCAGGCTCGGCAGCGGCTACAGATCCGTTCAAATCGCCGGCAACAAGAACAGGGCCGACTAGAATCCATCTACTGCACACCCCCCGCCTGGGTGTATGTTCGACGACTCCCCCGCCTTGCCATGGAGTACTGCCCGGATGTTGAACCTGGATTTCTTGATCACCAGCCTGATCGTCGTGCTGATCCCCGGCAGCGGCGTCATCCTGACCATTTCCACGGCCCTGGTAGCCGGCAAGCGCGCCAGCCTGTTCACCGCCATCGGCTGCACCGCCGGGATCGTCCCGCACCTGCTGGCCTCGATCCTCGGCCTGTCGGCGATCCTGCACACCAGCGCCCTGGCGTTCCAGGGCCTGAAGTTCGCCGGGGTCGCCTACCTGCTGTACCTAGCCTACGCCACCTGGCGCGATCGCTCGGCCTTCGCCGTCGACAGCCACGCGGTCAGCCAGGGCGCCGGCGCGCTGATGCTCAAGGCCTGCCTGCTGAACATCCTCAACCCCAAGCTGACGATCTTCTTCCTCGCCTTCCTGCCGCAGTTCATCAGCCACGACGGCAGCGATCCGGTCCCGCAGATGCTGCTCCTGAGCGGAGTGTTCATGGCCATGACCTTCTTCGTGTTCGTGCTCTACGGCCTGCTGGCCAACCTGTTCCGCACCGCGGTGATCGAGTCGCCCAAGGTCCAGGACTGGCTGCGCCGCAGCTTCGCCGCCAGCTTTGCCGGGCTGGGCCTGAACCTGGCGTTCGCCCAGCGCTGAGCCAGCGGCAGTACCGCCGGATCCATGACATTGATTCCTTGCCCAGGACAAAGACATGAACTGCAGCGACGTACTGATCATCGGCGCCGGCCCCACCGGCCTCGTCCTGGCGCTCTGGCTGCGCCAGCAAGGGGTCAAGGTGCGGATCATCGACAAGACCTCCGGCCCGGGCACCACGTCCCGGGCCCTGGCGGTGCAGGCCCGGACCCTTGAGCTGTATCGCCAGCTGGGCCTGACCCAGGCCATTGTCGAGCGGGGTTGCCACGTGCCGGCGGTGAACCTGTGGGTCAAGGGCGAACGGGTCGCACAACTGCCGTTCGAGACCATCGGTGGCGACCTGACGCCCTACCCCTTCCTGCAGATCTTTCCCCAGGACGAACACGAACAACTGCTGGTCGAGCGCCTGGCCCAGATGGGCGTCAGTGTCGAGCGTGAGACCGAGCTGCTGGCCTTCACCGATCACGGTCACCTGATCAATGCCCGCTTGCGCGGTCCCGATGGTCGGGAAGAGCACTGCCAGGCGTTCTACCTGGCCGGCTGCGACGGTGCCCGCTCCACGGTCCGCAAGACCCTGGGCGCCAGTTTTCCCGGCGGGACCTACCAGCAGGTGTTCTATGTGGCGGATGTCGAGGCCGCTGGCCCGAGCCTCGATGGCCAGTTGCATGTGGACCTGGACGCTGCCGACTTCTTGGCGGTGTTCCCCCTGGCCCACAGCGGTCACGCACGGTTGATCGGTACCGTGCGTGACGAACGAGCCGAACACCTGGAGCACCTGCGCTTCGAGGATGTCAGCCAGCGCGCCATGCACCAGCTCAAGGTGCAAGTCGAGCAGGTCAACTGGTTCTCCACCTATCGGGTACACCACCGGGTGGCCGGGCAATTTCGCTGGGGTCGGGTCTTTCTCCTGGGCGATGCCGCCCACCTCCACAGCCCGGCTGGCGGCCAGGGCATGAACACCGGGATCGGCGATGCCATCAACCTGGCCTGGAAGCTGGCCACGGTGCTCGCAGGCCAGGGCGACGAGCGCCTGCTGGACAGCTATGGCATCGAGCGCATGGAGTTCGCCCGGCGCCTGGTCGCCACCACCGACCGGGTGTTCAACTTCGCCACGGCCGACGGCCCGATCGCCTATCTGGTCCGCACCCGTGTCGCACCGCTGCTGCTGCCGAAGATCGCCGCCTTCGACCGGGCCCGCGAATTCCTGTTTCGCACGGTGTCGCAGATCACCCTGAACTACCGCGGCATGCCCTTGAGCGCAGGCAGCGTCGGCCCGGTACACGGCGGCGACCGCCTGCCCTGGGTCAGCGACGGCGGGCAGGACAACTTCGACAGCCTGGAATACCTGGGTTGGCAGGTGCATGTGTATGGCGTGGCCAGCGACGCCTTGCATGCCTGGTGCAACGCCCGAGAGATCCCCTTGCGGGTCTTCGATTGGCAGGCGGCCCATGCCGAGGCGGGACTGGCGCGCAACGCCCTGTACCTGCTGCGCCCCGACACCTACGTGGCGCTGGCGGATCGCTCGGCGGACCCACAGGTGCTGGAGCGCTACTTCCGTGAGCAGCAGATATCCCCACAGCCCGCCACGGCGTTGCGCAAGAGACCGTGAGGCCTGGCTCTGCCCATCGGTACTGGCAAGGCGGTTCCGGCAACAGCCGGCCCCGCCTCACGGGCCTTAGAAGTCGGCCTTGACCGACAGGGTGAAGTTGCGCGGATCACCATAGAAGTTGCCGAAGTTCTCGGTACCGATGGTGGTGTAGTAGCGCTTGTCCAACAGGTTGTTGCCGTTCAGCGCCAGGGACCAGGTGTCGTCGATGCGGTAGCCGATCCGCCCGTTCCAGATGGCATAACCGGCCTGGCTGATGTGCTTGCCGCTGGAAGGCGAGACGCGGAAGTTGTCACTCTGGGCATTGACCCCGGCCCCCACGGTGAAGCGCTCCAGAGCACCGCCCAACTGGTAGTCGCCCCAGACCCGCAACAGGTGCCGCGGCACATAGGAGTTGAATGTCTATTGAAAGTATCAGCCAGTACCAATAAGATGATTCTGCAACAACCAAATCAATACTAACATCAAGGAGAGATCTTATGGCACTTAAACCAGGCCCAAAGCCAATTGCTAAATCAACCGGCGAAGTTGATAAGCGTCGTCGTGACAATAAAGACACGCAGGGAAACAATCCCGACTTGAAACCTAGCAAGTCCTCAAAGAAATAGGTTGTCACTGGCAGAAGCTACTTTAATGGTAGCTTTTGTCATTGAGGCTTGTAGGGAATGAAGGCATAGTCGGTAATTTCGATTTATCTGACGATCATTATCCGCTCTACGAGCACTATAACAACATATCGGACACCATCATTGCGGCATAGCTTGAGAGTTTAATTCTCTTGGTTTTTCTAGATATCCTCCAAGCTTGCCGTGTACAGTTTTTTTAATTCTACCGATGACTGAACTTCCCTTGTTTCGCGAAAAAACTGAGTGACCGCTTTTGGCTGATAGCTGCCCACAATTAATCGCAGCTATCAGCAATGGAGGGGGATGATCTGCGCGCGTCATGCTGAAAAGCTACTTCTGATGATTGTAGCTATTCGTGCGCGAGCAAAATTTTCCGATCAATAGCGTTCCTCAGCCCATGGTTCTCGTAGGGCAATTATCGGATACTGCCATTGCGCCAGCACCCATATTTCAAGGTTGAAACGACTCATGGCAAGGAAGAAGGCAAAAAATTCTACAAGTAACGGCATCCTGATCATTTTCGCTCTGGCCTTCGGCGCAGTCGCATCGATCCCGAAAAATGCTTGGATCGCCATTGGTGTTATTGCTTGCATTGCCGCGGTTTTTTGGCTGCTGGTTCGTCGCTCAAGGCGACAGGCCGAGCAATTGTCAGTAGCCGTTTCGGAGACGGAACATCTGCGAGAGCATCAACGGTCAGGCATCACTTTCTCTATCCGTGAGGTTTCAGGGAGCAATATGGGCACAGAGGAAACCTCTGATTTTTACACTGTCCAACTCGGCTCAGCATCTTCAAAGTCCTTCAAAATTCCAAATGCGAGCACGCAAAAACCTGATGTTCGCTGGGTGCCAGCAGGTGAATCTGTCACCGTTTCCGGTTTTTCAATTCCCGGTGGCATGTTCTATATGGGCAGCGTGCTAGGTGGCCGGCACGATGCCGAAGAACCCTCACTGATAAACCCCAAGCTCCGTATCGCAAAGACACACGTCGATCTAGAAGAACGGCTGATGTCCTATTGGCCCAGTTTTCACTCCATCACGTCAGAGGCTCGCCGTGGATACCTTCAATGGCTGGAGGGCGGTCGTCGTTACCCACTGGCAGACACCGGCTACGTCTTTTTGTATTTCTATGGTCTAGAGCGTCGAGCACTCGTTGACGCAGTGAGTGACCCGGGCGTCAAGGCTGAGCTTCCTTTGATCGTAGAAGAAGTCCAGCGCCTATTGAGTATCTACGGGGAAAATAGGTCGTTCAGGGGATATGCGGAAGGTTTTCTGGATTACCTGAGCAACACCAAGATCGATCCAGACCTTTACCTTGGCTCACCTCCCAACGTTGTCGCGTATAGCTACGAGATGCCACTGCCACTGCGCGTAGGTCTGGGGCAATTCGCTTCCAACAAGCGCCCCCTTGATGCCGATTGGGCATTAGCCTGGGCGCTAGCTGACCCCAACATCAGCAAACGCACGCCCGTGACTCGCTGCAAGGATGTCTTTTCGAGACTGTTCAAGCTTAAGTACACAAGCGCCCATCCTAAGGGTCTTGTCCTGGCGCAGAACAAGACCAAACTTAAAACCAGCTATCGGCCGGCCTCCGCGGTCTTAATGGCCCCCACGCTTAGCTTGGGTGACCTTCCTGATGTCCTGGCCACGTCAGGTACACGAAAAAGCCTGCAGTTGCTGGTTGAGCTATGCACTACCGAGCTTGAACCCTACAGCCGATATTTGGGCCGCAACCCTGATAGCGCAGAAGCTCTCGAAGGTCTTTTGCAACTTCCCGTCGCTCTCTGGCCGACGGCAGCCCGTACAGAATTGGACGAGCTTCAATTCAGAATTGGCGACGACCTGATTGTCATGAGCTTTGGCGAACTCGCAGGCCGGTTCAAGAGCGCCGGCGCCCTGTCCCGCGACAAAGTACTTGCACTTGCCCGCGCGCTGGAATCGCTTCACATCGGTATTGAACCCGACGTACTGGCTGGCAGTAAGACACCGAAAGCAGAAGATCAAATCGCGCTGTTCGTGACTCAACCAGAAGACGGGTCACTGCGAGCTTCTGCAGCCTACAATGCTGCTTCGGTGACGCTCGACCTTGCTAGTGCTGTGGCTTCTGCCGATGGTGATACCTCCACTGAGGAAGTTACGCTTCTTGCTCAACACATCGACTCCTGGAATCACCTGAGTGTGGCCCATCGCAAACGCCTTAAAGCACACCTGCGAATCCAGATCCAGCAACCACCAACGCTGGCCAGCCTAAAGAAAAAACTCGACCCACTAACGGTCGAAGCCAAACGCACGATTGCCAGCTTCCTGGCCCATCTGGCGCAAGCAGATGGCATCGTCAGCCCATTGGAAGTCAAACTTCTTGAGCGCGTTTACAAGGCCCTGCAGCTGGACAGTCAGTTGCTGTACAGCGATCTCCACGGTGCTGCATCTGGAGCAAGTATTGCCTTCGTAAAACCAAAAGCCGGCATTCCTCGTTCCGAGCCTGGTACCCCGATCAACTCCACTGCAAATCAAGGGTTCGTGCTTGATCACGAGCGCATTGCAGAACTGCAACGAGAAACCGCAGAGGTCTCCGCCCTCCTTGCCAAAGTCTTCACTGATGACCAGGTTGACGAACCGGAACAGTTGATCGATGTGGCAGAATCAGTACAAGAATCGAGTGCAGACATTGATGGTCTCGATTTGGAACACTCTGCATTCCTTCGGTTGCTGATCTCACGCCCTGAGTGGAGCCGCTCCGAACTTGAAGCTGCCGCCAGCGACATGGAGCTGATGCTCGATGGTGCCCTGGAACAAATTAACGACATGGCTTTTGAACGTTTCGACATGCCCGTCACTGAGGGTGATGACCCTGTCGAGATCAATACAGACATTCTGGAAGAGTTAGCCCTATGAGCACTATCAGAGCCAAGGATCGCGATGCGGTCATCCAGTCGCTACGCGCAGGCGTCGTTCCTCGCGTGGGCCAACACCTGATTCAGGTTGGCCGGGTAGGCGAACTAGATGCACTGATTAAGGACGTCAATCGCCTGGTTGAAAGTGGATCGGCATTTCGAGTCGTCATTGGCGAGTACGGTGCGGGCAAGACGTTCTTTCTGAACCTGGTACGAGCCATTGCCATGGAGCGCAAGCTTGTCACCATGCATGCCGACTTGAACCCAGATCGCAGATTACATGCCACGGGTGGACAAGCACGTTCGCTTTACTCCGAGTTGGCTAAAAACATGTCGACTCGTACGAAGCCCGACGGAGGGGCTATGCAAGGCATTGTTGAGAAGTTCATCTCTCAGGCCAAAACCGAAGCCAAGGCGGCGGGTACGGACAGCGAGACTGTTATTCGTGCTCACTTGGCCGAGCTGACCGAGATGGTCAACGGGTATGATTTTGCGGAGGTGATTGCCGCCTATTGCCGAGGTTTCGAAGAAGGCAACGAGCAGCTCAAGGCCGACGCCATCCGTTGGTTGCGTGGAGAGTTCACCACTAAGACTGATGCCCGAGCAGCCTTGGGTGTACGAACCATCATTGATGATGCCTCCGTCTACGATCAGCTCAAGCTCCTGTCGAGATTCGTCAGACTTGCAGGTTTTGGCGGTCTGATGATCTGCCTCGACGAACTGGTCAACCTCTACAAACTGGCCAATACCCAAGCTCGTAATGCCAATTACGAACAGATCCTCCGTATTCTCAACGACTCTCTGCAGGGATCGTCCGAAGGGCTTGGTTTCGTTTTAGGTGGCACTCCTGAGTTTTTGATGGACACTCGTCGGGGGCTATTCAGCTACCCTGCCCTGCAATCTCGATTGGCCGAGAACTCGTTTGCAAAATCAGGATTGGTGGATCTGTCGGGGCCGGTCATTCGCCTGACCAGCCTGACCCCGGAAGACTTCTACGTGCTGCTTCAGAAACTTCGTCACGTATACGCTGGCGGGGATATCGAAAAATACTTACTACCTGACGAAGCGCTCCCCTTGTTCATGGCGCATTGTAATCAGCGCCTGGGAGAAGCTTACTTCCGCACGCCACGTACCACGATCACAGCGTTCATCAACCTGCTCGCCATCTTGGAGCAAAACCCGGGCGCCGATTGGCGAATGCTGCTTGGAGCCGTCGAGGTCGCCAGGGACTCAGGCGGCGAAGACGATACCAAAGTCGATGCGGACGATGAACTTGCCACCTTCACACTCTGAGTCATCGAGTTTCGATCAACTTGAGTCCCGAATCCAGAGATGGGTTTGGGCGGAAGGCTGGACTTCCTTGCGCGACGCCCAGGAATGGGCGGTACCTGTTCTGGTGGATGCCGATCAGGATGTCATCATCGCCGCAGCAACAGCGGCAGGCAAAACCGAGGCTGCTTTTCTTCCCATACTCACCAATTTGCTGAATCGTGATGATCCACCCGGTTCGGTGCTGTATATCAGCCCGCTCAAGGCCCTGATCAACGACCAGTGGGACAGGTTAAGCCGTCTTTGTGAGCAGCTTGAGATTCCCGTAGTGGCTTGGCACGGGGACATCTCCTCAAGCAAAAAACATCGCTTTTTGAAGTCCCCTGAGGGGGTGCTTCTGATCACTCCTGAATCCCTTGAAGCCCTGTTCGTCAACCGCGGTTCAAGTCTTGGCGGGGTGTTCCAGCACCTGCGTTATATCGTCGTGGATGAGCTGCATGCGTTCATCGGTAGCGAACGAGGCAAGCAACTTCAGTCGCTAATGCATCGGGTAGAACTTGTTGCCGGCCACCGTCTCCCTAGAGTCGGGCTCTCAGCCACCCTCGGCGATATGAAGATGGCGTCGGAGTTTTTGCGCCCGGGAAATGCCGATGGCGTTACCGTCATTGAATCAAAAAGCTCCAACCAGACTCTCCAGGTGCAAGTTCGTGGTTACATTCAGCCACCCATGAGCGAGCTCAAGAAGAAGCCCGTAAAGCTCTCTGACCAGGCGGAAAATGAAGACGAGACAGAGAACGAGGCAAGCCCAGACTTCGCGATCGCTGATCATCTTTACAAGGTGTTACGCGGCAGTAACAACCTGATTTTCCCAAACAGCCGGTCTCAGGTTGAATGGTACGCAGATCAACTGCGACGGCGCTGCGAGAAAGACGGCGTGCCTAACGAATTCTGGCCTCATCACGGTAGCCTTTCGAAGGACTTACGTGAGCAAGCAGAACATGCTCTCAAGGCAGGGACTCATGCAGCATCCGCGATTTGCACCACGACGCTTGAGCTCGGCATAGACATCGGCAGCATCAAAACAGTCGTGCAGATTGGTGCCCCACCATCGGTGGCGAGTCTGCGACAACGTCTAGGGCGATCGGGAAGGCGCCCAGGAGAAAAAGCAACGCTGCGCGTTTACTGCAAGGAATCGCCACTCAAAGATGGATCGAGCCTCTCGGATCAACTGCGCCAAGGCTTGGTTCAAACCATTGCCATGGTTCGACTGCTGGCCAAGGGGTGGTTTGAACCTCCCAGGGCTCAAGGCATTCACGCGTCCACCCTCGTTCAACAATGTCTTTCAGTGATTGCCCAGTGCGGCGGTGCATCTGCTGCAGATCTCTGGAAAAGTTTGATTGCTGAGGGAGCATTTCCAAAAGTTGAGAAACCAGACTTTGTGAAGTTGCTCAAGGCGCTCGGCGAGCACGAGCTCATTGTTCAGGACAGCTCAGGGTTGCTTCTTCCTGGGACGGTTGGAGAGCGATTGATCAACCACTATGAGTTCTACAGCGCATTCACCAGCGACGAAGAATTTCGCCTTGTATGCGATGGTAGGGCACTGGGATCTGTGCCGGTAAGCCGTCCACTGACCAAGGATCAGCGCATTATTTTCGGAGGCCGGAGGTGGCAGGTTCGTGATGTTGATCTCCAGGCCAAAGTCATCATCGTTTCAGCAGCACGCGGTGGCGCTCCTCCTCAGTTCGATGGTCTGGGGGCGATGGTGCATGACAACGTACGCCAAGAAATGCGAGCCGTCTTGGCAGACACAATCCCCTGCCCCTTTATTGATCAAGGGGCTCAAGAGCTTCTCGACGAGGCTCGAAAGACATTTGTTTCGCTGGGACTTGGTAAGCGCTACATAGTTGAGTCGGGCGGTAAGTGTTATCTGATGAGCTGGCTAGGTGATCATGCCAACGATGCACTGCGCTTGTTACTCAATCATGTCGGCCTTTCTTGTGATAACGCAGGCCTTACCATTGAGGTTGACGCCGACATCGGTCGAACCCAAATGGCACTGAAGGAAGTCGGAAGCCTGGATGCTGCTGATCTAGATTCGATACTTTCGGAGGTGGAAAACATGCTGCGCGAAAAGTGGGATTGGGCACTGCCGCAATCCTTGCTGATGAAGTCGTTTGCTTCCATATCGCTCGATATCTCGACCGCAATTCTTTTTGCACAGAGTCATTCTCTGGAAAAATAAGTGGAAGAAACCGCACTGCATTGCGCCGACGCGACTACGCGCGAACACGCTGACGTCCCGCCACTGGGCTGGTGATGAGTGATCATTACCAGCCTAGCCTTGCGTAATTCTGAGCCTGTTAACACGGCTCAGAAACCGCATGTCGACGACAAGACCTAACGTCGAACTTCAACCTTGTAGAACAAATTTTCTATCATCAGGCGGCGCCGATCGGACATCACTGCCCCTTGAATTTGACTCGCCAGTCGCACATAGAATTTACACTCTCGTTGATTGGCTAAATCAGAGATGGAGCGTGCCGCCTGAAGAAAGTCCTCATACGTGCGAGTGGTGTTTGCCATCAGAGCGGAGAAATTCGGGAGCGCTTCAGCATCTGCCTGTCGTGTTGGCGGCCAGGCCGGTTCAAAGCTCAGTGAGTCCTCCTTCAAGTACACCGTGAGGAACATTTCTGCTTTGCCGGCTTCGTTCGCCCAGCAAGGCGGCAGATCGCCTCCCTTGCCCTTGTTCAGCTTGTTTTGTAGAAACTGAACCTGCCCTTTCAGGTCACTGTTGGTTTTCTGCAACGTCGTCGGATTTGCACCTTGTTTCTCGGCTTGGGCATAAGCTTCAGCGTTCTTCACAATGTCTGAAATCTGCTCCAAAGTCGGAACGCCTTCTTGCCCTAACGCGGTCTTCAACAATTGCTCAGTTGCCTTGAGAGCACCTATGCGTTTGATGACGTCCGTGGGTTGTGCGTCCTTTTCCTGGTCAGGATCGACCACGAGTTTTTTGAGCTGGTCATAGGACATCATTGTTTCAAGGATAAGGCGCTTGGCATCTTCACCCTTGTTTTTGCTACCAGCCTCCTGCAAAGCCTTATCGATAGAGGCTAGCGCAGTAAGCTGTTCATCTTTCTGAGTGAGTAGCACCTTGAGGCGGCCGGCCTCTTCTTTTGCCTTGGAGGCATCGATGAGCTTCGAAATGATCTCGTCTGGATTTTTCACCTTAAGAGAAACCATTCGCGCCTTGAGCTCATCACTCGCAAGCTTGATAGCTTGTTCACGCTCATCGATATTTTGATAGGCGGAAATTTTGTTCGCCATCTCCGTATTCTTATGCGTGAGCTGCCAAACTTTGTACCCCATCAGCAAAAGAAGAATGAAACACAAAATGATCCAGATTTCGGTAAGTGACAGCTGAAACACCTGATCATTTTTAGAACTCATCAGGCAGTTCTCACATCCGACGCAGGCACATGGTCGAGGGCCTGCGTCGCGTTGGCAATTGACTCGAGTGATGGTCCGAAAGCTTCTTCGCTGGCCGCTAACAAACGTGTTTCAGGATTGCTGATGAGATCAATCTTGCCCATCAGCTCATCCAGCAATCTGGCATTCGCCGCCTCGATGCCGCGGTTGCTCGATTCAACGCTGGCAGCCAGCGCCTTATGCACATCACTGCTGGCCACGACCGCCTCCACCAACGGCATCAACGTCAAGCGTAAATTGTCCGCGAAGACCTCGTTACTCTTAACACCGGAATCGCTGACGGCATTTAGTGCGCCCGTTACTTCCTGAGTTAAACGCTCCACTGTGGTTTCGTCACTCACAACAGTGCGTAATTCTTCAAGCTTTTCGACAATTTTCGCGAATACCTGCTGGTTAGCTTTCATGTCCTCCATGAAATCCTCTCGTTGATCTTCCAACGCATCCAGATAGCTTTTTTGAATTTGTTCCACTCGACCCATGACGTCACTGCCCTGTGACTTCATCGATTGCGCCAAGCGTTCTTGGCTTTCCACGATAGAACTAACCGCGGCGACTGCCTGCCCGATCGTTTCAGTTTTGGTGTTCAAACTACGGATCGCAGTGCCCACCATCCGAGCGGCAGCCTTGACGTCCAATGCCAATGTAGAGACCCCTTCGTTCAGGGTGTCGGTGGTTCCGGATAGCGTATCAATAGCGGGGTTAAGTTTTTGAGCGAACAGGTTATCCGGGAACAGAGTCTGATCGAGCCGCTCCTGTGCTTTTTTACCGAAGTCGAGTGCATGCGATTCCATGCGATCGAGTGTCTGAGAGCTTTTCTCAGAAAGCCCGTTGATGGTGGTCAGTAAATCCGTACTGGCGTCATTGGCTTGTTTAAGGATGCGTTCGAAAGCTTCATTGCTTTGACGGGTAGCGCTGGCGAAAAACGCATCCATAGCATTGGTGCTGTGCTGAGAGATCGTGGTGATTTGCTCATGGACGCTCTGCACTGCTTCCTTGGAAGCAGCCATAACTTGATCCCTGAACACCTCCAGCTGCTGGCTGGCAGCGTCAAAAGCCATGGTCAGGTTTTCAGCCGACTGAACAGCACGCTCCTCAACGCTCCTGACCGCGTCGTTTGTATCAACTTTGAAGCCTGTATGTAGCACCCTGGCTAGCATGCCTATGGCTGTGCTCACCATCGCGGCGCCAAACCGAACGGCCATTCCATTGAGATTCTCACCAATGGAGTTAATGTCGAGCAGACAGATGATGATGCTGCCGACAGTGAATAAGAACCCGAGGTAGTACACCGAGTCCGCAAATTTCGCGAGGGTGAGCTGGACGTTCCACTTCTCCCGTACGCGGTAACCTACAAACCAATAACAACACATCACGAGCAATGGAAGCACAAAGCCGAGCCAGAAAGGCTCGTTGAGTAGGAGGCTGGTTACGGCCAAAGTAGCCTTGAGTATTACCGCCGCAATGAAGTAGGTTTGCACCCGGCGCACGTGCTTGTTGAAGTCCAATTACAGCCCCTCCATTGCAGTAATTCCCTCAACCGAAGCCCCGTTGGCCTCGAAATATTGAGCCCAGAAATTGCCAAGCTCGTTGGTTTGTGGCGTTTTCTGCTCGTTTGCCAGCAAATTGATGGTCACGGTGGCTCCGTTTAAGCCTGGCGCTTGGGCGTTGCGACCATAAGGAGACTTGGCAAACTCTGCATAATTGTGTCGTTTATTTTTGTACATTGAGAAATCAGGCATGTTGGCCAACATGTCCGAGTAGATGACAAGCTTGCGGTCACCTTTTACGTTGGCATGATCGAACCCGTTGATGCCTACCAGTTGAAGCATCTGAAAAATGGGTGACAGCTTGCTGTGTTCGTCGAGTGGGATATGGCGCACAACGGCATCGAGCGGCTTGGCGAACTTTTCATTGAAATCCCTATCAACAAACTTCTTGGTCGCCGTGAGTTGACTGCGATCGCCCCACTGACCAGGGTTGCAGCGTTCGAAGATAGGCTTTTCGTTTTGCTCAAATTTTTCCCCGAGCAAAAACACAGAAAGCAGGTGCCCTTCAGGCACCTCGTTCACCACCATCGTCTTGAGCCGCTGGGACAAAGCAGCCTTCTGGGTGAAAGGGAACGGCGAGGTGTTATCAATTAACACGACATATTGGCCTTTAGGGCCGTTACTGGGGCAAAGGGTCTCCTTGTCCAGGGTTTCGTGGTTCATTTTGTAATAGCCAATCCCGCCGAGCACCAAGGCGACTGCAACGCCAATCACGCCGCCCCAAACCCATTTCCCGGTGTTACTTTCACGCTTGGCATAAACCGACATCAAAAATCCCCTTATACCAAATCCTGGAGCGGCTGAAGCTGGTTGTATTGCTGATTGAACGAGGATTGGACTCTTGCCCGGATCGGCTCAACTTCAGCGACCAATTCACGCAGAAGCTGCTCCTGTGCATCCAGTCGCAACTCATCCTTTTGAACACTGAAATCCGGCATGTCCAGGGGGCCAAATGTCACTGGATGGTCGAAATAATCAGGTGGTTGAACATCCGTAGGGCGCGCCATCATATTTTCGTTCTGGTAGTAGCGGGTTAGGCTCTGCAGCGTTTCATCGGCCATGACCAGCGTTTCGGATACCTGTTTTTTCACTATCGACTTCTGGTTCATATTGAACTTGAAAGCTTTGATCGCCTTTTCAGCTGCCTGCACGCCGCTATCGATTTTCAACAGCACTTCGGCCTTCTCGACTTCCAGCCTATCTCGCAAGCCTTCGATCAATTCGATATAGCGGCGGTGAGCCTCAGCATATTGACTCCATACCCCCGCATACCCCGGATAGCGATCCGTGAAGTTGTAGCCCTCCCAAACGCCGACACAGCCAAACACAATCGTCCCGAAGAACAGAATCAATGACTCGAAATCCTGAATGGGAAATATGCCTGTGCGAAGGCTTTGCCAGACCAGAGGGAAGGCGTTTTGACTTCCGCCTTCATCCACGGTCAGCACATAACGGAAATAGGAGATCAACACCCCCAATCCAATCATGACGGCTACTGCCAAAGCGAAAGAGACCCAGCCCCAAAACTGGCGTGTTCCCCTGACGTGGTTCTTGTTTCTGAAACCAAGCCCCGCGAGAAAACACGCAAGTACGTTGAAAAACGACAACATGAAGGCCATCGTAAAACCGCTGAGCAAACCACCCTCCAGTCCTGAGCCGAAGAACGTGGCATTTAGCGCGCCTTCTAGGACGCAACAGCCAAGCACGACCATCAGCTTGAAAAATTGGCTACCACCAGTGGGGCATTTTGCAGGGACGCTGGGCAGGCGGTTTTCGCTACGAAAATCGCTGAGGATCTGAAATTTTGTTTTTGTGTCAGCTGCGAAATCCTTCATACGCCCGTCTTCACGAGTAAGGTGATGATCGGACGTACGAACAAACTCGTTCCCTAACTCGATGGCGCGGTTCATATCCAGCGTAATGTCGATCGAGTCCAGGCGATTCTGAATTTGCTTAACACGCTGCTCGCCATACTTCACCGTTTGCTCTCGCATCCGGCCAAGCTCCGCACGGACGGCGTGCTCGGCAGCGGTTAATTGCGTATCGCCGCTCCTCGGGATGCCTTTCGCGCCGTGTTCTCTAGCGATTTTTTGAAGATCCAGCTTTTTCTTGAGCTTCTCAGGGTCAATCTTCGGGATGAGCGGTTCGCTATGCTCTGTTTCCTGGCTCGAAAAAAGGGAAGCAATAAAAGCAAAGAATCTTTTGAAAAAATGCATTGAAGACATCCATGCGCTTTGTTAATCAACGACTTATGACATTCATATGCGCAAGCGTGCTACGCAGCATGAATTGCCGTTTTTATCGTTCTGGAGGGTGAGTTCAGGAGGAATCGTCGTCCGTAACGTGCAGCCGTATCAAATAGCCATCAGGGCGGCGAAATGATGACTGCACCACTGCTCCATAGCAAGCAGGAACGAGTAGTTTGCGGACTAACGGCCGGGCTAATAGGCGGCTGCTAGTCAAAGCAAGAATTTTTACTCGGCTGGAGGCCCAACCAGGTTGGATCATCCGCGCAGTACTAGAAGGGTCCGAACTATTCGCCAAGCAGCCTCAACTTGTAGGCCGCTGCCACGCCTTTGAAGCTAGATTGTTCATGATGGACTATGACCTACGCAGTCTAGTCCCCCGACGGCTATACGATCCCAGAGCCGCCCAAGCCTAACTACCGGGTATGCAGGATGACCCGAGCGACCTGAGATAAACAAGCTGATGGTTGACCTGTATGTAGTTCTCAATCAGCAAAAAAAAATAACCTTAAACACTCAAAAACGTTAGGACCTGAAGAGAAAGACCAAACAGCATTGGTAAAGAGACCACGCGTGAGCGCCAAAGCCTGCGCCCGCCCACGCGGAAGCCGTGAGGATTCCACCCAGAGCCGGTGGTTTTGTGGGGGTAAAAATGGCAAAAAATAAAAAAGGGTCGCGAGATAAAATCTCGCAACCCCTTGAATTATATGGTCGGGACGGAGTGATTCGAACACTCGACCCCTAGCACCCCATCTCCTTTCTCATACTTTTTGAAAGCTTCCAAAATTTTACTCTGGATTTTTCTAAGCTAGTATTTACTTGAGCTCCAGCGGTGTTCTGCTCTACGAGAGTCCAGTAACGTCCACCAAGAGCCGACGTTTTTGTGGGGGTAAAAGTAGGGGGAACCCATTTTATGGCCAAAATCACCATCAAAGAACTCGAGTCGCTGACCGCCAATGATGCCGGCCGAATCCTCAGGGAGGACGGCAATCTGGCCGGTCGAATTTCCCTGCGTAAAGACGGCGTGTCGGTCAGTTTTTTCTATCGCTATCGGTGGGGCGACCAGAACAAAGAGTACGCCTGCGGGTCCTGGCCGCGCAAATCCCTGACGGACATCCGTAAAGCACGTAACCAGGCCCGTGCGCTCATCGATGAGCAGATCAATCCCAACGAACACAAGAAAACCGCTAAGGCACAGGCGCACGCCGTGGCTAACGTAGAGGCCGAACAGGAAAAGACGCGCAAGGTGCAAACACTGACCGTCCAGGATCTGGCCAAGGCGTGGCTGTTGGATGGTGTTGCACGCAAAGACGGTAACGCCGAGTTGCAACGACGCTTTAACAAGGACCTATACCCGGCACTCGGCAAGACAGCGGTGAACAATGTTTCCGAACACGATGTTCGAGCGCTGATCCGCACCGTGCTCAACCGCGGCGCTTACCGGCAAGCGATCAGCTTCTTCGCCGACCTTACCCAGATGTTTAGCTGGGCCAGAAAGCGCCAACCTTGGCGGACCTTATTGATCGAGGGTGATCCAACTGAGCTGGTCGACATCTCCCCCTTGATCCCTGCCGACTACGAACCGGAAAGAAGCCGCATCCTTTCGCCGGCTGAGCTGTTGGAACTGCACAACCGCTTCCAGCAAATGACCGCCGATTACAACGCTCTCCCCGCAGGCCAAAAATACGACGGCATTCGACCACTGAAGAAGGAAACCCAACTCGCGCTTTGGATCAGCCTGGGCACCCTGTGCCGGATTGGCGAGTTGCTCCAGGCCGAATGGAAAAATGTCGATCTGGACCAGCAGACGTGGTTCCTCCCCAGTGAAAACGTCAAAGGCACTCGCGGCAAGAAACAGGACCACCATGTATTCCTCTCCCCCTTCGCCCTGCATTTCTTTCAGGAACTGAAGACCCTAACGGGACATTCCCAATGGTGCTTCCCGAACAAGCTGGATGATGGGCATGTGGACGTAAAAGTGGTGAGTAAACAGGTCGGCGATCGCCAGGCGCGGTTCAAAAACCGCAAGGCCCTCTCCAGGCGGCGTCATGACGATACGCTGGTCCTTGCCAACGGCCAGAACGGTGACTGGACACCGCATGACCTGCGCCGAACGGGAGCGACCATGATGCAGGCCTTGAGTGTCAGCCTGGACGTCATCGATCGCTGTCAAAACCATGTGCTGGCCGGCTCTCGGGTGAGACGCCACTACCTGCATCACGACTATGCCGAAGAGAAGAAACGCGCCTGGAATCTGTTGGGCGATCGACTCAGCGCCGTATTGTCCTCAACCTACGAGCACCCAGCGATCGAGTCGATGATGTCCTTTCCAGACTACGCAGCCGCAGAGACTCTGCCGTCCTCATAAGTCGAATTCTTATAACGCTGAACTCCTTGTAGTTATGTATATATCGCTGAGAGCTCGGTTCGGGTCGATTCCGACCCGACATGACACGCAGCAATCGGCCAATAGCGGTATAGCTGGTTCTGTTATTTTCCCGCTGACAGATCGTCGGAGAGCTTACTTGCACGTCAGTTATGTGAAACAGAGGTATGCTATTAAACAACTAACACTAATCGCGTATACGGCCCTTCCGCCATAGGCAGAGCACTACCAGAAACCCGCCCATCGACATCAGTGCTGCACAGAGAAATATCGCAGCAAAACCAAAACCTGACGCAACCAGGCCCATCACCGGACCGGCCATCCCCACTGCAATATCGAAGAATAATGAAAGGGCACTGAGCGCCGAGTTACGGTTCACGGCCGGAGTGCTGGCCAATGTCTCCACCCCAAGCCCCGGGTAGACCCATGACACCCCTATGCCGGTCAGCGCGCCGCCGGCAATTGCCAGCGCAGGCGAAGGCGCGAGCCATATCAGCAGCATGCCCAACGTCTGCACAAGCAGGCAGCCGCCCACCACTTTGTACCCTCTGAATCGCTGCAGTATTCCCGGCGACGACAATCGGGCAACGATGAAGCCTGCGCCGAAACCACTTAAGCAATAAGCGGCGTGGTCCCAGCCGAGACTATCGAAATACAGTGCGACGAAGGCCGTAAGCCCGCCAAATCCTACCGAGCTGCAAACCAGGACCAGGCCGTTGGGCATGACCGCGAACAGGACTCGATAAAAAGCCAGCCGGGCGCCTGCAACCAATGGCGCTGGGCGCTTGCCCAGAGCCAAAAGCAGGAACGCCAAGCCAAGCAACACGGTGCACAGTCCCACACTGGCGATACCCATCGAATTGCGCAGCAGCACACCCAGTGGCGCGCCAACAGCCGTGCCGCCGTAAGCCGCTATTCCGTTCCACGACATGACCTGTGCCGCCCGAGGGGCACCACATAACCCGATGGCCCAGGTGCAGCAGGGCGTGGAGATCATGGCCGTGGACGCCCCCAACACCAGCCTCCCCAGCAGTAATAGCGTCAGGGTCAACCAGGGTTGGGTGGGCAGGATAATGGCGAGCGCCGTCAGGGCGCCGCTCAACATCAAGCCACTGAACCCGCACACAACCGCGTATTTGGCACCCAGGCGATCAGCCACGCCACCGGCCAAGGGGCGGGCCAGGAGCGTCGCCAGGTACTGCGAGCTGATCACCACACCCGCGAAAACCGAGGTCAGGCCCAGGTCATTGAGGACGTAGCCCGGCAACACCGCGAGCGGCAAGCCACTGCACACGTACGAGACAAAGTTGAATACGATGATGGACAGGATCAACCCGTTGCGTTGATTTGCCGTGCCGTCGCTCCGGCTTAAAACACCGATATTGCCCATCACTCATGCCGCTCTATACCCCGTACGACATCCGCCAGCAGCTGGGGGTGTGATACGAACGGCTCGTGCGCCGTATCGATTTCGATCACCACGCCAGCACCGGCACGTTGCGCAAAACGGCGCTGCCAGTCGATGGGCAAAATGTTGTCGCGCAGGGTGATGATGTAAGTCGCCGGGATCGATCCTTGATACCCCTCACGACTGATGGAGTCTGTCGCCACACAGAGTGGCGTCGTGTCCTGACTCACTTCGCTTAACAACCAACTCAGGGTTTGCTCACTCAAGTCCTGACCGAACATGGCCACGGCCAGCGCTTGAGGAGTTGTTTGCACTGGGTCCAGCGGCCAACCGACATGTTCCGGGCTTTCGCCATGCAGCGTAGTGCCAAGCAACTCCAGAATCGATTGGCCTTCACTGGGCAATGCGCAGGCCAGGTAAACCAGCTGCGAATATAGTTGCGGAGCGGCCACCACCATCATTGGCAGCACGCCCCCCCGCGATGGAATGCCCAAGCAACACGGCCTGGTTCACGCCGAGTGCATGCAGGTCTTCATTAAGTTCGTTGACCACGTCGTCTAGCCGCAGGGACGCAACATCCCGACCGCGCTTCTTGCCGCACCCTGGCATATCCAGAGTGATCACGCGGTCGAAGCATCCGGGTTGCTGGTTTAACGCTTCCACAAAGTGTTCCCAACACCAGGACCCATGGTTTCCGCCATGCAGCAATACCAAATCAGTCATGCGTACGCTCCTGACAGTGGGTTCCTGTTGTTCCTGCCTTGATCATTTGATTGCATAGCAGCCCACGGCCACGACGTATCCATTAACCCGCTGCAGAAAAGTCCTCTTGTATTCGTTCTGCCCGGTCATAGGGTTGCGCCATTGATAGGTGATCTCGCCTGCTTCATGCGCGTTCATCTGCTTGAGTATGTCCTCGCCAATCGGCTTGCCGTCGGTTGAGCGCAATGACTTGAAGTCGGTGCCGATCAGCCGGGGCGAAAAGCCGTGAGCGACGAACCGCTTGGTTTTCAGGTCCACCACAAAGGCGTAAAGATCATCCTGGGTAAGCTGCTTATCGTGCTGATTAATGAGCTCGACGGTGGTTTTCGCGTTGCTGGCAACTTGCTCGGAAATCTGGCGCAGCAGCTGTTGTGCCTGCTCGGGGCTGGACCGTGGCATGTAGTAACCCACGGAGATCACCCGATCTTTCACTCGTTGATAGAACACGCGCTTACGCTCGACCTTGCCGTGTTGCCAGTTCCACCAGCGGTATTCGGCGCTACGCACGATGCCGTCTTCTGGCTGCGAAATGGCTTGTTGTAATGCAGCCTTGAGGTCGTCGTCCAGCACACTGACCACCGGTTTTCCGACCAGTGAAACCGAAGGCCCACCGCTGGCAAGCATCACACCGGAGGTATCGACCACGTAGATGTACAGCTCACCATCGACATAGGCTCCCTGCCGGCTGAACTCGGCCATAGCGGTGTCGCCCTTGGCTTTGTATTCGGCGACAGCTTTTACCAGCAAGGCGTTGGCACGCTGGGTGTCGGCACCATAGGCATCCACTGGCGCTTGTTGAGCCATGCCGACAAGAGAGACAAGGCACAGGCCAAGAACAGTGAACGCTCGATAAAGGCTCATTGGTGTTGTTCCTCTGGTGATCTTTTTGATGTCCGAAATTCCACTGTCAGATTGTCAATGAGCCGCGTTTTGCCGATGCGCGCCGCCACCAGAATCACAAAGTGAGTATCGGTGCTTGTCAGAGGTTTTAAATCCTGGGCATTCCTGACTTCAAAGTATTCCAGCTGAAAACCGGCGTCGCTTATACGTTGATGACATTCAATCAACTGGCGCTCATCCACCCGCCTCTCAATCTGGATACTCGCCGCCATTTGCTTCAAACAAGCGTAAAGGACGGGGGCTACCGAACGCTCATGGTCACTCAGATAGCCGTTGCGCGACGATAATGCCAAGCCGTCCGCGGCCCGGATCGTCGGTGCACCGACAACGTCAGTCACCATATTGAGATCCCTGACCATCGAGCGGATGACTGCCAGCTGCTGATAGTCCTTTTCCCCGAAAACCGCCACGTCTGGCTGAACGATGTTCAGCAACTTGGCAACGACAGTGGCCATCCCGTCAAAGTGACCAGGGCGTGCTGCACCGCAAAGACCATCAGACACGTTCGGCACACTGACGATGGCCTGATTGAGCATTCCATCTGGATAGATCTGTTCGACAGCAGGGGCAAACAGCGCATCACACCCGGCGTTGACCAGTCTTTCGCGATCGGCGTCGGGGGTCCGAGGATAGTTGGCCAGATCCTCATTCGCCCCGAACTGGAGTGGATTGACGAAGATGCTGGCGACCACAAAGTCGGCTCGCTGCTTTGCGCAATGAATCAGGGCGATATGACCGTCATGCAAGTTGCCCATTGTCGGCACCAGCGCGACTTTCTTGTTTTCACCTCGTGCACGCGCCACGAGCGCACGAAGCGCGCTAACCGTATCGACTGTCAGCACCACTTCACGCCTCTTGGACTAATTGAGCTTCGATTGCTTCAAGCAAACGAGGATCATCAGCCGCAATGTCCGGAGCAAAACGAGCAACGACCGTGCCCTGCCGATCAATCAGAAACTTTTCGAAGTTCCAGAGTACGTCCGTTGTGTTGTCTGACTCGATTCCATAACCCTGCAGACGCTCCCGAAAAGGGCCCTCACCCGTCGTTTCGAGTTGTGCGGCAGTCAGCTCGGCGTAGAGAGGATGCTGGTCCGCGCCGACAACCGATATTTTCGAGAACAACGGAAAGTGAATGTCATAGTTCACTGAACAGAACTCAACGATTTCCACATCGCTACCCGGTTCTTGTTCCTTGAAGTTGTTGGCGGGGAAACCCAGTATTTCCAGGCCTTGGGATTTTTTGTCTTGGTACAGTTTTTCCAAACCCTCGTATTGCGGGGTAAGCCCGCATTTTGAAGCGACGTTGACCACCAGCAGAACTTTGCCCCGATAGTCGCCAAGGGTGCGGACGCTTCCATCGATCTGCTTCAGCGAAATGTCGTAAAGGGAGTTACTCATCAGTTTGCCTCATGCAGTTGTGCTTCAAAGAGTACGGCCGATGATTTCTTTCATGATTTCCGAGGTGCCGCCATAGATGCGCGCGACCCGGGCGTCGACCCAGGCGCGGCTGATCTTGTATTCACTCATGAAGCCGTAGCCGCCATGTAATTGCAGGAATTCGTCAAGCAGCTTGCCCTGCATTTCCGATCCCAGCAGTTTGGCCATTGCCGCGATTTCCGGCGTCAGTTCACCGCGCATCACTTTGGCCAGGCAGTCGTCGACGAACACCCGCAACATGGTGGCCTGGGCCTTGGCTTCAGCGAGTTTGAAGCGGGTGTTCTGGAAGTCGAGTACCGGTTTTCCGAAGACCTTGCGCTCCCGGGTGTAGCCGATGGTTTCTTCCAGCAGCGTGTCGATGGATTGCGCGGCACGAATCGCGATGATCAGGCGTTCCCAAGCCAATTGATGAGTCAGGTATTTGAATCCCATGCCCTCCTCACCCAATCGATTGCCGACGGGCACCCGGACTTCATCAAAAAACAATTCGGCGGTGTCTTGCCCTTTCAGGCCAATCTTTTCCAGCAGACGCCCCTTGGCGAAGCCGGCTCGGTCTTCCTCAACGCAGATCAGGGTCAGTTCTTTGGCCGAAGGGTCAATCTTGGTGGCAGTGACCACAAGGCCAGCATTACCGCCGTTAGTGATGAAAGTCTTCTGACCGTTGACGATGTAGTCGTCACCATCACGCCGCGCCGAAGTACGCATGGCTCGCAGGTCGCTACCAATGCCTGGTTCGCTCATGGCAATCACGCCAATCAATTCACCGCTGACCATGCGCGGCAGCCATTGCTGCTTTTGCTCTTCGCTGCCATAGGCAACGATGTAAGGGGTGACGATTTCCGAGTGAGTGGTGAAACCTACGGCGGTGGCGTTGGCTCGCGCCAGCTCTTCGATCATCACCGCCGAGTGACCGAAGTCGCCTCCGGGGCCACCGTATTCTTCGGGCACCGTGGAGCATAACAAGCCGTTCTCACCGGCCTTGAGCCAGACTTCCTTGGGAACGATGCCGTTCTTTTCCCACTCATGCAGGTAGGGCACAATTTCGCGGTCGACGAAACGGCGGGCCTGATCACGGAACATGTTGTGGTCTTCTCGAAATACGCCACGCATTTTGCTTACTCCAGATCGATTCTTGTATTGGGCGATGGGTAATCAGCGGTCCTGGTAATTGGGATCACGCTTGTCGACAAAAGCCGCTACCGCTTCCTGATGGTCTTCGGTGTGATGTGCCAGCGCCTGATACGCCGCCGACAATTCCAGCAGCGAATCGAGGCGCATATGTTGGCCTTCGCGCAGCAGACGCTTGCACAGGCGCAACGCATGACCGGGATTACTGGCGATTCGCCGCGCGAGCGCCTGCGCTTCCGATTGCAGCGTTTCGTGGGTGCAGACTTGCTCGACCAGGCCCCATTCCAGCGCCTTGGCTGCATCGATAGCGTCACCGGTAAACGCCATCAAACTGGCTTTCGGGATACCAATGATGCGCGGCAACAGCCAGGCGCCGCCGTCACCAGGAACAATGCCCAGGCGCACGAAACTCTCGGCGAAGATCGCCTTGGGCGCCGCCAGCCGGATATCGCACATACAGGCAAGATCGAGGCCCGCACCCATTGCCGGGCCGTTAACTGCGGCGATCACTGGGATATCAAGCTCATAAATCGCCAGGGGAATACGCTGAATACCATCACGGTAGGTATTGCGCAGTTCATACGGCGAGCCGGCGAAAATGCCGCCGCGCTCGTGCATGTCCTTGACGTTGCCACCGGCACAAAAAGCGCTGCCATTGCCAGTGAGCACCATGACCCGCACCGACATATCACGGCGCAGCTCGGCGCAGAGATCGACAAACTCCTGAATCTGCTCACGCGTCGTCAGGGCATTGCGGGTATCGGGATGGTTCATGCGCACGGTGACGATGCCGCCCTCACGCTCAATCTGAAGAAACGGGCTCATACCGGATTACTCGCGAGACGGGTTAAGGGTTGTTGGCCATGGCTGGTGAGCAACGGCCAGTATCCATCACTGCCGCCCAGGCATATCTGAGTGCCTAGACGCTGACTCCAAAGGGAGGCCGAGCCGAATTCACTGCGCCACGCCCACAACCGACGGGTGAGCAGATGCAGCGGATATTCCTCGGTAAAGCCAATGGCACCATGCACTGAATGGGCGATGCTGGCGCCGACGCTTGCGGCTTCTGCGGTGCTGATTTTTGCCGCGGCAATGGTCAGCGCGGCGAGCCCCGCACTGGATTCCGTGAAGGCCGCCTCGGCCGCGATGCCGGCGGCGGCAGCCTGCTCAGCGAATACTGCGAGCTGTTGTTGAATGGCTTGAAAAGAACCGATTGCCTTGCCGAACTGCTTGCGTTCACTGGCATAGTTGGCGGTCATGTCCAGTAGCGCGTGCAACGCCCCGGCGGACTGCGCCGCGCGCAGCATCGCGCCGCCCAATTCCAGGACATTGGCGTCGAGCCCGCTGGGCAACGGTGCTTGCGCCAATACCTTGGCACTAGTGAAACCCAAATCATCGCGCGGTTCGCCCGCCACATTCAGACTCAACGTCAGTTCGCTTGCAGCGCTACGCGGCAGCAGCACCACATGCGCAACACCGGCTGGGCTATTAGCGATGGCGACGACCGCTTCAACGTTGCGCCCCCAAGGGACCGAGCAGGCGGTGCCATAAACGCGCTCGCCATCAAGCACCAGATCGGAATTGGCGGCCACGCTGATTGCACCCGCCCTTCCCTCCAGGCCGGCCTTGCTCAGCAGCCAGTTGCCGAGCAAGGCCTCACCCAGTGGCGCGGGCACTGAAAAGCGCCCGGCGGCACGGACCAACACATACATATCGGCCCAACTGGCTTCAGCGCCGCCCAGCGCTTCGGATACACCCGCCAGGGTGAAGCCCGACTCGTCCAGCGCGGCCCACAACTCGGCCGGCCATTCGCCGCCTTCACAGCCCATCACGTAAGCCGGCGTCGCCAGATCGGCAAACAGGCGTTCAATCGTCGCTTCGAATATCTCGCGCATTATCGCAACCCCAGGCCGCGGGCAATGATGCCGCGCAGAATTTCGCGAGTGCCCCCGCGCAATGAGAATGAGGGCGCCATCTGTGTCAGGTAGGCCAGCACGCGTGCATGCTCGCTGCCGCCGTCCTGCCGTGGCTCGGTTTCCAGCAACAGCTGGGCTACCTCGGGGATTTCCTGCTCAAAAGCATTGCCAAGGTCTTTCACACAGGAGGCCGCCCAGGCTGGATGTTCACCCGCCGCCAACTGTGCCGTGACCGACAACGACATATTGCGCAGCGTCAGCAGCTTGGCCGACAGCCGTCCGATCTCCCGCGCTTGTAGTGCGTCAGGGGTCTTGCCCACTGCGTCGATCAGTGTTTTCAACAACGCCATGCAACTGAGGAAACGTTCAGGGCCGCTGCGTTCGAAGGCCAGTTCAGCGGTCACCTGATCCCAACCCTTGCCCTCAGTGCCAATCAAGGCATCGGCGGGCAGCCGCACATTGTCGAAAAACACTTCGTTGAAGTGCTCGCCACCGGCCAGGTCGCGAATCGGGCGGATGGTGATGCCGGGCAGGCTAAGGTCGACGATGAATTGCGACATGCCCTCATGCCGGGCCGCTTGTTTCTCACTGGTACGCACCAGGGCAATCATGTACTGCGAATGGTGCGCGTTGGTGGTCCAGACCTTCTGGCCATTGACTAGCCAGCTATCGCCATCACGCACAGCAGTGCTTTTGATCGAAGCCAGGTCCGAGCCGGAATTGGGCTCGCTCATGCCGATGCAGAAGTAACTTTCACCCCGGCAAATGGCTGGCAGGTAGTGCTGTTTTTGTTGCTCGGTACCGAAGCGATTGATCAGCGGCCCGCTTTGCCGGTCGGCGATCCAGTGGGCCGATACCGGCGCACCGGAGGCCAGCAATTCTTCAATGATCACGTAGCGTGCAAAAGGACCCGCCTCGCCACCGCCGTAGGCTGTGGGCAAGGCCATGCCGACCCAGCCTCGCGCGCCGAGTTTCTTGCTGAATTCCGCGTCGAAGCCCATCCAGGACTGCGCACTCAAGGTAGGTGGGTAATCGGCCAGTGTGTCGAGAATGAACGCCCGCACTTCGGTGCGAAGCGCTTCCGCCTCGGGAGGAATATTGCTGTAGGAAAATTGACTGATGGCCATATGCGCTCTCTAACGCTGAACACAGGCGCAATCGCTTCGAACGAAGCGACCACAGAACGGCAACCGCTCCACAGTCGCCGTTGGCCGGCGACTGTAGGAACAGCGGCAACTTACAACGCGGTTTGCGCGTCAGCCTCGGCGAACATCGCATTGATGTCGCCGGAGGTCACCGGCTTGTTGTCGTGGCGACCGTGATCGGCACCACCCAAGCCCAGGGCTGGCTCGATGCTGACGTGCGTGGCCTGAGCCCGTAGCGCGCCGACCGTGCAGTTTTCCCGACCATGGATGGAGAACGGATCAAAGGAAAACTCACGCATGGCGTTCAGGTGAGTGACCTTGTCGATCATCTCCTTGGGCAGGTGCTGCAACCCTTCCCAAGCGGTCTCCGGCGAGTTCGGCCAGGTGCAGTCGGAGTGCGGGTAATCGCTTTCCCACGTGACCATCTCGGCGTTCAAGTAATCGAGGTTCTTCAGGCCAAAATTATCTTCGATGAAGCAGGTGATGAAGTGCTTGTTGAAGATGTCGCTAGGCATCTTCCCGTCGAAGTTGGAATTGGTCCACGCGTTATGGTGACGGTGGGTGAAGTCAGCACGCTCCAGCAAATAAGGAATCCAGCCGATGCCGCCTTCGGAAAGCGCCATGCGCAGATCCGGGAATTTCTTCCACATCGGCGCCCAGATCCAGTCAGCGGCGGAGTTGGCGATGGAAATCGGCATGGAGGTGATCCAGGCGTCGATAGGCGACAAATCCGAAGCGTGTTGAGCTTTCACGCCGGTACCGATATGACAGCAGATCACCACCTTGTTATCGCTGCAGGCTTTCCACAGCGGGTCCCAGTAATCACTGTGGATCGACGGGTAGCCATGAATGGCCGGGTTGTCCGACAGCGAAAGCGCGTGCACGCCCTGTTTGGCCAGACGCTCGACTTCGGCAGCAGCGGCTTTCATGTCCCACCACGGCACGATCATCAGCGGAATGAAGCGGCCTGGCGCAGCGTTGCACCAGTCGTGCAAATGCCAGTCGTTGTAGGCCTGGATGGCCGCCATCGACACGTCGCGATCAGCGTGTACCTGGAAACGTTGCCCGGCAAAGCCCGGGAAGGTGGGGAAGCACAATGAACCGAGCACGCCGTTGGCGTTCATGTCGTCGACGCGGTCCTTGATGTTCCAGGTGCCACGGCGCATTTGCTCGTAGCCCAGCGGCTCCATGCCGTATTCCTCTTTTGGTCGACCGACCACGGAATTGAGGCCCATGTAGCCAGTGGCCTGTTCCTCGAAGACCCACACATCACGATCACCCTTTTTGACCACATGCGGCTCACGACCCTTGAAGCGGGCAGGCATGTGGCGAGCAAAAGCATTCGGCGGCTCGATCGCGTGGTCATCGACACTGACAAGAATCAGATCTTCAACTTTCATTGTTTTCCCCTTCGCATTCGGGCTTGTTGTTGTGCCTGAATCATAGTGCACATCTCGACTTAATTAAACACATTTTTTGAATGTGTTCATATTAAATCAAATGCATCCCCCCATCACTCCCACAGCACGTGCAGATAGTGCGGACCGCGCAGCTGTGCGCCGACGATCTGCGGCCCGGGTTTGTCAGGGTCGAGACGGATGTTGGGCATCAGATCGAGGATCGCATTCAGTGCGCAGTTGATCTCGGTTTTGGCCACGAATTGACCGATACACATGTGTGGGCCAAAGCCAAAACCAAACGAAGGTTTGGGCTTGCGGTCGATGTCGAATTTATCGGCGTTTTCGAATGCATCTTCGTCGCGATTGGCTGAGGTCACGATGCATTGCACCATTGCCCCTTTGGGGATGGCTACACCGCGAATCTCCAGGTCCTTGGCGGCCTGACGCACCTTGAAAGTGGCCACAGGCTCGAAGCGCACCGCTTCGTCGATGGCCTTGTTTACAAGGCTTCGGTCATTACGCACCCGCTCCAGCACATCCGGATTTTGCAGCAGCAACGACATCAAGGTACCGAAGGTGCGAGTCGTGGTTTCGCTGGCAGCCGGGAGCAGTGAGCGTACAAAAGTGGCGATTTCATGATCGTCCAGCGACCGTCCTTGATACTCCGCGTTGATCAGCCGGCTGATCAGGTCATCGCCCGATGCGCCCTCAGCGCGACGCTCGGACACCACCACTTTCACCACATCGTATAGAGCCTGAGCGGCCTGCATGGCGGCGCCGCGGGCCGCGGCGGCTTTTTCCGGATCGACTTGCGGGCCCGCCAGGATGGCCAGCGCCCAGGCCGCGTACTGCTCGATCTGCTCGGGACGATCCTCGGGAAAGCCGATCAACGAGTAAATCACCCGGATCGGAAAATACAGGGCAAAGTCCATCAGGTCGGCGCCCTTGGCCGGCACCATCGGCTTGAGATACTCCTCGCGAATCACCCGATCGATCTTGGTTTCCTTCCAGCGATTCACCGTCTCGGGCATGAATACCGGTTGCAGCAGGTTACGGATGTTCTTGTGAGCATCCCCGTCCATTGCGGTAAGGATCAAACCATCGAAAAACGCCCCCAGCCCCTCGGCGATAAAACCGCTGGTAAAGGTGCCGGCGTCACGCATGACCGCCATGACATCGTCGTATTTGAACAGTGTGAAGGTCGGCCGGCTGGCATCCAGGCCGGCAATCGACGGCACGCCCAGACTCGCCATGAAGTTGCCTTGCAGCACAGGCGAATTGGCGCGCATATCGCGGTAGGTCGCGTGCAGGTCGATATCGCTGGTACCGCGATAATTACTGGCTACATCGGTGAAAGCCTTCGTCAGGTCGTTCTGTGCCGGTGTGGACATGATCGTCTCCGCTATTTTTGTCATTATTTTTTGTCAGGCAGCTGCTGAAGGCCATACCTTCCGACTGATAATAGGCCTGACTAGATATGTATTGGACACTTATTAATATTTCGATCAACTATTTGTGCTGCGAGACGTGTCAGTAGGCCTGCTGCACCAGTGTCATGCGGCCACCCGCCAACATCAGGGCGCAGTACAGCCCCAGCTCTGCCACCTGGGCGTCAGAGAAAAACTCCCCGAGTCGCAAGAAATGCGTGTCGTCGATCTCCAGGTAATCGCTGGCAAACAATTCGGCATAACGCAACGCGGCACGTTCGACTGGCGTGAAGGACTCACTGTCTGTGGCCATGCACGCAATATCCTCTTCCGTCACTGCGTCGGACTTGCGCGCCAGTTGGCAGGCCTGGCAAGTGGTGATGCTGGCGATTTTCAGCCGCACCAACTCGCGCAAACGCTCATCAAGCAGGCTGTCGCTGTGCAGGCTCTCCATCAAACCCAGCCAGGCCAGGGCTACCTTGGGTCGGTGAGCCCAGACCTGCACCGGCGTCGTTGAACTGAGCATGCGACTGCGCTGGCCCCGCTCTACCGCGTCTTGCAACGCAGACGGCATGGCATCCAGCGGGATCAGCGGTAGGCGTGCCATCTCAATCGAGCCGTTCGATGATGGTCGCCGTGCCCATACCGCCGGCGCAGCAAATGGCTTGCAAGCCAAAACGCCCGCCTCGGCGTTCAAGCTCGTTCAACAACGTGGTCATCAATCGTGCACCACTGGCGCCCAATGGATGACCGAGGGCAATGGCGCCACCATTGACGTTCAACTTGTCGTGCGGCACACCTGTCTCCTGCATCCAGGCTAGCGGCACCGAGGCAAACGCTTCATTGACCTCGAACAAGTCGATGTCGTTGATGTTCAGCCCAGCCTGGCTCAACACCTTTTGAGTGGCAGCAATCGGGCCGGTGAGCATTAATGTCGGATCGGAACCGACGGTTGTGAACGCCACAATCCGCGCTCGAGCCCTGAGCCCGAGTTTTTTCGCGGTTTCGGCACTCATCAACAGCAATGCCGCTGCTCCGTCGGAGATCTGTGACGAGTTACCAGCAGTGATGCGGCCGGTATCCGGACGAAAACTGGTTTTAAGCGTCGACAGCTTTTCCCGCGAAGTATCACGACGAATGGTTTCATCGTGGCGCAACACAACAGCTGGCTCCGTCAGCACCTGCTCACGTAGCTCCTCGACCGCAACCGGCACTATTTCATTATCGAAATAACCGGCATCGGACGCCGCGGCAGCGCGCTGATGGCTGGCAAAAGCGAAATCATCTAGCGCATCGCGACTGAGCGCCCACTTGTCGGCGATACGCTCAGCAGCCTCGCCCTGACTGGTCAGTTCATAGCGTTGCGCTGCCATCCAGCCAAACGCCTCGCCGTGGATTTCACGGTTACTGCCCATGGGCACGCGGCTCATGTTTTCCGCGCCACCCGCCACCACGATATCAGCGGAACCCGCCGCGATAGCACCAACGGCCAAATGCACGGCCACTTCGCCCGAACCACATTTACGGTCGATGGTCAGCCCCGGCACGCTGACCGGCCAACCGGCGCCGAGCAAGGCCGTGCGGGCAATGTTGGCGGACTGTTCGCCAATTTGCGTGACATTGCCAAATATCACATCGTCGACCAACGTCGGCGACACATCGACCCGTTCCAGCAAGTGACTGAGCACCAGCGACCCGAGGTGATCGGCGCGCACGCCGGCCAGGCTGCCACGGAACTTGCCGATTGGCGTGCGTACCGCATCAACTATGACGATGTCTTTCATAACGCACTCGCCTTGAGCCCTGAACCCGGTACTTGTTTACCGTCTTCGTAGCGGTAAACCCCCTGCCCCGACTTGCGCCCAAATCGTCCGGCAGCGACCATTTTGATGATCAGTGGGCAGGGCCGAAATTTTTCGCCCAAGGTCTGGTGCAGATAACGCAGAACAGACAGCCGCGTATCCCAACCGGTCAGGTCACCCAGTTCCAACGGGCCCATCGGATGGTTGAAACCCAGACGTAGTGCCGTGTCGATGTCTTCGGCGGTCGCGGTGCCTTCCTGCAGCATCCACATCGCCTCGTTGCCCAATAGTGCGGACATGCGGCTGGTGGTCAGTCCGGGCGATTCATTGACGATGATGGAGGTTTTGCCGATCTGATCGCACAGGTTGCGAGTGCGATTCACCACTTCATCACTGGTAGCCAACCCCCGCACGAGCTCCACCAGTTTCATTTTGTGCACAGGGTTGAAGAAGTGCATGCCGATCACGCGATCTGCACACTCCACTGACGCCGCAATTTCGGTCACGCTGAGGGCCGACGTATTGGTCGCGATAATCGCGTCCGGTGCCAGCAGTGGCGCCGCTTGCGTGAGCACCGCTTTCTTCACTGCCAACTGCTCGGAGACCGTCTCAACCAGCCAATTGGCGCCACTCGCTGCTTCAGTCAAGTCGCTGCAGGTCAGTAGATTGGCCAACGATTGCTGGGCTTTTTCTTCGCTGACTTTGCCCAGGCGCACGCCATCGGCAAGGATTTTTTCGATGCTCGTCCTGGCGTTTGTCAGGGAGGTGGCATTGGTATCGACCAACAGCGTACTGAAACCAGAGCTGGCGAACGCATGCGCAATACCGGTGCCCATCAGACCCGCACCGACGACGACTACTTTTTCTTTATTGGCGTTCATGTTTGGCTCTCGATTAGGCGCGGTTCTTTTTACTGACCACATTGCGCAACGTGCCAATGCCTTCGACGCTGGCTTCGACCACATCGCCTTCCTTGAGGAACAGACCGGTGCCCATCCCCACTCCCGCCGGCGAACCCGTGAACAACACATCGCCACAGGCAAAACTCGAGCGCTGCTGGACAAAGCGGATCAGATGATCAACACCCCAGGTCATTTCGCCGGTGGAGCCGTCCTGGCGCGTTTCACCATTTACTTTCAAGGTCAGGCGCAGCGTTGGTGACCCTTGCGGAAATTCATCCTTCGTGACGATCCAGGGACCCAGCCCGGTGGTCTGATCCTGGCTTTTGGCCGCGAACAGATCCATGCCAATACCCGCCGGCCCGCTACGCTGCAGGTCTCGCGCGCTGACGTCATTGCCAACGGTGTAACCGAGCACGCAAGCGAGCGGGTTTTCCAGGTCAATCTCGTCAGTACCGATGACCGCCACCAATTCAACTTCGTGATCGAGCTCCTCAGTCAACGGTGGAAAGCGGATCGGGTCATTGGCGCCAATCAGCGCGCCATAAGCCTTGAGAAAGGCGACTGGCTGGGACGGCGCACTCAATCCAAACTCCACCAAATGCTTGGCGTAATTGGCGCCTGCCACGACCACCCGGTTGACGGGTTCTATCGGTGGCAGCAGGCGCACTTTGGAGAGTGGCAGCGCAGGCCCGGCGAAACGCAACGAACTGATGCCGCGTCCGGCAGCCACGCCGGGCGCCCAATCCTTGAAATTGCCGGAAATCGGTGTCACCTGATCTTGGGCGACATCGACCACCGCCCAAAAAACGCCCGTTTCAAAATACTCACATCGCGCCAGTTTCATCAGGCACCTACCTTGCCCAACTTGGCAGGATCGATGTGCAGCAAGCGGCATGCGTTTTCATAGCGAATCTTGCGCAAGTCGGCGTCGGACAACTTCAGGCCATGGGTCAGGTCGTGACGCACGGCATCGCTACCGCCGAAGTTGCTGCCGTACAGCACATGGTCTGCACCGATGATATCGACCAAGGCTTGGCGCATCGGTACTTCATGCAGCTCAACGTCGAAGTAGAAGTTTTTCATGTACTCGAGCAGCGGCTTTTTGTTGTATTTGACGTCGAGGTTCTCGTTGGTCTTGGCCAGACGACCGAGTTGGTACGGGACATAGCCGCCGCCATGGGTGATGTACACCTTAAGGTCGGGGAAGCGATCCAGCACGCCGCCGCAAATCAGGTTCCAGAAACAACGGCTTTCGTCGTACTGCATACCCACGATCGCGGTAGTTTCGTAGCGGTCGTCGTTGGCGTTCTTGCCCCAGGTGACCGACTGGTTGTAGCCGTGAATAAACATCGGCAGATCCAGGTCACAGAGGGTTTTCCACACCACGTCGAGTTCCGGCGAATCGAACTCCAGGCCGCCGAAGTTGGCGCCGCCAGCAACCAGACCTTTAGCGCCCAGTACGGTGCAGGCGTAACGCAATTCAGCCGCCGCCGCTTCTGGCGCATTCAAAGGCACGTGAGCCCAGAACATCAAGCGATCAGGGGCCGCGGAGCAGTATTCCGCGAGTGTCTCGTTGACGGTGCGGGCGAAAGGTACGGCGAATTCGGCTTCGGTCCAGTACATGTAGCAGTGGGATGGGACGGAAACGACCTGCAAATTCTGTCCCGCTGCGTCCATGCCAGCCAAGCGTACTTTCGGATCAGCCCAGCGCGCAAAATACTCTTCAAGCTTGGGACCCTTGCCGGAGCGCACGGCAGCCTTACGCTCTGGCGACCCAAGACCGAGAATCCAGTCACCTACACGCAGCTTGATATCGCCATCGGCGTGCTGCTCGAAGAACGGCCCCCAGTGAGGGTGCTGGTTGTAATAGCCAGGGTGCGGTGCGTGGGCGTGAAGATCGATAAGCATGTTTAGGTACCTCGAAGTTGGCACTTTTTGTTGGTTATTTGCGCGGTGCCTTCACGCGGCCTGGATCAAATTGCCGCGAAAAGGGGAAGCCGACGGCTCACTGCTAAGACCAGAGCTTAAGATTAAATTGATCATAAATCAAAATACTGTTCAATTTATTTTATTGGCGCGCGGAGAGGCCTGACCCAGAGCCCTCGACCCGAGTCGAAAAATGCTTTGCGAGGTTAAAAACTACGAGTCAGCCTTGAAAAAGAATGGAATGCAGGTGGCAGAAAATTCGCGTACGAAAACGCAAAGCCCCCGATAAACGGGGGCTTTGGTTAGCGCGATGGGTAGTTCTTTAAGGTCAGCGGCGGGTGCGCGAGGTAGAACCCATGATCAGCGCGCCCAGGAGTTTTTTCACCCGGACCGGGAACAATCGACGCCCTGCGGCTTCTGGCACGAGGATTTCGCTCAACACGTAACGAATGATCATTTCGCAGATCAGCTCACGGTCAAGACGCACCCCGAGGCGTTCGTCCCAGTCGTCGAAAACGATGCCCAGGCCATCCTGAAAGCGCACGATCGAATCGTGGAAAATCCGTCGGAAGAAGCCCAGCGCGTAGTCGGGCGCAACCACAAGAAGACGACGAGCCCGACTTTGCTCTAGATAGTTATCAAGATAGGCAAATAGCGCATTCAAGCGCGCTTCCGGATCACTGATGTGACCGAGTTCCTGGGACAGCGAGCTGTGAAAGCTTTCGCGCTTGTGGCGCGAAAAGGTGTCCAACAAGTCCTCCTGCGAGGCGAAATAGCGATAAAAGGTGCCACGGGAAACGCCCGCTACCTGGCACACATCCAGAATCGAAATACGATCCGCGCCAGACATCAGCACGACTTCTTCAGTGGCTTTAAGGATGTTGGCAATGGTTTCTTCCGAACGGCGATTCGGCTTGACCTTGGTGCCTGCCACTGAGTTGGCAGCAGCACGTCGCTCTACGGGTTTAGCCGGGCTCGCCCCTGCTTCAGATGGCGCATTTTTTTTGGATTTGGGAGCCGGCGCAGGCGCCTCTGCTTTCTTGGATGCGACTTTTGGCATGGCGTGACGGGCTCATGAAGAGTAAAGATTGTGCAACGTTACCACAGGATCTGTGCATAAATAACACTATATGTTCAACTTATTGCTAAAGACATTTGATGAGTTTGTATTTAGAATTGGATTCTCTCTTCAAAATAAAATCAGGCAGCCCGACCGGTTATGGGTGCCTAAAAGGAGAAAACTGATGGGTAGCAGTGGAAATCCAGACACCTGGACAGTGGGAGAACGAGACACTGTCATTGATGCGTTAGATCGTGCGGTAGCAAGGCATCCAGACAAAATATTGCTGGATTTCAGCGGTGAGTTATACACATATGCTCAGGTTGACTCACTTTCCACCAAGATGGCCAACGCACTTGCCACCCTGGGCGTCAAGGCCGGTGAAACCGTGCTGACGATGCTGGATAACAACATCGATGCCGTCACCACCTGGCTGGCCATCAACAAGCTCTGCGCCGTGAGTGTGCCGATCAACACCGCGCTCAAGGGCGAGTTCCTCCGCCATCAGATCGCCGATACCGGCACCTCGGTGGTGATCTGCGAAGCGGCCTACCTGTTGCGCATCACACCACTCGCCGAACAACTGCAGGACGTACACCACATTCTTCACCGTGGCACCCTCGAGGCAGTTCCTGATTGCCCGATTCGTATTGCGCCACTGGATGAATGGCGTGGCCATGACGCCACCCCACTCGCCAATAAACCGCGACCTTCAGACCTTGCCTGCCTGATTTACACCTCGGGCACCACGGGCCCTTCCAAGGGCTGCATGATCAGCTACAACTTCATGTGCAATCTGGCGCGCCTGCAACTACGTGCCGGTCCGGCCAGTGCCGACGACGTCACCATCACGCCGCTGCCGCTGTTTCACATGAATGCGCTGTGTGTATCGATCATTGCCAGCATTCTGGTGGGCGCGCGCGCCGCCATTCTTGCGCGATTCTCGGTCTCGAATTTCTGGCCGGAAGTGGAGCGCTCGGGCGCGACCATTGCCTCGATCCTGGGTGGCATGGGCGGCCTCCTCGCCCAGGCGCCAGACAACGAAGCGATGCTGCGCTGCGTCGGGCAGATCCATACCGCCCGTGGCAACCCTTATACCGAAGAAACCAAAAAGATCTGGCGCGAGCGCTTCGGCACCAAGCTGGTAGGCGGCAACGGCTATGGCCTGACCGAAGCCTGCGTTATCACTTCGCTGGCTGCCGGGGAATACGCCGCGCCCGGCTCGTCGGGTAAACGTATTGCAGATTTTGACGTAAGGATCGTCGACGACCTCGATCAGGAAGTGCCGCCCAACTCCCCTGGCGAAATCGTGGTGCGCCCGCTCCGTCCCGACATCATGTTCCAGGGCTACTGGCGTCGTCCGGAGGATACCCAGAAGCTGATGCGCAATATGTGGTTCCACACCGGCGACGTTGGCAAATTCGATGATGTTGGCTTCTTCTACTTTGTCGACCGCAAGAAGGACTACATGCGTCGCAGGGGGGAGAACATTTCCAGCTTTGAAATGGAAGCAGCCTTTGCTTCTCACCCGGCACTGGCCGAAGTGGCGGTGCATGCCGTGCCTTCAGATAAAGGCGAGGATGATGTGAAGGTGACTGCCGTGCTGCATGAAGGCGTGACGCTTGAGCCGGAGCAACTGTTCCATTGGGCCACCGACTCGGTGCCCTACTATGCCTTGCCGCGCTACATCGAGTTTCGCAGCAGCTTGCCGAAAAATCCGCAGGGCCGGGTGTTGAAGTATCTGCTGCGCGATGAAGGTAAAACCGACGCCACCTGGGATCTGGAAACCACATCGATCGTGGTGTCCAAAAAGTAACAGTACTACCTGGCATGTGTCGGCCATCCAACGCCGAAAGCCCGCTTTGAAGCGAGCTTTCGCTTCTCTTGGGCCTGGTGTCGCCTTTGTATGAGTGAGCTTGCTTGCGATGAACTCAAGGACAACGCGTTTTACAAGAACGTGCGCGTTATCGTTAACGTCCATCGCGAGCAAGCTCGCTCCTGCATTAATCGTGTGAAATCAATACTCGCGCACGGGAATGCCTTTGGGGCGGGAGTTGTAACCGGGTAGGTGCAGGCCACCGTCGACGTGAATGGTCTCGCCGGTGATAAAGCGCGACATCTCCGACGCGAGGAATACCACCACCGGGCCAATGTCGGCTTCAGGCTCGCCACAGCGGCCCAGCGGACGCATTGAAGCGGACATTTCGGCAAAGCCCGGGTTTTCTGCGGCAAGTTTGTGGAAGGTGGCGCCCATCGCGGTAGGTGCGATGGCATTGGTTCGAATGTTGAACCGCCCCCATTCAGAGGCGGCGCTGCGAGTCAGCCCGACGATCGCTGCCTTGGCCGTGTTGTAATCGCCGTGCAGCCAGGCGCCGATCTCGATATCGATTGAATAGAAGTTGATGATCTTGCCACCGCCCCGCGCTTTCATATGCGGCAGTGCGGCTTTCATCGCCCACCAGGCCGCCCACACTGTAGAGCCGAGGGTTTGCTCCAGCATCGCGTCGGTTTTTTCTTCCAGAAGGACATTAGGGGTGGGTGCAAAGGCATTGTTAACCAGGATGTCCAGGCCACCAAATTGATCAACGGCTAATTGCACGGCGGCTTCGATATCGGCCTTGCTGCACACGTCAGTCTTGATGAACACCGCTTGGGCACCCAGCGCTTTGAGTTCGGCGACTACGGCCTCGCCACTGGTGACATCCAGCTCGGCGACCACCACGGCAGCGCCCTCTTTGGCAAAGTTCAGCGCAATGCCGCGGCCGATTCCGCCACCTGCGCCAGTAATCAGCGCAACCTGTTCATTTAGCAGTGCCATAGTCACTCCACTTCTTGTTTTTTAGTGAACATTTTTGGTTATAGTGTTCAAATATAGCTTATTTCGTCAGCCTGAACAGCATTGAAACAAGGATATTGAGGATGACTGCATTTCGTCGCCGCGTAGACATCATTGCTCAGCATGCCAATGGCACGGGCGAAGTTCGCGCCGCTCTGGAAGACGACTTCCACCACTTCCGGGTGTGGGTCAGCTACCGCGCAGGTGAAGTCATCGCCATTGGCGGTGAAGCGCTGCGCTATCCCTATTCCCTGTGCCCGCAGGCTTGCAATCAATTACAGCAATTGCGGGGGATGAAGCTGGACCGGATAGCCCATTCAGTCACCCGGCAGACCGACGCCAGTCATCAATGCACCCACTTGCTCGATCTCGCGGGGCTCGCCATTGCTGCTGCCGCACGTGGCTCCCGCCAGCGCCGCTATGACATTAGCGTGGGCCAGCGCATCGACAACCGCACCCGCTCTACGTTGGTACGCGATGGCAATGAAGACCTGACCTGGGAAGTAGACGGCACCATGATCGAAGGACCCTCACCCTATTGCGGCATCAATCTTCGCGAAGGCATGGCACGCTGGGCACTGAATGCCCTCAATGAAGAAGCCGCCGAAGCGGCTCTTTTACTTCGCCGCTGCACCCTGATTTCGATGGGGCGCGCGTACAACCTCGACGAGCAGATTCATGCCCTGAACACCGGCCGCTGCTACAGCCAACAACCCGAACGCGCGGAACAGGCACTGCGCATGAAGGGTTCGACGCTGGACTTCAGCAATGAACAGTTCAAATTGTGCGCCCAGGACCAGGAGTGGCTTAGGCAGCACCAATAGTCACACGGCTCCCATATCAAAAGCCGCGCGACCATCATCCGCAAGGCCCGGCGATCCGGATTCGAACCAGACCGCCGATAATGCCTAGAGGAAGACGGCCAGATTTGGCGTTCCAAGCACCGCTTGGTCGATGATGACTTCGCGCCGCGCCAGCTTGAATCCCGCCTCACTCAGACGCAGCACATCACGCCGTTCGCCACTGATAATGTCGACATGGTGATCTTTGAAACGGCTACGGGTCAGCAGCAGGTAACTGGTCACCACAAACTCATCGCTCTTGTCGGTTTCTTCGACAAACACGTTAGTCACCAGACGTCGGGTACGCGAAGGAGGATCTTCCGCCCAGGCACTTTTGCCGGACAGGCGCAGGATTCGGCCCATGATCGAGCGGTAGTCATCGTGGTAATGCTGAACGCTGCGCACGATGGTGGTTTTCAACTCGGCGGCCAAGCGCGTCTGGCGCAGCGGCACGGTGTACACCAGGTCGGTGTCCAGGCGTTCGGCCCACTCCTGCAGGCGAATCTGGTCGAGCAGCGTGGCTTCCTCGTAGAGAAAGGTCACCACATCGTTGTAAATCGGCGAACCCACCGGTACTCGCTTGGTACCGACTGGGGAACCCGGCTGGATATCCTCCACACCGCGTTGTTGAACCTGAGCCATGAGTAACTCCTTAACTTTTATTCTTGTACTCGTGAATGCTGTTACCGGCGACTGCGGCCCGCTAGGACCGCTGTCGAACCAGGACTGGCGAACGCTTATTTCTCGTCCGATGCGGTCATCAGCTCATGCCAGTACAACCACCAGTGCCACTGGGTATCGTCCTTGGTGAAACCTTCGTTGACGATGCCGGGGCCAGGCCACCCTTCCGGTGCTCCGGTTTCAAAGACTGCCTGGTATTTCATCGTGCTCTTGCGGCCCATCGCCCCCTTGGCAGCCAGCGTCATGTGCGGCCAGGTATCGGAGTCATCCTGCTCGACCATGCCGGACGTGCCGAACAGCTGGATGGTTTGCTTGAGCATCTTGTCGCGCAGTTCCGGGGAAGCGTCTTTCTCGGCAAACACCCAGTTGACGAACTCGAGCTTGTCCGGACCTTGCGGCACGTAGGCGTGCAGGGTCATCGAGCCGACGACAGTGCCATCCGGCTGCGGAATGTAGACAAAACCGAAAAGAATATTCGGGAACATCCCACCGACTTGCGGCGGCATGCTGGTGAGCACTTTCAACTGATCTTCGGTCAAGTTGCGTGCCAGCTGTTCGACCATGTCGGCGGTCATGCCGGCAGGCGGCAATGCTTCGAGCTTTTGCTGCACACTCAACTCTGCCGGATCGAGTCCGGTGAGGCGCTTGATCTTGCGCGCCAGGTCGATGCAACGCAGCGCATGGCCGTGCGGCGAGCTGATTTCGACGCCGATCATTTCCGGGCTGAGGTCGGCTGTTTCGCCCTCGCCTTTCTTGGCGTAGTTACCCACTTCGCCTAACCAGCGGTGCAAGGTCAGTGTGTGGAAACCGTCGGCCGCCGATTGCTCGCCAGCCGTCTTCCAGTTGGCGTTAACGATAAAGCGCTGCGGTGGACCGAGTACTTCCATGCCTTTGTCGGAGCGGCAGAAGAGCATGTCGTAATACCACTTGGCATCGCCCAGGAATTCGTCGAACGATGGTCCATCGATATTCCAGGTCGCAAAGACCAGACCGCCATACAGCGTGACCCGAGCCTTTTTCAGGCCCAGTTCTTCTTTGGGCAGCATTTTGCCGTGCATGCATTCACGCTCGACGGGTGAGCCGACAAAGTCGCCATTCGGGCGGAAGGCCCAGCCGTGGTAGATGCATTTATGAATTTGTGTATTGCCGCAATCAGCGGTACTGATGCGCATGCCGCGGTGCGGGCACACATTGAGGTTTACAAACACCTCGCCCTCTTTGCCACGGGCAACAATGACCGAGTCGGAGCCCAGGTCGCGGACCATGAAGTCCCCGGAATTGGGGATCTCCGACTCGTGACCCAGGAGTACCCAGATCTTGCCGAAGATTTTTTCCATCTCCAGCTCGTAGATTTCGCGGTCAGACAACACGCGCATTTGTACTTCACGGCTGGATGGATAGATAAGGTCCGAGACCTTGGTTCCATCAGACAATACGGGGTTTGTTTTTGTTAGCATGATTGCCTCCTGATCAGAGCGTCACGACAGTGGTCGCAACGAAATATAAGACACTTTCTCTATTTATGTACATAGAATTCACTTTCTACTTGTAAGTGAATTCTTCCGTCATTCACGTATGCGTCAATCCTTGTTCGATGCCTTGCCCGCTTGAGTGCGCAGCACACCAATGCCGTCGATCTCCAGTTCAACCACATCGCCAGGCTTCAAATAACGCAATTGCTCCAGGCCGCAGCCGTTGCCGACCGTGCCGGAGCCCAGAAACTCGCCGGGGTACAGGGTTTCCGAGCGGGACACGTGGGCAATCACGTCTTCGAAACTCCAGCGCATATCGCGGGTATTGCCGCGCCCCCACTCCTCGCCATTGACCCGGGCGACCATGTTCAGGTCATAGGGATCACCCAGCTCATCGGCTGTCACCAGACAGGGGCCCATGATATTGGCGGTATCAAAATCCTTGCTCTTGGCCGGGCCGAGCATGCCGGGCATTTCCAGGGCCTGGGCGTCGCGGGCACTCATGTCGTTGAAGATGGTGTAGCCGACGATATGCGCCCGGGCGGCTTCACGGCTGATGTCCTTGCCGCGCTTACCGATGTAGCAACCGAACTCCAGTTCGAAATCCATCGCCCGGCTGTAGCTCGGCCATTGAAATTCATCGTCGATGCCAATCACCGCGAAACGGTTGCCCTTGTAGTAAATAGGCTGCTTGTTGAAAGTCTCGATGACCCGATCGTCAGCGCGGGTGTTCATCGCTTTCAGCGTGGCTTCCGGGTCTTCGGTACGCAGCGCACGGGCACGACGGGCCGCCGCGAAGCTCTGGCGCAGATGCAATTCGAAGCAGGAACAGTCGCGCATTTGTGGAGGCGGCTGGATCGGTGCACGCAGCTTCACGCTGGCACGCTCCAGCACCGCCGCCGAGGGTGCCTTAGCGACCAGTGAGCGGGCCAATTCCAGCGCCGGTTCGCCGGCCTCTACCAAAGCCAGAATGCTGCTCAACGCCACACTGTCACGACCTTCCAGCAAGCGGTAAGCGTGTTGCAGGTCGAGTACCTGCTGATCCCGATTGAGCAATGCACCCGCGCGCTCAAACCCTTCGGCGTCGGTATACGTCACCAGTCTCATACGCGACCACTCACGGGGAGCAGCGCACCGGTTACTGCTGCGGCTTCGTCGGATAAAAGAAACGCCACTACCGCCGCCAACGCCTGCGGAGTGACCCAGCGGCTGCTGTCAGCATCAGGCATGTCGGCGCGGTTGGCGGGGGTGTCAATGATGCTCGGCAGCACAGCGTTGACCGTTACACCACGATCCTTCAGTTCCTCGGCCAACGCCTCGGTCAACCGGGCCACACCGGCCTTGGAGGCGGCATAAGCCCCCATACCTGTTGCGGCTTTGACAGAGGCCAGCGCGCCAATGTTGACGATGCGCCCGGCCTTGGAATCCAGCAGGTGTGTCAACGCGGATTGAGAACTGACCACTGCGGTACGTACGTTCATCTGATAGAGGCGATCCCAGGTCAGCAGGCTGCCACCTTCGACGGTCTCCCAGGCAAACCCGCCCGCGACATTGACCAAACCGTCGATGCCACCCAAATGCCCCGCGACCTGCTCGAACGCAGCGCTGGCCGACTCGCTCGAAGTCAGGTCGACACCACCCAGGCACAGCAGGTTTTCCGTATCCAGCAAGGCAGCTGGGGCCTCGCTACGATCCAGCAACGCCACCCGGGCGCCTCGCGCCAGCAGAAATTTGCCAAGTGCGCTGCCGAGGGCACCAAACCCGCCGGTGACGACTACCCTCTTGTCTAATAGTGATTGGGACATCGCGAAATCCTCTTGTTGTTGTTTTACGGCGCGAACGGTCGATTCGCGCCTTTGTCCGGATGAATATATGACACTTTTAGAAAATATGTACAAATGATACCGTATGACTTCAAGTCAAACACTCACCTGCGGACCGCTGATGCCTAGAAAACTGCCTGCACTCAACGCCGACAACCGCGCCTTCTGGCAAGGCGGTCAACAGGGCGAACTGCTCGTTCATCGCTGCGCAGCCTGTAGCCGGTATTTCCACCCGCCCGCCCCGCTCTGCCCGCATTGCGCAAGCTTCGACGTGGCGCCGCAAGCGGTGTCCGGCA
>MCND01000038.1_pt1 | contig 60278 bp, 59 predicted proteins | sample 778211 | NCBI WGS metagenome assembly MCND01 (sample SAMN04296812, study PRJNA304217) | bioreactor metagenome | isolation source: activated sludge enriched with benzalkonium chloride | place: Turkey: Istanbul urban wastewater treatment plant
CAGGCGCGTCATCAGGCTGGCCAGCAGCACGTCGCGCCAGCTGGAGCGGCTGTCGATTTCAGGCGTGAGGCGGGTGGCGGCGGCGCGCAGCTGCACCGCGGTCTCGTGGGTGGCCTGGGCGCCGGCGTTGATCCATTCGGAGATGTCGGCGAGCAAGGCCGTGACGGGTTGCGGCAGCGGCTGGCCGCCGGCCTGCAGGGCGCGCATGCGGTCTTCCACGGCGGATACGGTGGGCGTCAGCGCTGCGATCTGGTCCTGCATGGCGCGCACCGCGCCCGAGGTCCAGCGCAGGTTGCTGGTGTCGAAGGGCACGTGGGTGGACATCAGGCGCAGCTGCGTGATGTCGTTGGCCAGCACGCGGCGGTCGCGGTCCTTCTGTTCGGTGGCCTGGCCGCTGAGCGTGTCGTGCATCCAGTTGCGGGCGTCGCGCACGGCCTTGTCCAGCATCAGGGTCAGGGCAGGGGCCAGGCCGCGCGGCAGCACAATGCTGTGGATCAGCGTGGCGCAGACGATGCCCAGGCTGATTTCCTCGACGCGGGCGAGCGCGGTGTCGAACACCTGGGCAGGGGCGGTCACGCTGGGAAAGCCGATCATGGCGGCGGTATAGCCCGCCAGCATGAAGAGGTAGGAGCGCGGGGTGCGGTCCAGCACCGACAGGTACAGGCAGGCGCCCACCCACAGCACCATGGCAGCGGTCATGACGACCGGGGAATTCGACAGCCGCGGCACCAGGTAGACGGTGGCGGCCGAGCCGAAGAAGGTGCCCGCCAGGCGGTACAGCGCCTTGGAGCGCACCGCGCCCGACCAGGGTTGGGCCACGACATAGGCCGTGGTCATGGCCCAGAACGGACGCGGCAATCCCATGCTGTAGGCCAGGTAGAGCGCCATGATGGCGCTCAGGTAGCTCTTGAGCGAGAAGATGGTTTCGCGGACGTTGGGGAGTTTCACGCTTGTTGGTCCTGTGGCTGGGTGCCGGCGCCGCCGCGGCCCAGGGTGACTTTCAGGCAGTCGAAGACCCGCAGGCAGGCTTGCAGGTCCGCTTCGCTTACGCCCTGGAACAGGCGGCGGCGCAGGTCGACCAGCACGTCCTCGACCTTGGCGCGCAGCGCCTGGCCGGCGTCGGTGAGGTGCAGGGTCTTGGCGCGGCGGTCGTGCGGATCTTCGCGGCGTTCCATCAGGCCGGCGGCGACCAGTTGGTCCAGCACCCGCACCAGCGACGGGCCTTCCACGCCCAGCGCCTCGGCCAGCGCGCCCTGGCGCACGCCGTCTCCCAGGCGGCCGGCCAGGATCACGGGCCAGGCGGTGGCCTGGGACAGGCCATAGTCGGCCAGGGCCTTGTCGGCGGCGCCGCGATAGGCGCGCGACAGGACCATCAGGGCGGAGGTGGTGGCCATGAGCTGGGAGTCGGTGGGCGTGTTCATGGAATAGATTGTATCCTATCTATTAGCTTACTAATAATTGAAAATGGCGATTATCTCCATGGATTTTCTCAATCGGGAAAATAGGGGGCGGGTTTTCCGTCTATGGAAAACCGGGAGCTAGCGATCCCGTGTCGCGGGAAGGACGGGCGCGGCAGCGGCGGCCGCGCCCCGGCGTTCAGCCGTTGCAGTCCGCCCAGCAGTTGGGCGTTTCGTACAGGCGCACGCGGGTCAGGCGCAGTTCGGCGCCATAGTGGCCGTGATAGTGCGGCGCCAGGGTCTGGAAGACGATGGCGGCCAGGTTTTCGGCCGTGGGGATGCGGTCCAGCACCACGGTCTTGTGGCCGGGCAGGCTGTCCAGGAAGCCGCGCACGGCGGCGTCGCCTTCATACACCAGGAAGGCGTGGTCCCAGACGTCCACGATGTGGGTCTTGGCGATGTGCTTGATTTCGGAGAAATCCATCAGCATGCCGTTGTCGGACTCGCCGGGCGCCTGGACCACGTCGCCGGTCAGGGTGATTTCCAGCACATAGCGGTGGCCGTGCAGGTTGCGGCACTGGCTGCGGTGGTCGGGAATGCGGTGGCCGGCGTCGAATTCCAGCCTGCGGGTCACGGAAATCATGGCGCGCTCCGCAGGGGGCTAGGGTGAATCATGGAATGCCTATGTATTTGTGGGTCTGCAGGCTGAGCCGCCATTGCGGATGCTGCATACAGTACTGGACGGCTTGTTCGGTGTTGGCCGCGCGCGCGGGGCCGTCCATGGGTTGCAGGAAGAAGTGGTCGAAGTCCAGGTGCGCGAAGGCTTCGGGCCGCGCGTTGGCCTGCGGATAGACCAGCTTGAGCTCGTCGCCGCGCTCCAGGACCACCGGCGCCGTGCCCTTGGGGCTGACGCAGATCCAGTCGATGCCGGCCGGCGGCTTGATGGTGCCGTTGGTTTCGATGGCGATCGTGAAGCCGCGCGCGTGCACCGCGGTCAAGAGCGGCGCGTCCAGCTGCAGCAGCGGTTCGCCGCCGGTGAAGACCACGTAGCGGTCATTGGCGCCCGGCCCCCAGGCCGCGGCGATGGCGTCGGCCAGCAGTTCGGGCGTGGCGAACTTGCCGCCGCCGTCGCCGTCGGTGCCGATGAAGTCGGTGTCGCAGAAGGTGCAGGCGGCGCTGGCGCGGTCGCTTTCGCGGCCGGTCCAGAGGTTGCAGCCGGCAAAGCGGCAGAAGACCGCCGCGCGGCCTGCGTGGGCGCCTTCGCCCTGCAGCGTCTTGAAGATTTCTTTGGCGGAATAAGTCATGGTGGTGGCGGCGGCCGGATAAGGCCGGACCCCGGATAAATCAGGCAAAAGCGCATTATTTTACTTTGCGCGGCGCATCTATACTTGCGGGCTATGTTTCACGTCCAAGATTCCCTCTACCTGGATGAGCGCGACCTGGCGTTCACCATGATCCGCGCCCAGGGCGCGGGCGGCCAGAACGTCAACAAGGTGTCCAGCGCCGTGCACCTGCGTTTCGACGTGCGCGCCTCCAGCCTGCCCGAAGAAATCAAGGAAGCGCTGTGCGGGCTGAGCGACCACCGCATCTCCAAGGACGGGGTCATCGTGATCAAGTCGCAGGCGTTCCGCAGCCAGGAAAAGAACCGCGCCGAAGCCGTCGAACGTTTGATCTCCATGGTGCGCGCGGCGGCGCGCACCGACAAGCCGCGCCGCCCGACCAAGCCCACCCGCGCCTCGCAGCGCCGGCGCGTGCAGCGCAAGGTGCTGCACGGCGAAGTCAAGCGCCTGCGCGGCCGGGTCCAGGGAGACTGATCATGGCCGACTCGCGCCGGCGTTACCTGTACACGCTGGGCGCGCTGTTCGCCGTGATCTGGACGGCGCTGGCCGTTTCACCGCATGACCGCGCCGACTGGGCGCTGGAGAACGCGCTGGTGCTGGCCTTCGGCGCGGCGCTGCTCTTCACGCGGCGCTGGTTCGTGTTCTCGCGCACCTCGTACACGCTGATCTTCCTTTACCTGTGCCTGCATGCCGTCGGCGCGCACTACACCTATTCGCTGGTGCCTTACGACGACTGGTGGCGGGCGCTGACGGGCCACGGCTTCAACAGCATGGTCGGCTGGGAGCGCAACAATTTCGACCGCGTGGTGCATTTTTCCTACGGCCTGCTGCTGGCCTATCCCATCCGCGAGATCTTCCTGCGCGTGGTCGAGGTGCGCGGCTTCTGGGCGTACTTCCTGCCCATGGACGTCACGCTGTCGACCTCGGCGCTCTACGAACTGCTGGAATGGGGCGCCGCCGCCACCGTGGGCAGCGAACTGGGCGCGGCCTACCTGGGCACGCAGGGCGATATCTGGGACGCGCAGAAGGACATGGCGCTGGCGGCCGGGGGCGCCGTCCTCGCCATGGCCATCACCGCGCTGGTCAACCGGCGCGCACGCCGCGACCTGGCGCGCGACTGGGCCGACAGCCTCAAGCCGCGCCGCCAGCCTGGCGGGTAGCCACGGCACCCGCCAGGGCTAGTCGCTGGATGCGGCGCCGGAACAGGTCCGCCATGGTGGACGCCGCCAGCGACAGGGGCGTTCCCCGCAGCGTCATGATGCCTATGCTGGCAACCGGCATGGGCGCTTCCGTCCGGATTTGGCTGGCTTCAGCGCCGTAGGGCGGGATCTCGAGCATGCCCGCCGGGCAGACGATCAACGCGTCGCTGCGGACCATCAGGTTCCACATCACGCCGAACGTATCGCAGTCGATGACGCGTTCGGGCGGCTGCAGGCCGCTTGCGCGCAAGGCTTGCAGAAAGGCGTCGGTGTGGCTGCCGCCCGAGGTGTTGAGCAGCCATTCGCAGCCCGCGATGTCTTGCCATCGCGTGGCGCCCGCCAGCGGATGACCGCGGCGGCAGGCGACCATGAATTCGAGCGGCCGCAGTTCCTCGAAATCGAATTCCTGCCCGCCATGGTTGTCCGCCATGCCGGACGCCAAGGCGAAATCCAGTGAGCCGTTGCGCAATGCCGGCAGCACGGCGGCCAGCAGGCCTTCCGAAACCTTGAGCTTGGCCGCGGGCATGCTTTGCCTGAAATCGTTCAGCACGTCGGGCAGCACGCTCAGCATCACCATGGGCGTCACGCCCACCGCCACCCGCGCCTGGGCGCCGCTGAGCAGTTGGCGGATGTCCTGGCGCGCCAGGGAGAGTTGGGCTTGCGCAAGCTGCGCCCGCACCGTCAGGTGCTCGCCGCATTCGGTGACCGCGATGCCCTGGGGGCTGCGCGTGAGCAGCGGCGCTTCAAGCTCCGTTTCCAGTTCCTTGATGGCCTTGGTCACCGCCGCCTGGCTCAAGTGCAGGCTGCGCGCCGCGGCGCGGATGCTGCGCAACTCGGCGACCTTCAGCCAGGCCCGGAGATGGTGGTCCTTCATATGCCCCCTTCGATAGCGACAACTGGCAGTTGTCACCTTAACAAAGAAATAGCCTTATGCGCAGCGCGGACGATCTCTAAGCTTCACGACGACAAGACCATGCAGTCCCGTACTTCAGGAGCAAGCCATGCAGATCTTTCCCCGTCGTGTAGGTCAGGCCGTTTCATTGTGTTTTGCCTTGCTGGGAGCGGCAGGCGCCGGCGCGGCGCAGGCGGATTGGCCCGAACGGCCGGTCAAGCTCATCGTGCCGTATGTGGCGGGGTCCGGCCCCGACGTGGTGTTGCGCCCGATCGCGGACGCCCTGGGGCGCGAGCTCGGCCAGCCGGTCATCGTCGACAACCGGGGAGGGGCGGGCGGCATCGTCGGCACCCAGGCTCTGGCCGCCGCGGCGCCGGACGGCTACACGATCGGTTTCGGCAACCTGGTCACGCTGGCGATCAACAAAAGCATGTACTCGAAGCTGCCTTACGACCCGCAACGCAGCCTTGCGCCCGTCAGCCTGGCCATCAGCAATGCCCTGGTGCTGATCGCCCGCAACGACTTCCCGGCAAGCAATGTGCAGGGCCTGGTCAGCTATGCCAGGCAGCATCCGGGCAAGGTCAGCGTCGGCTCGCTGGGCGTGGGATCGAGCGCCCATCTGGCCGGAGAAATGCTCAAGAGCGAGACGGGCACGACCATGCTGCACGTTCCTTACAAGAGCGGCCAACAGGCGGTGGGCGACATCGTGGGCGGGCAGCTCGACGTGATGATCGACAACGTCGCGGGCGTGCTTCCCTTCATCCGCTCGGGCCAGGTCAAGGTGCTGGGGGCGACCAGCCTGGCGCGCGTGCCTGTCCTCTCGGACGTGCCCACCCTCGACGAATCCGGCTTGAAGGGATTCGAGGTGGTGTCCTGGGGCGGCATCGTCGCGCCCGCCGGCACGCCCAAGCCCATCATCGACAAGCTCAATCGCGCCATCGCCCGGGCGCTGCAGGATCCGGCGGTGCTCAAGTTGAACGAAACCCTGTCCGTCGATGCCACGCCTTCCACGCCCGAGCAGTTCGCCAGCCTCATCGCCAGCGAGATCCCGCGCTGGGGCGAAATGGTCAAGCGCTCCGGCGCGTCGGCCGACTGAGCGGGTTCAACACCCGGGTTCAACCCCATAGGGAGCCATCATGACGAACGAACTCTGGCGCTGGAGCGCCGTCGACCTGGCCCAGGCCATCCGCAAGCGGGAAGTTTCCAGCCGGGAAGCGGTGCAGAGCTGCCTGCAGCGGGCGGAACAGCTCAACCCGGTCTTCAACCCGCTTACCGAGATCCGCGCCGACCAGGCCCTGAAGGCGGCCGATGCCGCCGACGCCGCGGTGCGCGGCGGCGCGCCGCTGGGCCTCCTGCACGGCGTGCCGGTGACGATCAAGGCCAATGCCGATCTGGCCGGGTCGGCCACGACCAATGGCGTCGTCGCGTATCGGGACCTCATCGCGAGCGAGAACAATCCCGCGGTCGACAACTGGCTCAAGGCCGGCGCGGTCGTGATCGGCCGCAGCAACGTTCCGGCATTCTCCTGGCGCTGGTTTTCGGACAACGACCTGCATGGCCGTACCGTCAACCCGTTCGATGCCGCGCGTACGCCGGGCGGCTCCAGCGGCGGCGCGTCCGTTGCCGCCGCCTTGGGCATGGGGCCGTTGGCGCACGGCAGCGACCAGGGCGGATCGATCCGCTACCCGGCCTATGCCTGCGGCGTGGCGGGGCTGCGGCCGTCGCAAGGCCGGGTGCCGGCCTACAACGCCAGCCAGAAATCGGAGCGTCCGGTGGCTTCCCAACTGGCCGCGACCCAGGGCCCCTTGGCGCGGAACGTTGCCGACCTGAGACTCGGGCTGGCGGCCATGTCGGCGGGCGATTCCCGCGATCCGTGGTGGGTGCCCGCGCCGCTGGACCTGCGCCGCCCTGAAGACGGCCGGCGGGTGGCGCTGTTCTGCGGCACCTCGGCCTTCAAGCCCGATCCCGCCGTGCTGGACGCCTTGCTGCGCGCCGCAAAGTACCTGGAAGACGCGGGATACATCGTCGAAACGGCGGCGCCGCCCAGGTTCGAGGAAGCGGCCGAGCTATGGCGCAACGTGCTGATGAACGAGGCGTCCGGCTCCATGGGCCGCGAAATCGAACGCGCTGGCGATGCGGCGATCCAGCGCGCCTACCGCAGCATGCTTGCGCACACCTCGCCGCTGGACAAGGACGGTTTCGTCCAGGCGCTGGCGCTGCGCACGACGATACTGCGGGAGTGGGGCGTTTTCTTCGACCGCTATCCCGTCCTGCTCATGCCGGTGTCGTTCGAGCGCCCGTTCCTGACAGACCAGGATCAGCAAGGCGACGCGGCCATGGGCGACATGCTGCGCGCCCAGAGCCCGCTGGTCTCGACCGCGATACTGGGCTTGCCGGGCCTGTCGGTTCCTGTCGGCCTGGCGGACGGCGTGCCGATGGGCGTCCAACTGGTGGCGGGGCGCTTCCGGGAAGACCTGTGCCTGGCCGCGGGCGAGGCCATCGAGGCGCGCGCGGGGTGGTCGGTGCTGGATAGGCTCCCGGCCTGAGCGGCGCGGAAGGAAGGGGAAGGGAGGGTATGGGGGGCGTCCGAGGCGGATAGCCGCGCGCCGATGCCGCGGCCATAAAGCCCTGTCCCCCGCAGGGGCATGACTATATATCGAATAGTTCCGATATAAGATTCGATAAATTGCGATACTTCAATATGACGGTCTCCACTTCCAGCCCCGATCCTGCCGCCTCGCTACCCGCCATTGACGCCGACGCCATCCTCAAGGCGCTGGCCAACCCGGTGCGGCGCGACATCCTTGCCTGGCTGAAGACGCCGCACGCGTACTTCGAGGAACGCCCGGGCCATACCTTCGAGCATGGCGTGTGCGCGGGCCACATCGATGAACGCTGCGGACTGTCCCAGTCCACCGTGTCCTCGCACCTGGCCGTTCTGCAGCGCGCGGGCCTGATCTCGGCGACCAAGGTGGGGCAGTGGATTTTCTACCGTCGCAACGAAGCCGCCATTGCCGCGTTCCTGCGGCAATTGAACCAGGATATGTAGCCCCGCTACGCCGCCAGCGGCCCCTGAACCGGGGCCAAGGATTTACGCATGAGCCAACTTTTCGAACCCCTGCGCGCAGGCGATCTGACGCTGCGCAACCGCATCGTCATGGCGCCTTTGACGCGCATGCACGCCAGCCCGGGCCGGGTGCCCAACGACCTGATGGTCGAGTACTACACCCAGCGCGCCGGCGCCGGCATGATCCTGACCGAAGCCACTGCAGTCACGCCGCAAGGCGTGGGCTATGCCGATACGCCGGGCCTGTGGACTTCCGAGCAGGTCCAGGGCTGGCGCAAGGTCACGTCCGCGGTGCACCGGGCCGGCGGCCTGATCGTGGCGCAGCTCTGGCACGTGGGCCGGATCTCCGATCCCATGTTCCTGGACGGCGAATTGCCGGTGGCGCCCAGCGCCATTGCGGCCAAGGGGCACGTCAGCCACGTGCGTCCGCAGCGCGCCTACGTCACGCCGCGCGCGCTGGAAACCGCCGAGATTCCGGGCGTGATCGAGGCTTACCGCCACGGCGCGAAGATGGCCATGGAGGCCGGTTTCGACGGCGTGGAAGTGCATGCCGCCAATGGCTATCTGCTGGACCAGTTCCTGCAGGACAGCACCAACCACCGCGACGACGCCTATGGCGGCTCGCTGGAGAACCGCGCGCGGTTGCTGCTGGAAGCCGTGGACGCCAGTGTGTCGGTGTGGGGCGCGGGCCGCGTGGGCGTGCATCTGTCGCCGCGCGGGGAAATCCACACCATGGGCGATTCCAACCCGGCCGCCACCTTCGGCTATGTGGCGCGTGAACTGGGCAAGCGCGGCATCGCCTTCCTGTGCGTGCGCGAATACGAAGCCGCCGATAGCCTGGGCCCGATGCTCAAGGCTGAGTTCGGCGGCACGTACATCGCCAATGAGGGGTTCGGCCGCGAGTCCGCCGAGGCCGCCATTGCCGCGGGCCGGGCCGATGCCGTGGCCTTCGGCGTGCAGTACATCGCCAATCCGGACCTGGCGCGCCGCTTCGAACTCAAGGCGCCGCTGAACCGGCCCAACCCGGCCACGTTCTATGCGCCGGGTCCGGGCGGCTACACCGACTATCCGGCCCTGGCCTGATCGGCTGGTCCGGCATTCAGAACACGGCGCGCATCGGATAGGTGAACAAGCCGAAGTGCGCCGCGTTCAGGCCCAGGTGCGCCAGCACCGCCGCGGCCAGGCCGCCATATTTGTAGGCCAGGCCATAGGCCGCGCCCGCCACGCCGGCCAGCAGCATCCATTGCCAGCCGCCCGCGTAATGCGCCAGGCCGAACAGCACGGCCGCGATGGCCAACGCCGCCCACGAACCCCAGGCGCGGCCGCGCCATGAGTCGGTCAGCCGCTGCTGCAGATAGCCGCGGAACAGCGCTTCCTCGGCCAAGGTCACCAGCAAGGCGTTGTTGATCAGCCAGATCCAGCCCGATTGCGGCCACTTGGGCGCCCAGCCGACCACGCCCAGCGCCAGCGCGCAGCCCAGGCACACCATCACCGCGCCAGCGCAGGCCAGCAACGCCGCCGACAACGTGGCGCGCGGGTCCGGCCCCGCCATCGGCGGCGCCAGCGCCAGCACCACCCAGAACGCCACCAGCGGCTTGTCCAGGTTCAGGTACATGCCGAAGGGCACGGCGTCCGGACTCAGCGGCGCGGGCGCGATGACCTGCGGGTTGTGAAAGCCCGGCAGCAAGTGCAGGAACAGCAACGCGGCCAGCGCGATGAAGAGCGCATGGCCGACGGCGCGCGCCATCGCGCCCGATGCCGGCTGGACCAGCACGGCCGCCAGCATCAGCAACGCCGGCCAGGCCAGCGCCACGGGGTCTATCGTGCCATTGGTCCAGGCCCAGGCGTAGGCGGCGGCCAGCGGCGCCAGCGCCCAGCGGCGCGTGGCGGGCGGCCACAGCATGGCGGCGGCAAGAAACAAGGCGGACCAGGGGCTGAGCAGGGGCACGGGCGAGGATGGGCGTCGAAAGCGCTGAGTGTAAACGCGCGGCTTGGCGTCAGCCGCGCGGCTCGCGGGCGGCCCCCGGGGCCGGCATGCTGACGTCGCGCCGCGAACCCAGGTATCCTGGCGCCTGCCGGATACCTGGGAGCCAGACTATGAAAATGATCGCGTGGTTGATGTTGGCGGCGGCGGTGCTGCCTTTCGTGTCGACGATCGTCGCCAAGGCGGGCGGAAAGAAGTTCGACAACAACGATCCGCGCGCCTGGCTGGCACGCCAGGAAGGTTGGCGCGCGCGCGCCAACGCGGCGCAGACCAATACCTTTGAATCGCTGCCGTTCTTCTTCGCCGCGGTGCTGTTCGCCCTGTATACCCAGGCGGCGCCCGCGCACGTGGCCACGCTGATGGCCTGCTGGCTGGGCGTGCGGCTGGGCTATCTGGCCATGTACCTGGCGGGCTGGGGCGCGCTGCGTTCGCTGGTGTGGGCGATCAGCGTGGGCTTCATCATCGCGATCCTGTTCGCGGGCGTCTAAGCAGCGACGGCCATGCGCAAGCGGCGTGTCGCGGCGCTGGCGGCCATTGCGCTGCTGGGCTACATCTACATTAACAACACCGACCGGTCGGTGCCCGATCCCGGCGCCCGGGCGACGCTGCTGGCGCATCGCGGCATCGCGCAACGCTACGACACGGCGGGCATGGAGCGGGACACCTGCACCGCGACCCGCATCGTCGAACCCACCCACGGCTATCTGGAAAACACCATCGCGTCCATGCGCGCGAGCTTCGAGGCCGGCGCGGACATTGTCGAGATCGACGTCCATCCCACCACCGACGGCCAGTTCGCCGTGTTCCATGACTGGACGGTCGATTGCCGCACCGAGGGCCGCGGCGCGACGCGCGAACACTCGATGGCCGAACTGAAGGCGCTGGACATCGGCTACGGCTATACCGCCGACGGCGGCAAGACCTTTCCGTTCCGCGGGCGCGGCGTGGGCCTGATGCCCACGCTGTCCGAAGTGCTGGAGGCATTTCCGCGCCAGCGCTTTCTCATCAACGTCAAGAGCCGCGACGCGCAGGAAGGCGCGGCGCTGGCGGCCGTGCTCAATGGCCTGCCGCCCGCCAGGCGGGCCGATTTCATGGCGTATGGGGGCGAGGAGCCGATAGCCCGGCTGCGCCAGTTGGCGCCGGGCGTGCGCACGCTGACGCGCTCGGACCTGAAGTCCTGCCTGCTGCGCTATGCGGCGGCGGGCTGGACCGGCCATGTGCCGCAGGCCTGCCGCGGCATGGCGCTGACGGTGCCGGTGAACGTCGCGCCCTGGCTGTGGGGCTGGCCCGGCCGCTTCCTGGACCGCATGGAGGCGGCGGGCAGCAGCGTGTTCCTGCTGGGCCCTTACGACGGCGATGGGCACTCCACGGGCATCGATACGCCCGAGGACATGAGCCGCGTGCCGCAGGGATACGCAGGCGGAATCTGGACCAATGAAATCGAAGCCGTGGCGCGCGCGTTCAAGCGCGGGCCTTGAGGCCCGCTACTTCCATTCGAACACGGCGCGCGCGGTGCCGGAGTTCTGCACCGAGACCTCGCGCTGTTGCGCCTGGCCGTTGTAGGTGGCCGAAATCTTGTAGTTGCCGGCAGGCAGCTTGACCAGCATGTACGGGCCTTCGGCGGTGGTTTGCAGCACGGACTTGCCGTGCGCATCGCTGATGGTGACGGCGACATTGGCGACGTAGTCCGCCTGGCCGCCGCGTTGCGCCGCGAACGTCAGCGCCAGCGGATAGTCCTTGGCTGCTGCCTTCATGGCTTCGGATTCGTCCAGCCCGATGCCGCCGCTGACGTATTGCACCGAACCCTGCTGCTGCACCGCCGGCATGCCCGCCTGGGCGGTGGACAGGACGCCGGCAAAGGCCATGCTGCCCAGCGCCATCGCGGCGGCCATGGTGCAGCGTTCTATACGCTTGTTCATGAGACTCTCCTGGATAGGACGATCTGCGCGTTTTCGTGCGCGCATGAACATTTCGACCCGCGTGTCGGCACGGAGTTCGCGCCCGCGGGTCTCCGTTATCAACCGATTGTTTCCGCAGCCTAGCTAAGCGTACCGCGTGCCGCGCGCCAGGAAAATGTCAGCCGGCTTTCGCCGCTGACCGAGCCGTCCGGGGCAAAGCGCCTTTCATCCAGCTGTCCGGCGCCATCGTCGCGCAGCGTCAGTACGCTGGAACTGCGGGTGCCATAGTTCGGACTGACGATGAAGGGGCTGCTCAATAGCCTTTCGCGATCCAGCGGCAGGCCGGTGGCGGGCAGGTCGGCGTCATCGGCGGGCTGGCGGTCGGCCAGTGCCGCCATCAACGCGGGCAGGTCCGGCTGCGGCCCGCTGCGCAGCACGGCTTCGAAAGCCGCCTTGGTGCGCGCCAGCTTGGGCCAGGGCGTGTCCAGCAGATGGTTGGACAGGGCGTAGACGCCTGGAGCCAGGCGCCGCGGGCCGCCGTCGCGGTTGCTGAGATACCAGGCTTCGCGCGCATCGCCCGCGATCAGGTTGAAGCCGTTGTAGGCCTGGCCCGCGGCATGCACCCGCGCCAGGTAGTCGGCCGGGGATGCCGTGCCGCGCAGATAGTCTTCGACCAGCGCGCCGCGCGAAGGCGCGTTCTCGATCATCCGGCCTGGTTCGCGGAAGTTGGTGACCAGCGCATGGCGTCCGCCGGTCGTCGCCCCCATCCAGCTGCCGCCGGCCAGGCCGTCGCGGCCGGCGTAGACCTCGGGCGCGTCAGGCCATTGCGCGGCGGGCAAGGTGGGGCGCTGATGGAATTCGTCGCGGTTGGCGGCGATCAGGACGGGGATGCCCGGCAGGGCATGCAGGGCCAGTACGGCAAGACACATGGTTCAGACCTGGTTGGCGGGTTTGTCGGGGATGGCTTTGCCTGGCGCGGCCGCGAAATCCGGGCCAGCCAGCGCGGCGCGCAAGGCTTCGATCTGGGCGGCCACGTCGCGCAGCGCTGGGGCGGGCGAGGCGATGGCGGCGGCCGGCATGGCCGCGCCTTGCGCGACAGCGGCGCTCATCTGGTGCAGGCTGGCAGCCAGCTGCGCCAGTTCCGCGGCGCTGGGCGCGGCCTGGTCCGCGGGCAGCGACCAGGCCGTGTCGGAAATGGCGTTGGCCACGCGCTCCAGCGCGACTTCCACCGGCCACCAGGCCAGCGCGCGGCGGCTGACCAGGCGCGGTTCGGACAGCCCGCGCTGCAAGGCGATGCGCAGGTCGGACAGGCGCGCGTAGGCGCGGGCGCGCAGGTCGTGGCGGCTGGTGGGATCGGCCTGGAACACCGTGTTCAGGTAGGCGGCCAGCGTGTCCATGGCGGCGGCGACCGCGTTGTCCAGGTTGCCGCGCTCTATCCGTATCCACGGCAGGTAGCCCACCAGCAGCACGATGCCCGCGGCCACGGCCACATCGATCAGGCGCGCCAGCGCGATGGGCCAGCTGCCCGGTTGCAGCGCGCCGATCAGCAGCATCAGGATGGGCAGCAGGATGGCCGAGAACAGGCCGTAGTTGCGCCGCACCGACCAGGGCAGCAGGGACGCCAGCCCCGCCACCGTGAGCAGGCTGACGATGCCGTTGCGGTCCAGCGCCAGCACGGTCGCGCTGATCGCCACGCCCACCACGCTGCCCGCGCAGCTTTGCAGCGCCCGCGCGAACACCGAGCCGAAGTTCGGCTTGAACACCACCACCACGATCAGCGGCACCCAGTAGGAACGCGGCAGCGAAGCCGCCAGTGCCACGGCCTCGGCGGCGACCAGGCACAGGCCCAGCCGTACCAGGTAGCGCAGCGTGGTCGGCCCCGGCCGGTAGGTGCGCGCCAGCACGCGCCAGGGCGTGCGCGGCCGCGCCGGCGGCAGGCCGGCGAAGGCGTCGGCCTCTGACAGCGCGCCGCCGTCCAGCAGGGGCTGCACCTGGGCCAGCGCGTCGGCCAAGGGGGCCATGCCTGCCTCGCGCAAGGCCGCGATGTCCTCGCGCGGGTCCGGCGTCGCGTCGTTTTCCACGCGGTCGGCCAGCCGGTTCATGACGCGCGCGCAGTCGCGCGGCAGCACGCGTCCGGCGCGGGCCAGCTCCAGGGCGGTATTGGTCAGCGGCGTGCAGGCTTGCAGCTGGGCCGCCAGCCGCGCCAGACGCGGGGAGGGGCCGGCCGCGCTGCGGCGGGCGGCCAGCACGGTGTCGTAGGCGGTCGTCATGGCCGCTTCCATGTCGCGCCGCGCGCTCATGGTGTGCGAGGTGCCGATGGCGGCGAACATGGCCGCCAGCTTGCGGTAGGCCATGGCGACCGCGGCGCGCTCGGGCGCTGTCGGGTGGACCACCCAGCCCGTCAGGGTCAGCGCCAGGCCGAACAGGCCGCCGGCCCCCACCAGGACCGAAGGCAGCCATGGCGGCAGGGTGGACGTCAGGCTGGCGCCGACGATGACGTAGGCGGCGAACTGCAGCGTGGAGACGGCGGCGATGTTGTTGAAGGTGCCGACCAGGCTGGCCGCCAGCACCAGCAGCGTCATGGCGGCGGAGGTCCACAGCCCGTGTCCTGCAATCAAGGTGCCGAGGAAATACCCCAGCGCGCCGCCGAACACGGTGGCGCCGATCGACAGCGCGCGGTTGCGGTAAGGACCGCCGTTGTCGCCGGTGATGGCGGGCAGCGCGCGGCATGTTTCAGCGAGGAACGGAACACGGCGGCCTCGTGGCGCGGCCTGGGGATCAGGCCTTGATCAGCGGCGCCTCGTCGGGCGCGGCCAGCCGGAAGTAGTCTTCCGTGTTCAGGAGGATGGAGGCGTCCAGGCGGCCGGCATTGAACACGATTTCACCGTGGCGTTCGCGCAGGCTGGGATCCACCAGCAGGTGCAGGTCGGGATTGAAGGTGAAGGGCGGGATCGCGCCGATCTCGCAGCCGGTCAGTTCGCGCGCCAGGTCCTGCGACGCCAGCGACGCTTTCTTGCCGCCCGCCGCGCGGGCGATGGCGTCCAGGTCGGCCTGCTTGTCGGCCGGGAACACCGCCAGCACGTTCCTGCGCTGGTTGGAGGATATCTTGACGCGGCAGACCAGCGCCTTGGCGCCCTGGCTGACCTCGGTGCCGCGGATCGCGGCCACCTCGACGGAGCGGCCGGCCGCGGCGTGTTCAATCAGGCGGTAGCGGGCCTGGTTCTGGACAAGCAGGGCTTGCAGGCGTTCGAAGACTTCCATGGCGGGGGCGTAGATCGGGATGTGGCGAGCGCAGGCCGGGAGTCGGCCTCGTACGCCGCATGATACGCCCGCCGCGCAGCGCTGCGGCGGGCGCGTTGGCCCATCCCGGCCCGCCGCCTCAGATTTCTCCGGTGAAGGCGTAACCCCAGCCCCAGACGGTGCGGATCGGCAGTTCCAGGTTCAGGTCCAGGGCCTTGCGGCGCAGGCGGCTGACCAGCACGTCGGTGCGGCGCATCGATTCGTGGCCGCCGTGCGAGTCCGTGATGGCTGCGTCGGCGCGCGGCAGGCGCTTGTCGGCGGAAGCCGTCAGCTTGAGCAGGAACTCGCGCTCGGCCAGGGTCAAGGCCAGGCGCTTGCCTTCTGGACTGACCAGGGTCCAGGCCGCGTCATGGAATTGCCATTTGCCGGCCGCTTCGCCCGGCGTCGGCTGCGCCGGGCGCGGTTCGGGGTCGGCGGCGCGGCGGCCAGGCATGGGTATGCGCCGCAGCAGCGCCTGCAACGCGGCCGCGATTTCGGTTGCGCCCGCGTCCGGCGGCAGGCACACGTCGGCGCCGCAATGCAGGCCGAGGATGCGGTTTTCGGGGGAATCGAAGGTGGAAATGGCCACGATGCCCGCGGTGGTGTCCATGGCGCGCAGGCCGGCCACGGCCATGCAGAGATCGGACAGCTCGGCTTCCATCACCAGCAAGGGGGTGCGGCGGGCCTGGAATAGGCGGAACAGGTTGTTGGAGTCTTCGCACAACCGGGGCGAGAAGCCCATTTCCGCCAACGCCGCGCCGCGGTGCGCGCGTACTTCCGGATTGGGAGAGAAGACGATCAGGTCTAGTAGGTCATTCATGAATCGTTGTGATCTGTGCAGCATGAGCGCATGCATGATGCATCGGATACAGCGATTTCCTAAACCTCGCACAACGCCACTTTCTTACCCGAATTCTCGGACATGGTTACGTGGCGCGCGCAGGCCGCACCGTTATGGTGCGTCGGCGGGCGTTTCGTTCCACCAGCCGCCGCCCAGGGCCTGCAACAGGGCGGCGGTGTCGGCGTAGCGCGCCGCGTCCGCCGCGGTGCGCGCGATGCGCGTCTGCAACAGTTGGCGTTGGCTGTCCAGCAGGCTGAGGTGGCTGATGCCACCGGCCTGGTAGCGGCCCTGCGCGATGCGCTCGGCCTCGTCGGCGCGGCGCCAGGCCTCGTCGCTGGCCTGGTAGGCGTCGCCGTCTGTCTGCACGGCGCGCAAGGCGTCGGCGACTTGCCGGAACCCCTCCAACACCGTTTGACGGTAACCGGCCGCGGCGGCATCGTAGGCGGCCTCGGCCGAGCGCGTGCGCGCGCGCAGCTCGCCGCCGTGGAACAGCGGCTGGACCAGTCCCAGGCCCAGGCTCCAGACGTTCAGGCCATTGGACAGGTCGCCCACGCGGGTGCGTTGCGAGCCGAAGCTGGCGGTCAGGGTGAACTGCGGATACTGGTTGGCGACGGCCACGCCGACATTGGCCGAGGCCTGGCGCCAGAGCGCTTCGGCGGCCAGGATGTCGGGGCGCTGGCGGGTCAGGGCCGAGGGCACGCCGGTGGGCACGTCGGCGGGCAGCGTCAGGTCGGCCAGCCGCAGGGGCGCGGACCGCAGCTCGGCCGGCGCCAGGCCCAGGTAGGCGGCCAGCTGGTGCGTGGCCTGCGCCAGTTGGTACTCCAGCGGCGGCAGCGTGGCGCGCGTCTGCGCGACCAGCAATTCCTGGTTGCGCAGATCGGCCTCGGACACGCCGCCGGCCTGTTGGCGCTGGCGCATGATGTCCTGTTGCCGCTCCTGCGCCGCCAGCAGCGCCCGCGTGTCGGCCAGGCGTTCGTTCAGGTCCGCCTGGCGGATCGCCGCCGTGACCACGTTGCCGGCCAGCGACATGCGCGCGGCCTGCAGTTCATGCGCCTGGTAGTCCACCTGGGCGCTCGATCCTTCCAGCGCGCGGCGGTTGCCGCCGAACACGTCCAGCGTGTAGGACACGTCGATGGAGGCGTTGTAGAGCGTGAAGGGCGGGGGCTGTTCGGCCATCGGCACGCCGAAGGCCGCGGGGTCCACTTTCTGCCGCGTGGCCGACAGGTTGCCATCCACCCTGGGCAGCATGCGGCCGCCGGTTTCGGCGTTCAAATCCTCGCTGGCCTGGCGCAAGCGGGCGCGCGCCTGCTCCAGCGTGGGGCTGGCCTGCAGCGCCTGCCGCACCAGCTGGTCCAGCGCCTCGGAGCGGAACAACTGCCACCATTGCGCGGGGATGTCGGCGCCGGCCTGCAGGCGCTGCGCGCCGGCGGCCGGGGCGGATGCGGGCGGCGCGGTGTAGGCGTCGACCTGCGGCGCGGCGGGCCGCTCGAAGTCCGGCCCGACCGCGCAGCCCGCAAGCAGCGCGCACAGGACGGGCGCGGCCAGCCTGTGCGCGGCGGCGGACGGAAAGGGCAGGAGCGTGGGGCGGGACATGGCGGTTCAATCCAGGGTGCGGCGGTAGAACTTCACGGCGGCGGTCATGACAACCACGGTAAACAGCAGCAGCGGCCAGATGCTGGGCCACAGGTCCCACCAGCCGTTGCCCTTGAGCAGGATGCCGCGGATCAGCCGGTTGAAGTGGGTCAGCGGCAGCAGGTTGCCCAAATACTGCGCCCACAGCGGCATGCCCTGGAACGGAAACATGAAGCCGGACAGCAGCATGTTGGGCAGGAAATAAAACATGGTCAGCTGCATGGCCTGCAACTGGTTCTGCGCCAGCGACGACAGGGTGATGCCCACGGTCAGGTTGGCGGCGACGAACACCAGCGCCGACAGGTACACGGCCAGCAGCGATCCCTGGAACGGCACGTGGAACACGAAGTGCGCGGCCAGCAGGATGATGCTGGACTGGATCAGGCCGATGGCGATGTAGGGCACGATCTTGCCCGTCATCACCTCGATCGGCCGCACCGGCATCGCCAGCAGGTTTTCCATCGTGCCGCGTTCGCGTTCGCGCGTCATGGCCAGGCCGGTCATCATCACCAGCGTCATGGTCAGGATCACGCCCATCAGGCCCGGCACGGTGTTGTATTGCGAGATCTGTTCTTCGTTGTAGAGCTGGTGCACCAGCACGTCGAACGGCGGTTGGCCGCCGGCCAGGCCGGCCAGCGGCCCGGTGAGGTCCTTCTGCGCCACGGCCTGCGCCAACTGCGTGGCCGACCCCAAGGCCAGCCCGGTCGCCATGGGGTCGGTCGCGTCGGCCTCGATCAGCAGCGCGGGACGCTCGCCGCGCAGCAGCTTGCGGCTGAAGTCCGGCGGTATGGTCAGGACGAACAGCACGCGGCCTTGGGCCAGGGCGGTGCGGCCCTGTTCCTCGTTGTCCAGCTCTTCGATGATGTGGAAGTAGTCGGACGATCTCATCGCCGCCACGAAGCTGCGCGTGAACGGGCTGTGGTCGGCGGCGATGACCGCCGTCGGCATCTGCTTGGGGTTCGTGTTGATGGCGTAGCCGAACAGCGCCAGCTGCATGATGGGCAGGCCCACGATCATGCCGAAGGTGATGCGGTCACGGCGCAGTTGCAGGAACTCCTTGAGCACCATGCTCCACCAGCGCGACCACGAAAAGCCTTGCAGATGGCGCATCATGGCGGGCTCGCGAAGTTGTCGGTGGAACGCTTCATCAGGTAGATGAAGACGTCCTCCAGGCTGGTGTCGATGCGCTCCAGGCTCAGGTCCTGGCCGGCGATGGCGTCCGTCAGCGTGCGCTCCAGCAGCGCCGCGTCGCGGCCGCTGATGTGCAGCGCGGAGCCGAAGGCCACGGTCTGGTCCACGCCCGGCGCGTTGCGCAGGCGCTGCGCCAGCGGCACCAGGTTGTGGCCGTGGATGGCCCAGGTGGTCAGGCCCTGTTCGGCGATGACGTCCTCGGCCGTGCCTTGCGTCAGCAACCGGCCGTAGGAGATGTAGGCCAGCTTGTGGCAGCGTTCGGCCTCGTCCATGTAGTGCGTGCTGACCAGCACCGATATGCCGCGCGCCGCCAGTTCATGCAGCTGCTCCCAGAAATCGCGCCGCGCGGTCGGGTCCACGCCGGCGGTGGGTTCGTCCAGCAGCAGCAGCTTGGGTTGATGCAGCAGGCAGGCCGCCAATGCCAGGCGCTGCTTCCAGCCGCCGGACAAGGATCCCGTCAATTGCTTGGCGCGGCTTTGCAGGCCCAGGTCCTCCAAAGCGCGTTCCACGGTTTCCTTGCGCTCGGGCATGCCGTACATGCGCGCCACGAAGTCCAGGTTCTCGCGGATGGTCAGGTCGTCCCAGTACGAGAACTTCTGCGTCATGTAGCCCACGTGCCGCTTGATCTGGGCGCTGTCGCGCAGGATGTCGTAGCCCAGGCAGGTGCCGCTGCCCGAGTCCGGCGTCAAGAGTCCGCACATCAGGCGGATGCAGGTGGTCTTGCCGCTGCCGTTGGGCCCCAGGAAGCCGAAGATCTCGCCTTCGCGCACCTGCAGCGACACGTCGTTGACCACGTGCTTGTCGCCGAAACGCTTGTTCAGGCCGTGCACGTCGATGACGTAGTCCGAGGCGGGCGCGTTCATTGCGGAGTGACCTCCATCGGCTGGCCGGGATGCAGCCGCGCGGCGGCCTCGGGCGCGGGCCGGGCCTGCACCATGTAGACCAGCTTGCTGCGGCTTTCGCGGCTGTAGATCACGGGCGGCGTGTACTCGGCCTGGGCCGAGATGTAGTCGATGCGCACGGGGATGGGGTCGCCGCAGGCGTCGCAGCGCACCGTCGCCTGCTGGCCGATCTTCAGCCCGCCCAAGGCCTCTTCCGGCACGAAGAAGCGCACCTTGATGTTGCCGGGCGGCAGCAGGCTAACCACCGGACTGCCGGCGGGCACCCATTCGCCGACGCGGTACAAGGTGTCGAACACCAGTCCCGCGGCCGGCGCGGCCAGGCGTTTTTGCGCCAGCGTCCATTCCGCCTGGGCCAGGGCCGCCTTGGCTGCCTCCACTTCGGCGGCCTGGGCGCGGCGCTGTTCGTCGCGGCCGGGCAGGCGGGCGACCTCGAGCTGGGCCTGTAGTTCGCGCACCCGCGCCGCGTCCGATTGCGCCTGTTCGCGGCTGTCGTCCAGCTGGGCGCGGGCGATGCCGCCGATGCGGAACTGGTCGGTGTCGCGCCGCAGTTGCGCCGCCGAGCGGCGGCTGGCGGCTTCGGCCTGGGCCAGTTGGGCGCGGCTGACGTCGACTTCCGCCGGGCGTTTGCCGGTGGCGATGTCTTCCTGCTGCGCCACGGCGGCGGCCAGTTGCGCGCTGGCCTGGTCGCGCGCCGCGGTCTCGCGCGTGGCTTCGAGCGCGAAAAGCGGCGCGTTGGCTTCGACCTGCTGGCCGCGCCGCACCGGCAGTTCGGCCAGCCGCCCGGGCTCGGAGGACGCCACGTAGACGTATTCGCCTTCGGCGTAGCCCTGGAAGAAAGTCCCGTTGTCCTTGCCGCAGCCGCCCAGGGCAAGCAGCGCCAGCGAGCAGGCGGGCAGGGGGCGGCGCAAGGCGGTATGGATGCGCATGGTCAGCGTCCTGGAGGGGCGGAAGTCGGCGCGGGCGGCGAGAACAAGCCGCCCGTGAGCATGGCGATGGCGTGGGTCGCGATCGCGCGGGTGTCGATGGATTGCGCCTGCGCGTCGTCCTGCAGCACGCGCCGCCACAGGCTGGAGGTGGCCAGCGGCAGCAGGGTCAGGCCCAGGATGGACAGGAACACCAGGCGCGGCTCCACGCCCGGCGTGATGGCGCCCATGCGCTGGCTGTCCGCGATCAGGCCCGAGAAGGCCTGCAGGCGGTCGGCCGGCAGATGGCGCAGCACGCGGTCGCGCAGCTGGCCGCCTTCGTTGACGACCTCATGCAGCCACAGGGCGGGCAGCCAGGGCCGCTCGGCGGCGCTCTGCACCAGGCGGCCGACGACTTCGGCGATGAAGGCGCGCACGGCGGCGGGCGGATCGGCCGCCGGATCCTGCGCCTGCGCAAGCGGGGACCAGACAAAGCCGATCACCGGCACGATCCGCTCCAGCACCACCGCGTCTATCAATTGATCGCGGCTCTTGAAGTAGTAGTGGACCATCGCCGAGGTGACGCCGGCGCGTTGCGCGATATGCGTGAGGGTGGTGGCCGCGACGCCCTGGGCCGCGAACAGGCGCGTGGCGACGTCCAGCAGATTGGCGCGGGCGGCGGCGTTGTCGGGGCGCGGCGGCCGGCCGGGCCGGCGAGCGGGCGTGGAGGGTTCGGAGCGGCGTTCGGGGCACATGCGGCGTATGTTAATTAAATTATTAATTAATTAAAAGAGGGGCCGCGGCCAGGGTTACACATCGGCCGGGACGGCATCGATGGTGTAATGGCCCGGTACCCCATCCCGCCACCCGGGCTGTTCCCGCAAGGCCCGGGCGGCTTCCTTGCAGGAGGCTGGACCGTCATGCCGCAATCGTCTTCCATCAACCGCCGCATCGTGCTTGCCGCGCGCCCGCAGGGCGAGCCGGCGGACAGCGATTTCCGCCTGGAAACCGGCGAAGTTCCCCAGCCCGGCCCCGGCCAGGTGCTGCTGCGCACCGTGTACCTGTCGCTCGATCCCTACATGCGCGGCCGCATGAGCGATGCGCCGTCCTATGCCGAGCCGGTGCAGGTCGGCGCCGTCATGGTCGGCGGCACGGTGACGCGGGTCGAAGCCTCCAACCATCCCGACTACCGTCCGGGCGAGTGGGTGCTGGCGCAATCAGGCTGGCAGGACTATGCCCTGTCCGATGGCGCCGGCCTGTTGCGGCTGGGGCCCAATCCCGAACACCCGTCCTATTCGCTGGGCGTGCTGGGCATGCCCGGCTTCACCGGCTACATGGGCCTGCTGGACATCGGCCAGCCCAAGGCGGGCGAGACCGTGGTGGTGGCCGCGGCCAGCGGCGCGGTGGGCGCGGTGGTCGGCCAGATCGCCAAGATCCACGGCTGCAAGGTGGTCGGCATCGCGGGCGGCGCGGACAAGTGCCGCTATGTGGTCCAGGAGCTGGGCTTTGACGACTGCCTGGACCACAAGGCGCCCGATCTGCCGGGCCGCCTGGCGCGCGCCGTGCCGCAGGGCATCGACGTGTACTTCGAGAACGTCGGCGGCGCGGTCTTCGACGCGGTGCTGCCGCTCTTGAATCCGCGTGCGCGGGTACCGGTCTGCGGCCTGATCTCGGCCTACAACGCCACCAGCCAGCCGCAAGGACCGGACCGCCTGGGCGTGCTGATGCGCGCCATCCTCACCAAGCGTCTCAAGGTGCAGGGCTTCATCATTTTCAACGAATACGCGCACCGCTACGGCGAGTTCCGCGAGGCGATGCAAGGCTTGATCCAGCAAGGCCGCATCAAGTACCGCGAGGACGTGGTCGATGGCCTGGAGAACGCGCCGCGCGGCCTGATCGGGCTGCTCAAGGGTGAAAACGCCGGCAAGCGCATCGTGCGCGTCGGCCCGGACCAAAGGAGCGCCGCATGAACATCCTGATCGTGCTGACGTCCCACGACACGCTGGGCAACACCGGCCGCAAGACCGGATTCTGGCTGGAGGAATTCGCCGCTCCCTATTACGCCTTCGTCGACGCGGGCGCCAAGGTCACGCTGGCTTCGCCCGCGGGCGGGCAGCCGCCGCTGGATCCCAAGAGCGACGACCCCGACGCCCAGACCGACGACACGCGGCGCTTTCGCCAGGACCAGGACGCGCAGCGGCTACTGGCCGCCACCTTGCCGCTGGCGCAGGTGCAGGCGGCCGATTACGACGCCGTGTTCTATCCCGGCGGCCACGGCCCCTTGTGGGATCTGGCGGAAGATCCCAATTCGGTCTCGCTGATCGAAACCATGCTGGCGGCGGGCAAGCCCGTCGCGGCCGTGTGCCATGCGCCCGGCGTGCTGCGCCATGCCAAGACGGCTGACGGCAAGCCGCTGGTGCAGGGCAGGCAGGTCACCGGTTTTTCCAATGCGGAAGAGGCGGCGGTGCAGCTGACCGACGTCGTGCCTTTCCTGGTGGAGGATGAACTCAAGCAGTTGGGCGGGCTGTACACCAGCGGCCCGGACTGGCAGCCGCACGTGGTCGGCGACGGCCTGCTGGTCACGGGGCAGAATCCGGCGTCTTCCGTGGGCGTGGCGAACGCGCTGCTGGACAGATTGAAGGATTGAATCCTGACGGCCGGACCGGGTCCCCGTCGCATGCGCGGGACGGGTCCGGCTCTGCTTTGCCCTGGGCCGCAGCATCTGATCGGTAAGGATTGCTGCGCAATGTGTCAGAATCGCGACCTTTTGCTACAGCGCAATGCGGCCCGGCCGCCTTGCGCGCGATGACCGATGCCTCCAGACGTACCCGAATATCCCGCTGGCTCCTGCGTGGCGGCCTTGTTTGCCGCCATGCGGGCGCGCGACCCGGCCACCGGCCGCCATTCCGAAAGAGTTGTTGCGTTGAGCGTGGCGCTGGCCAGAGCCTGCAATTTGCCGGAAGCGGAACAGGAAGCGGTCGCTGTCGCTGCCCGCCTGCACGACATCGGCAAGATCGGCACGCCGGACCGGGTGCTGTATTCGCCCAAGCGCCTGGACCGCGACGATTGGGAAATCATGAAGGCGCACGCCGCGGTGGGCGCCGAGATCATCATGCATAGCGACATCCCGCAGCGCGAGCTGATCGCGCGGGCGGTGCGCCACCACCACGAGCACTTTGACGGATCAGGCTATCCCGCGGGCATGTCAGGCGAGGATATCCCGCTGCATTCGCGCATCATTTCGCTGGCCGATTCCTATGACGCGTTGGGCGACGCGCGGCCTTACCACCCCGCGCGCACACACGCGGAGATCATGCGCATCCTGCACCAGGAGGCCGGCTCGAAATGCGATCCGGCGCTGCTGCGCACATTCGAGGCAATGATCCAGCAAAGCCCGCTGAAGGTTCCGTAGGATCGGCTACTTCAGCCGGTAGTTCGCAGCCACCGTTTCCAGGTCTTGCAAGGTGCGCTGTTGCCACGCGGCGTCATGGCCCAGCTCTTCGGCCAGGATGCGCGCCACTTCAGGCGCGGCCAGCATCGCGGCCTCGCTGTCCAGGAAGAGGGCGCGGTTGCGGCGCGCCAGCACGTCCTCGGCGCTGCGCGCGAGTTCATACCTTGCGGCAAAACGCACATGCGCTTCCGACAGGCCGCTGGCGCGCACCAGCATGCGTTGCGCGCCGGGCAGGGCCTTCAATGCGGGCAGGTCGCTGCCGTAGTAGCTGTCCGGCGTGCCGGCGTGTTCCTGCGAGGGCGCCAGGCCCGCCGCGCCGTGCAGCGGCAGCGATTCCGTGCGGCAGGAGGCCTGCGTCAGCAGCTGATGCTGGATGGCCGTGTCCACCACGTCCTGCGCCATGCGGCGATAGGTGGTCCACTTGCCGCCGGTGACGGTCACCAGCCCGGCCTTGGACACCAGGATGGTGTGCTCGCGCGACAAGGACTTGGTGGAGGCTTCGCCCGTGGCCTTGACCAGCGGACGCAGCCCGGCCCAGACGCTGGTGACGTCGTCGCGCGTAGGCTTGCGGCTGAGGTAGCGCGCCGCGGTGCTGAGAATGAAATCCACGTCCTGCGCGCCGGCTTGCGGATCCAGCGGCAGGTCGTCGCGCGGCGTATCGGTGGTGCCGACGATGGTGTGGCCGTTCCATGGCACCACGAACAGCACGCGGCCGTCGTCGGTCTTGGGGATCAGGATGGCGCGCTTGCCCGGCAGGAAATCCTGCGGCAGGGTCAGGTGCACGCCCTGGCTGGGCGCGACCATGGTCTGCGCATTCTTGTCTTCCATGCGGCGCACCGCGTCAACCCAGACGCCGGTGGCGTTGACCGCGCAGCGCGCGCGCAGCGTGAAGCTGGCGCCGCCGATCGCGTCTTGCACGGTCACGCCATCTACCTTGCCGCCCGTCATGGTCAGGCCGGTGGCGCGCATGTAGTTCACCGCGGTGCCGCCCAGGTCGAACAGCGTGCGCATCAGGCTCACCGCCAGGCGCGCATCGTCGAACTGGCCGTCGTAATACAGCACGCCGCCTTTCAGATTCTTGCCCTGCACGTTCTCGGCCAGCGTCGGCGCGTTGGCCAGCGTGTCGCGGCGCGACAGCCAGCGGCTGGGCGCCAGGTTCAGCTTGCCGGCCAGCATGTCGTACATCTTCAGGCCGATGCCGTAGAAGGGCTGGTCGAACAGGTTGTAGGCCGGCACCACGAAGCCCAGCGGCCACACCAGGTGCGGCGCGTTGCGGTTGAGCAGGCCGCGCTCATGCAGCGCTTCGCGCACCAGGCTGACGTTGCCCTGCGCCAGGTAGCGCACGCCGCCGTGCACCAGCTTGGTGGCCTTGCTGGAGGTGCCCTTGGCGAAGTCCGCGCCTTCGATCAGCAGGGTGCGATAGCCGCGCGAGGCGGCATCGACGGCCGTGCCCAGGCCGGTGGCGCCGCCGCCGATGACGATCACGTCCCAGGAGTGCGTGTTGTCCAGCGTGTTCAGGAGACGGTTGCGGTCGGGCGGGGCGACGGAGGCTAGCGGTTGGTTCATGGGATTCAAGGTGTTTGCTTCAAGGTATTCGGGGCGGCCGCCACGTCGCAGCGCACGCCGGCGTCCAGCAGGACTTGCGCCAGCGGCTCTTGCGGATGCGCGTCGGTGAAGAAGCGGTCGATTTGCGAGATGTGCGCCAGTTCCACCATGGCCTGGCGCTTGAATTTGCTGCTGTCGGCGGCAAGCCAGACTTCGCGCGACTGTTCGATGATGGTCCGCGCCACGCGCACTTCGCGGAAGTCGTAATCGCGCAGCGTGCCGTCGGCCTCGATGCCGGAGATGCCAATCAGGCCGATGTCGACCTTGAACTGGCGGATGAAGTCCATGGTAGCTTCGCCGACGATGCCGCGGTCGCGCGAACGCACCACGCCGCCGGCCACGATGACCTCGCAGTCCGGGTTGTCCGACAGGATGTCGGCGACGTGCAGATTGTTGGTGATGACGCGCAGGCCGCGGTGGCGCAGCAGGGCGCGCGCAATGGCTTCGGTGGTGGTGCCGATGTTCAGGATCAGCGAACAGCCGTCGGGGACGGCGCGCGCCACGGCTTCGGCGATGCGCTGTTTGCCGGCGGCGTGCAGGCCCTGGCGCTTGCGGTAGGCGATGTTCTCGATGGTGGACGCTTCGATGCGCACGCCGCCATGGAAGCGCGACAGCAAGCCGGCTTCGGACAGGATATTGACGTCGCGCCGCACGGTCTGCAGCGTGACGTCAAAGCGTTTGGCGAGTTCCTCGATCGAGGCCGAGCCTTGGGCCCGCACCATTTCGATCAGCGCGCTCTGTCTGGGGTTCAGTGTCATGTTCGTATAGTAAAACAACAAAAGCGAAAAATAATGACGCGCTGCAAGATTGTTTTTTGTTCGCTTCTTGAGTAAAACGCACAATAAACGAAAGCTATCTGAAAGAGTATGCTCATCCTGTTGTTCGCTTGAATGCAGGCCGAGCCGCTGTACCGAATACCGAAGTCCGCCGTGAAAAAACAGGGACGTATAAGTAGGTAGAGGAGACCAGATGCAGCTGAACTTGGACAGGGTAGGTTTGCGGGCCGGCTCGCAGACGCACCTGTATCCCATGAGCCTGGCCCCGGTCGAGGGCGCCATGACGGTATTGCTGGGGGCCACCCTGGCGGGCAAGACCTCGCTGATGCGCATCATGGCCGGGCTGGACCGGCCCACCGAAGGCCGCGTGCTGGTCGACGGCGCCGACGTCACGGGCGTGCCGGTGCGCCAGCGCAACGTCGCCATGGTCTACCAGCAGTTCATCAATTACCCGTCCATGTCGGTCTACGACAACATCGCCTCGCCGCTCAAGCTGCGCGGGGCGGCGGACATCGGCGAAAAAGTCCGCGCCATGGCGGCGCGGCTGCACATCGACCATCTGCTGGAGCGTTACCCCTCGGAGCTGTCCGGCGGACAGCAGCAGCGGGTGGCGCTGGCCCGCGCCCTGGCCAAGGACGCGCCGCTCATCCTGCTGGACGAACCCCTGGTCAACCTGGACTACAAGCTGCGCGAGGAACTGCGCGACGAACTTTCCGAATTGTTCGCCGAAGGGCGCTCCACGGTCGTTTACGCCACGACTGAGCCGGGCGAGGCCTTGTTGCTGGGCGGCCACACCGCGGTGCTGGACGCGGGCGAACTGCTGCAATACGGGCCGACCGCCGAGGTCTTTCACCGGCCCAATTCCATACGCGTGGCGCGCGCCTTCAGCGATCCGCCCATGAACCTGTTTGCCGCGCGCCGCACGGCGTCCGGCTTCGTGCTGCAGGGGGATCTGGCGGTGGAGCGGGCGCTGCCGCAAGGCGCCGATACCGACATTACCGCCGGCCTGCGCGCCGGCGCCCTGGACGTGGAGCCGAGGCCGGGCCATGTGGTCCTGCCTGGGGTGGTGAAGCTGGCCGAGATCTCCGGGTCCGACACCTTCGTGCACGCGCAGACGGCGGCGGGCGACGTGGTGGCGCAATTGCCCGGGGTCCACCGCTATACGCTGGACCACCGCCTGCAGTTCTATTTCGACCCGGCGCAGACCTATGCCTTCGGCGCGGGCGGCGCGTTGCTGGCGGCGCCGCGGCAGCCGGCGGGCGCGGGGGAGACGGCCTGATGGCGCAGATCGAGCTGGACCTGTCCCATTCCTACGTGGCGGACCCCAAGACCGACGAGGACTACGCGCTGCTGCCGCTTTCCTTCACCTTCAAGAATGGCGGAGCCTACGCCTTGCTGGGGCCGTCGGGCTGCGGCAAGACCACGCTGCTCAATTGCGTGTCGGGCCTGCTGCGGCCGTCGCACGGGCGCATCCTGTTCGACGGCCAGGACGTCACGGACAAGACCCCGCAGGCGCGCAACATCGCCCAGGTGTTCCAGTTCCCGGTGGTCTACGACACCATGACCGTGGCCGAGAACCTGGCGTTTCCGCTGCGCAACCGCGGCATGGCGCCTAAGCTCATCGGCGAACGCGTCGGGCGCATCGCCGAGATGCTGGAGATGTCGCAGGTGCTGGACCGGCGCGCCAGCGGCCTGACCGCCGACGCCAAGCAGAAAATCTCGCTGGGGCGCGGACTGGTGCGCAGCGACGTATCGGCCATTCTGTTCGACGAGCCGCTGACCGTGATCGACCCGCAGCTCAAATGGGAACTGCGCCGCAAGCTCAAGGAAATCCACCACGAGTTCAAGCTGACGCTGATCTACGTGACGCACGACCAGACCGAGGCGCTGACCTTTGCCGACGAGGTCATGGTGATGGCGCGCGGCAGGGCGGTGCAGGTGGGCAGCGCGGATGACCTGTTCCAGCGGCCGGCGCATACCTTCGTGGGCCATTTCATCGGCTCGCCGGGCATGAACTTCCTGCCGGCGCAGTGGCGCGACGGCGGGCTAGAAGTGGGCAAGAGCCGCGTCGCCGGGGTGCCGGCGGAGATGGCGGCAAAGCTGGACGGCGCGGGTCCCGTGAAGCTGGGTGTGCGTCCGGAGTACTTGCGCATCACCGAGCCGGGCGCGCCCGGCGCCCTGGCCATGCGCGTGGAGCGGGTGCAGGACGTGGGCACCTACACGCTGCTGGTGGCGGACTTCGAGGGCACGCCGGTGCGGGCCCGGCTGGGCAGCAACATCGTCCCGGCCGCGGCCGGCGGCACGGTCTGGCTGTCGGTGCTGAATCCGCACACCTGCTTTTACCGCGACGAGGAGCTGATCCGATGAAACCCATAGATCACCGGGCCTGGTTCCTGGTCCTGCCCGTGGTGCTGTGCGTGGCGTTTTCGGCCATCCTGCCGCTGATGACCATCGTCAATTACTCGGTGCAGGACATCATCTCGCCCGAACGCCGCGTCTTCGTCGGCACCGAGTGGTACGCCGCCGTGCTGCAGGATGAAGAACTGCACGGCGCGCTGTTCCGCCAGATCGGCTTTTCGCTGGCGGTGCTGGCCATCGAGATCCCGCTGGGCATCCTGCTGGCCTTGTCCATGCCGGCCAGCGGCTGGCGCGCGTCCGCCGTGCTGGTGATCATCGCGCTGTCGCTGCTGATTCCCTGGAACGTGGTCGGCACCATCTGGCAGGTGTTTGGACGCACCGACATCGGCCTGCTGGGCGCCACGCTGTCCTGGCTGGGGGTGGACTACAACTACACCGGCAACGACGTCGACGCCTGGGTCACGGTGCTGGTCATGGACGTGTGGCACTGGACGCCGCTGGTGGCGCTGCTGTGCTACGCGGGCCTGCGCGCCATCCCCGACGCCTACTACCAGGCCGCCCGCATCGACGGCGCGTCGCGCCTGGCGGTGTTCCGCTACATCCAGCTGCCCAAGATGCGCGGCGTGTTGATGATCGCGGTGCTGCTGCGCTTCATGGACAGCTTCATGATCTACACCGAGCCCTTCGTGCTGACGGGCGGCGGGCCGGGCAACGCCACCACCTTCCTGTCGCAATACCTGACGCAGAAGGCGGTGGGCCAGTTCGACCTGGGGCCAGCGGCCGCGTTCTCCATCATCTATTTCCTCATCATCCTGCTCTTGTGCTTCATCCTCTACAACTGGATGCAACGCGCCGGCACCACCGGCGGTTTCGACGAGGAGCGTGCAAATGCGTGAGAAAAGTTCCCGCTGGCGCGGCGTCTTCCTGACCCTGTACCTGATCTTCGCCATCCTGCCGCTGTACTGGATGCTGAATATGTCGTTCAAGACGAACACGGAGATCGTCAGCACCCTGACGCTGTGGCCGCGCGACTTCACCTTCGAGCACTACCGCACCATCTTCACCGACCCGGCCTGGTACTCGGGCTACATCAATTCGCTGATCTACGTGGTCATCAACACGGTGATCTCGCTGGCCGTGGCGCTGCCCGCGGCCTACGCCTTCTCGCGCTACCGCTTCATCGGCGACAAGCACGTTTTCTTCTGGCTGCTGACCAACCGCATGACGCCGCCCGCGGTGTTCCTGCTGCCGTTCTTCCAGCTCTACAGCTCCTTCGGCCTGATGGACACGCACCTGGCCGTGGCGCTTGCGCACCTGGTGTTCAACGTGCCGCTGGCGGTCTGGATCCTGGAGGGCTTCATGTCCGGCGTGCCGCGCGAGATCGACGAGACCGCCTATGTCGACGGCTATTCCTTCCCGCGCTTTTTCCTGACCATCTTCCTGCCGCTGATCAAGTCGGGCGTGGGCGTGGCGGCATTTTTCTGCTTCATGTTCAGCTGGGTGGAGCTGCTGCTGGCGCGCACGCTGACCTCGGTCAACGCCAAGCCCATCGTCGCCACCATGACCCGCACCGTGTCGGCCTCGGGCATGGACTGGGGCGTGCTGGCCGCGGCGGGCGTGCTGACCATCGTGCCCGGCGGCATCGTCATCTGGTTCGTGCGGCACTACATCGCGAAGGGCTTCGCGATGGGCCGGGTGTAGCGGCAAGGGATAGCAGGAGCGCACTCATGTTCAGCTGGATGGTATGGACCACTCCCGTCGCCGTATTCTTTTCCTGCATCGTGCTGATGCTGGTCGGCATGACGGTATGGGAACTGAAATCGCCCACGGCCGAGCGCAAGGGCTTCCTGCCCCTGCGCACCACCCGTGGCGACCGCCTCTTCATCGGCCTGATGGCCGCGGCCTGGCTCAACCTGGCATTCCTGGGATTCGGCCAGAAGGCGGCGGAATGGTTTTCATTGGACGAGCCGCCATCAGTGTGGATCAGCTTCATCGCGTCCATGCTGCTGCTGGCATTCGTCATGCGGAAAGGTTGAAGAGGGGCGCCAGACCCCTCGCGTATTCAAGCGCTTGGTAAGGACTATCGGCCAGCCTCTTCCCCGGCCAGCGGTCCGCAGCAAACGATGGGGAAGAGTTATCGAGGAGACAGGTCATGAAATTGCGCATGCACGCCATGGCGGCCGCCATCGCCCTGATCGGGACTTCGGCGGCCTGGGCTGGCGAACCGGAAGCGAAGAAGTGGGTCGATTCGGAGTTCCAGCCTTCATCGCTGTCCAAGGACCAGCAGATGGCCGAGATGAAATGGTTCATCGACGCCGCCGCGAAACTCAAAGCCAAAGGGGTGAACGAAATCAGCGTGGTGTCCGAAACCATCACCACGCACGAGTACGAGTCCAAGACCTTGGCCAAGGCGTTTTCCGAGATCACCGGCATCAAGGTCAACCACGACCTGATCCAGGAAGGCGACGTGGTCGAGAAGCTGCAGACCTCGATGCAGTCCGGCAAATCCATCTACGACGGCTGGATTTCGGATTCCGACCTGATCGGCACGCACTACCGCTACGGCGCCATCCTGCCGCTGTCGGACTACATGGCGGGCGCGGGCAAGGAATGGACCAACCCCAATCTGGACCTCAAGGACTTCATCGGCACCAAGTTCACCACCGCGCCCGACGGCAAGCTCTACCAGCTGCCCGACCAGCAGTTCGCCAACGTCTACTGGTTCCGGGCCGACTGGTTCGCGCGCCAGGATCTGAAGGACAAGTTCAAGGCCAAGTACGGCTACGAGCTGGGCGTGCCCACCAACTGGTCTGCCTACGAGGACATCGCCGACTTCTTCTCCAACGACGTCAAGGAACTGGACGGCAAGAAGGTCTACGGCCACATGGACTACGGCAAGAAGGACCCGTCGCTGGGCTGGCGCTTCACCGACGCGTGGCTGTCGATGGCCGGCGCGGCCGACAAGGGCCTGCCCAACGGCATGCCGGTGGACGAGTGGGGCATCCGCGTGGCGGACGACAAGTGCACGCCGGTCGGCGCATCCGTTGCGCGCGGCGGCGCCACCAACAGCCCGGCCGCCGTCTATGCCCTGACCAAGTACGTGGACTGGATGAAGAAGTACGCGCCCCAGCAGGCCATGGGCATGACCTTCTCGGAATCCGGCCCGGTGCCCGCGCAGGGCCAGATCGCCCAGCAGATCTTCTGGTACACGGCCTTCACCGCCGACATGACCAAGAAGGGCCTGCCGGTGGTCAACGACGACGGCACGCCGAAGTGGCGCATGGCCCCGTCGCCGTATGGCCCGTACTGGAAGGACGGCATGCAGAACGGCTACCAGGACGTGGGTTCATGGACCTTCTTCAAGTCCACCAATCCGGACAAGATGGCCGCGGCCTGGCTGTACGCGCAGTTCGTCACGTCCAAGTCGGTGTCGCTGAAGAAGTCCATCACCGGCCTGACCTTCATCCGCGACAGCGACATCAACAGCGAGTTCTTCACCAAGAACGCGGCCAACTATGGCGGCCTGATCGAGTTCTATCGCAGCCCGGCGCGCGTGGCGTGGACGCCCACCGGCAACAACGTGCCTGACTATCCCAAGCTGGCGCAGCTGTGGTGGAAGAACGTCGCCACCGCGGTCACGGGCGAAAAGACCCCGCAGGCCGCCATGGACAACCTGGCCAATGAAATGGACCAGGTCATGGCGCGGCTGGAGCGGGCCGGCATGGCGCAGTGCGCGCCCAAGCTCAATCCCAAGAGCGACCCCAGCAAGTGGCTGTCGGACCAGCACGCGCCGTGGAAGAAACTGGCCAACGAGAAGCCCAAGGGCGAGACGATCGCCTATGAGAAGCTGCTGGACGCCTGGAAGCAGGGCAAGGTGAGGTAAGCCGGCCGAACGCCGCGGACGGCCTGGACCCGGCATCGCGCCGGGTCTTTTTTTGCCCGTCAGTGTATGACGCGCGCCGCCTTGCGCGCGCGCTTGACTTCATACATGCGGGCGTCGGCCAGGCGCACGGCGGCTTCGGCGTCCAGGCCGCGCGGGTCCAGCGCCACCACGCCGACGCTGGCGCCTTCGTACGGGACGGTTTCGTCGCCGAGCTGGTAGCGGCCCACGGTGGCGGCGGTGGCGCGCTCTTCCAGGGAGCGCGCCGCTTCCTCGGCATCGCCGCGCGGCGCGTGCACGCCATGAGGCCCGCCGTCAGAGGCCAGGGCCGGACCCGGCCCGATCAACACGAATTCATCGCCGCCGATGCGCCCCAGCATGTCCGAGCCGCGCAGAGCCGCGGAGATACGGCGCGACACTTCCTGCAGGAACGCGTCGCCTTGCTGGTGGCCGTAGACGTCGTTGATGCTCTTGAATCCGTCCAGGTCGATCACCCCGACCAGCACGCTGCCGCCTTCGCGCAGCGCGCGCGCCTGCAGGCGGTCCAGCGCTTCATAGAGCGCGCGGCGGTTGGGCAGGCCGGTCAGCGTATCGGTCAGCGCGTAGGACATGAGCTGGACGTTGGCGGCGTGCAGCTGCTCCATCAGCATTTCGCGTTCCAGGAAGCGGGCGATCACGCTGGAGAACAGCTTCAGCACCGATTCCGCCTGCGGCTCGATCCGGTGGCGCGTGGCGCTGGCGGCGCACAGGGTGCCGAACAGCACGCCGTCGTCGGTGCGCACGGGGGCGCTCAGATAGGTCTGTATGCCCAGCTGCCGGGCCGCGTCGGAGTCCGGCCAGCAGCTGGAGACGTCGCTGGTGCACATGCGGCCTTCGTCCAGCGCGCGTTTGCACAGGGTGTCCTCCCAAGGCACCGACAGGCCTTCGGGGATTTGCAGTTTGCCGGCGTTGCGCGCATAGCGGACGTGCTGGAGATCGGCCTTCAGGTCGATGGATGTGAGATAGGTGGACTCCAGGCCGGTCACCGCGCCCAGCATGTCCAGCAGCGGGCGCGTCAGCTGTTCGACCGACTTGGCCTCGGGCAGGGTGGTCGACAGTTCTGCAAGTATCGGATCCAGCACGGCGTCTCCAGGAAGCATGGGCATATGGGTGGACATATGGACCTGCGGCCCGTCGCTCCGTGAGGAGCGCGGGCCGGCATAGCCGTCATTATGCACGCTGCGCGGCGGCTTGCATGGAACCTGCGCGCAGGGCTACCCTGGACGTTCTACACGCGGCGGCCGGGCTCGATGCGTAGCGGCCGCCAGGGAGGCAGGCATGCAGCATGCGAGCGAACTGCGCGGCCGGGTGGCCGTGGTGACAGGCGCATCCTCCGGCATAGGCCGGGCCACGGCAATCGGGTTGGCGGCGGCCGGTGCGCGGGTCGTGGTGAATCATCGCGCGGGCGGGGATTCGCAGGCGCGGGCCGCGGCGGTGGCCGAAGCGATCCAGCGCCAGGGCGGTTCGGCGGTCACCGCAGCCGCCGACATCAGCAAAGAGGCCGAGGTCGAGCACCTGTTTGCGCAGGCGCTGCAGCACTACGGGCGGCTGGACATCCTGGTCAACAACGCAGGCGTGGAGCACTCCGCGCCGATCGCGGACATGACGCTGGCCGACTGGCAGCGCGTCATCGACGTCAACCTGACGGGGCACTTCCTGTGCGCGCGCGCCGCGGCCAGGCTGTTCCCGTCGCAGCCGGAGCTGCCGGCGCGGCAGGGCCTGGCGGCGGGCAACATCCTCTTCATCAGTTCCGTGCACGAGGTCATCCCCTGGGCCTTCCAGGTGAACTACGCGGCGTCCAAGGGCGGCGTGTCGATGTTGATGAAATCCCTGGCCCAGGAACTGGCGCCGGCCCGGATACGGGTCAATTCGATTGCGCCGGGCGCCATACGCACGGCCATCAACCAGCCGGCCTGGGACACGCCGGAAAGCCTGGCCCGGCTGTTGCAGCTGATTCCCTATGGCCGCATCGGCGAGCCCGAAGACGTGGCGCGGGCGGCGGTGTGGCTGGCCAGCGATGCGTCCGACTACGTCACCGGCACGACCCTGTTCGTCGACGGCGGCATGACGCTGTATCCCGAATTCCGGGGCGCGGGCTAGGCCATGTCCAAGCCCCTGGAAGACTACGGATTGATCGGCAACATGCTGTCGGCCGCCCTGGTGGCGCGCGACGGCTCCATCGACTGGCTGTGCCTGCCGCACTTCGATTCGCCCGCGTGCTTCGCGGCGCTGCTGGGTGACGAGCGGCACGGACACTGGCGCATCGCGCCGCACGCGCGCAACTGCACCGTATCGCGCCGCTACGTGCCCGATACCGCGGTGCTGGAAACGCGCTACGAGACCAGCTCCGGCACGGCACTGCTGTACGATTTCATGCCCTTGAGCGACGACGATGAGCGCGCCGACGTGGTGCGCATCGTGCGCGGCGAATCCGGCCACGTGCAGATGGACATGGAAATGGTGCTGCGCTTCAACTATGGGCAGGCCGTGCCCTGGGTGCGCCGGCGCGACTACGGCCTGAGCGCCATCGCAGGTCCCGATGCGGTCGAGCTGCACACCCCGGTGGACCTGGCCGGACACGAACTCACGACCACGGCGCGCTTCACGGTGCATCCGGGCCGCGTGGTGCCGTTCACGCTGTCCTATCACCGTTCGCACCGCACGCCGCATTTCGTGCCGGACCGCGTGGAAAGCATGGACCGCACCATCTCCTGGTGGCAGGAATGGGCCAAGCGCTGCCGCTGGGAGGGCAGCGGGGAAGGGCGGGACGCCGTGGTGCGCTCGCTGATCACCTTGAAGCTGCTGACCTTCCAGCCCACCGGCGGCATCATCGCCGCGCCCACTACCTCGCTGCCGGAAGCACTGGGCGGCAGCCGCAACTGGGATTACCGGCATTGTTGGCTGCGCGATTCGGCCCTGACCCTGTACGCCTTGCTCAATGCCGGCTACCGGGAAGAGGCCGAGGCCTGGCGCCAATGGCTGCTACGCGCAGTGGCCGGGCATCCCGACCAGTTGCAGATCATGTACGGCATCGCCGGCGAACGCTGGCTGCCCGAACTGGAAATCCCCTGGCTGCCGGGGTACGAGGGGAGCCTGCCCGTGCGCCGCGGCAACGGCGCCGCTGGCCAGAGCCAGCTGGATGTCTACGGCGAGCTCATCGAAACCCTGTATGCCGCGCGGGCCGCGGACCTGGCGCCCCTGGCCGAGGCCTGGCGCCTGCAGAAGGTGCTGCTGGAGCCGCTGCGCGACCGCTGGCAGGACCTGGACCACGGCATCTGGGAAGTGCGCGGCGAGCGCCGCGCCTTCACGCATTCGCGGCTGATGTGCTGGGTTGCCTTCGACCGCGCGGTGCAGTCCTGCGAACGCTTCGGGCTGCGCGGGCCGCGCGATGAATGGCAGCGCCTGGCCGACAGCATCCGCGCGGACATCTGCAAGCACGGCTACAACCAGGCGCGCGGCAGCTTCGTGCAGAGCTACGGATCCGAGGAACTGGATGCCAGCCTGCTGCTCATCCCCCAGGTGGGATTCCTGCCCGCGGACGATCCGCGCGTGACGGGTACGGTGCGCGCCATCGAGCGCGAGCTGCTGCGCGACGGCCTGCTGCTGCGCTACTCCACCCAGCATGCGGGCGACGGGCTGCCGGGCGAGGAAGGCGTGTTCCTGGCCTGCAGTTTCTGGCTGGCCGACGCTTACGTCATGCAGGGTCGCATCGCCGACGCCGAGCGCCTGTTCGAGCGTCTGCTGGCGCTGCGCAATGACCTGGGACTGCTGGCGGAAGAATACGACGTCGGCCGGCGCCGCCTGGTGGGCAATTTTCCGCAAGGGTTTTCGCACATCGGGCTGGTCAATACCGCCTACAACCTGAGCCGCGCGAGCGGTCCGGCGCGCCAACGCGCCGAGCAGGACGCGCCGCGCGAATAGGCGCGCGCAGCGGCGTCCAGCGCGCGCCGACCCGGTGTATTCTGGCGATCTGACGGCCGCCCCAGGCGGGCCGTACTGCAGAACAGAGCAAGCCGCGCGTCGGCAGCCACCGCATCCAGGAGACACAACGATGTTATTGACCGAAGAACAGCTCAGCGTCCAGGAAATGGCGCGCCGCTTCGCGCAGGAGCGCCTGGCGCCCAATTCAGAGGCCTGGGACCGCGACCATCACTATCCGGCCGACGCCATTGCCGAAATGGCGCAGCTCGGCTTTTTCGGCATGCTGGTGCCCGAAGCCTGGGACGGCAACGACAGCGGCTATGTCTCGTATGCGGTCGCGCTGGAGGAAATCGCGGCCGGCAACGGCGCCTGCTCCACCATCATGAGCGTGCACAACTCGGTCGCCTGCATGCCCATCCTGAAGTTCGGCACCGACGCCCAGAAAGAGCAGTTCCTGCGGCCGCTGGCGACCGGCGAGCATATCGGCGGATTTGCGCTGACCGAGCCGCAGGCCGGGTCGGACGCCAGCAGCCTGCACACCCGCGCCCGCCGCGACGGCGACGACTACATCCTGAACGGCGCCAAGCAGTTCATCACGTCGGGGCGCAGCGGCCAGGTCGTGATCGTGTTCGCCGTGACCGACCCCGAGGCCGGCAAGCGCGGCATCTCGGCGTTCATCGTGCCCACCGATACGCCGGGCTACAAGGTGCTGCGGGTCGAGGACAAGCTGGGCCAGCACGCCTCGGACACCTGCCAGATCGCGTTCGAGGACATGCGCATCCCGGCCGCCTACCGGCTGGGCGCGGAGGGCGAGGGCTACAAGATCGCCCTGTCCAACCTGGAGGGCGGGCGCATCGGCATCGCTTCCCAGTCCGTGGGCATGGCGCGCGCGGCCTACGAGTGCGCGCGCGACTATGCGCGCGACCGCCAGGCCTTCGGCAAGCCCATCATGGAGCATCAGGCGGTCGCGTTCCGCTTGGCCGACATGGCCACGCAGATCCATGCGGCGCGCCAGATGGTGCTGCACGCCGCGGCGCTGCGCGAAGCCGGCAGGCCCGCGCTGACCGAGGCGTCCATGGCCAAGCTGTTTGCCTCCGAGATGGCCGAGAAGGTTTGCTCGGCCGCCATCCAGACCCTGGGCGGCTACGGCTATCTGAAGGACTTTCCGGTGGAACGCATCTACCGCGACGTGCGCGTCTGCCAGATCTATGAAGGCACCAGCGACATCCAGCGCCTGGTGATCGCCCGGGCCCTGTAAACCAAAGGCTAGGCCGGCTGGCGCCGGCCGCGCCGCGCCCACAGCGCGTAGACGATGATGTTGCCCACGATCAGCAAGGCCGCCAGCACGATCTGCGTGCCGCGGGTGATGCCTTCGGGGTAGATCAGCGCCAGCACATAGTGTTCGATGAAGCCGCCGCCATAGCCCTGCTGGCCGGCCTGCTGGCGCAGCGAAATCTCCAGCGGCGTCAACGGGCAGATCCAGCCCATTCCTATGACCAGCGCGCCCCAGGCCAGCGCCGGCAGGTGCAGGTAGGCGATCCAGCGCTTCCACAGCGCCAGCAGCCCGCCGAACACCACGAAGGCGACGAAGAGGCCATGCACGATGAGCACCAGGTCGGCGAGCAGGCGGTAGCTCATGGCCGTGTCCGCCTCAGGGTTTGAGGTCCCGCAGCAGCTTGGCCAGTTCGGGCGCCGTCATCAGCGACACGCCTTGCGACCTGGCGTACTGCAGCGCGTTGTCGGAGACCTCGCCCAAGGCGATATAGATGGCCTCGCGGGCGCCGCGCTTTTCGCGCGCCGCCTGCAGTTCGCGCAGCGGTTCGACGCCGACGCGGGCGGCCTTCCAGCGCTTGGCGCTGACCAGGGCGACGTGGCCGTCCTTGGTCAGCGCGAAATCGGCGCCGGGCAATTGCAGGCGTTCGACTTCGCAGCCGTCGCGGCGAAACCCGGCCTCGACGGTCTTGGAGAAGTCGGCCCAGGACATGCCGGCGGCGGCTTCGGCCACGGCCTGCACCCGCGCGCCCGAGGGCGAGCGCAATTGCTTGTAGGCCGCCATGATGGCGATGACCGCGAACGGCACCGCGGCGAACACGCCCATCGCGGCGTACTCCAGGGGCAGCGCGGCAAAGCCCGCGGCCGACAGCAGCACGGCCACGCCGGCGCTCATCCACCAGGGCGAGCGCAGCAGCACGGCGAAGATGGAGTTCTGGGACATCTTGAATTTCATGGCGGCTCGCGGTCAGGCTGGATTTGAGGGCTTCAGGCGTCCTGGCCGCCCGCGTCGGGGCCGCGCACGACGATGCGCACGTCGCCGCAGGTCACGATCTGGCCGGCGCGGATCTTGGCCGTCTTGCGGCTTTCGACCACGCCGCCCACGCTGACGTGGCCTTCGGCCACGAGCATCTTGCCCGCGCCGCCGCTGTCGCACACGCCGGTGGCCTTGAGCAGCTGGTTCACTTCAATATAGGGGCTGCCTTCGGCCAGCGTGAATTCGATGATGGGCATAGCGTGAGTTTCGTAGAGGTGAGGGCGGGGGGCTCAGGCCTGGCCGCCGCCGTTGGCGCCGTCCTGCGCGGCGGCGGGCGGCTCCTGCGCGGCGGGACGGTTGTTGTTGGTTTCGGCGCGCGCCATCCAGGCGATCAGGGACGAGCGCATGGCTTCCTCGACCGACATCTGGATGGGCTGGACCCATTCCTGCGGCACGAACACGGTGTAGCCGCCGATCATGTAGCCCATGGGCAGATAGACGGCCACGCGCTCGCCCTGGCTGAAGCCTTCGGGCAGGCCTTCCATGTTGCGGCGCGTGACCAGGCCGACCAGTTCCAGCTGCTGGCCCGGTATGCGCAGGACCACGACCTGCTGGGCGGTGTTCTTGGAGCTGGGCGAAAAATAGTCCGCGAAGCTTTTCAGCGACGAGTAGATGCTCTTGACCACCGGCAGGTTGGTGAAGGGCATTTCCAGCAGCACCAGCACGCGCTGCACGCGTTCCTTGGACACCAGGTAGCCGATGGCCAGGATGCCCAGGATCCCAAGCGCCAGGCCCATGCCAGGCACGTAGAAGCCGCCGATGAAGGGGCGCAGGAAGGTCAGCGCGACGGCTTCGGTCCAGGCCAGGAAGATGTACAGCAGGTAGATTGTCAGGGCCAGCGGCAGGACCGTGATCAGGCCACGGAAGAAGTATTTATAGAGACGGCTCATAGACATAGGCAAATAAATTAGGGTCGGATTACGCGGCATAGGCACGCGCCGAAGGGCCGCCAGCATAGCAGCCGGCGCGGGCCCGACCGGTAACAATCGGCGTGCAAGCCGCCAAGGCGGGGCGCGCCTAGCGGTCCACGGGCAGGTACAAGGTCTCCTTGATCTCCTCCATGACCACGTAGCTGCGCGATTCGGCGGACGCGGGCAGGCGCTTGAGGATTTCGCCCAGGAGACGGCGGTATTCGTTCATTTCAGTCAGGCGGGCCTTGACCAGATAGTCGAAGTCGCCGGACACCAGATGGCATTCCATGACTTCGGGCACGTACAGCAGCTCTTTCTTGACCTTGTCGAACACGTCGCCGGATTTGGCCGACAGCTTGATCTCCAGGAAGACGAGCAGGTTCTTGCCCAGCGCCGCCGGATTGACGCGCGCATGGTAACCCGTGATGACGCCTTCGCGCTCCATGCGCTTGACGCGGTCGGAGCAGGGGGTGGCGGACAGGCTGATCCGGTCGGCCAGTTCAGTCACGGAAATGCGGCCTTCCCGCTGCAGGATATCCAGGATTTTCAGGTCGATACGGTCTAGCTCGCGCATTTCACTTTTGGCGATCGAAAAACAGGAGGGGGGCGGGAAAAAGCACTGCCAAAGAAAAATCTTCAGTGCTTTTCACTGCTGAGAGGCCCATAGACTACCGAAATTCCTGAACAAATCCAATCATCGGAAAGAATCATGCACGTCATCGTCCTCGGCAGCGGCGTCATCGGCACCACCACCGCCTATTACCTGGCCCGGCTGGGCGCCAAAGTCACGGTGCTGGACCGCCAGCCCTCGGCGGCGCAGGAGACCAGCTACGCCAACGCGGGACAGGTTTCGCCGGGTTATTCCACGCCTTGGGCCGCGCCTGGGATTCCGTTGAAGGCCATCAAGTGGTTGTTCCAGAAGCACGCGCCGCTGGCCATCCGCCTGGACGGCAGCCTGTTCCAGCTGAAATGGATGGCGTCCATGCTGGCCAATTGTTCGGCCGAGCGCTACTCGGTGAACAAGGAACGCATGCTGCGCCTGTCCGAGTACAGCCGCGATTGCCTGCGCGAACTGCGCCAGTCCACCGGCATCCACTACGAAGAGCGCACCCGCGGCACGCTGCAGCTGTTCCGCACCGAGGCCCAGCTGGAAGCCGCCCGCCGCGACATCGCCGTGCTGGAAGAAGTGGGCGTGCCCTACGAACTGCTGGACCGCAGCCGCCTGGTGACGGCCGAGCCCGCGCTGGCGCGTTCGCTGCACAAGCTGTCGGGCGGCCTGCGCCTGCCCAATGACGAGACCGGCGACTGCCAGCTGTTCACGACGCGCCTGGCCGAAATGGCCAAGGGCCTGGGCGTGGAGTTCCGTTTCGGCCAGACGGTGTCGGGCCTGAACACGGCCGGCGGCCAGATCACCGGCGTGCGGGTGGGCAACGAAGTGCTGACCGCCGACCGCTACGTCGCCGCTTTCGGTAGCTACACGCGCGACTTCCTCAGCCCGCTGGGCCTGGACCTGCCGGTGTATCCGCTCAAAGGCTATTCGCTCACCATCCCCATGGCGGACGAATCCGCGGCGCCCGTCTCGACCATCCTGGACGAGACCTACAAGATCGCCGTCACGCGCTTCGACCAGCGCATCCGCGTGGGCGGCATGGCCGAGATCGCGGGCTTCGACCTGCGCCTGAAGGACGCCCGCCGCAAGACGCTGGAGCTGGTCGTCAACGACCTGTTCCCCGGCAGCGGCCACGTGGCCCAGGCCGAGTTCTGGACCGGCTTGCGTCCCATGACGCCGGACGGCACGCCCGTGGTCGGCGCCACCCGCTACGGCAACCTGTACCTGAACACTGGCCACGGCACGCTGGGCTGGACCATGGCCTGCGGCTCCGGCAAGCTGGTGGCCGACCTGGTCATGGGCCAGCGCCCGGCCATACGCACGGACGGGCTGGGCCTGTCGCGCTACGACCGCAAGGCGGCGTCCAGCCAGGCGCTGGTGCTGGACGGCAAGAGCGCCTGACCTTTGACGTTTCCTCGGCCTGAGCTTTGAGCCAGGCTTGCCGCGGCCCGCCCGGCGCAGTATGCCGGCCGGGCCGCTGTGTTCTGGGGCGCCGGGTTCACGGCTGTGGCGCCGCCAATTGCTCCAGCATGGCCAGGACCGCGGGCTGCTGTTCGTCGTGGCGCCAGATGCCGCGCAGGTCCGACGGGGTGGACGCATGCGTCAGCGGGCGGCAGGCCAGGTTGGGCAATTGCACTTTCCCCAGCGAGGCCGGGACCAGGGACACGCCGAACTCGTGCGACACCAAGGTGGCGATCGTCAGCATGTTCCGCACCTTGTGGCGGATATGCGGCGTGAAGCCGGCCTGCAGGCACAGCGCCAATATCTTGTCGTAGTAGCCCGGCGAGAAATCCCGGGGAAACAGCACGAAGTCGTCGTGTTGCAGCTGCTGCGCGTCGATCGCCTCCCGTTGAGCCAGCGGATGCGTTGCCGGCAGCAGGCAGACGAAGTCCTCGCGGTGCAGCACGCGCGACGCGACGCCGGCAGGCAGCACCCGGGGATGCACGATCCCGATGTCGATCTGGCCGCGTTGCAGCGCGTCGATCTGCTCATAGCTGCTGAGTTCGTACAGGACCACTTCGACCTCCGGGCGCGCTACGGCATAAGCCCGTACATCCGATGCCAGCCGCGTCAGGAACGACGAGCCCACGAAGCCGATATGCACGGCGCCGCTTTCCCCCTTGGCCGCGCGCCGCGCCTGTTCCTCGGCATCGCGCGCCAGCGCCAGCAGTTTCAAGGCTTCCCGATAGATCACCTTGCCGGCCTCGGTCAGCGCCACTTCGCGGGTGGTGCGCCGCAGCAGCTCCATGCCCAGCGAGGCTTCCAGCTGGCGGATGTTGAAGCTGAGGGGCGGCTGGCTGATGGACAGGCGCTTGGCGGCCCTGCCGAAATGCAGCTCCTCGGCAACGGCCACGAAGTAGCGGAGTTGACGCAGATCCATGGGGCCTCGCGGAGTGAGGGAAGGGTGTTGGACCGCGCGCGCAAGCCGCAAAAGATTGATCCAACATCGGTATGAATAGCACAAAAAAATATATTGGACGCGAAAAATCGCGCTGCCAATAATGGGTTTCACCGCGGACACACGCGGCCGTGAATCCGGGCAAAGACCCGCGATCGATCCCCCAAGGAGACTATTTTGCGCATCCCTAGCCTTATCGCGCTGGCCGCCAGCGCATTGCTGGCCGCCACCGCCGCCCAAGCCCAGGACTATCCCCGCATGCCCATCCGTCTCATCGTGCCGTACGCGGCGGGCGGAATGACCGACGTGGTGGCGCGCGTCATCGGCCAGAAGCTCGGAGAACGGCTGGGCCAGCCGGTGATCGTGGAAAACCGGGCGGGCGCCGCCACCATCATTGGCGCCGAGATGGTGGCCAATGCCAAGCCCGACGGCTACACCTTGCTGGCGGCGACCAACACCACGCTGACGATCAACCCCTGGCTGTACCCGAAGCTACCCTATGACGCGGTCAAGAGCTTTGCGCCGATTGCGCTGGTCGCGACCACGCCCAGCGTCATCGTGGTCAATCCCAAGGTCCCCGCGCAGACGCTGGAACAGTTCGTGCAGCTGGCCCAGGCCAGGCCGGGCGAGTTCAGCTACGCCTCGTACGGCGCTGGTTCGACGGCGCATCTGGCGGGTGAGATGCTGAGGTCCAGGACCAAGGTCAATCTGCTGCACGTGCCCTACAAAGGCAGCGCGCCGGCCAAGGCGGCGGTGATGGGCGGCGAAGTCTCCGTCACGTTCGAGCCCGCGTTCACGGGCTTGCCACAGATCCAGGCGGGCAAGCTGACCGCGCTGGCCGTCATGAGCGACAAGCGCTCCGCGGTGCTGCCGCAGTTGTCGACCACGGCGGAACTGGGCTATCCGGACATGAAGATGTCCGCCTGGGTCGGCATCCTGGCGCCGTCGGGCACGCCGCCCGCCATCGTCAAGTCGCTGAGCGGCGCGATCGAGCAGATCATGGCCCAGGCCGACGTGCGGGAAGCCCTGCTGCGTTCCGGGGGAGAGCCCGTGGGTTACTTCGGCGACGCCTTCAGCGCCTACATGCGCGAGGAAAGCGCGCGCTACGGGCAGGTCATCAAAGACGCCAACATCCGCATCGATTAACCGCGCCGCACCGGCATCGAGACCCGAGACACATGACCATCAAACCGCTTTCGCACATCCGCGTGCTGGACCTGACACGCGTGCTGGCAGGACCCTGGTGCACGCAGAATCTTGCCGACCTGGGCGCCGACGTGACCAAGATCGAGCGTCCCGGCGCGGGTGACGACACCCGGGGCTGGGGACCGCCCTGGATGCCCGATGCCGGGGGCCGGCCGCGCGAGGATTCCGGCTACTACGCGTCGGCCAATCGCGGCAAGAAGTCCGTGACCGTGGATATCTCCACCGCCGAAGGCCAGGACATCATTCGCCGCCTGGCCGCGGATTCCGATGTGCTGGTCGAGAACTACAAGGTCGGCACGCTGGCGCGCTATGGATTGGGATACGAAGACCTGCGCGCCGACAATCCCGCGCTGGTCTATTGCTCGATCACGGGTTTCGGGCAGACAGGGCCGTATCGCCACCGGCCGGGCTACGACTTCATTTTCCAGGGCATGGGCGGCCTCATGAGCGTCACGGGCGAGGCGGATGGACTGCCGGGGGGCGGCCCGCAGAAAGTGGGGGTGGCGGTGGCGGACATCACGACGGGCATGTACGCCAGCCTGGCGATTGCCGCGGCCCTGGCCTGGCGCGAACGCAGCGGGCAGGGCCAGCACATAGACATGGCCTTGCTGGACTGCGTGCTGGCGTTCGGCAGCAACCCCGCCGTCAATTACCTGGTGTCCGGCAAGGCGCCCAGGCGCTATGGCAACGCGCACGCCAACGCGGTGCCATACCAGGTGTTCGACACGCAGGATGGACGCCTGATCGTGGCCGTGGGCAACGACAGCCAGTTCGCGGCCTATTGCCAGGAGATCCAGCGGCCGGACCTGGCGCAGGACCCGCGCTATGCCAAGGTCAGCGGGCGTCTGACCCATCGCGACACGCTGCTGCCCCTGCTGGCTGAAATCATGAAGACGGACACCAGCGCGGCGTGGCAGCGGCGGCTGGAACTTGCGGGGGTGCCCAGCGGCCCGATCAACACGTATGCCGAGACGTTCGCCGACCCGCAGGTCGTGCACCGCGGCCTGCGCGTGGATCTGCCCTTGTCGACGGGCGGAACCTGCCCGGCCATCGCCAGCCCGATGCGGTTTTCGGCGACGCCGCTGGACCATGCCGCGGGTCCGCCCGTGCTGGGCGAGCACACCCGGGACGTGCTGACGCAGCGTCTCGGCTTGTCGGACGCCGCGCTGACGCAACTGCGCGCTGCCGGCGTCATCTGATTTCCCATTGCCGACGCCCGCATCCGCGCCGCTACTGGCGCGGCGTCGGCCCACGACCTCCAGGAGCTGTCCATGCCATTCTCAGCCAGATACGATGAATACGTCCCCCCGCGTCCCGAGCGGTCCTCCCAGAGCTCCCATTTTCTTGCGCCCGACTGCGCGGGCCTGGACTTCTACGCGCTGGATCGGGGCCTGCAGGATCTGCTGAGGCTGTACCTGCCCGCCGCCGCGCATGCGCGGTTGCTGCCGCAGTTCCAGCGCATGGGGCAATTGGCGGGGGGGCGTCTCAATACCCTGGCGACCGTGGCGGACAAGTATCCGCCCGTGCTGCATGCGCGCACGCGCTGGGGCGAGGACGAAGACTGGATCGAGTACCACCCGGCCTACCAGGAGATGGAACATATCGCGTTCGCGGATTTCCAGTTCCATGCCATGAGCCATCGCGCCGGCGTGCTGGGCTGCGACGCGCCGCTGCCGCCCGTGGCGAAGTACGCGCTGCAATACCTGTTCGTCCAGGCCGAGTTCGGCCAGATGTGCCCGATCAGCGTATCGGATACCTCGATACACCTGATCAGGAAATTCGGCAGTCCGGCGCTGCAGGAAAGACTGCTGCCGCGCATGCTGTCCAGCGACCCGGCGGTGCTCTGGAAGGGCACGCAATTCATGACGGAGAAGACCGGCGGATCCGATGTGGGAGCCCTGGAAACCGTTGCCCGCCAGACCGACGGGGTCTGGCGCCTGCATGGGGAAAAATGGTTCTGCTCGCACACCGACGCGGACGTCGCCTTGCTGTTGGCCCGCCCCGAAGGCGCGCCTGGAGGCACGCGCGGCCTGGCCCTGTTCGCGATGCCGCGCCGCCTGGAAGACGGCAGCCGCAACGCCTATCGCATCGTGCGGCTGAAGGACAAGCTGGGCACGCGTTCGATGGCCAGCGGCGAAATCCGGCTGGAGGGCGCCCAGGCATACCTGGTGGGGGAAGCGGATCAGGGGCTCAAGCACATGATGGAGCAGGTCAACCTGTCGCGGCTGTCGCACGGCGTGCGCGCGGCGGCGATGATGCGGCGCTGCCTGAACGAGGCGATGCTGGCCGCGCGCCATCGGCGTGCGTTCGGACGCGATGTCATGGCCTATCCGCTGCTGCGCCGCCAGCTGCTGAAACTGCTGACGCCGACGGAAGCGGCCTTGTCCATGGTCATGGCGGCGGCGGACATCATGCGGCGCGCCCAGGACGGCGACCCGGCCGCCGCGCAGGTCCTGCGGTTGCTGACGCCGCTGCTCAAGCTGCGCACCTGCCGGGACAACATCGCCGTGGCGACGGGCGCGATGGAGATACGCGGCGGCAACGGCTACATCGAGGACTTCGTCAATGCCCGGCTGGTCCGCGACGCGCATATCGGCGTGCTCTGGGAAGGCACCAGCAACATCAATGCGCTCGACGCGATCCAGCGGGCCGTGCGCAAGGATCGGGCGCATGAGGCGCTGGCCGCCTTGCTGGAAAGCAAGCTCGAGGAGGCGACCGCCTTGCCCGTCGCCTGGCGCTCAATATTGCGGGATTGCCTGGGCCGGGCCGTCAGCCTGGCCCAGGACGTCGGGACGGACGAACGACACGAAGCGCAGGTGCGCCGCGCGGCATCCGCGCTCTATTACGCGTCGGCGGCTGTGTTCATGGCCTGGGAAAGCTGCCGGCCCGGCGTGGATGCGCGGCGTCTGCTGCTTGCCGACGCGGTGTTGCGCCACTACCTGCTTCCCGCCGATCCGCTGCGCGGCGTCGGCGCGGACGGGGAAACGCAGGGAGACAGGCTGATGCTGCAAGATGAGCCGTTGACGTTGGCGCAGGTCGTGCCGATGCTGGCTTTGTCATCCTGAGGGGGCCGCGGCAGGGGTCTTGCTCTTACAATTCCGCGCATGACCCATTTCCTGCATACCGCCGACTGGCAGATCGGCCGACAATACGGCCAGTTTGAAACCGACGATGCCGCCATGCTGGCCGAGGCGCGCTTCGACGTCGTCGGCCGCATCGCCGCGCTGGCGACCGAACGCGGCGTGGACGCCGTGCTGGTGGCGGGCGACGTGTTCGACACGCAGGGCGTGTCGGACCGCAGCATACGCCGCCTGTTCGCCGCCATGGCCGCTTACACCGGGCCCTGGGTCATGATCGCCGGCAACCATGACGCGGCGCTGGCCGACAGCGTCTGGAGCCGGGCGATGCAGTTGGGCTGCATCCCGCCCAACGTGCACGTGCCCTTGCGCACCGGCGTGGTCGATCTGGCCGCGATCAATCTCGCCGTGCTGGCCGCGCCCCTGACGCAGCGCCACACCTACGACGACGTGACCCAGGCCTTCGACGCGCTGGAAACCGGACCCGGCCGCATCCGCGTGGGCCTGGCGCACGGCAGCGTGGCGGGCCGCCTGCCCGACACCATAGACGCCACCAATCCCATCGCCGCGGATCGCGCGGCGCGGGCGCGCCTGGACTATCTGGCGCTGGGCGACTGGCATGGCTGCCTGTCCATCGACGAACGCACCTGGTATGCAGGCACGCCCGAGCAGGACCGCTTTCGCGGCAACGAGCCCGGCCACGCGCTGCATGTGCGCATCGAGGCGCCGGGCGCGGTGCCCGTGGTCGAGCGGCTGGCCACGGGCAAGTACCGCTGGTCGGCCTGGTCGGAAACGCTGAGCCTGCCCTCGGACGCGCAGGCGCTGGCCGCGCGCATGGCCGAGCTGCGCGCCGAGGACGTGTTGCGGCTGGACCTGCAAGGGCACGTCAACATGGAAACCTGGGAGGCCCTGCAACGCGCCGTCGACCAGGCCGCGGCCCAGGTGCGCGCGCTGTTGCCGGACCTGTCCGGCCTCATGCTGGAACCGGACGAAGCCGACCTGGCCGAGCTGCGCGCCAGCGGCTACGTGGGCGAAGTCGCCACGCAGTTGCAGGCGCTGCAGGCCGACCCGGATCAATCCGCGGTCGCGGGCGAGGCCTTGCGGCTGCTGCTGCGGTTCCAGCGCGAAAGCGCCGCGCCGGGAGCCGCCAAATGAAGCTCTCGCGCATCGCCCTGGAAGAATTCCGCAAGTTCCGCCAGCCCATGGCGCTGGAGGGACTGCAAGATGGCCTGAACCTGTTCGTGGGCCCGAACGAAGCCGGCAAGAGCACGGTGGCCGCCGCCATTCGTTCCGCCTTCCTGGAACGCTACAGCACCAGCAAGGTCGCCGATCTGGCGCCGCACGGCGAATCGGGCGCGCGGCCCAGCGTGGAACTGGAATTCACGCATGCCGGACACAGCTATGTGCTGAAAAAGCAATTCCTGTCGCGGGCCCGCTGCGAGCTGCTGATCGACGGCGGCGCGCAGCGCCTGGACGGCGAAGAAGCCGAGAACGCGCTAGCCGCCTTGCTGGGGTTTGAATTGCCGGGACGCGGCCAGAGCAAGCCGGACCTGGCGGGCATACCTGGCCTGCTGTGGATCCAACAGGGCGACGGCCAGAACCTGCAGGAAGCGGCCGGCCATGCGGGCGCGCATCTGCGCGACGCCTTGACGCAGTTGTCCGGCGAACTGGCTTCCGGCGATGGCGACCGCCTGTACGAGCGCGTGGCCGCCGAGCGCGGCGCGCTGCTGGATGCACGCAACGGCCGCCCCAAGGGCGCCTACAAAGAGGCCGAGGACGCGCTTGCGCGTGCCGCCGCCGAACGCGACGAGTGCGCGCAGGCCATGGCGCAGCTGAACGCAGACGTGGACCGCCTGGCCGAGTTGCGCCGCGAGCACGAGCGCGCCCAGGCCGGCGAGCCCTGGAAGGACTTCGAAGCCAAGGCGGCCGAAGCGCGTGCGCGCCTGGCGGCCCTGGCCAAGGAGCGCGAAGCCTTTGAAGGCTTGCGCCGCGAACAAACGCAGGCCGCGCAGACCCTGGCGCTATTGCAGGACCAGGTCCGGCGCGACCAGCAGGACGAGGCCGAACTCCAGGCCCTGGTCGACGAGGCGCGCGCAGCCCGCGCCCGGGTCGAGGCCGCACGCGAACCGCTGGCGCGCGCGCAGCAGCAGCGCCAGACGCATGCCGCCGCCGTGGACATGGCGCGCCAGCGCGTCACCTCGGTGCAGGCCGTGGCCGACCGGCGTGACCTGGAGCATCAGTTGGCGCAGCTGGGCGCGGAGATCGAACGCCTGGACGGCGCGCTGCAGGAAGCCGCCGCGCTGATCGAGCAGGGCTCCGCGCTCAAGGCCGAGGCCATGCGGATCGAAATCGCCGACGCCGATATCGAGGCCTTGCGCAAAAGCGAACGCGAGCTGGCCAATCTGCAACTGCAACAACAGGCCAGCGCCACGCGGCTGTCCTACCAGTTGGAAGCCGGCGCCCAGGCGCGGCTGGACGGCCGGATCCTGCATGGCGCCGACGAGGTCCTGCTGACCGCGGCCGCCGAACTGGAGCTGCCGGGCGTCGGACGCTTGCGCATCGAACCGGGCGGCCAGGACCTGCCCGCGCTCAAGCGTGAAGTGGAAGCGGCCCGGGCGGCCAGCGCGGCCTTGCTGCAGCGCCTGGATGTCGAGACCCTGGCTCTGGCCGAACAACGCCACGCCCGCTACGGCGCCTTGCTGCGCGAACTGGACGGCATGCGCAAGACGCTGGGCATCCACGCGCCCAAGGGCATGGACGTCCTGCGCGGCCAGCGCGATGACGCGCTGGCGCGCCGTGTGCAATTGCAGGATCGCCTGGACAAGCTGCCGCCCGCGCCGCAGGCGGACGGCGGCGATCTGCCCGCGGCGCTCCAGGCCCTGCGTGAGGCCGAGGCGGTTTCGGCTCAGGCCGAGACCGCGCTGGCCGCCGCGCAGCGCGCCATGGATACCGACGGCGCACGCGCGCAATTGCTCGAAAACCAGGCAGCGGCGCGCAGCGCCGAGCTCCAGTCGTCCGAGCGCGCGACGCAGCGGCAGGCCCGCGCAGGCAGGTTGGCCGAAGTCCGCAGCAGCCACGATGAGCTGGAGCGCCGCGTGGGCGAGGCGCAGGCCGCATTGGCCGGCCACCGTCCCGAGCTGGTCGAACAGGATGTGCAGCGCTACGAAAAGTCCGCCGCCATCGAACGCGAGGCGCAGCACAAGCGCCACGGCGAAATCCTGCAATTGCAGGGCAAGCTGGACAGCCGTTCGCCCAGCCCTTGGGCGAACGGCTGTCCGAGGCCGCGGCCGCCTGCGAACGCCTGGAACGGCGCCGCGCCGACTTCGCCCGCCGCGCTGCCGCCCTGGAGCTTCTGCAAAAGCTGCTGGCCGACAAGCGCGCCGCCGCCACGCAACGCTTGCAGGCGCCGCTGGCGCGCCGCTTGAACCACTACCTGGCGCTGCTGTTCCCCGAAGCCGACCTGCGGCTGGACGACGCCTTGCTGCCCACGGCGCTGCGCCGCGCGGGCGGCGAGGATCTGCTGTCCGCGCTCAGCTTCGGCACGCGCGAGCAGCTGGGCATCCTGGCCCGCTTCGCCTACGCGGACCTTCTGCGCGAAGCAGGGCGGCCGACGCTGCTGCTGCTCGACGACGCGCTGGTCCATACGGACGACGCGCGGCGCGACTTCATGAAGCGCGCGCTGTTCGACGCGGCCACGCGGCATCAGATCCTGATGTTCACCTGCCATGGCGAGGCGTGGCGCGACATGGGGGTGGAGCAGCGGCGCATCGCTTGACCGCGCCGCGCGCAGCCGGTAGGCTACGCCCCATGCCTGACCACACGTTCCTCGCCGATTTCGCATCCGCTGCCTGCGCAGCGGGTCCGCGTGCGCGTGTGCTGTTCCGGCGTCCCGCAGTTTCCCCCGGTTTTTCTCCTGTCGTGTCCACGGTGGTATCGCCGCCGGTCTCGCCGCCTTGCGGCGTGGTCTCGGGCGCTTACCCGCCTAGCGCGGTCGTCGTCGGCTGACGCCGTCCGCAACGCGACTCCAGTCCTTTTTCAAAAAAGCTACGCCAGACGTCCCGATGCGTATTGCATCCGTCTAGCGCATGCTCATGCCCGCACGCGCGGGCGGGGCTGGAGCCTGTTCATACCCCGACAGGTAGAAACCTCATGTCTTTCGATAGAACCGCGTGGACCTCCTATGGCTCCACTTCCTTGTTCGTGCTGCTGTGGAGCGGCGGCGCGATTTTCGCCAAATGGGGGCTGTCCCACGCCTCCGCCTTCGGCTTCCTGCTGCTGCGTTTCATCCTGGCGCTGGCCGCGCTGCTGTTGATGTGCGCGTGGCGGCGGCGCTGGCTGCCGCAACCAGGCACGCGCCTGACGGTGGCGGGTACCGGCCTGCTGCTCATCGGCGGCTATTCCATCTGCTATCTGCTGGCGCTGGACCACGGCATCACGCCGGGGGTGCTGGCCACGCTGCTGGGCGCCCAGCCCATTCTGACGCTGGCGGTGATGGAAAGGCGCTATTCATTGCCGCGCCTGGCGGGCCTTTTGCTCGCCCTGTGCGGGCTGGTGATGGTGGTCTACCAGAGCATAGGAATGGCGCGCTTTTCCGCGGCGGGCATGGCCTATGCGCTGGCCGCGCTGCTTTGCATGACCAGCGGCGCGATGCTGCAGAAGCGCGTGCGCCAGGCGCCCATGGACGTCATGCCGCTGCAGTACCTGGTCAGCCTGGCGCTGTGCCTGCTGTTCGTCCCGTTCCAGCCGATCCGGGTGGAGTGGGTGACGGGTTTCATCCTGCCGCTGATCTGGATGGGTTTGGTGATTTCGGTGGGTGCGACCCTGTTGTTCTACCGCATGATCCAGGCCGGCAACCTCGTCAATGTCACCAGCCTGTTCTACCTGGTTCCCGCCGGCACCGCGGCCCTGGATTACCTGATCCTGGGCAACCGGCTGTCGGCGCTGAGCCTGGGCGGGATGGCGGGGATCCTGCTGGGGCTGATGCTGGTGTTGCGTAGTCCGGCGCCCGCGGCGAAGTCTGCATAGACGTGGCCGGCGCCGATTGAGGCAGGACCTCGCGGGCGGAATGGCCTGCGCTTGCGGGGCCTCCTCATGTTCCGGGTTTTCCCCAGGTATCTAAGAAAAATACCAAGTAGTATGTTCTCGTTCATTCGATTAAATACTGATTAGTATGTTGCTGGAGACAACGATGTCCGTGATCTGGAATCCCCCGCTCGACCCGCAAGCACGTGCCTGGCGGGATAAGGCCGCCGACCTGACGTCGCGCGCTTTTGCGCCCGCCGCCGCCGCCATCGACCGTGACCAGCGCTATCCGGTGGAGCATCTGGAACCGTTGCGGGAAAGCGGGATTTCCGGGCTTTTCATTCCGGTTGAATACGGCGGCGCGGGCGCATCGCTGAGCTCGCTGGTGGCGGTGGTGGAAACCGTGGCCCAGGGCTGCGCCTCCACGGCCGCCATCCTGGCGGCGCTGTCGCTGGGCGCGTTTCCGGTCATCCTGGGCGGTTCCGCCGAGCAGAAGATGGTGCTGCTGGGCGGCCTGGCGCGCGACGGCCACGCGGTCAACTTTGCCCTGAGCGAGCGCGGCGCGGGTTCGGATGCGGCAGCCCTGTTGACCACGGCCGTGCCCGAAGGCGACGGGTGGCGCATCCGGGGCGAAAAGTGCTGGCTGGGCAATGGCGGGCATTCGCGCCATTTCATCGTGTTTGCCCGCACGGGCGAGCCGGGCGCGCGCAACAACATCAGCGCATTCGTGGTCGACCGCGACGCGTCCGGCGTGGTGGTGGATCATTACGAAGACAAGATGGGCATACGCGGCACCACCACCACCAACTTGAAACTGGACACCTGGGTCGGCGCGGAAAGCGTGGTCGGGACGCTGGGAGAAGGGCTGAAGCTCGCCTTGGCGACCCTGAGCATCGGCCGCGTGGTGGTGGCGGCCCAGGCCAATGGCATCGCCCTGTGCAGCTATGCCGAGGCGCGGGACTTCGCGGTGCAGCGCCAGACTTTTGGGCGCAGCATCATCGACCACCAGGGCGTGGGCTTCAAGCTGGCCGACGCGGCTACCGCGCTGTCGTCTTCGCGGATGATGACCTACGAGGCCGCGCGTGCCTACGACGCCGGGCAGGACATCGGCACACTGGGCGCGATGGCCAAGCTGCTGGCCAGCGAAACCTCGCACAGCGTGGTGGACGACGCGATGCAGATCCTGGCTGGACGCGGCTATGTGAAGCCCAGCGCGGTGGAACGCTGCTACCGGGACCAGCGCATCACCGAAATCTACGAAGGCACCTCCGAAATCCAGCGCGTGGTCCTGGCCCGCGCCATCAAGAAAAGCGCGGGCGCCGCCGCGCAACGCTAGGAACGCCATGAAAACCAAGACTGTTGTTCCGTACGACGAGATGCCGCTGCGGCAAGTAGAGCTGCTGGACGCCGCCGCGCAAGCCTTCACCGAAATGGGATTCGCGGCCACCACCATCGATTCGGTCGCCGACCTGATCGGGGTCACCAAAGGCAGCGTCTATTACTACTACCGCAGCAAGACCGACCTGTTCTTCGCTGTGCACCGGCGCGCCATGCAATTGAACCTGGACGCGGTGACGCCGCTGGCGCAGGACGCTGCCGCGTCGCCGCCCCAGCGGCTCTGGAACATGGCGCATGCCCACACGCATCTGATGATGGCGCATCTGCCATACCAGCGCGTCACGGTGCAGGGCGTCGAACTGCATCTGGCCGGACGCACCACGGCGGGGCAGCGCGCCGAACTGGAAGAGCTGGTGCGGCAGCGCGACCGCTATGAGTCGCTGTTCCGCAGCGTGATCGAGGCAGGCGTGGCGGCGGGCGACTTCCGGCCCGGCCCCCCGGCCTTGCAGGTCAAGCCGCTACTGGGCGCCTTGAACTGGACCACCATGTGGTACCGCCCCAGGACTGGCGAATCCGAGGCGGATCGCGAGGCCATCGCGCGCGACATCGCGGATTTCGCCGTCGCTTCCATGCAATCCCTGCTGCCCGGTTCCGTGGCGGCGCCCGCGGGAGTGAATCGCCATGCATGACATGCAATACGAGGAGCGCGGTTGGCGCGCGGTTTCCGAGTGGTACCACGCTTTTTTCACGGGCATCGTCCTGTCCGCCGTGACCCGCCGCGGCACGGCGCGCGCGGCGGAACTGGTCTACGAGATCTTCTGCCGCCAGCGCAACGAACGCTTCGTTGCGGGCCTGAAGAAGCTGGGCATCGTGCATCTGCCGCCCGCCGTCGCGGCAGCGCAGTACCACTACCTGTCCAACCATATCGGCGGGGTGGCGGTGCAATACATGTACGAGTCCGACCGCAAGGCCTGGATACGCTACTCCGCGCCGCGCTGGATCTGGTCGGGCACCGCGTTGTGCGCGATACCGTCGGAAGTGTCGCGCGCCATGCTGGCGGGCTGGCACGCGCAGAACGGCGTGTCGCTCAACAATCCGCGGCTGGGTTTCGTGTGCACCAAGCAGGCGGTCGACGGCCAATCGGGCCTGGAAGGCTACTACTACGAATACGACCGCGACCTGCAGCCGCACGAGCGCCTGCGCTTTAGCCGCAACGAGGACGCGCCCGATTTCGATGCCGCCGCCGCGCCCACGCTGCCCACCGCGGATTGGCCCGCCACGCGCCTGGCCAAGGCAAGCCGCAATTACGCCATGGAATACGTGCGCAGCGCCTTGCCCGTGGCCGTGAACCTGTGGGGCCCCGAGGAAGCGGGCGGCCTGCTGCACCTGACCGGAAGAATGATAGGCATGCAGTTCTATCACGAGACCGCAGGCGCGCTGGGGGTGGTGCAGGATGGCTCGGCGCTGCAATTCGGGCGTTTCATGGTGGCGCTGGCGCAAGCGCAGGGCGACCCGTGCGAGTTGAACGAGACGCCGCAAGGCGTACGCGTGACGCAAAGCGGCTGGAACCTGATGGATGGCGTGGCCGACGCGCACCCTTGCTTGGCGCAAGCCTGGAACGGCTTGCTGGAAGGCGCGCTGGATGCGCACAACCACCGGCTCGCGCTGCAAATGACCACGCAGGCAGGCGGGCAGGGCAGGCAATTCAGCTGGCTGGTTGCCCGCGCCTCGGCCTGAGCTGGAATCGGATAGGAGACAGACTATGCATAGCAGCGATGCCGGCGGTGCGCTCGCCGGCCTGCGCGTCATCGACGCGTCGCGCGTCCTGGCAGGGCCGTTCTGCGGCCAGATGCTGGGCGACCACGGTGCCGACGTGATCAAGATCGAGTCGCCGGAGGGCGACGAATGCCGCGGCTTCGGCCCCCCGTTCGTGGATGGCAGCTCGGCCTATTTCCGCGCCGTGAACCGCAACAAGCGCAGCATGGTGCTGGATTTGAACAGCGAGGCCGGACGCGAGACGTTCTGGCAATTGCTGGAAACCGCCGACGTGCTGATCGAGAACTTCAAGGCCAGCACGCTGCGTACCTGGGGCGTGGCCGAACCGGCCGCCATCACCGAGCGCTTTCCGCGGCTGGTCCATTGCCGCATCACGGGCTTCGGCGATGACGGCCCCTTGGGCGAATTGCCGGGCTACGACGCCGCGGTGCAATCCATGGCCGGCCTGCTCAGCATCAACGGCGAGGCGGGCGGCGCACCCTTACGGCTGGGCGTGCCGGTGGTCGACCTGACCACGGGCATGAACGCCGCGATCGCCGTGCTGCTGGCGCTGCAGGCCCGGCACCGCACGGGGCGCGGGCAGATGGCTGACGTATGCCTCTACGATTCCGCCGTGTCGGTGGCGCATCCGTTCCTGGCCAACTATCTTGCGTCGGGCAATACGCCGCGGCCCAGCGGCAACGGGCATCCCAATATCGTGCCCTACAACGTCTACCAGACCCGGACCTGCCCCTTGTTCATCGCGGTCGCCAATGACCGGCTGTTCGCCAAGCTGTGTGCGCAACTGGGCATGGCCGGGATGGCGCAGGACGAGCGCTACAAGTCCAACGGGCAACGCGTGATCAACCGCGAGGCCGTGGACGCGGCGCTGGCCCAGGCATTCGCGCAGCTGGACGGCGAGGCGTTCGGCAAGCAGTTGCTGGCGCAGAACGTGCCTGCGGCGCCGATCCTGGACATGGCATCGGTGGCCGCGGCCGCCCATACCGAACATCGCCAGATGGTGGTGCGGCGGGACGACTATCACGGCCCGGGCATACCGATAAAGCTGTCCGGCACGCCCGCGGCTATACGCCGGGGCCCGCCGCGCTTGGGCGAAATGAATGCCGCAACACCGCCGTCAGAGCGGTAAGGCGAACCAGGCAGTACCCATAAAACCAGGAGACAACACCATGAAAACGATTCGATTCGCGCTGTTGGCGTGCGCGGCGCTGAACCTGTCCGCGCAAGGCGCGGCGCAGGCCGAGACCTATCCCGGCGACAAGCCCATCAAGATCGTCGCGGCCTTTTCGCCAGGAAGCGCCACCGACACCAGTGCCCGCATCATCGCGGAAGAACTGCGTAAGGACCTGAACGCCAATGTGATCGTCGAGAACAAGCCCGGCGCCCAAGGCCTGATCGGCACCGAGTACGCAGTGCGTTCGCCGGGTGACGGCTACACGCTGACGATCTCCAGCAGTTCGCTGAACTCCATCAATCCGGGGCTGTTCAAGAAGCTGCCCTACGATGCGCAGAAGGACTTCAGCCACGTGTCGCGCTTGACCACGATGCCCATGCTGCTGCTGGTTCGCGCGGACGGTCCCTACAAGGATTTGGCCACGTTCGTGAAGAAGGCGGCCTCGGGGTCCTTGAACTACGGCTACGGTTCTCCGGGCGGGCAGGTCGGCGCGGCGGCGTTCAACCGCATTGCCGGCGTACGCGCGGAAGGCGTGCCGTACAAGAGCCAGCCCCCGGCGCTGACGGACCTGGCAGGCGGGCAGGTCGATTACGTGATGGCGGACCTGTCGGTCGCCACGCCGCTGTTGCGCGGCGGCAAGCTGCGGGCGCTGGCCATCAGCACCGAGCGCCGCTTGCCGGACCTGCCGGATGTGCCGACCTTTGCCGAAACGGAATACAAGGATTTCGACCTGGTGGTGTGGGTTGGCTTGGCCGGTCCCGCCGGCATACCCCAGCCGATATTGGAACGCCTGAACAAGGCGGTGAACGAGGCGCTGGCGCGTCCCGAGGTGCAGCAGAAGTTCGCCGGCCTGGGCATGACGGCCGCGCCGAACACGCAAGCGCAACAGCAGGCTTTCGTGGAGGCGCAACTGGGCACCTGGGGCCGCCGCATGCAGGAAGCGAACATCAAGCCGGAGTAGGCGGCTTTCCGTCCTGGCCGCGCCGGGGCAGCCGTTATGCGTAGGCGGCGCTGTCCTGGCCGTGCCAGTGTCCGCTGACCAATTGCTCGGGCCGGCTCTGCGCCACCACCCGCGCGCAGGCCGCCCAGGCGTCCAGCCGGACGCTCAGGCCGGCGTAGATGCCGTGGCCCGCGCCGGCTTCGATGATGCCTTCGGCCTGCACGCCTTCGCCGGCGCGGATCGATCCTTCGGCGCGGATGTCCTCGCCGGCGATCAGGCCCCAGCCCGAAGCGAGGTGCTCGCCGCACTGGATGGAGCCGCCGGCCTGGATGCCGCAAGCTGCGTCTATGCCCTTTTCGGCGCGCACCTCGCCGCCGGCCTTGATGCCCTGGCCGCATTTGATGGCGCCCTGCGTCTGGATGTCCTGTCCGGCATGCAGGTGGCCGGTCACGGCCAGGTCCTGGCCGGCGCAGATGTCCCATTTGGCGCGCGCGTTGCCGCCGCAATCCAGGCGCGTTGCAGTTTCGATGCCCCAGTCGGCGCTGACGTCGCCGCCCGCGCGCAGGTTGCCGCCGCTGGCGATGGTGGCGCCGGCGGTGATGTTCTCGCCCGCCTGGATGGTTTCGCCGGCGCGGATGCCGCCGCCGGTGACGATGCTGCGCCCGGCGCGCACCACGCTGTCCACGTTGATGCCCATGCGCACTTCCAGCGTGCCGGCAAAGACGATGGCGTTGGCGTCGACCGAATCCAGCCGCAGCACGGCGTCGGTCGGGCCGAACTGGTCCAGCAGCCAGCAGGCGTCGCTGACGCGTCCGTCGGCGACCAAGGCGTCAAGCACGGCCTGGTAGTCGCCCTGGCCGTTGTGGTCGCGGATGAACCATTTGTAGCCGCCCGCGCAGGGGTTCTTGGCTTTGACGAAGTTCTTGGTGAGTTGCATGGCGCTTGGAATGGATCAGTGCGTGGCCTGGCTGCAAGCCTGCGGCGGCGTGCGGATATCGGGACGAGACGCGGAGCCCGGCCACGCGGCTGGGCGTCCGCCGGCCGGCAGCAAGACTGCGCAATGCGCGGATGTGCGCAGGCAGCCGGCGGCGGGCCGGTACAGGAATCAGAAAGGGGGAAAGCGGGCGATTAGCCGGGCTTGGAGCGCGCGTAGGCAGAGCGCGCGGCGACTTCCTGCGAGCTCAACAGGGTCGAGCGCAGGGCGCAAAGCGCGCAGGCGGCGCAGGGAAGGGAGAAAAGATGGGATCGCACGGTCGCACATGCTACCACCGGGGCGATTGCAGTCAAGCGCGGCCCGCGCAACCGCGGCGGCGCAATATGGGGATGAAAAAAAGCCGGCCTGGGAACAGGCCGGCTTTCTGGGCGGCGCCGGGCTGGGCCGGCGCGCTGTCCGCGGACGATCAGTTGGTCGACTGGATGTTGCGTTCCTTGGCGATGCGCTGGCGCAGTTCCAGCTCGCGCTTGATCTGGGCGGCGTACTCGGCGGGCGTGTTGCCGTCCACCAGCGAGCCGCCGTCGGCCAGGCGCTGCACGATCTTCGGATCCTTGAGCGCCTTGACCGTGGCGTCATGGATGCGGTCGATCACGGCCTGCGGCGTGCCCGCAGGCGCGACCAGGCCGTACCAGGCCATGTTGTCCATTTCCGGCAGGCCGCCTTCGGAGAAGGTCGGCACGTCCGGCAGCGCGGGCAGGCGCTTGGGCGCGGCCACGGCCAGGGCGCGCAGCTTGCCGGCCTGGATGTGGGGCATGGACGAGGGCAGGTTGTCGAACTGGGCGTTGACCTGGCCGGCGATCACGTCGTTGAGGGCCGGGCCCGAACCGCGGTAGGGCACGTGCACCATGTCGGTCTTGGTCAGGGACTTGAAGAGTTCGCCGTCCAGGTGGCCGATGCCGCCCGCGCCCGAGGACGCGTAAGCGTACTTGCCGGGGTTGGCCTTGAGCAGGGCGATGAACTCTGCCAGGTTCTTGGCCGGCACCGCCGGGTTCACCGTGAGCACGTTGGGGACGTTCACCATATTGGTGATGGGAGCGAAGTCCTTCAACGGGTTGTACGGGTTCTTGGGATTGGTGGCCGGGTTGGTGGCCATGGTACTGACGGTGGCCACGCCCAGGGTGTAGCCGTCAGGCGTGGAGCGCGCCACGGCGTCGGCGCCGATCGAGCCGCCGCCGCCGCCGCGGTTCTCGACCACCACGGCCTGGCCGAGCTCGCGGGTCAGGCCTTCGGCGACGATGCGCGCGACGATGTCGGTGGTGCCGCCCGCGGCGAAGGGGACGATCAGGCGGATGGGCTTGTTGGGGTAGGGGTCGGCTGCTTGCGCGGCGGTGGTGAGGCAGAGGCCGGCGACGGCGGCGGCCAGGACGGCCTTGGCTTGGGACAGCATGGTCAAGAGTCTTCTCCAGATTATTTGAATTTCCGACCCGGCCGGCTTCTTGGGCCGGCGTCGGTGAAGCCTGCCGCGCCCGGATGCTGGCGTGGCGGAGCCTCGTGGGCGCCATTCCACACAGTAAATTTCGGCCGGTCAACCCGGATAGACCCTGGCTTGTCCAGGGTTATTTTTTTATGGCGCGGATGTCCGAAGAAGACCGCAATAGACCAAAATATCCAATGCTGACAACGACATGAAAAGCTTCGGGAATATTTCAATTGCGCAAGGATTGCGCATCGATCGTGCCGTCATCCGCATCGTAAACACATAAATCTCTGCATAACTTACAAGAATCTGATATTTTTCGTATGAGATTCTTGGCCGGTCTTGCAAGAAAGCTATTGCGTTTGTTTCTGTCTGCGCCGTTCAATGGCGTTGGTTGATGTCCCCCGCGGGGCAACGTGTAGTGCAGCGACGCACCGGGCCAGGGTTCCGTCCGTTTTTCAATCCCCGGTCTGTTCGTCTTTCGCTGCCTTGCGCTGGCGGGAGGGGGCCCGGACACTCTCGGAACGCCATGTCGCTGATCCTGATCCTCGCT
>MCND01000039.1_pt1 | contig 59982 bp, 42 predicted proteins | sample 778211 | NCBI WGS metagenome assembly MCND01 (sample SAMN04296812, study PRJNA304217) | bioreactor metagenome | isolation source: activated sludge enriched with benzalkonium chloride | place: Turkey: Istanbul urban wastewater treatment plant
GCGTCGTTGCAAATCCTCGTGATACCTACGGGTATCACTGCGGTTTGCGCCTAGCCCTGACGCCTATGGATGAATTTCGTCATGCGGACGTACCTACGGGACAGCACACTAGGAAAACCTTTCGCATCAACGCAATCGTTCCGAGGAGAAGCAGATGAGCGACAGCAAGAAACCCAATTGGCGTCTGGAAACCGTGGCCGTGCATGGCGGCTACCGGCCCGATCCCACCACCCGCGCGGTGGCGGTGCCGATCTACCAGACCGTGGCCTACGCGTTCGACGACACGCAGCACGGCGCCGACCTGTTCGACCTGAAGGTCGCGGGCAATATCTATACCCGCATCATGAACCCGACCACCGACGTGCTGGAACAGCGCGTCGCGGCGCTGGAAGGCGGCATCGCCGCGCTGGCGCTGGCCTCGGGCCAGGCCGCCGTGACCTACGCGATCCTGACCATTGCCGAGGCGGGCGACAACATCGTCTCGTCCAGCACGCTGTACGGCGGCACCTACAACCTGTTCGCCCACACGCTGCCGCAGTACGGCATCACCACGCGCTTCGCGGATCCGCGCGATATCGGCTCGTTCGAGAAGCAGATCAACGAACGCACCAAGGCGATCTTCGCCGAGTCCGTCGGCAACCCGCTGGGCAACATCACCGACATCGCCGCGCTGGCCGAGCTGGCGCACCGCCACGGCCTGCCGCTGATCGTCGACAACACCGTGCCCTCGCCGTACCTGCTGCGTCCGATCGAGCACGGCGCGGACATCGTGGTGCAGTCGCTGACCAAGTACCTGGGCGGCCATGGCACCAGCCTGGGCGGCGCCATCATCGACTCGGGCAAGTTCCCCTGGGCCGAGCACAAGGCCCGCTTCAAGCGCCTGAACGAACCCGACATCAGCTATCACGGGGTGGTCTATACCGAGGCCTTCGGCCCGGCCGCCTATATCGGCCGCGCCCGCGTGGTGCCGCTGCGCAACACCGGCGCGGCGATCTCGCCGTTCAATTCCTTCCAGATCCTGCAGGGCATCGAGACGCTGGCGCTGCGGGTGGACCGCATCGTCGAGAACGCGGTCAAGGTCGCCGGCTTCCTGCGCGAGCATCCCAAGGTCGAGTGGGTCAACTACGCCGGCCTGCCGGATCACCCCGACCATGCGTTGGTGCGGAAGTACCTGGGCGGCAAGGCGCCGGGCCTGTTCACCTTCGGCGTGAAGGGCGGCCGCGAGGCCGGCGCGCGCTTCCAGGACGCGCTGCAACTGTTCACCCGACTGGTCAACATCGGCGACGCCAAGTCGCTGGCCACGCATCCGGCGTCCACCACGCACCGCCAGCTCAATCCCGAAGAGCTGCAAAAGGCCGGCGTGCGCGAGGAAACCGTGCGCCTGTCGATCGGAATCGAACACATCGACGACCTGATCGCCGATCTGGACCAGGCCCTGGCGCAGGTGTGACGATGGCGATGATGCAACGCAGAACCCTGCTGAAGCTGGTGGCGGGCCTGCCCGCCGTGGCCGCCGCGCCAGCGCTGGCGGCCGGCACGCAGGGCGCCGCCGGCAAGGACGCCGGCGGCAAGACCTATGTGCTGGCGCATGGCTCCTGGCATGGCGGCTGGTGCTGGCGGCCGGTGGCCGAGCGCCTGGCGGCGGCAGGCCACCGGGTGTACGCGCCCAGCTATACCGGCATGGGCGACCGCGCTCACCTGCTGTCCCGCAATATCACCATCGATACCTTCGTCGAGGACCTGGTGCAGGTCATCCAGACCGAGGAGCTGAACGACGTGATCCTGGTGGGCCACAGCTTCGGCGGCATCCCGATCACGGGCGTGGCCGACCGGATCCCGGAACGACTGGCGCACCTGGTGTACTTCGACGCGATCGTGCTGCAAAGCGGCCAGAACGCGTTCTCGGTCTATCCGCAGGCCGACGCCGACGCGCGCATCGCGGCGGCCTCCAAGGCCACCGACGGGCTGGCGGTGCCGATCCCGGATCCGATTCCCGCGGCCTGGGGTTTCAAGGAAGGCAGCGCCGACCACGCCTGGGTCAAGCGCCGCCTGACCGCGCATCCGCTGGCCAGCTACACCACGCCGCTCACGCTCAAGCATCCGATCGGCAACGGCCGGCCGCGCACCTACATCCATTGCACCCAGCCCGAGCTGGGCGTGCTGGAAGCGTCGCGCAAGCTGGTCAAGTCGCAGCCGGGCTGGAACTGGGTGGACCTGGCCGCGCCGCACGAGGCGCACATCACGCATCCGGATCAGTTCTCGGCCCTGCTGCTGGGCCTGTCCTGAGGCGGGAAGGGCCGGCCCTTCCGCTCAGACGGCGCCGGCCTGGCGCTTGCGGCAGGCCGAGGGCGCCATGCCCTCGGCGCGCTGGAAGGCGCGGCTGAAGGCCGCCTGCGACTGGTAGCCCACGCGCTCGGCGGCTTCCTGGATGCCCGCGCCTTGCTCCAGCAGCCTGCGGGCGGCGCGCATGCGCAGCGCCTGCAGCAGCTGGGCGGGCGTGGTGCCGCTGTGCAGCGTGAAACGGCGGTGGAAGGTGGCCTTGGACATGTGCAGCCGGTCGGCCATGTCCTGCAGGCTCCAGGGCAGCGCCGGCTCGGCCAGGATGGCCTGCAGCAGCCCGGCCATGGCCGGGTCGCGCGCCAGCACCAGCAGGCCGTGCGCTTGCGGATCGCGCGCCGCCAGATGGCGCAGCATGAAGAAGATGAGCAGGTCCGTCAGCCGTTCCAGCACCAGCGGCGAGGCGGCCGGATCGGCGGTCTCGTCCAGGATCAGCTGGAACACGCCGCGCGCGGCGGCATAGCGCGCGTCGCTGGCGCGCAATAGCAGATAATCGGGCAGGGCGTCGGCCAGCAGGCCGTCCAGCCCGGAACGGAATTCGAAGAAGCCGCAGGCCAGGCCGGTGCCATCGGGCTGGCGCGGTTCCAGCGGCTGCATGCCCCGGGACGGGGCGGCGGGCGGGGCGCCGGCGGGCATCAGCGTGTGCGGCAGGTCGCGCAGGAAGAAGATGCCGTCGCCGGCGGCCAGCGCCAGGCTTTCGGTTCCCAGGTCCACGCGGCAATCGCCGTGCAGGATCAGGTGGAAGCTGGCGCGCGCGCGGCCGCTGGTGCTGGCGTTCCAGGCGCCGCAATACTGGCCCAGGTGATAGAGGCTGGAGCGCACGTCCAGGCTGGACAGCAGCAGCGCGTCGGCGGCGGATCGGTCGTGGGCGGGTTGGGACAAGGCGTTGTGGACAGCCGGACCATCTGATATGGTCGCGGCGCAATAGCAGTTTGAGAGGATGATGCGCCATGCGCCCGGGTTATAAGCGCATAGCTGAAAGTCGATAAGTTCGAGCATCAAGTTGCGATCAGCGGGCATTGTCGCCCGCCGCCGGGCATACGCACAATACGGTTTTGCCATCCGCACCTGGAGATCCCCATGGCCCGTCTGACCATCCATACCGCGCAAAGCGCGCCCGAAGCCGTCCGTCCCGCCCTGAGCGCCGCCGAACAGGGCGCCGGCTACCTGTCGAACCTGCTGGGCGTGCTGGCCAATGCGCCGGCGGCCCTGGAGGCCTACCAGACGCTGTCGCAGATCAACGCCCGCGCCGGGCTGACGCTGCAGGAGCGCGAAGTGGTGCAACTGGTGGCCGGCACGCGCCACGGTTGCACCTTCTGCGTGGCCGGCCATACGGCGCTGGCCCGCAACAAGGCCAAGCTCTCGCCCGAGGTGGTCGAGGCGCTGCGCGCCCAGGGCACGCTGCCCGACGCGCGGCTGCAGGCGCTGGCCGCCTTCACCGAGGCCGTCATCAACACGCGCGGCCGCGTCAGCGACGCCGAGCTGCAGGCGCTGCGCGAGGCCGGCTACACCGATGGCAACGCGCTGGAAGTGATCGTCGGCGTGGGCCTGGCCACCATCTGCAATTTCGGCAACAACCTGGCGCAGACGCCGCTCAACACGCAACTGGCCGACTACGCCTGGAGCCCCAAGCAATGACGGCGACGCAGGCGCTTACCGATACCGGCGCCCGTTCCTGGCTGCCGGCCGAGCTGCGCGACTGGCTGGACGCGCATGCCCAGGCGCTGGACGAAGGCGCCGAGGATCCCGCCTCGGTCCTGCCCAGGCTGGCCGAGGCCGGCGTGTTCCGGCTGGGCGTGCCCGCCAGCCAGGGCGGCCTGGAAGGCCGCGATGCCGGCGACGCCATCGAGGCGGTGTCGCAGCTGGCCGAGCATTCCGTGGCGGCGGCCTTCGTGGCCTGGGGCCAGCGCGTCTTCATCGAATACCTGCTGCACAGCCCGAACCAGGCGCTGGCGCGCGACTGGACCGGCCCGCTGCTGCGCGGCGAGCTGGCCGGCGCCACGGCGCTGTCCAACGCCATGAAATTCCTCAGCGGCATCGAGTCGCTGCAGATCTCGGCGCGCCAGGACGGCGACGACTGGGTGCTGGACGGCCGCATGCCCTGGGTCACCAATCTGCGCCCGGACGGCTTCCTGGTGGCGGCGGCCGTGACCGCGCCGGACGGCACGCCGGCCGTGGTGGCGCTGCCGCAGGGCATCGCCGGCCTGACGCGCAGCGCCGACCTGCGCCTGCTGGGCCTGCAATCGAGCAACACGGCGGCGCTGGAAGTGAAGGGCGTGCGCATCAGCCCGCGCTGGCTGATCCACGCCGATGCCCGCCAGTACCTGCCGCAGGCGCGGCCGGCCTTCGCCGGGCTGCAATGCGGCCTGTCCATCGGCCTGGCCCGGCGCGCGCTGCGCCAGGCCGCGACGGCGGGGCAGGGGCAGGGCGCGCGCGGCATCCTGGCCGAGCCGCTGGCGCAGTTGCAGACCCAGGTCGAATACCTGTCGGACCAGCTCATCGCCGGCGTGCGCGAGGGCCGCTACGTGGCCGAGCCCTGGCTGCTGTTCGAGGTCCGCATCGCGCTGGCCGAGGCGGCGCAGCAGGCGGTGCAGCTGGAGCTGCAGGCCAGCGGCGGCGCGGCCTACCTGAAGCCGGCCGGCGATGGCTTCGCGCGGCGCTGGCGCGAGGCCGCCTTCCTGCCCATCGTCACGCCCAGCCTGGTGCAGCTGAAGACCGAGCTGGCCAAGCGCCGCGCCCGGCTGGCCGCCGAGGCGGCGGCATGAGTGGCGACATGAGCGGCCGCGTGCCGGTGCTGCGCGCGCGCGGTCTGACGCTGCGCTATCCGGGCTCCGACGCCGCCGTGTTCCAGGATGTGAACCTGGACCTGGCGCGCGGCGAGGTGCTGGCCGTGCTGGGCGCCAGCGGGGCCGGCAAGTCCAGCCTGCTGCGCGTGCTGGCCGGGCTGCAGGCGCCCAGCGCCGGCGCGCTCGACATGGAAGGCCAGCGGCTGGCCGGCGTGCATCCGCGCGTGGCCGTGGCGTTCCAGGATCCGGGCCTCTTGCCCTGGCTGACGCTGGAACGCAACGTGGCCTTCGGCCTGGACTTCAAGCATCAGCCGGCGCTGGATGCGCGCGAGCGCGCGCGGCGCGTGGACCTGGCCATCGAGGAAGTCGGCCTGTCGCACGCCCGCCAGCTGCGGCCGGCCCAGCTGTCCGGCGGCATGGCGCAGCGCACCGCGCTGGCGCGCTGCCTGGCCCGCCAGCCGGCGGTGCTGCTGCTGGACGAGCCGTTCGGGGCGCTGGACGAGGTCACGCGCGCCGAAATGCAGACGCTGCTGCGCAAGGTGGTGGCCGACGTCGGCGCCGCCGCGCTGCTGATCACCCACGATATCGACGAGGCGCTGCTGCTGGCCGACCGCATCGTGCTGCTGGGCGGCGCGCCCGGCGGCGTGCTGGGCGAATGGGCCGTGGACCTGCCGCAGCCGCGCGCCGACCTGCTGCCCGAAATGGGCGCGCTGCGCCTGGAAATACTGTCCCGCCTGCGCGGCGCGCTGCGGGCCGGACGCGCGGCGTCCGAACCGGCGGTACCTGTTTGACCCCTCATCAGAGCAAGACACAAGGAGCCTAGGAATGTGCCTGGAACACATGTCGCGTCGCGACTGGTTGAAACTGACGGCGCTGCTGAGCGCGGGCGGGGCGGCGTCGTTGCTGTCCGCCTTCAATGCGCGCGCCCAGGCCGAGCCCGACGCGCCGGTGCGCATCGGCTATCTGCCGATCACCGACGCCGCGCCGCTGCTGGTGGCGCACAACAACGGCCTGTTCGACAAGGCCGGCGTCAAGGCCGAGAAGCCCACGCTGCTGCGCAGCTGGGCGCAGGTGATCGAGGCCTTCATCTCGGGACAGGTCAACGTGGTGCACCTGCTGTCGCCCATGACCGTCTGGGCGCGCTTCGGCAGTCAGGTGCCGGCCAAGGTGGTGGCCTGGAACCACGTCGGCGGCTCGGGCCTGACGGTGACGCCGGAGATCAACAGCGTCAAGGACCTGGGCGGCAAGACCGTGGCGATCCCGTTCTGGTATTCCATCCATAACGTGGTGCTGCAATACCTGCTGCGCGAGAACGGCCTGACGCCGGTGTCGCGCAAGGACGGCGCGCCGGCGGCGGGCGAGGTCAACCTGATCGTGATGGCGCCGGCCGACATGCCGCCGGCGCTGGCGCAGAAGCGCATCGCCGGCTACATCGTGGCCGAGCCCTTCAATGCGGCGGCCGAGACGCTGGGCGTGGGCAAGGTGCTGCGCTTCACCGGCGACGTCTGGCGCAACCACGCCTGCTGCGTGGTGTTCATGCACGAGCGCGACCTGGAGCAGCGGCCGCAGTGGTCGCAGAAAGTGGTGGACGCCATCGTCCAGGCCCAGCTCTGGATCCGCGACAACCGCGAGGAAACCGCCAGGCTGCTGTCCAAGGAAGGCATCAACCGCTACACGCCGCACGGCCTGCCGGCCCTGAGCAAGGTGCTGGCGCCGCCGCCCGAGGACCGCGAGCGCTACCTGGCCAGCGGCGCGATCCGCCATGGCGACTGGGACGAGCGACGCATCGACTTCCAGCCCTATCCCTTCCCGAGCTACACCGAGGAACTGGTGCGGCGGCTGCGCGACACGCTGATCGAGGCCGACCGGGGCTTCCTGGCGACGCTGGATCCGGCGCGCGCGGCCGCCGAGCTGGTCGACGACCGCTACGTCAAGCGCGCCATCGAGGCCGCCGGCGGATTGGGGCGCTTCGGCTTTCCCGAGAGCTACGTCCGCAGCGAGCAGGTGCAGGCGTGAGCGGGACGCCGTCCACGGCGGCGGGCGCGGCCCCGGCCGCCTCGGGGTCGGGTGCCGTGGCGCCTGCCGCGCGCGCCCGTGCCAGCACTCGGCCGCCGGGACTGGCGAGCCGCGCCGGCCTGGGCGTGCTGGGGCTGGCGGTCGTGGCGCTGGCCTGGTGGCTGTGCACCGCCGTGCTGCCGGCCGAAGGCGCGATGGCGCGGCGTTTCGCGCCCGGCCCGACCTTGAGCGCGCTGGCCATGCTGCTGACCGGCCCGGACCTGCCCGCCCATATCCTGGTCAGCCTGCGCCGCATCGCGGTGGGCCTGGGGCTGGCGCTGGCCGTGGGCGTGCCGCTGGGGCTGGCCATCGGCAGCTTCCGACGGCTGGAGGCGGCGCTGTCGCCCGCCATGCAGTTCCTGCGCATGATCTCGCCGCTGTCCTGGATGCCGATCGCCGTGATGGCCTTCGGCGTGGGCGATGATCCGGTGTACTTCCTGCTGGCCTTCGCCGCCGTCTGGCCCATCGTGCTCAACACCGCCGCCGGCGTGCATCACCTGGATCCGCGCTGGCTGCTGCTGGCGCAGAGCGTGGCCGCGACCCGCTGGGAAACGCTGCGCCACGTGATCCTGCCGGGCGTGCTGGGCCATATCCTGACCGGCCTGCGGCTGGCCATCGGCATCCTGTGGATCGTGCTGGTGCCCTGCGAGATGCTGGGCGTGTCGGCCGGCATGGGCTATTTCATCCTGGATACGCGCGACCGGCTGGCCTATCCCGAGTTGATGGCGATGGTGCTGTTGATCGGCCTGCTGGGCTTCCTGCTGGACGCGGCGGCGCGGGCGCTGTATCGGCGCTGGAGCCGTTAGGGGCAGGCCGCGACGGGGCGCGTTTCGCGATTCGGGCCATAGCCTGTACGCTATGGCCCCACCCCGCGCGGCGCCCCGGCGGCGCATTCCCATTTCAGGCATGAACCCATGACCATCAGCACGCTTGTCCCGCTCATCGGCCACACCTCGGCAAGCGCCGCGTTGCAGGATTGCATGCTGGGCCTGGGCATGAAGAAGATGCCCAAGGGCGACTCGACCACCCGGGTGCGCACCCAGGACAAGCTGGTGTCGCTGGAATTCGATCCCACCGAGTCCTACATGGGCAGGAATGTCCGGGAGCCCGTGGGCGACGGAGGGTTCACGCTGGAGTCCTTCGACGTGCACCAGGGATACCTGGGGGAGCTGCCCTTCGGCCTGTCGCTGGCCATGGACCGGCAGCAGGTGGACGCGGCGCTGGGTAGGGCCCTGGACGAAGACCCGAAGGCAGAGGTCCAGACCTACCGCCGGGATGACTTCCTGATCATCGTGTTCTATGGCGGGAAGGGGCGGAAGATCGACACATTCAGGTTCACCCGGCCCAACGTCCATAGCGCCAGGAAATTCAACATCGAGCTTCAGGCCGCTGCCGCTGAAACGCCGGGCGCGGCCGCGCAGCCGCTGTCCGCCCCGGAACTGCTGTCCTTCCTGGGCGCATCGCCGGACGACGCCGCCTTTGTCGCCTGGCTGGACCAGCATGGCATCCACGACCGTCCGCATGCGGCCCCTGGCGTTGACGGCCATGGCGCCGCGTCGGACGAGACGCTGCGCGAGGCGCGCCTGAGCGAGATCGACGAGAACGAGCGGCACGGCGTCGCGTTGATCTACGAAAGCCGGGAAAGCCACGGCCGGCTGTTTTCCGCCGAAGCTGCGGGGCAGGGCTTCGTCCTCAAGCAGGCGGCCTTCTACGGCCCGGGCGTTTCCGGCCGCGCCGGATTCCAGGGCGAGCTTCCTTTCGGCTTGCGCTTCGCCGACGGACCGGCGCAGGTTCGGGAAAAGCTCTCCGCCCCGATCGCCCGCCGCGTGCTGCATGGACTGCCGGCGGAACTCTGGGTCGACAAGGACTGGCATCTGAACATCAGCTACACGGCGGACGCCGGCCGCGTCGCCATCGTGCATGTGCGCAGGCCGAATCGCTACGATCTGGAGATGATCGGCGCCGCTTCATCGGAAGCATCCCGGAACGCGCCCGACCTGGAAAAGTTGAATGCGGCCATCGGCCTGGCCGTGGATGACGCCAAACTGCAGGCGGCCCTGGCGCCGCTGGCGTGGAACCAGGACGCACGGGACGAGGCCGGGCGCGGCGATGAGGTCTTTCGCTACCTGAAGTCCCACGGTCTGAGCCTGTATTTCCGCGATGGCGCGGACGTGGGCACGACCGTTCTTGCCGGCTATCGCGTGAACCGGGCCGGCGACATGGACAGCGCGGGATACCCGGGGCCGCTGCCCTTCGGCCTGGCGTTCTCCACCCGGCTCGAGGACATCATCCCGCGCGTCGGCAGGGATCCGGACGCGCACGGCGTGGCCGAGGACACCGGCTACTTCCTGTGGAATCTTCCCGGCTTCAGGCTGCATGTGCTGTACAGCCTGATTGACTGGCAGGTGTACAGGGTGACGTGTTCCGGGTCCGTGGCGGGATAGGCGATCATTCTTCCATGTCGTTCACGGGGCGGCACTCCTGTATGGCCGCTCAATCCGGGGCAGGCTTGCGCTTCCGGAACGGAGCGGTCCTCGGCAGGAAGGACCGCTCTGTCCGGTGAGGCCGGATCAACCAGGGTTTTCGTCGTTGCGGGAATATGCCCGTTCAGGCGACGAAAGGGGAGCGCGCGCCGGCGTCTCAGTACTTGACGCTGACCCGCGCCCACACGCTGCGGCCGGGTTCATTGACCCGCGAGTGGCCGGGGAAGCCGAAGCCGGCGTCGCCGGCCAGGTTCAGGTGCTCGGCATAGGCCTTGTCGAACAGGTTGTCCACGCCCAGCGACAGCTTGACCTGCTTGCTGATGGCATAGCCCGCGTTCAGCGAGAACACGCCGAAGCCCGCGCTGGGGCCGAAGTCCTGGCCGACCACGTTGCCGCTGTTGAGCGCGTAGCGCTTCTGCGGCGCGACCAGGCGCCAGAGCGCGCCGGCGGACCAGACGCCGTCGTCGTAAGCGGCGCTGAGCTTGGCTTCCAGCGGCGGGATCTGGGGCAGGGCGCGGCCGTCGCTGCGGTTCTCGCCCCAGGCATAGGCCAGGGTGGCGCCCAGGGTCCACGACGGCGCGACCTTCCACGACGCGCCCAGCTCGCCGCCGGCGATGCGCGCGTTCACGTTCGAAGCCTGCGAGGTCGGTCCCATCATGCCGCCCGGGCGGTAGTCGAACAGGATGAAGTCCCGCACGTAGCCGGCATAGCCGGACACCCAGGCGTCGACCTTGTCGCCGCGGTACTGCATGCCCACATCCAGCTGCGTGGTCTTTTCGGGCTTGATCGCGTCGAAGGCGTTGACCGAGCCGGCCGGACCCCTGCCGGGCGAGAACAGCTCCCAATAGTCGGGGAAGCGCTGCACATGGCCCAGGCCCACATACCAGGTGGCCGGCAGGTTCTCCAGGTCCTGCTCGTAGCGCAGGAAGCCGCTGGGCAGCGTGCTGTCGCGGCGCTGGCCGGCGGTGGGATTGGGCATCATCATCATGTGGCCTGATGTGGGACGGAAGTCCTTGGCCGAAGCCCGGTCCACGCGCGCGCCGCCGATCAGGCGGCCACGTTCGGAGGCGTGCCAGGTCAGTTCCGAGAACAGGCCGACGTTGCTGAATTCGGCGTCCTTTTCCCACGACTGGTTGCGATACGAGTTCGTGTCGGTGCCGCTGCGGCCACGGTGGCGGCTCTGCTGGAAGTCCAGACCGCCGGTCATGGACAGCGCATCGGCCAGCTTGAGCGTGGCGGCGACGCGGCCGCCCCAGGTGGCGCGGTCCACGTCGGCGGCCATGGCCATCGGCATGGGACCGTTCGGATCGGGCCGGCGCAGCGTGTAGTTGTCCATCACATGGTCGGCGTAGTTGTAGTAGAGCTGGGCCTCGATCTTTTCCAGCGTGGCGCCGAGGTTGCGCTTCTCGAAGCGCAGCCCGAAGCTCTCGCGCTTGAACTTCGAGCCGTCCATGCCCCGGCCGGCGTAACGCGCCTCGCCGTCGCCGGTGCCGGCGGTCAGCTCGAACAGCGTGTCGGCGTCCGGCGTGAAGCCCAGGGCCAGGTCGGTGTTCCACTTGTCCCAGCGCGAGGGCACGCGCAGGCCGTTGCCGTCCTTGTAGTCCTGCGAGTGCGAGTGGTTGCCGGTGACGCGCACGTAGACGCTTTCGTTGCCGGCGGTGAAGTCGGCGGTCTGGTCATTGCGGCCGAACGAGCCGCCAGTCAGGCTGCCGTCGAAGCGCACGCCGGCCTCGGTGAAGCGCGGCGTGTCGCGGTCGAAGCGCACGGTGCCGGCCGAGGCGCCGGGACCCCACAGCACGGTCTGCGGTCCCTTGATGACGGTGAGCTGGTCGAAGGTCTCGGGCGAAATGTAGGAGCTGGGCGCGTCCATGCGCGCCGGGCAGGCGCCGGGCATGGCGCTGCCGTTGGTCAGGATGTTCAGGCGCGAACCGAACATGCCGCGCAGCACCGGATCGCCGTTGGTGCCGCCATTGCGGATGGCCGAGAAGCCGGGAATGGTCTTCAGGTAGTCGGTGCCGTCGCTGGCCGGCAGCGGCTGGCGCGGCGTCTTGGGATTGGTGCTGAAGGTCAGCGGCGAATCGGGCGCGACGGCGGTGATGACCACCGGATCCATGTCGAAGGCGGGCGCCTGCTGGGCGCGGGCGGCGGGGAAGATGGCGGCCAGGGCCGTGGCCAGCGCCAGGGCGCGGGGAAATTCGAAACTCGGGTTCTGCATGACGGTGCGTCTCTGTCTTTGCATGTCGGACGGCCGCGCGCGTGCCGACGCCGCGCGCGCGGGTCGTGGACCGTGAATGCGGCGCAAGGCGGCGAAAGGCAGGCGGAGGGTACGGCGGCCGGAAAAGCGCGCGGGCGCGCGCGGATCGTGCGATCAGGCCAGGGACGGGACAGGCGGGGCGCGCGGCCCCAGCGGCGGGCCGGCCGCGGGCAGCGGCGGCAGGGACAGCGGCACCGGCGGCGCGACCGAGGCCACGGCGGCGGCGGGCAAGGCCGGCAGATAGGGCAGCGGCGGCAGGTCCAGGGTCTGGTGCGCCACCATCCAGAACGGGCATTCCTGGGCGGTGTCATCGGCCTGGCCGGCGTGTCCGCCGTCGCGCGGATCGGACATCGCGGACATGTCGGACATGGCCGGGGATGGCGCGCGCGCGTCCATCAGCGCCGTCATCACGCTGGGCGGACCGCCGGCGGCCGAGCAGAAGCTGATTTGCAGGCGGCCCTGGCGCAGCGCGGCGGCGTCCGGCATGTAGCCGACCGGCACCAGTGCGCGCAGCACGGTCGCCAAGGCGAGCAGGCACAGCAGGAAGCGTGCGTGCGATCCCGTGGCGAGGCGTGACGGCGGATTGGACATGCGTCGCATTCTATCTGATACACGCTCTGAGACGCGCGTGGGCGGCGCAGCCGCGCAGGCCGCGCTTGCGCTGCGTCATGGCGCACGCGCGCCGGCGCGCCGCGCGCTATAGTCACGCAAACGCGCGGGGCGTCCGGCCTGCCGGACGTCCCGCCGCATACAGACGGGGATCCCACGCGCAATGAACATCAGATTGCTGGCCGGCGCGGCCGCCATCGCGGCCGCCGCCGTGCTGGCCTATGGCGGCTATCAGCTGCTGCCGCAAGGGCCGGCGCTGACGCGCAGCGAAGTGATCGGCGAGCTGGACGGCCCGCCGCTGGCGGCGCATGCGCGCGCCGACCTGTACCGCTACGGCGAGCGCCAGCTGCTGGTCGGCACGATGAGCAAGGCGAGCTGGGATCCGGCCGGACTGGCGCGCGCGCAGGTGCTGGACGCCGATGAGCCGGGTTTGCAGGCGCTCGCGCGCGGGCAGCGCGCCGCGATGGCGCAGACAGGCGCGGTCGACGGCGGGCAGGCCCAGGCCGATGCGCCGGATCCGGCCGTGTCCGCCTTCGCGGCCAGCGGGGCGCGCAGCCTGGTCTACAGCGGCGATGGCACCGGGGTCTTCACGCTGCGCGCCTCGATCGCCGCCGACGCCGGCGCCGGGCTGGTCAGCACGCCGCAAGGCCGCACGTTGTTCCTGGTGACCGAGGCGCTGCATCGGTCCGGCTCGGATCAGCCCCAGGCCGCCGGCGGGGTCTTTCGTTCCGAGGACCAGGGGCTGCGCTGGTCCTACGATGCCCAGGTCGCGCTGGGCGCGCCCGAACGGCGCGCGCTGTTCCTCAGCGAGACGCGGGCGGTGGCGCTGGAATCGCGCGACGGCGGAGAGCGGCTGCTCTATACCGAGGATGGCGCTCGGCGCTGGCAGGCGGCGACCATCATGGAACAGGTGTGGCCGGATGCCGGCGCCTACGGCAAGGCCTTCGACGCGCAGGCCGAAAGGACGCGTGGACTGGGGCAGGCGGACCGGCTGGAATATCGCTGGTCGCTGTATTCGCTGGGCGAAACGCAGGCCGTCGGCTGGAGCTGGCGCGTGCGCGTGCAGACCGGCGCGCAAGCGCCGCAGCTCATCGAGACGCGCCGTTTCGAGATCGCCTTCCAGGACGGCGCGCCTCCGGCCTTCCGCATCCAGCAGGCGGCGGCGCCGGCGCCGTTCCAGGACGCGTCAGGCGCATCCCGTGCTGACGCCGGCGGCGCGCTGCGCCAGGCGTCGGGCGGCCAGATCTATCAGCTGGACCCGGCGTCCCGGGAATGGCATGGCGTGGCCGCCGCGCCCCTGCTGCGGGGCACGCCCAGCCGTATCGGCCGGGCCTGGTTCGGGCGCGAGGGCTGGATGGTGCTGGCCTGCGCCGAGCTGCTGTTCTCGCCCGAGGGCGGCACCTGCGCCTATTTCCATACCCGTGACCAGGGTCGCAACTGGCGGCCGTTCCAGCTGTCGCCTGGCCAGGAAGAGGGATTGCTCGGCCTTGACGAAGCCGGCGAGGGCGTGCTGACGCTCGCGCTGCGCGAGGGCCGGACGGCGATCCTGCGCTATCCGCTGGATTGAGTGTGACGGCCTCTATCGGCTGTCCGCGTTCGCTGTCACGCCGGGGTCATCTGCTCGACCTACCATGCGCCAGTTTTCAATTCCGCCTTGCTTCGGGCAAGGTCGACAAGGAACGGCATGCTTGGGTCGCGGTCTGGTTATGTCCGGCGCGTTGAGGATATCGCGGGCGATGGCGCTGGCCTTGCCGTTGGCGCTGACTGGCGCGTTGGCGGCGTCGTCGGCGGCACGGGCCGTCGCGCCCTCGGATGCGCGGCAGGGGTTCGACATTCCCGCCCAGGATCTGCGCGCGGCGCTGGAAGCCTTCGACACCGCGACGGGCATTTCGGTGCTGTATGGATCGGACCTGGCCGCTGGACGCCGGTCGTCGGCGTTGCGTGGGCGTTATGCGCCGGACGCGGCGCTGCGTCTGTTGCTGGAGGGCACGGGCCTGATCGCGCAGGCGGTCGGCGACAAGGCTTTCGTGCTGCGGTCCACGCCCAGCGCGCCATCCGGCGGCGCGGTGTCGGCGCAGGCGCGGCATCGCCGGGCCTTCGAGGCGCAGCTGCAGCAGCGCGTGCTGGACGCCCTGTGCCGGCAGCCGGCCAGCGCGCCGGGCGTCTACCGCGCGGCGCTGGCGCTGCGGGTCGACCGGCAAGGGCAGATCGGCTCGGTGCGCCTGCTGGATTCCACGGGCAGCGCGGCGCGCGACGCGGCGATACGCGCGGCCTTGCAGGGCTTGCCGGTGGGCGAGCCGTCCGGCGATCCGGGCAAGGCCTACGTGGTGCTGGTGTTGCCGCGCGAGAGTCGCAAGCCGGCGGACTGCGCCAGCGCGCCCTAGCTTGCTCCGCTACGGAGCGCGAATGAGCGCTCCAGGATTCTCCGCGTTGCGCGACCTGATCGTGCAGCGCTATGACGACCTCAAGCGCCGCCTCACGCACCGGCTCGGCTCGGCCGATCTGGCGGGCGAGGCGCTGCACGATACCTGGCTGCGTCTTGAACAGTCGCAGCCCGACGGGACGCAGACGCAGGCGGTGAAGACGCCGCTGGCCTATGTCATGCGGATGGCGTCGAACGCCGCCGTGGACCGTATCCGTTCGGAGCACCGCCATCTGAGCGGCACGGAACTGGATCTGCTGGTCGACGAACTGGTGGACCAGAATCCCGGTCCGGCGCGCCAGGCGATGGGGCGGGCCGAGCTGGAGGCCCTGTCCAGCGTGATCGACGCCATGCCCGCGCGGCGGCGCGAGATCCTGATCGCCGTGCGCGTGCACGAAATGCCCTTGCAGGACGCGGCCCGCCATTTCGGCATTTCGCCGCGCGTGGTCAGCCGCGAACTGAAGGCGGCGCACGATTTCTGCGCGGCACGGATGGGACGTTGACCATGCGTGACCTGTTTGGCGCCCGGCCGGGCTCGGAGATCGATCGCATCGCGCGGGAGTGGGTGCAGCGCGTCGCGCTGCGGCAGATGACGGCGGCGCAGGCCGATGCCTTGCGTCAGTGGTGCCAGGCGGATCCCAGGCATGGCGCGGCCTTCGCCGAGGCGCATCGGCTGTGGCAGGGCATGGCGCCGGCGGCGGCGCTGAGCGAGGCGCGCGGCCGCGAGCGGCGTCTGTCGCGTCCGGCGCGTCGCGCCTTTCTCGGCGCGGGCCTGGCGTGCGCCGCGACGGCGGCGGGCGTGGCCGTGGTTGCGCCGCCATTCGGCCTGTGGCCGTCCTGGCGCGAATTGGGCGCCGACTATCGCACCGCCAAGGGCGAGCAGCGCCGCGTCGTATTGCCGGGGGCCGCCGTGCTGGATCTGAACACGCGCACCAGCATCGCGCTGCGCGCCGCCGGCGTCGAGCTGATCAGCGGCGAGGCCGCGATCTCGCTGGCCGGCGCGAGCAGTCCGTTCACCGTCAGCGCGGCCGGCGGCCGCGTCATGGCGCGGGATGCGGTTTTCGAACTGCGGCACACCGACGGCAGCGTCTGCGTGACCTGCCTGTCCGGTGCGGTCGAGGTGGCGCTGGCCAGCGGCGGCGCGACCTTGGCGGCGGCGCAGCGGCTGGTCTATGACGCGGCGGGCCTGCAGCCCGCGCGCGCGCTGGATGCCGACGATCTGCCGGCCTGGCGCGATGGCTTCCTGCGCTTCCGGCAGGCGCCCTTGGCCCAGGTGCTGGACGAGATCAACCGCTACCGCTCCGGCCGCGTCATCCTGATGGCGCAATCGCTGGCCGCCAGGCCCGTCAGCGTGCGGGTGGAGCTGGCGCGGCTGGACACGGCCATCGCGCAGATTCGCGAGAACTTCCAGCTCGACGCCACCGCCTTGCCCGGCGGCGTGCTGCTGCTGGGTTGATTCGCCCGCGCCGCGCCCGCTGGCGAGAGCCTGCCATCCGCAAGGGGCGCATCTTTCTCAATGTGGTCCGACCACAAAAAAACCGTCTGCTTTTCCCGCGTCGATCCGTCTAGGTAGACAAGGAGGGCGCTGGCATGGGACGCCGGCGCTCGCAATCGCGGCATGCGCGGCCCAGATCCGCATGCGGCGTTCTTTGGAGATGGGTGGCGATGAGCAAGCGCGGGCAAGGCAGGATTACTTTGAATGCGGGCGTCAGGCAAGCAGCCGTGCCGCTGGCGCCGCTGGCGCAGGCGCTTGCGCTGATGCTGGCGGCCGGCGGCGTCCAGGCCGCGCCGGCCGCCTTCAGCCCCGGCTGGTTCGCCGCCAAGGGTGCGGCGCAGGCGCAGACGCAGGCCAGCGGCCGGTTGCCCGACGGCAGCGTGGCGGGCATTCCGACGGCGGCGCGGCAGCAGACGCAGTCGCGCCAGCAATTGCAGCAGTCGCTCGGCAACCTGAACCGCACGGCGGCGGCGATCGCCGCGCAGCAGGCGGCGCAGGCCGCCGCGCGCCAGGCCGCGGGCAATGCCGCCACGGCCGTGCCGGATGGGCTGGCCGCCGGCGGGTTGCAGATCGACACGCAGGCGCTCACGCGTGGTTGGACCCATGCCGAGGCGCCCAAGTCCAGCACCGAGAACGGCCACACCACCGTCACCATCAACCAGACCGCCGACCGCGCCATTCTTAGCTGGCAGACCTTCAACGTCGGCCGCGACACCACGGTGGACTTCCGCCAGCAGGCCGAGTGGGCGGTGCTGAACCGGGTCAACGACCCGGCCGGCCGTCCCAGCCAGATCCAGGGGCAGATCAAGGCGCCGGGCACGGTGCTGATCGTCAACCGCAATGGCGTGGTGTTCGACGGCGCCAGCCAGGTCAACGTGCGCAACCTGGTGGCCGCCGCTGGCAGGATCAGCGACGAGCAGTTCCGCGAGCGCGGGCTGTATGGCGCGCAAGGCACGGAACCCAGCTTCACCGACGCGCTGGGCAAGGTCGAGGTCAGGCCGGGCGCGCGCATCGATACGCACGCGCCGGGCAGCGTCACGCAGGGCGGCGGCTATGTGCTGTTGCTGGGCGGCGAGGTGCACAACGCCGGCGCGATCACCACGCCGCGCGGCCAGGCGCAGCTGGCCGCCGGCGACAGCTTCATCATCCGGCGCGGCGTGGGCACCAGCGAGAACACGCTGTCGACCACGCGGGGCAACGAGATCGCGCCGCGCCTGGCGGCGAACCAGGATGGCGGCCTGGTCCGCAACACCGGCCTGATCGTGGCGGCCGAGGGCGACGTGACGCTGGCCGGACGCCAGGTGCGCCAGGAAGGCGTGGCGCTGGCCACGACCACCACGCGCACGCGCGGCACCATCCACCTGCTGAATTCGGCCTCCGACGCCAAGGGCAGCATCGTGCTGGCGCCGGAATCGGTCACGGCGGTGCTGATCGATGACGACGGCAGCACGGCGCTGGATAGCCAGCGCAACGCGCTGATCAAGGAGTCGGCCGAGCAGGACCTGCTGCGCCACCGCCAGGCGCCGGGCGCGTTCGACAACCTGTCACGCCTGTCGGACCGGCGCGACCAGTCGCGCATCGAGATCGTCAGCGGCGGCGACATCCAGTTCCAGGGCGGCTCGCTGGCGCTGGCCACGGGCGGGCAGATCGCGGCCACGGCGGCGCGGCGCGGCTTCGTGGCGCAGGGCGCCGAGCTGGACGTGGCCGGCGCGGTGGGCGTGCGGATCGCGATGGCGTCCAACAGCGTCAAGATCAACGTGCAGGGCAACGAGCTGCGCGACGCGCCCAACAACCGCGACGCGGCCAAGCTGTTCAACGGCGAGCTGTGGGTGGACCGGCGCAGCCTGATCCCGGTGGCGGCGGGCGTGGGCGGCTACGAGGGCGAGCGCTGGTACACGGCCGGCGGCCTGCTGGAGGTGGGCGGCTACCTGGCCAACCTGGGCCACGGCATCGGGGAATGGGCGGCGCAGGGCGGCACGGTGACGCTGGGCGGCAAGGAAGTGGTGGCGCAGGCGGGCTCGCGGATGAACCTGGCCGGCGGCACGCTGGACGTGGCCGAGGGCGTGATCAACCTGAGCTGGCTGCGCGGCGCGGACGGACGTTTGTACGAAGCCTCCAGCGCGCCGGCGGACCGGGTCTACGCCGGCCTGTACCGGGGCTACGAGGACCTGCACGGCCGCTGGGGCGAGAAGGCCACGCGGCGTTTCCTGAACCCGGTGCTGGCGCCAAGCACGCGGCGCGAGGCCGGCTACACGGTGGGCCGGGACGCGGGTCGGCTGGTGCTGTCGGCGCCCACCGCCGTGGTGGAAAGCGAGATCGTCGCCACGGTGTATGACGGCGCGCGCCAGACGCAGGCGCGGGCGGCCGGGACCGACGGCTACGGCCAGAGCCAGTTGGCGGTGGCGCGCGCCGGCGGGCTGGCGCTGGGCAACTACGGCGCGCTGGGCCGGGTCAACGTCTTCAATACCGACGTCAGGCTCGGCCGCTACGCCGATATCACCTTGGCGATGGCGGCGGGCGACGCGCTGGCGGCCGAGCGCGTCGGCACGCTGTGGCTGGACAGCGCGCGGCTGTCCGACATGGGCCTGGGCGTACTGGATCTGGCGACCGGCGGCGCGCTGACGGTGGCCCAGGTGGTGGCGCTGGCCGACGGCGGACACGCGGCGCTGACGGCGGGCCGGATCGATGCACAGGCTGGCATCACGGCGCGGGGCGGGGCCATCACGCTGAGCAACACCTTCGTGTCGCCAGACGCGAGCGTCAAGGCGCGCGCGCTGTCCAAGGCGGGCGAGGCGCCGGCCATCGTGCTACGCGAGGGCGCGGCGCTGGACGTGAGCGGCCGCTGGGCGGACCTGCAAGGCAAGGGCGTGGCCTCGCCGTGGCTGGGCCGGCTCGACGGCGGCCGCGTGACGCTGGACTCGCCGCACGGCATCGCGGTGGCGGCGGGCTCGCTGATCGATGTGTCTTCGGGCGGCGCGGTGCTGCACAGGGGCGAGACGCGCGCGGGCAAGGGCGGCGACGTCACGCTGCGGGCGGGCGCGCCGGAAGTGGAGGGCGCCACGGGCGCGCTGGCGCTGGCGGGGCAGCTGCGCGGCCATGGCATGGCCGGCGGCGGCACGCTGACGCTGGAGACGGATGGGAAGGTGGTGATCGGCGCGGCCGATGCGCTGGCCTACAGGCAGACCCATACGCAGGTCGGCGCGCAACAGCCCCAGCCCTTGCTGCTCGATCCGTCGCTGCTGGGCGCGGGCTTCGCGAAATACGACATCAACGGTCGTGGCGGCCTGCGCGTGGCCGAGGGCGCGACACTGGACGTGGTCATGCCGGTGTACCGATACGAGCCGGGCAACGAGGCCACGGGCCAGCGGCCGGCGCCGGCGCTGCTGCTGGCGCCGGTGTACCAGGAGAACCCGCTCAAGGGCGCGCTGACGCAGCGCGCCGGCGCGGACCTGACGCTGCGCTCGCAGCGCATCGAGGATGGCGCGGACATCGATATCGGCGCGGGCGCGCTGGTGTCGGTCGATCCGGGCCGCACGATCCGCCTGCTGGGCGGCGGCAACAGCCGTATCACCGTGGACGGCGCGCTGCGCGCGCCCGGCGGCCGCATCGAGGCGGATATCGTCGCGCCGGCCTCCGATGTGCGCGACAACCCCGCGAGCAGGACGCACAACCGCGCCATCTGGATCGGCGGCGCGGCGACGCTGGACGTCGCCGGCCGCGCCGCCGGCGGCGTGGACATCGACGGCCGCCGCTACGGCCAGGCGCAGGCGGGCGGCAGCATCCTGCTGGGCGGCGCGCTGGACTGGGACGCGACCGGCATCGCCGAGAGCGCCCGTGATATCGCCATCGTGGTGCGCCCGGGCGCCGTGCTGGACGCCTCGGGCTCGCGCCTGGCCATCGACGCGCCACGCGGCAGCCGCCTGGGGACGCTGGATCTGGCCGGCGACGGCGGCCAGATCGTGCTGAAGTCCAGCTATGGCCTGTTCCTGGATGGCGACATGCGCGCCCGGGCTGGCGGCGCGGGCGCGGCCGGCGGCACGCTGGCGCTGGCGCTGGAAACGCCCACGTTCCCGCTGTCGGTCAACGCCGAGGACGGCGTGCGCCGGCCGCGCGAACTGATCCTGTCGCAGGGCACGCAGGCCAGCGGCCTGGCATCGGATCTCAAGCCGGGGCAGCTCGATCCGGCGCTGCATCATGGCGCGGCGCGCCTGTCGGCGCGGCAGTTCGAGGCCGGCGGCTTCGGCAACCTGTCGCTGCTGGTCAACGGGATTCTCAGTTTCGACGGCGACGTGGCCCTGTCGGCCTCGCAAAGCCTGCGCTTCTATGCCGGCAGTTATGCCGTGACCGACCGCGCGATGGCAGGCACGGCCGTCAGCCTGTCCGCGCCGCATCTACGGCTGGCCGGCGCGGCGCGCGCCCGGGGCGACGGCGTCACGCCGACGGTGACGTGGCGCGACGGTGCGTCCGCGCGGCCCGGCGTGGGCAGCTTCACCGCCGACGCGGACCTGATCGATATCCGCGACCGCGTCGGCTTCGGCGCGCGCGGCGCGGTGCCGTTGCTGGCCGGCGCGCCGGTGACAGTGGATCGGCGCGGCTTCGATCAGGTCAGCCTCAACAGCCGTGGCGACGTGCGCCTGCTGGGCGGACAGGCCGGCCGTGGCCTGTCCGGCGACGCCACCACCGAGTTGGGCACCAACGGGGACCTGCGCATCACCAGCGCGCAGCTCTATCCGGCCACCGGCGCCAGCGCGACCATCTGGGGCGGCTATGAGACCGGCCGCCGCCTGGAAATCCTGCGCCAGCCCGGCACGGAGTCGGTGGCGCCGCCGCTGTCGGTGTTCGGCTCGCTGAGCCTGGGCGCGGACACGGTGATCCAGGCGGGCACCGTGCGCGCGCCCATGGGCTCGATCAGCCTGGGCCAGGATGCCCGTGGCAGCGACAGCTGGCGCGCGCGCTCGGTCGAGCTGATGCCCGGCAGCCTGACTTCTGTCAGCGGCGCCGGCGTCATGGTGCCTTATGGCGGCACGGCGGATGGCCTGACGTACACCTATGCCGGCGCGCCGCTGAAACCGCGCGAGCAGAATGCCGGCGGCATTGCGTTCTCCGGCCATACGCTGACGGGCCGCCAGGGCGCGGTGCTGGATCTGAGCGGCGGCGGCGAGCTGCGCGGCGCCGCCTTCGTGGCCGGGCGCGGCGGTTCGGTGGACATCCTGCGCACGCCGCTGGTCAACGCCAATCCGACATTCACCAATAGCGCGGCCGGCAATGCGATCTACGCCATCGTGCCGGGCCATGCCGGCGGCTACGCGCCGGTCGCGCCCGACACGGCGGGCAGCGAACCCGTCGTGGGCCAGACGCTGACGTTGACGCAGGACGCGGGCGGGTTGAAGGCCGGCGTCTACACGTTGATGCCGGCGGCCTATGCGCTGATGCCGGGCGCCTACCGCGTCGAGCTGGGCCCGGAGACCTTGCTGCCCGGCGCGGCGCCGACGCCGCAGGGCTCGCTGGCGGCGTCGGGCTACCTGGGCGTCTCCAACACCGGCCTGCGCGGCGCGCTGCCGCGCCAGCTGCTGCTGACGCCGGGTGAACGGGTGCGTTCGCATTCGAACTACAACGAGATGAGCCATGACGCCTTCGTGGCGGCGGACGCGGCGCGCAAGGGCGGCCTGCGCGGCCAGATCACGGCCGACGCCCGCACCCTGCGCCTGAACTATGAGCGCGTCTTGCCGCAGGAAGGCAAGCCCATGCTCGGCTTCGACGGCGTGGCGCGTTTCGCGGCCGCCAAGGGCGGGGTGGACGGTACGCTGGAGGTCCTGGCCAACGACGTGGAACTGCTGGCCGATGGCGCCGGCCGGACGGCGGGCTACACGGGCGCTTCGCTGTCGGCATCCGCGCTGAACCGTTTCAATCCCGTGCGCATGATGGTCGGCGGCCGGCTGGATCTGAAGCCGGGCGACAACTACGCGACCTTCGTGTCCAGCACCAACAATGTGACCGTGCGCGGGGGGGCCGCGCTCAGCGCCGCCGAGGTGTTCCTGATCAGCGGCGCCACCTGGGGCGGCATCACGGTGGAAGAGGGCGCCGCCATCTCGACCATCGGCCGTGGCAAGCCGGCCTACGATTCCAGCACGGGCTTGGTGTACGCCGCCGGCCGGACCGGCGTGCTGGGCTTGAGCAACGGCACGATTAACCTGCTGCCGGCCACGCCGGAGATGGCGCAGGGACCGGGCTACATCAATATCGGGGCCTGCGGCGGCGCTTGCACGGGCGCGGCCACCACGCTGGCCGCCGAAGGCACCTTGCTGGTCGCCACCGACCGCGCCTTCACGCTGGCCGACAATGCGCGCTATGGTGCGCGCAACCTGCTGCTGGCGATGTCCACGCTGAACCTGGGCGACGACGCCGCGCTGGCGCGGGCCGCCGCCGCCGGCGCCTTGCCGAACGGGCTGATGCTGAACCAGCGCGTGCTCGACAGGCTGCTCAAGGGCAATGCCGGCCCCGGCATTCCCGCCGTCGAAACCCTGATCCTGAACGCGCGCGATTCGGTCAATGTGTTTGGCTCGGTGACGCTGGACGCCACGCAGGGCAAGGGCGTGGGCCGGCTGGTGCTGGGCGCGCCGGCCATCTACGGTTATGGCGGCGCCGCCGACACCGCGACGATCCGCTCGCGCGAACTGGTGTGGACCGGCGTGTCCGCGCGTCCCTCCGATCTTTCGGGCCAGTACGATCCCGCGATACCGGGAGCGGCCATCGCGGACCGGCTGGGCGACGGCCGGCTGCGATTGGCCGCCGAGCGCATCGTGTTCGGCTACGGCCCGGACACCCAGCCCGTGAACTGGCTGTCGGCCCAACGCCTGGCGCTGGGCTTCGCCGGCGTCGACCTGCTGGCCGGCGAGCGCGTGACCGCCAATGGTCAGGGCACGCTCAAGGCCTATCACCGCCAGGGCGCGTACCAGGCGGGCAAGGGGTATGCCTACAGCGGCGGCGACCTGAACATCGTGACGCCGCTGCTGACGGGCGAGGCCAGTGCGTCCATGGCCTACACGGCGGGCGGCAGCCTGACGCTGCGTCGGCCGCAGGGCGCGGCGGCGCTGCCCGGGCAAGCCGGCGCGCTGGGCGCGCAGTTGACGCTGGCGGGCGGTTCGGTGGACCTGGACGGCGCGATCGCGCTGGCCTCGGGCAAGCTGAAGATCGAGGCCGAGCGCGACCTGCGCCTGGGCGCGCAATCGCGCCTGGACCTGGCTGGCCGCGAAGTCGTGTTCTACGACCAGACGCGCTACACCTGGGGCGGCGACCTGACGCTGGATAGCGCGTCGGGCAATATCGACCAGGAGGTCGGCTCGGTCATCGACCTGTCGGCGCGCAAGCAGCGCGGCGGCACGCTGGCCGCGACGGCGCTGGGCGCCGGCGCCGGTCGGATCGACCTGCGCGGTTCCATTCTGGGCGGCGCGTCCGGCCTGTACGACGCAGGCGGCACGCGCGTGCCGTATGACGCCGCCGAGATCACGCTGCGGGCACGGACGCTGGCCGACTTCGCCGGACTGAACACGCGCCTGAACGCGGGCCAGGTTCATGGCGCGCGCCGTTTCCAGATCAAGCAGGGCGATCTGATCTTGGGCGACGAAGTGCGCGCGCGCCAGGTCAGCATCACGGTGGACGGCGGCAGCCTGACCGTGGCCGGCCGCATCGACGCCAGCGGCTTCCAGCCCGGCATCATCCGCCTGGCGGCCAGGGGCGACCTGAATCTGCTGGGCACGCTGGACGCGCATGGCGCGGGCCTGCGTCGCGACAGCCATGGCCAGATCATCGACAGCCCCAACCGCGCGCAGGTCTCGCTGACGTCGAGCCTGGGCACGCTGACGCTGGGTCCGTCGGCCAGCATCGACCTGCGCGCCGGCACCGAGGCCGCCGGCAACGACGGCCGCGCGCGCGGCACGCTGGACCTGAACGCGCGCCGCTTGGGCGGCGCAGGCACGCGCGGCGACGGCGCGGGCGCCGATGATGTGGCGATCCTGGTGCAGGGCCGGCCGCAGGTGCGGGGCGCGTCCCTCATCGCGGTGAACGCGTTCCGCGAGTATGCCGACGCAGAATTGGCGAGCGCGCCGGACGTGTCCGGCAGCAGGCCCCAACTGATCACGCAGGACATGCTGATCCGCATCGACCGCGACAGCCAGGATTTCATCAACGCGGCGCTGGGCAACGGCGCGCTGCGCGCGCGGCTCGCGGGGCTGGACGGCCACCGCCTGCGTCCGGGCGTGGACATCGTCAGCGATCCGCTGATCAATCCCGCCGGCAACCTGACGGTGGTGGGTGACCTGGACCTGTCGGGCTTGCGCTATGGCCCGGGCTCGGACCGCAACGATCCCGCGCGGCGCGGCTTCGGCGAACCGGGCGTGCTGAACATCCGCGCGGCGGGCGATCTGACCATCCACGGCAGCATCAACGACGGCTTCGCCCCGCCGCCGGCCACGCCCGACGATCAAGGCTGGTACCTGTTCGAGTGGCGCAATGCGCAGAACAGCGGCAACACGCCGTTCGGCGGCGATATCGTGATTCCCATCGACGGCGTGTCGCTGGACAAGGGCACCGTGTTCCCCAAGGGCGCCGTGCTGAACTACGACCTGCCGGCCGAGGGCGTTACCCTGCCCAAGGGCATCGCCTTGCCGGTGGCGGTGGAGCTGACCGGCAACTACGTGCTGCCGGCGGGCGTGGTGCTGGGCGCGGACGTGTACCACGGCGACGGCTCGGTGGCCTGGCGCGCCGGCACGGTGCCGACGGCCGACGTGACGCTCGCGCCGGGCATGAAGCTGGGCGCCGGCACGGTGCTGCGCGCCGAGACGCTGGCGGCGGCGTTGACCTGGCCCAAGGGCGTGGCCTTGCCCGCGCCGATGACGGCCAGCGGCGTGCTGGCGCTGGCGCGCGGCGCCTTGATTCCGGCCATGACCAAGATCGAGCTGCCCGATGACAAACCGGTCAACCTGCGGCCGAAGACGGGCGAGTTCCAGGGCGCCAACTGGGCGCTGGCGCCGATGCTGCCGCAGGGCGCCACCAGCTGGAGCCTGCAGCTGACGGCCGGCGCGGACCTGGGTTCGGCCGATCCGCGCGCCGTCGATCCGGCTTCGCGCGGTTCGCTGGTGCTGGCCGACTCTCACGCCTCGACTCGCATGAAGATCGTGCCGGGCGGCGTTGGAATGGTGTACGCGCCCAACGATCTCGGTTACCCCGTGGGCGAGCCGGTGGACCCGGACTGGGTCAGCGATTGCGACCTCTTCCCCGGGCTTTGCGTGACCGATCCCAAGCGCATCAAGCGCACCTGGACGCAAGACGGCTCCGACATGTTCGGCACGGAAGTGGGCACGCCGGTGCAGGAAGAACTGGTTGTCTTCTGCGACATGATCCCGGGTGTCTGCAACGTCGCGATCGAGCCGGTCCGCGACATCGCGTCCGCTGAGCTGCTGGCGCCCATGTTCAGCGTGGTGCGCACCGGCGCCGGCGACCTGGGCGCGGCGGCGGCCGGCGATCTGCGCATGGACACGCCCTATGGCTTCTATACGGCGGGCACGCCATCGGCGGCGTTGCGCCGCGCCGACGGCAGCGATCCGTATGCGCAGCCGCGCGGCAGGCACATCTTCGATCCGGCCGAGGGCGCCGAGCGCGCTTCGCTGCTGGGTCCGCAACAGGACGACTACAGCGCGGCCAACGGCGCGTACCGTGCCTGGTATCCCGAGCGCGGCGGCAACGTGGACATCGTCGTGGGCGGCTCCGTGTCCGGGGACGCCTGGACGGAGTTCGCGCCGCCCAACCGCCCGCAGACGCCCAGCGCCAGCGTCGGCAACTGGCTGTGGCGGCAAGGGTCCGACGCCTTGCCGGCCTCGTGGTGGATCAACTTCGGCGCCTATGCCGTGCCCATGGCCACCAATATGTGGGCCAGCAGCCATCCGTACATCGTCGGCTTCACCGGCTTCGGCACGCTGGGCGGCGGCAACCTCAGCATCGCCGCGGGCGGCGACGCCGGCATCGTGGCGGCGCGCGGCCTGGGAGACTATGGCGCGCCGGAACCGCGCAGCCGCGCCCTGGTCGCGGCCGTGGGCGGCACCGGCCGCGTCGCGCCCGACGGCAGCCTGGTGCTGACCGGAGGCGGCGATTTGAGGCTGCGGCTGGGCGGCGCCCTGAACCCGGACCTGGACGCCTCGCAGTACGCCACGCAGTACCGGACCAATCGCCAGAAGCCCGACCTGGACGGCATGGTGACCAACCTGCGCGGCGCCATCCAGATCGAGGCACGCGCCATCGGCGGCTCGCGCCAGCTGTTCCGCCGGGACGCCGTCGCGCAGCCCGGCCTGACGGGCGACGCCATGGATCCGAGGCCAATCAATCCCTTCGTGCCGACGCTGTCGAGCGCCAGCGGCGGCATCACGCTGGTGCCGGGCGACTCCGCCGTCTATCTGGAGACCCTGGGCGACCTGGTGCTGTCCGGCGTGTCCGATGCCGGCCGCGTGCGCGTCCTGAATACCTCCATCCAGACGCCGGGCAATGGCCTGTCCGTGGGCGGCGGCCAGAGCTGGTTCTCGCTGTGGACGCCGGCCACCGCCATTAATCTGTTGAGCGCGGGCGGCAATGTCACGCCGGATACCTCGCTGAGCCATGAGGCCGCGGGCTCGGCTTCCGTGATCCGGGGGGACGACGTGACCGTGTATCCGTCCATCCTGCGCGTGACGGCGGCCTCGGGCAACATCTACTACGGCCGTTCCGCCAAGAGCGGCTCGCCCGGCAGCACCCCGGCCGGCGGCCTGCTGCTGGCGCCCTCGGCCAGCGGTGAGCTGAGCTTCCTGGCGCAGCAGTCCATCTATGGCGGCGGCACGCCGGTCAGCATGTCCGGTTCGGACACGCCGTTGCCGACGCCGTTCATGCCAGCCTATGCCGGGTATGACCTGGCGGGCGGCCTGCAACGCGGATCGCACAATAGCAGCATCGACGGTGCGCCGGTGCCGCGCGCGGACGGGCCCGTCGCGCCGACCAGGGACGCGCATCCGCTGTTCGCTTTCGGGCCGGACACGCCGGGCGTCCGATCCCCGCGCGCGGAAGGATCGGAACCGATCCGCTTCTATGCGGTGCAGGGCGACCTGGTCGGGCTCAGCTCGGGCATGTCCGTGCAGTACCTGCCGCAGACCAACCGCAGCATCCTCAACTGGCTGCGCGCGGCGGCGCCGGTCCAGGCGCTGGCGGGGCGCGACATCGCCGGCCTGGGCGGCGTGTTCCTGCACAACGGCCCGTCGGATGTCTCGCTGCTGCATGCAGGCCGCGACATCTGGTATGCCGACGTCAAGGTGGCGGGCCCCGGCCTGCTGGACGTGGTGGCCGGGCGCAATCTGGTGCAGGAAGACCGCGCCAGCATCGTCAGCGTCGGCCCGGCGCTGCGCGGCGATAAGCGGCCGGGCGCGGATATCGCGATCACGGCGGGCGCCGGCTCGGCCGGACCCGACTACGACGCGCTGGGCAAGCGCTACCTGGACCCGGCCAATCGCGCCGTGGCCGGCCAGACCCTGACGAGCCAGCCCGGCAAGGTGGTGCATACCTATGAGCGCGAGCTGGCCGACTGGCTGCGCGCCCGCGACGGTTTCACCGGCAGCGACCAGGACGTGCTGGCGCGCTTCGAGACCCTGCCGCTGGCCCTGCGCCAGGCCTTCCTGCGTTCGGTGTATTTCGCCGAGCTGCGGGCCGGCGGCCGCGAGTACAACGACGCGCAAGGGCCGCGTCCGGGTTCGTACCTGCGCGGCCGCCAGGCCATCGCGGCGCTGTTCCCGGAAGGCGCGGCGCGCGAGGGCGGCATCTCGATGTTTGGACCGTCCGGCGTGCGTAGCGTCGGCGGCGGCTCGATCCAGCTGCTGGCGCCCGGCGGCCAGATCGTGGTGGGCGTGCAGGGCGTGGCGCCGCCGGGCAGCGCGGGCCTGATCACGCAGGGCCAGGGCGACATCCAGGTCTATTCCAAGGGCAGCCTGCTGCTGGGATTGTCGCGCGTGATGACGACCTTCGGCGGCGACATCCTGGCCTGGTCGGCCGAGGGCGACATCAACGCCGGCCGGGGTTCGAAGACCACGGTGGTCTACACCCCGCCGCGCCGCGACTACGATGCCTTGGGCAATGTGGTGATGGCGCCGCAGACGCCGGCGGCGGGCGCGGGCATCGCCACGCTGAATCCGATTCCGGAAGTGCCGCGCGGCGACGTGGACCTGATCGCGCCGCTGGGCACGATCGATCCGGGCGAGGCCGGCGTGCGCAGCTCGGGCAACGTCAACGTGGCGGCGCTGCACGTGGTCAACGCGGCCAACATCCAGGCCCAGGGCAACAGCAGCGGGGTGCCGGTGACGGCGGCGGTCAACACCTCGGCGCTCAGTTCGGCCAGCGCGGCGTCGGGCGCGGCGGCGGCCTCGGCCGAGAGCGAGGCGAGCCGCTCGCGCAATGCGGCGCGCCAGTCGCAGCCGTCGATCATCTCGGTGCAGATTCTGGGCTTCGGCAATGAGGGCGCCGAGGGCGCGACGCAGGCGCCCGCCGGCGGATCGGCTGGCGCGGCCGCGCCGGGCGCCACGCGCGCCGACGCGGCGCATTATGCGCCGGACGCACCGGTGCAGGTGCTGGGGCAGGTGGACCTGGGACAGGCAGAGCTGGGCCGGCTGACGGAGACCGAGCAGCGCAACCTGGCCAGATTGACGGCCGAAGGGGGCTGAACCGGCCCGGCTTGAATGGCAGACAGGGCGGCCCTTGCGGGCCGCCCTGTTTGTCTTGGCTTCGGCATTGAATAGCGCTTCTGTGGCGCTGATGGGCCGCAGGCCGCAGCCATCGGCTTCGCAGGCATTCGGGCAGGGCGCTTGCCTTGCGTGTTTTCCGAAACCGATGCCTTGGAAATTACGACAAGATTGCAGCCAGATTAATTTCCGTATCGCCGGCATCCGCCTCCTTCCTGACCCGAGATCAAGGGTTGTCAGCGGCTTGAGGGCGATTGAAGGCGTTTAGGCGGATATTCGCCTCAGAAGCCGAAAATCTCTGCTTGAACGCGCTGCGATACCGTCAGAAATGTAATTTGCTGCCAGCGACCGTGTTCACGAGAATCCGGCTTGTTCGCGCACTGACCGATTGAATTGGTCTTGCGACGACGACGTGGGAGTGGCGTGGCGGCGGATCTGCGATGGTTTTCCCGAGCGAATCATGATCGTGCCGGCGGACCGCGCCGGTTTGTGTGTGCCGCGTTCTTGCCACTCCGGATTCGTGAAATGTGGAGAAAGGCCATGCGCAGCAGACTCAGGCATAAATTGAACAAGGTTATCTTCAGGCTGTCGCCAGTGCTGGCCGAGCGATGCAATATCGATTTCAAACTGGAGACGCCGAGCCGGGCGTTCATGGAAAACGAGATTTTCAGTTATGTGAACCGCCTGGCTCGCGCGGCGAACCAGAGACACCGGCTGCTTTTTCTAGGGATGGACCGGTACAACTGGCACTATCCCAGATTGCTGCATGCCGTGGATTTTCATTCGATTGATATCAGACCGGAACGCGCCAAATATGGTCCTCCGGGGCGGCACATCGTCGGCGATGTGATGGACATGGCGAGACACTACGGCGAGGAGACGTTCGATATCGTCGTTGCCAATGGCTTGTTGGGCTTTGGCGTGAATACGCCGCATGCTCTGCAAATCTTGTTGGCGCAGTGCCACAGGGTGCTCAAGCCCGGTGGATTGTTCGTGCTGGGCTTCAATGCGCGCGCCGATATCGTGCCGTTCCCGGTGACGCTGGATGAGGATATGTTCGACGAGTTCGCGCCGCCGATCGAAGGCGTCCGTGAGTCGCGGCACATGGTGGACGACGCCTACAAGCACCTGTATGTCTTCGCTGGAAAGACCGCTCACGACAGGCCGGCGGCCGGGAGCCGGCCTGCGGTGCAAGGGTGGGATGCTCCTCTGGAGCTTGCTCCCCTCGCGATGTCGTGAATGGAGCGCCGTGGCTATCCGATGAGCCTGGCTTTTTCGTTGCGACGGCGCTGTCGTGCGCGTTGAGTTCGCCGCTGGCGCAGGCCGTCGCGTAGCCGGCGGCGTGCCGCCTCAGGCCGCGCGGGCCCGCGCCGAAGCGGGAAAGTCCGGCAGCGAGATATCGCTATGTCCGGGCGTGACCCAGCGCACGCGTTCGCGGGTGGCGTCGATGCAGCCGCCTTCCTCGTACACGCCCTGCGGATCGCGGATGCGCATCATGCGCGCCAGCACGGCGGCGGTGGCGTCGGGATCGGCCAGCGTCTGGCGCACCAGCGTCTTGACGCGGTCTTCGTCGATATAGCCCTTGCCCCGGGCGTCGGCGCGCAAGGCATGCTGCCAGTGATGGATCTCCACGCACTTGGAGGTCAGCGTGAAGGGCTGGTCGCGTTCCCAGAAATTATTGAACAGGCCGCCGCCCAGGTAGAACACCCAGGAGCCTTCATAGCCTTCCACGTCGGACGAAGCGGAGTCCGGATTGCGGAACCAGAGCCGGTCGCCCGGCACGTAGAAGCGCTGCGGCAGCGGCTCGGCCAGCGAGCCGTATTCGTGCAGGAAGGTGTCGTGAAAGCGCCCGGACATCACCGCGCGCGTTTCCCACTGGCGCTGCAGGTCGCGCGCCAGCGCGGGATTGGCCTCTTCAAGCTCCTGGGCGATGCCCAGCACGGTGACGTATTCGGTCGCGCGGTAGCAGGAGAAGGCGTAGAGCTGGCCCGAGGCCTCGGGCTGCGTGGCGCGGCGCAGGCCTTCGATGAGCGAGCGGCCGGGCAGGATGGTGAAGCCGCGTTCTTCGTCGTAGGTCCAATAGCCCTCGGGGCGCTCGGCGTGCTCGGTGTCGAAGGCCAGGGCGGTCTTGCGCGCGGCCTGGACGATGCGGCGGCGGATGCGGACGGCGGACTCCAGCTCGGGCACGGACGGGAAGGGGAAAGGGACCGGGCTGCCCAGCATGGCCAGCAGGATCTCGCGCTCCAGCGCGCCTTCGTCGGCGCCGCTGTCCAGGCCCAGCGATTGCGCCAGGCCGGTGGTGTCGTGATCGGGCAGGTGTTGCGCCGCGAAGGCGGGCGCCAGGCTGGCCCGGCAGCCGGGCGCGGCGCCGTCCAGGTCCGTGCAGATCGTGATGTCCCGCAGGCGGGAGCGCGCCAGGAAGTCCTGGAGTTGCTGGCGGGCCGCGCCGGTCTGGGCGGCGTCCGTGGGAATGAGATGGATGCCGCCCAGGTCCGGGCGGCTGGGGGAGTGCTGAACGTGAGACATGTGAGGCTCTGGAATGCAGCGTTGAACCCGGGAATCGCCGACGGCGGCCAGTGGCGCGGCGGTCGGCGGGACAGTTGATGATTGCAGATCCGGGGCTGGCGCGGTAGTAGCGGGTAATACAGGGTTAATACCCCCCTCGCGCAGCCAGGCCCCGATCGCAGCGGGGCGGATTGTAGTCATGGCGCCTGACGCGCGCGTGTCATTTGACGGTCTGTAGCGGCCGGTTTGTGTCGTTGCCGCAACGCGGGGAAGTCCGGATTGGATTTTGCGCTTGCGCGGAATGAAAGCTTTATTACACAATTCAGTCGCAAATACGAATGCCTTGCATTTGTATTTATCTGTTAAAGATCAAGAAAGGAACAACGATGGCGACTGGCACCAGGCCCGGCCCTAGCCCCAGGCGCGCCCAATCCGTGGGCGCGGCGATGTTGATGATGGGAGCGGGGGCGGTCGCCCCGGCGCTGGCCCAGCAGCCGCAGCAACAGGTGGAATTGCCCGCCGTCACCGTGACGGCGACCGAGGTGAATGAATCCCCGACCGGCCCGGTGCAGGGCTTCGTGGCCAGGCGCGCCGTCACCGCCACCAAGACCGACACGCCGCTGATGGAAACGCCGCAGTCGATCACGGTGATCACGCGCGACCGCATGGAACTGCAGGGCGCGCAATCGGTGCAGCAGGCGGTGGGTTATACCGCTGGCGTCACCGCCGCCGCCTTCGGCGTGGACAACCGCGGCGATTCGGTCAAGATCCGTGGCGCCGATTCCACCCAGTACCTGGATGGCCTGCTCAATTCCGTCGGCTTCTACAACAACACCCGTCCCGATCCCTATGCGCTGGAGCGCATCGAGGTGCTGAAGGGGCCGTCCGGCATGCTGTACGGCCAGGGCGCCGTGGGCGGCATCCTGAACCAGGTCAGCAAGCGTCCGCAGGCCGAGGCCGCGCGCGAGATCGGCATCAGCTACGGCAACTACCAGCGCAAGCAGATCCAGGCCGACCTGACCGGCCCCATCGACGAAGAAGGCAAATGGCTGTACCGCGTGGTGGCGCTGGGGCGCGACAGCAACGCCTCGATCAAGCACGTCAAGGACGACCGCTATTTCATCGCGCCATCGCTGACGTACCGCCCCAGCGCCAGCACCTCGCTGACGCTGCTGGCGAATTTCCAGAAGGACGACAGCGGCACCATGCTGGGCTTCCTGCCCTGGCGCGGTACGCTGTACGGCAAGCCGGGCGGGCGCATCCCGCAGGACTTCTTCGTCGGCGAGCCGGGCTTCGACAAGTACACCGCCGAGCAGCGCTCGCTGGGCTATCAGTTCGAGCACGCCTTCAACGATACCGTCACGGTGCGCCAGAACCTGCGCTACACGCACAGCAAGGTCGATTACCGCAGCGTCTACACCGCCGGCTTCAATGGCGCCGGCCATGGCTGGGTGCCGGGCAGCGACACGCTGCTGCGCCGCACGATCTATCTGAACCAGCCCACGCTCGACCAGTTCGTGGTCGACACGCAGGGCCAGTTCAAGTTCGCCACCGGCGCGCTGCGGCATACGCTGCTGGCGGGCATCGACTACCAGCGATCCAAGCTTGCCGCCCGCCGTGGCGTGGGCGGCTCGGCCGCGCCCATCGACGTGTACAACCCGGTCTACGGCAATTACACGCCGCCGACGTCCACCGTGCGCGTGCCCGACTCGCACGCCAACCAGACCGGCCTGTACCTGCAGGACCAGATGGAGTGGAACCAATGGCTGCTGATGCTGGGCCTGCGCCACGACAGTTCCAGGTCGTCCGTGGACGGCACGCCGTCCGGCAGTCGCGACGACAGCGAGCTGAGCAAGCGCTTCGGCCTGATGTACCGCTCGGCCATGGGCCTGAATCCGTACATCAGTTACGCGGAGTCGTTCCAGGGCGTGGCCGGCTTCAACAAGGCCAACGAAGCCTACAAGCCGTTGCGCGGCAAGCAGTGGGAGGCGGGCGTCAAGTACCAGCCGCCGGGCGAGAACCTGACGGTCACGGCCAGCGTCTTCGACATGATCGAGAAGAATCGCCAGGTCGCCGGCGTGGTCAATGGCCAGGCCGACACCGTACAGGTCGGCGAGGCGCGCACGCGCGGCCTGGAACTGGAGGCCATGGCCTCGCTGGGCCGGATGGACCTGGTGGCCACCTACACCTACCTGAACCCCAAGATCACCAAGGGCACGGCCGCCGACCAGGGCCAGCGGCTGGCCAGCATTCCGTCGAACATGGCGTCGCTGTGGGCCAACTACCGCTTCAGCGCCTTCGGCGTGCCGGGCTTCCTGGCGGGCGCGGGCGTGCGCTACAACGGCCACAGTTTCGACGGCGTGGGCAACAACCGCGTCGAGGGCGTGACGCTGTACGACGCGGTGCTGGCCTATGACCGAGGCCCGTTCCGCGTGGCGCTGAACGTGACCAACCTGTTCGACAAGGAATACGTGGGCACCTGCATCGCGCGCGGCGACTGCTTCTACGGCACGCGGCGCACGGTGGTGGGCAGCGTGACCTATCGCTTCTGATCCGTCCGGCCCGCGCCATACCGATTCGCTATTTCACCAGTCCACATAAGCACGCACAGCGCGCCCGGATCAGGTTTACCTTGGCGGGGTGGACATCGGAAGCATCGATATTCGGCTTCCCGATGTCAGCCATCGAAAAGGGGAACCCGAGTGACAGAACATGCCATCGATCCGGCCTTCGCCATCGAAGAGGCCGCGCGCAGGCTGCGCGACGCGAAGATGACCGGCGCGCAGTGCGAGCCGGTTTCCAGCCTGCTGTCCGGACAGGATATCGAGGCCGCGTATGCCGTGCAGCAATTGAACGTGGAGCGTCGCATCGCGCGTGGGCAGCGGCTCATCGGCCGCAAGATCGGCCTGACCTCCATGGCGGTGCAGCGCCAGCTGGGCGTGTCCCAGCCGGACTATGGCGCCTTGCTGTCGGACATGATCGTGGGCGACGGCGCAACCCTGCCGCCCGAGGGCCTGCTGCAACCGAAGGTCGAGGCCGAGGTGGCGCTGGTGCTGGGCAGCGACCTGGACCTGGACGAGCCCAATGTCGCGGATGTATTGCGCGCCGTCGCCTTCGTGCTGCCGGCCATCGAAATCGTCGACAGCCGGATCAGGGACTGGAAGATCTCCCTGGTCGACACCATCGCGGACAACGCGTCCAGCGCCCGCTTCGTGCTGGGCACGCCGGCGATCCGGGCGGACGGCTTCGATTTCGCCGGGTGCGTCATGGAGATGACGATCAACGATGCGCCGGCTTCCCGGGGTGACGGGCGTGCGTGCATGGGCAGTCCGCTGAATGCCGCCGTCTGGCTGGCGCGGCGCATGCGGCAATTGGGCACGCCGTTGCGGGCCGGCGATATCGTGATGACCGGCGCGCTCGGACCGATGTGCGCGATACGGCCGGGCGACCGGGTCATGGCGCGGATTGCCGGGCTGGGAACCGTGGGCTTCGAGCTGGGCGGGGCCGGATCCTGAGGGCGGCGCCGGGCGCCGGGACGGGGCAGGGGCCTTGGTGATACCCCTGTCTTGCTGACGGGCGGGATCCGGCCTAGGCTGTTGAAAAAAGGTCTGCGAAGCCGTCGCGTCGACAGCCGCGTTGTGGGGGGAGGCAGGGCCGGAAATGGACCTGAGACGATTACAGGCGTTCGTCGCCATCGCCGAGCTGAAGAATTTCACCAAGGCGGCCGAGCTGCTGCACATCGCCCAACCGGCGCTGGGCCTGAAGATCCGCAAGCTGGAAGAGGATCTTGAACAGCAGCTGTTCGTGCGGCATTCGCGCGGCGTCATGATGACCGACGCCGGAAAATTCCTGCTGCCGCAGGCGCGGGCGCTGCTCGCGCAGGCCTCGGCCCTGAAGCAGGTCATGCGCGACTTCAGCTGTCCGCCGCATGGCCGGGTGGTCATGGGCGTGCCGCCGAATGTCATGGAAGGGATCACGGGCATCATCGCCCGGCGCGCGATCCAGGAACTCCCGGACGTCAACCTGAACATGGTCGAAGGCCTGTCCCATACGCTGGAGGAATGGCTGGACGACGGCCGGCTGAATCTGGCCTGCGTGTTCGACGGCAGCGACGAGACCACGGGCAGGCCCGGACAGGTGCTGTACGAAGAGCCCTTCGTCTTCGTCGGCAATGCCGATGCGCTGCGGCCCGAGGACGGCCCGATCACGCTGGCCGAGGCGCTGCGCCAGCCGCTGGTGGTGCCGGCGGCGCCGCACCGGCTGCGCGCGCTGCTGGAAGACAAGGCGCGCGAGCTTGGCGAGCAGGTCCATGTGCGCTTCGAGGTGGAATCCGGTTCGATCATGAGCGATCTGATCGCGCAGAAGCTGGGATATTCCATCCTGCCGGCGAGCGTGGTCAGCAGCCGGGTCCAGCGCGGGGAACTGGCGATCCGGCCGATCTTCCAGCCGGACTGGTCCTGTACGCTGCGGCTGGTCTGGCCGCTGGGCGGCGATCTGTCCAGCGCGACGCAGGCTGTCATCAAGCTCGTAAGCGAGGTCGGCGAGGAAGCGCGCAAGTCGCGCGCCGGCGCTTAGCGGCCCGCGCGCGCCAGATCATTTCGGCATGGCAGGCGAGCCGAGAGACTTCTGGACCGGCGCGCGGGGCGCGCATTAAGGTGTTCCTGCATTGCCGCATGGGCCGCGCGGCGCGGCGCCGGCGGCATGCCTGGCGGACCCCGGTAGCGGTCCGCCTTGCGCGACACAGGACATGACGCAGATGGATATTCGAGGTGAAGTCGTCTTGATCACAGGCGGGGGATCGGGCCTGGGACGCGCGATCGTGGAACGCTTTCATGCGGAAGGCGCGCGGATCGCGGTATTGGAAAAATCCCCGTCCAAGGCCGGCGCGCTGCGTGAATCGCATCCCGACATCGTGGTTGTCGAAGGCGACTGTTCCCGTCTGGATCCCAATCAGCGGGCCGTGGACGAGACGCTGGCGCGGTACGGCAGGCTGGACGTCTTTATCGGCAATGCGGGCGTCTGGGACAACCGTACCGGCCTGCTGCAGCTGGAGCCCGAGCGGATCGGCCAGGCTTTTGACGAAGTCTTTTCGGTGAACGTCCGTTCGCTGGTCCTGGGCGCGCGCGCGGCGGCGCAGGCCTTGCTGCAAAGCCGGGGCAGCATGATCTTCACGCTGTCCAACGCCAGCTTTCACACGGGCGGCGGCGGCCCTCTGTACACGGCGTCCAAGCACGCCGCTGTCGGCCTGCTGCGCCAGCTGGCCTACGAACTGGCGCCGGCGATACGCGTCAACGGCGTGGCCCCGACGGCAATGGCTTCCGATCTGCGCAGCCCGGATTCCCTGTCGCGGCAGCCGGCGCGGGATCGTCCGGTCGATCCCGCGAGCCGGGAGGCCGAGATCGCGGCGATGCTGCCGCTGAACTTCTACCCTGTCGCCGAGGACTATGTGGGGGCCTACCTGTACCTGGCGTCCCGGACCGCCGCCCGCGTCTGCACGGGCAGCATCATCGCGTGCGATGGCGGCATCGACATTCGCGGCATCCGTCCCGCCTCGGGCGTGGCGCCGGCCTAGCGCCGAACGGGCGCCGGGCGGGGTTCCCGCCCGGCCATCCCGGGCGACTCAGCGGCGCAGCGCATCCCACCAGGGACAGGCGCCTTCCATGACGTGGTGATTGCCGGGCAGAACCTGGACCGGGCCGCGCACGCCCCGCGCCGCGGCGTCCAGGCGCATGGCCAGCGCCTGCGCGCGCCCCTCGGGCGGCAGCCAGGCGCGCTCATGGCCCCAGAGGCTGGGACCGTCGCGCAGTTCGACCGGCTGCCAGGCGTCGGGAGCGATGTCGCGGCCGCCCCAGCCGTACTCCACCATGAAGCCGGACGGGGTACGCGCATAGAACGAGGTCATCAGGTCGTTGCTGTGGCGTCCCAGGCTGACGCTGACGCAGTCGTCGGCGTCGGCCAGGTCCAGGCCCTGGCCGACATCGTCCAGGCTGTAGGTCTCCACCATCAGGTGATGCAGCCTGCGGCTGATCCCCGTCTCGGCCAGCGCCAGGCTATGGTGCCGCGCGTTGGTGTGGAAGAAATAGGCCTTGAAGGGATGCAGCATGTAATCGCTCAGGCGGAATTCGAGCACGTCGACATAGAAGGGGAGCAGGTCTTCGATGCGTTGCGCCATGAGCACGACATGGCCCATGCCCAGCGGACCGGTGCGAAAGCCCGACATGGCGCGGCCGGGCCGGAATGCGCGATCCGCCAGCGCGGGATCGCAAAAGGCTTCATGGCGGTTGCCCGACGGATCGAGGAAGCACAGGCCGCGCCCCACCTGGCGCCGGTCGGCGGCCGCCCGCGACATGGCCTCCACCCGGACGCCGGCCCGGTCCAGCCTGGCGGCGAGCCGTTCCAGCGCGTCGCCGTCGGCGACCTCCCAGCCGTAGAAGACGGCGCCGTCGGCGCTGCCCTGGTCCACCAGGATGCGCTGCTTGCGGTCGTCCATGCGGAAGGCCAGCGACGAGGCGGTGGCGTCCGCCACCTCCAGACCCATGATGCGCGGGCCGAAGACGCGCCATTCGTCGAGGCGGGTGGTTTCCACCCCGACATAGCCCAGGCTTTGCAGTAGCATGATCGGCCTTTCGTTCAAGAAGCCGGCGTGCAATCGGCGCCCACGGCGACCGAGTCCAGGAAGCCGAGCAGGCGCTGGTGGAAGCCGTCCGGATCCTCGTACTGCGGCCAGTGTCCGCAGTTCGGCATGATGTCCAGGCGCGATCCCCGGACATGCCGGCTGGCCGTCTCGGCCGCCTGCCAGGGCGTGGTGGGATTGAATTCGGTCCAGAGGAAGTACGTCGGCGTGGCGACGCGCTCGAGCCGTTCGGCGGTGATGTAGAACTGCCCCCCGCGTTCCGGATCCATGATGCCGGCGATCATCGGCTGTATCCGCAGCATGTCCGGGTTGGACCAGAACCGCAGCCGCGTCTCCACCAGTTCGTCGCTGACGAAGCGCCCGGGTTCGTGGAACAGCCACTCCAGGCGCGCGCGGATGCTGTCGCGCGTCGGCGCCGCCGATGCCTGGCTGGAACGCTTGCGCAGTTCCGCCACGCCGGGCGAGCGCAGGTTGTCGAAGCCGTCCACCTGCAGGCCGGCGCCCACGCAGCAGGTCCAGGACAGCACGCGCGACGGCGCGGCCTGGATCATCCAGTACGCGACCCAGGAACCCAGCGATTCGCCGACGATGTGGGCGCGGGCGATGCCCAGCGTGTCCATCAGGGCCAGGATGTGGGCGGCGTAGTCCGGCGGCATGTAGTCGCCGTCCGGCTTGTCCGTCATGCCGTGGCCCAGCATGTCCACGGCGATGACGCGATAGCGCTGCGCCAGGGGAACCACGTTCTTGGCGAACGCCTCGACATGGCCGCCTATGCCGTGCAGCAGCAGCACGGCCTGGCCTTCGCCGGCCTCCAGGCAACGGGTGCGCACGCCGTTGACGTCATGAAAACGCACGCTGGCGCCCAGCGCGTTCAGCCATAGGGACATCGTTCTCTCCTTGGTGTGTCGGGCCGCATTGGCCCGGGACTACAGATCGAGCACCAGCCGGCTGCCCTTGCAGCCGGAAACGCAGATCAGCATTTTTTTGTTCGCCTCGCGCTCTGCGGCGCTGAGCAAGGCGTCGCGATGGTCCGGGATGCCTTCGATGACGCGGGTCGCGCAGGTGCCGCAGATGCCATCGGCGCAGGAGTGCGGAATATCCAGTCCGGCGTCCAGCAGCGTGTCCAGGATGGTGCTGCCCTCGGCCACGAAATGGCTGCCGCCGGATGCCGCGGCGATCACGGTGAATCCACCGGCGGCGACATCGCCGCTGCCCTTGAAGCGTTCGAGATGGACCTGGGACGGCTGCCGGTCCGCCGTCGCGGATTCGAACGCATCCAGCATCGGCGCCGGCCCGCAGCAATACAGCTGCGCGTCCGCCGGCGCGGTCCGCAGGAATCCCGCCAGATCGGCCGCGCCGCCGGCTTCCTCGTCGACGTGCAGGCTCAGCCGGTCCGGATAGCGTTGCAGCAGGATATCCAGGTAGGCGGCGCGGGCGCGCGAGCGCACGGCATAGAACAGCCGCCAGTCGCGTTGCTCGGCTGCCAGGCGCTGGATCATGGCCCAGATCGGCGTGATGCCGATGCCGCCGGCGATGAGGAGGCTGGGGGCCGCGCCGGGCGCCAGCGGGAAATGATTGTGCGGGCCGCTGGCCTGCAGCGTGTCGCCGGGGCGGAGCCGGGCATGGATGTAGGCGGAGCCGCCCCGGCTGGCGGCATCCAGCGCCACCGCCAGCACGTACCGGCCGCTGGCGTCGCCGGGATTGGTCAGCGAGTAGCTGCGGGTCAGGCCGCCCGGAAGATGCAGATCCAGGTGCGCGCCGGCCTCGATGGGCGCTGGCGCCCGGCCTTCGCCGCGCAGGTCCAGTTCGATGATGGTCTCGGCGATCCGCCGCAAGGCATGGACGCGCAGCGGCAGGCGCTCGGGAGCGGCGTGGGTCATGGTGCTGATCTCATGGTGCCGTGAAAGGGCCGCGCCGGCGCTCGTGGATGCCGGCATGGAGCGTAGGCATCTTAGGCAGGGGCTCGCGGGCAGGTCGAATACATTTGCGCGATGCCTGCCAGACCTTGATGTTCTGGAACGATCCGATCTGTCTTGCTGCGCCGCACGACGGGGCGCGAGCGCATTGCGGCATGCCTGCGGTCAATATTCTGTCTTGGACAGGAGCCGCGCCCGGCCATTAGCTTAGATGCCGGGACGTCGCGAGTATCGGCCGGCGGCGTCCAGCTTGCATGAGGCCGCAATCGGACGGGTGTGGACCAGCATATGGATGCCATTGCGAGCAGGGAAAAATACCGCCAGTACGTCAGGCCCGAGGCGGGGCTGGTGTCGCGGCGGATCTTCCACGACGAAGAGATCTACCGGGCGGAGCTGGACCGCATCTTCAAGCGGGCCTGGCTATATCTGGCGCACGAAAGCGAGGTTCCCGATCCCGGCGATTTCGTTCACGTCTACATGGGCGAGGAGGCCGTGATCCTGTGCCGCGACCGCGATGGCCAGCTCTATGGACTCGTCAATTCCTGCAGGCACCGTGGCAACCGCGTCTGTCGGGTGGATCGGGGCAATGCCCGGAGCTTCGTCTGTTCGTATCACGGTTGGGCATACAACACCAAGGGCAACCTGATCGGCGTTCCGGGCAAGACGGAACTGTACAAGGATGAGATCGATCAGCCCTCGCTGGGTCTGGTGCGCGTGGCGCGGATCGACAGCTACAAGGGCCTGGTGTTCGGCACTTTCGACCCGGAAGCGCCATCGCTCGAGGAATTCCTGGGCGACATGCGCTGGGGGCTGGACCTGCTGCTGGACCAGGGCGATCTGGTCGCGGCGCCGGGCGTGGTGCGCTGGAATATCGAGGGCAACTGGAAGTTCGCCGCCGACAACGCGATCGGCGATATGTACCACGCCGCCTGGACTCATCGCTCGGCCATGCTGGCGGGGCATCTGGGCGGCAATGGCGCCCAGTCGCTGGCGCAGTATGCGCCGACGCGCGAGCAGAAGGGCATCACCTTGCTGGCGGCCTATGGGCACGGGCTCAACGCCGACTTCGCCGAGGCCGATGAGGTGGACCTGGGCTCGCCGCTGGCGGCCTGGCGGCTCGATCCCGCCGTCCAGGCGCGGCTCGGGCCGGTGCGTTCCCGGGTGCAGCGCTCGAACATGAACGTGTTCCCGAATCTCTTCGTCAACAGCGGGTCGCGCGATCTGATGGTCCGGCATCCAAGGGGGCCCGGAAGGATGGAGGTTCGCAAGACGGTCCTGGTCGATCGCAATGCGTCGGAAGAGACGCGGCGCATGCAGATCCGTTCCTCCAACCGGCATTTCGGCCCCGCCGGGATGTTCGAGCAGGATGACGGGGAAAACTGGGACCAGAGCACGCACGGCGCGCGCAGCCTGGCCGCGCGGGACCGCGACCTGCACTACGCGATGAAACTCGGACGGGCCCGCCTGACGCGCTTGGGCGACAGTCCTCCCCTGATCGAGGATCTGGTCAACGAGCACGCGCAGCTGTGGCTGTATCACTGCTGGGCCGAATTCATGGATGCGGCGTCCTGGCCCGAGCTGCGCGCCGCCCACACCCAACCCACGGATCACTTTCGATGCGCGACGACCTGAACGCGGCCTGCGCCGCGCAGCCGGGGCTGATGGCGGGGATACAGGCCCTGTTGCTGCAACACGAGGTCGAGCAGTTCTACCACCGCGAGGCGGCCCTGCTGGACGAGCGGCGCTTCGAGGACTGGCTCGAACTGCTGGCCGATGACCTGAGCTACTGGATGCCGGTGCGCGAGACGCGGGCGGCCGGGCAGGAGGCCGGGGAGTTCAGCCGTCCGGGCGAGGGCGCCCTGTTCGACGAAACCAAGGACTTGATGATCGTCCGCGTGCGCAAGCTGCGCACCGGCTTTGCGTGGGCGGAGGAGCCGCATTCCCGGACCCGGCACGTCGTCAGCAATGTGCGTGTCGTCGGAAGGCTGGGCGATGGCGGATTGCGCGTCGAAAGCAATTTCGTGCTGCACCGTTCACGGCTCGAGAGCATGCAGGATCTCTGGTTCGGCTGCCGCAAGGATGTTCTGCGGCAGACCTCCGATGGGTTTCAGGTGGCGCGCCGGGAAATCTACCTGGACCACACCGTGATCGGCAGTCCGAACCTGAGCGTCTTTTTCTGACAGGACGGTTCGCCGGCCCGATTGTCGCGGGCCGGCATCGCCGCGGGCATCGATAAGCATTCAAGCGTTGTTTCAGTGCAAGGGGGGAGGGACATGGACAATACCGCGACTGCGGCGGGGGCGGACCGGGCCGTGCAAGAGCCGGGCGACGGCGAGCGTCGGCCGTCAACGCTCAATCATTCCGTGATGGTCGGTGCGGTGGGGAACTTCGTCGAGTGCTTCGACTGGTTCGCCTATGCGCTGTTCGCGAGCTATATCTCGCGCCAGGTGTTCCCGGCGGGCGATCCGCTGGCGGGGCTGTTGTCGACCTTCGCGATCTTCGCCGTCGGCTTCTTCGTCCGTCCGGTGGGGAGCTTCATCTTCGGCATCTATACCGATCGCCACGGACGCAAGAACGCGCTGGCCGCGACGATTTTCCTGATGGCGGCTGGCAGCCTGATGATCGCCGTCGTGCCCACGTTCGCGCAGGCGGGCTGGCTGTCTCCGGCGATGCTGATCGCCGCGCGCCTGCTGCAGGGGCTGGCCATGGGCGGGGAGACCTCGGCGGGCGGCAGCTATATCGTCGAAGCCTCGCCCGCGCGGCATCGCGGCTTCAGCGGCAGCTTCTTCTACATCAGCGTCGGCCTGGGAACGCTGTCGGCCTCGCTGGCGGGTTCCTTGCTGACGCAGCTGCTGACGCCGGCGCAAATGGAGAGCGTCGGCTGGCGGCTGGTGTTCGTGCTGGGCGCGGCGCTGGGTCTGTTCGGACTGTACATGCGGCGTTCGGCCGCGGAATCCGAGCTGTTCCTGCAGGTCGCCAAGACCACGCGGAAGAAGGATCGCGGCAGCCTGCGCGTGGTCGCGGCCGAATACTGGCCCAGCATGCTCAGGCTGTTCCTGGTGGCCATCGGTCCGACCATGGCGCTCTATATCTGGGTCGGCTATGTGCCGAACATCCTGCGCGCCAAGGGCCTTGTGTCCGCGGCCACCACCTTCTCGGCGAGCACGCTGGGCCTGATCGTCTACACGCTGTGCATGCCCATCAGCGGCGCGCTGTCCGACCGGATCGGCCGCCGCCTGGTGCTGGGCGTGTCGTGGCTGGTCTTCGCGGCGCTGCTCGCGCCGATGATGCGCTACGTGATGGCCGATGCCGGATCGCTGCCCTGGGTGACCTGCGCCGCCATGGCCCTGATCGGCCTGGGCAGCGGCGCGGTCGCGGCCGGCTTCGCCGAGCAGTTCCCTACCCGGGTCAGGGCGATAGGCTGGGGCGCGCCGTACAACATCTCCATCGCGGTGTTCGGGGGCACGGCGCCGTATCTGGGCTCATGGTTCGCCAGCAAGGGCTGGCCGGATCTGTTCAACGGCTACATCGCCGTGCTCTGCGCGCTGAGCGGGCTGGCGGCGTTCGGCCTGCGCGATCTGCGAGGCAAGCCGCTGGACTGAGCCGGCAAGAGGCCGGCGACATCATGGGACAGGACATCCGGGTCGACGGCGGCCCGGGACATTCGATCTGACAGACAGGAACGGAGCGGCCGGAAGGCCCAGCGGAGCATTCACATGAACACCTTGCGTATCAGTCTCGCCTGCGGCAACTATGACCGTACCCGCGCCCTGTTCGATGGGCGGGCGCCCATCGAGGGCTGCGAGGTCGCCGCCGTCGCCCTCGAACCGGAAGAGGCGTTCCACCGCGCCTTCCGCTATCGCGAGTTCGACGTGACCGAGATCTCGATGAGCAGCCACATGATGACGACGGCGCGGGGCGACAACGACTATGTCGCCATACCGGCGTTCATCTCGCGCGTGTTCCGCCAGTCGGGCATCTACGTGCGCACCGACCGGGGCATCGCCACGCCCCAGGACCTGCGCGGCCGGATCATCGGCGTGCCGGAGTACCAGATCACGGCCAACGTCTGGATCCGAGGGATCCTGCAGGACGAGCATGGCGTCCGGCCCGAGGAGATCGGCTGGCGCCGGGGCGGCGTCGAGGAGCCCGGACGCGGCGAGCGCGCGCCCATCGATCTGGGGCCTGGAATCGACCTGCGGCAGATTCCCGACGACAAGACGCTGTCGGGCATGCTGGAGCACGGGGAGATCGACGGCTATATCGGCGCGCGCGCGCCATCCTGCTTCCTGCGGGGCGCGCCCAACGTGGGCAGGTTGTACGGCGACGACTACATCGAGGCCGAGAAAGCCTATTTCCGCCGCAGCGGGATCTTTCCGATCATGCACATGGTGGGCATCCGGAAATCACTCGCGGCCGCGCATCCCTGGCTGCCGGTCAGCGTCTACAAGGCCTTCATCAAGGCGAAGGAGCTGGCCGTGCGCGATCTCGGCGAGATCTGCCATCTGGCCGCGACGCTGCCCTGGATGGTGCATCACCTGGACGAGGCGAGGGCGCTGATGGGACAGGACTTCTGGCCCTATGGCCTGGAGGCCAACCGCCACGCCATCGACACGTTCTCGCGCTATCACTTCGAACAGGGCCTGTCCAAGCGGCGCGTGGCGCCCGAGGAACTGTTCGCGCCATCTGCGCTGGACCTGTCGAAGATCTGAGCGATCATGAAAGCGCCCGCCTTCCGCTACCTGGCGCCCGACACGCTGGCCGAAGCGCTGCGGCTGCTGGCCCGGGAGCAGAACGCCCGCGTCCTGGCGGGCGGACAGTCGCTCGTGGCCATGCTGAACATGCGCTTCGCCTTTCCCGATTGCCTCATCGACATCAACCGGGTGGCGGAACTGGCCTACCTGCGCGAATCGGACGGCGGCATCGAGATCGGCGCCATGACGCGGCAGCGCGATGTGGAGTTCTCGCCGTTGGTTGCCCGGCGCCTGCCGCTGTGGCGCGAAGCCATCCTGCAGGTCGGGCATCGCCAGACCCGCAACCGGGGCACCGTGGGCGGCAGCCTGTGCCAGCTGGATCCTTCCGCCGAACTGCCGACCGTGGCGCTGGCGATGGACGCCGAGCTGACGGCGGCCAGCGTGCGCGGCGAGCGGCGGCTGCGGATGGCGGATTTCTTCGCGGGCTACATGACGCCGGCGCTGGAAGCCGATGAGATCCTGACGAGCATCCGCGTCCAGCCCTGGCCCGCCGGACATGGCCATGCCTTCCTCGAATTCGCCCGCCGTTGCGGGGACTTCGCCATCGTTTCGGTCGCGGCGCTGGTCGCGCTCGATGCGTCGGGACGATTGGCGCGCGTTTCGCTGACGCTGGGCGGTGTGGCCGCCGCGCCGCTGCGCATGCCTGCGGTCGAAGCGGCGCTGACGGGCAGCCACGGCGTAGGGGACGATCTGGACCAGGCGGCGCGGTTGTGCGGCGAGGTCGTCGCGACGGGCGACAGCCAGGTGCCCGCCTGGTATCGCCAGCGCCTGGCCTCGGTGCTGGCGCGCCGCGCATTGGCGCTGGCCTTGGCGCGCGCCTGCGCTCACGAAGAGGGGCCGCCATGAGCAGGCACGATGAGGCACAGGCGCTGCCCATCCGGCTGCGCGTCAATGGCGCATCCCGGCAGGGACGCGCCGAGCCGAGGATGAATCTGGCGGATTTCCTGCGCGGCGAGCTGGGCATGACCGGCACCCACGTGGGCTGCGAGCATGGCGTGTGCGGCGCCTGCACCGTGCTGGTGGACGGCTGTTCGGCGCGCGGCTGCCTGATGCTGGCGGTGCAGGCCGGGGGGCGCGAGATCGGCACGGTGGAAGGATTGGCGCGGCCCGACGGTTCCCTGCATCCGATCCAGCAGGCCTTCCATGAATTGCACGGCCTGCAGTGCGGCTTCTGCACGCCGGGGATCCTGATGTCGGTGGCGGAGTTGCTGGCCCATGAACCGGATCCGGACGAGGCGCGGATCCGTGACGTGTTGTCCGGTCACTTGTGCCGTTGCACCGGCTACCAGAACATCGTGGACGCGGTGCTGCTGGCGGCGCGGCGGATGCGCGGGGGTGGCGCATGAGCGGCCACGGTCCGGTCGAACCCGGCGCGGCAGGCGGGATGGGGGAAGGCACGCCCCGGATCGAGGATGCGGCCCTGCTGCGGGGCGAGGCGCGCTTCCTGGACGACATTCCGGTGGCGACGCCATTGCACGCCTGCTTCGTGCGCAGCCCGCACGCGCACGCCCGTATCGTGTCGATCGACCTGTCCGCCGCGCGAGCCATGCCGGGCGTGGCGGCCGCCTACGCAGCGGCGGATCTCTATGGCGAGCTGACGGAATGGCGCATGCCGCTGGGATTCGCGCTGGCCGACCTGCCGGCCAACACGACGCCGTTCGTGCTGGCCGGGTCGGAAGTGGCGTTCGCCGGCGAGGCCGTGGCGGTGGTGCTGGCCGACAGCCGGCGCCAGGCCGAGGACGCGGCGGCGGTCGCCCGGGTGGAGTATGAGGCGCTGGCGGCCGTGGCCGATTGCCGAGCCGCGCTCGAGGAGGGATCGCCGCGCGTGCGCAGCGAGCTGGAATCGAACCTGCTGCAGCGCTATACGCTGGAACACGGGGATTGCGAGGCCGCGTTCGCCGGGGCGGCCTGGGTGTTCGCCGAGCGCTTCTGGACGCATCGAGGCGCCGCGCATCCGATGGAAGGGCGCGGCGTGCTGGCGGCGCCAGACGCGGCCGGCGATGCGCTGACCGTCTGGTCCTCGACGCAGATGGCCCATGAGCTGCACTACGCCATCGCGCTGATGCTGGGCCAGCCCGAGGACCAGCTGCGCGTGATCGCGCCCGAGGTGGGCGGCGGCTTCGGCGCGAAGTTCATGATCTATCCGGAGGAGATCGTCGTGCCCGCCGTCGCGCGCAAGCTGGGCAGGGCGGTCAAATGGGTGGAGGACCGGCGCGAGCATTTCCTCAGCGCGATCCAGGAGCGCGATCAGTATTGGAGTGTGGAGTTCGCCGCCGACGCGCGCGGCCAGATCCTGGGCGTGCGCGGCGAGATGGTGCATGACCACGGCGCCTATACGCCGCAGGGAACCAACGTGCCGTATAACTCGGCATCGTCCCTGTCCGGTCCTTACCTGGTGCCGGCCTGTCGGCTGCAGGTGAGCGTGGTCCATACCAACAAGGTGCCCGTGGCCACCGTGCGCGGCGCGGGCTATCCGCAGGCGGCATTCGTGATGGAACGCGTGCTGGACCGGATCGCGCAGGGCGTGGGCATCGACCGCGCGGAATGCCGCCGGCGCAACCTGATTCCGGCGGACCAGATCCCCTATGTCAAGCCGCTGAAGTCCAGGGCCGGGGTGCCGCTCACGATCGACAGCGGCGATTTTCCGGCCCTGCAGGCGCGCGCGCTGGCCGAGATCGGCTATGCGGAATTCGATGCGCGCCGGCGCGAGGCGGCCGCGCGCGGCCTGTGCCGTGGCATCGGCCTGGCCAATGGCGTCAAGCCGACGGGGCGCGGGCCGTTCGAGTCCGCGCGGGTCCGTATCGCGCCGTCAGGACAGATTTCGGTCTATACCGGCGCGCTGGCCATGGGGCAGGGCATCGCGACGACCCTGGCGCAGCTATGCGCAGCGCATTTCGGCGTGGCGGCGCAGGCCGTCCAGGTGCGGGCCGGTGACACCGCGTTCGTCAGCCATGGCATGGGCGGATTCGCCAGCCGCCAGGCCATGATGGCGGGATCGGCGGTGACGCTGGCGGCGGGCCGGGTGCGCGCCAAGGCCATACGCAGCGCCGCCGCGCTGCTGGGCGTCGAGGAGCACTGCCTGCGGCTGGCCGATGGCGAGATCAAGACGCCGGACGGCCGGGCGGTCTCGCTGGCGCGGCTGGCCACCTTGTGGAAGGGCGTGCCGGGATACGCGCTGCCGGGGCGCGACGATCCCGGGCTGGACGAGACCGCGCATTTCCATTGCGACGCCCAATCCTACGCCGGCGCCTCGCATGCCTGCGAGGTCGAGGTCGATCCCGGCACCGGGGCGGTGCATCTGCTGCGCTATGTGGCCGTGCACGACAGCGGACGCATCATCAATCCCGTGCTGGCCGGCGGGCAGGTCCACGGCGGCGTGGCGCATGGCATTGGCAACGCCCTGTTCGAGTGGATGGGCTATGACGCGGGAGCGCAGCCCATCACCACGACCTTCGCCGAGTACCTGTTGCCGACGGCGCCGGAGCTGCCCCGCATCGACGTGCTGTTCCAGCCGTCGCCCACCACGCTCAATCCCCTGGGCGTCAAGGGCATAGGCGAATGCGCCACGGTGCCGGTGGCCGCCGCCGTGATCGGCGCGGTCGAGGATGCCCTGCGCGCCCATGGCGTACGGATCGCGGAGTTTCCGCTGACGCCGATGCGTCTTCTGGCCTTGATCGACCAGGGGCGCGGTTCAATCCCTGGAGATTGCTGATGGAGTTCACGAATCGGTTTCATGTGCCCTTGCCGCTGGAGGACGCATGGGTGCTCATGCTGGACGTGCCGCGCATCCTGCCCTGCCTGCCGGGCGCGCGGCTGACCGGGGACTCGGGCGACGGCAAGTACAGCGGTTCCGTGACGCTGCGGCTGGGACCGATCAAGCTCGCCTTCGACGGCCAGGCCGAGCTGTTGCGCCAGGACGACGCCGCGCACATCGCCTGGCTGCGCGGTTCGGGGAGCGATCCCAAGGGGCGCGGCGCGGTCAGCTCGGAGTTCAGCTTCGCGCTCGAGCCGGCGGCGGGCGGCACCGCTGTCGCGGTGACGACCCGGCTGGAACTGTCCGGCTCGGTGGCGCAGTACGGCCGGGGCAGCGGCATGATCACCGAGGTCGCCGCGCGGATCCTGGCGGAGTTCGAGCGCAATCTGTGCGTCATGCTGACACAGGGGGCTGGCGGCGCGGCGGTCGTCACAATGGCTGGCGACGAGCGGCCGGGCGGTGCGGCGGCGGATGCGGGAGGGGCGTCGCCGCGCGAGGCCACGGCGCCAGGGTTTGACGCCGGCCACGGATCGCCGCAGGCGCAGGCGCTGTTGTTCCAGGCCCAGGCGGTGCTGGCCCAGGCCCAGGCGGTGCTGGCGCAGGTCCAGTCCAGGGGGATCGCCAGCCGGCCGGGGCGAGAGCCCAGGTCGTCCGCCGAACTGAACATGCTCAGCATCGGCCTGCGGGCCGTTTGGGCGCGGATCGGATATGGAATTTCCCGGCTGTTTGGCAGGGGGCGATGAGCCGGCGAGCGATGGACGCGGTCGGGATCAGCCGGGACGCGTCCGTCGCGACGGCCGGGGCGACGGCGCCACGCCGATGCGCGGGTCGCGCGCCAGCGTCAGCGAGACCAGCTGTTGCGCGACGGCTTCGAACGATTCGTCCTGCTGCGGGATGTACAGCCATTTCCCGAGCACGGCATGGGGTTGCAGGTTTGGAATGTCGCCGGTCAGCGACGCATGATGCGCCTGGGACGTTCCGACCAGCAGCCCGTCCCAGGGCGCATCGCGATCGGCCGCCACCAGGCAGAGCCGGCCGTCGAGGTAGGCGGCGTCACAGCCGAACATCTTCTTGAGCAGGTAGCCGGGATCACGCTCCAGCGGGTCGAAGACCCACAGCAGCGAGTTGGGGCGCGGGGCGCGCTGCTTCCTGGGCGGGGCGAAAAGAGGCGTGCGGCTGGACATGGCTGGCGGGAGCGGGAGATGCAACCTGGCCAGTGTAAGCCTGGAGCCTGGTCGCGGCTGACGCCTGTCGCTCGCACAGGATGAACGGTGACGACGCTGACGGTACACTGGCAGCTCGCTCAGCCACTGACCTCAGATCATGATCACCATGTCTCGCTGCTTGTCCGCCATTGCCCTGTCCGCCCTGTCGGCGGCGGGCGCCGCGCATGCCGCGCCCGCGGCTTGCCCCGAGGCCGCCGGCATCGTGGCCGCGGCTTACCAGGACGCCTCGGCGCCGGACAAGTTGGGCCGCGTCCGCCTGAGCGGCAGCGGCGACGTCATCGCCTTGCAGAGCGGGAATCGCCACAATCCTTTCGCGGTGACCTGCAAGGCCTGGCCGGCCAAGCCCGAGCTGCTGCTGGCCGCCGTGCCGGTGATGCGCGATCTCTCCGGCGCGAAGGCGGCCGACGGCCACGACGGCGACCTGGACGTGCTGGTGCTCGAGCGCGCCACCTTGCAGCCCTTGCGCAAGCGCCGGCTGCCCGGCCTGATGAAGGATGACGCGGTGCGCCTGACCGGCGTCGTGTTCGACACGGCGCGCTACGATCTGTCGCAGGACGAGCGGGCGTTCGGCATACGCGTCACGCGTAGCGCCTCGTCCACCGGCAGCATGCAGGGAGAGACCAGCCTGCGGCTGTTCGTGATGAGCGAGCATGAGCTGCATGTGGTACTGGACGGCCTGCTCGTCAGCCGGCTGCAAGGCGCTTGGGAGAACGAGTGCGACAGCCGCGAGGAAAAACGCGACGTGACGCTGTCCGTCGATGAGGCCAAGAGCGCGGGCTATCAGAATCTGGTCGCCACCGACACGCGCGTATCGCGGGTCTACGCGCCGCAGGGCGCCAAGTGCGTGGATCGGGTGACGGACAAGACGACGGCGCGCCACACGCTGGCCTTCGACGGCAAGACCTATTCGATTCCCGAGTCGCTGCGCGCGCCGGACCGGCGCCCGGGTAACTGAACCGTGTTCCACGCAGGCCGCCTCTTCCCGCGTTGTGCCGTGGCCTGTTTCGGATCGGCCATGAGCCTTGCGCGTCCCCTGGTCGCCGCGCTTTGTCTTGGCGCGCTCTCGACCCTGTTTGCCGGCGCCGCGCAAGCCGCGCCCGACGCCTGCCCGGACGACGCGGACATCGTCCGCGCCCTCTATCCCGGCGTTCAGGCGCCCGATGCGCGCGGCCGCGTGCATGTGCCCGGCACGGACGCCGTCATCCTGGTCGCCAACGTGGCGGCGGGCGATCCCTTCGGGCTGACCTGCAAGGCCTGGCCGGCCAATCCGGACCTGCTGCTGGTGGCGGTGCCGCTGATGCGCGACCAGTCGGAGGCCGAGGCCGCCGACGGCCACGAGGGCGACCTGGACGTGCTGGTGCTGGAGCGCGCCACGCTCAAGCCGCTGCGCCAGCGCCGGCTGAAGGGGCTGATGATGGACGACGCGGTGGCCCTGACCAGCCTGACGTTCGATACCGCCCCCTATGACCTGATGCCGGACCGGCGCGCCTTCGGCATCCGGATCGCGCGCGCGGCCGGCTCGCGCGTCAGTCTGTATGGAGAATCCAGCCTGCGGCTGTTCGTGATGGGCGAGCGGGAACTGGAGATGGTGCTGGACGGCATGGTGGTCAGCGGGACCCGAGGCGACTGGGACACCCGCTGCGCCGGCGATGTCGAGGAGCGCAAGGTGACGGTGGGCCTGGGCAGCGGCAGCAGCCAGGGCTACCGCGACCTGTCGCTGACCGAGGCGCGCGAGCGGCGCCTGTTCGAAACCCAGGGCGATGATTGCGGCGAGCGCACCGTCGGCAAGGACAAGATCCGGCACACGCTCAGGTTCGAGGGCAAGGGCTATGTGATACCCGAGGCGCTGTGGTCCATGGACCGCGCCTTCGTCGAAGGGAGCGGGCAGCCCTAGGGCGGGCTGCGGGTGGCGGGCGCTAGTCCCGCAAGCGCAGCGCGGCGTCGCGGACCCGCTGTTGCAGCCAGGCCAGCGCGGCGTCGCCGGGCGCGCGCCGGCTGCACACCATGTCGATGGAGAAGGGACCGGGGTCCACCTCGGCCGGCAGCGGCCGCAGCGTGAGCCCGTCGCCGGCCAGCCGCGCGGCGGCGCGGCGCGCCAGCGTGGCGATCAGGTCGGTGCCCCGCACCGCGTGCGGCAGCGCCACGATGTGCGCGAAGGTGCAGGCCACGCGCCGCTTGCGGCCCAGGCGCGCCAGGCTGGCGTCGACCACGCCGCGCGCCGAGCCGTCGTCGCTGGGCGTGAACAGGGCGTGGGGCAGGGCCAGATAGCGTTCCAGGTCCAGCTTGCGGCCGCGCAGCGCCGGATGGCGCTGGTCGGCGATGCAAACGAAGCTCTCGTCGTACAGGCGTTCGGACAGCATGCGCTTGGGCGGCGCCAGATGGCCGCCGATGGCCAGGTCCACGCTGCCATTGTCCAATTGTTCATAGAGCTGGGCGCGGTCCAGCCGCGCCACGCGCAGGTCCGCCCCGGGCGCGTCGCGCCGCAGCGCGGCGACGATGTGCGGCACGATGACCACATCGGCGTAATCGCTGGCGGCAATGGTGAAGCGACGGCCCTGCGCCGAGCCCGGATCGAAGGGCGCGCCCTGCGCCAGCGCCTGCCGGATCTGGTCCAGCGCCGCGCTGACGGCGGGCATCAGCGCGTCGGCCTTGGGCGTGGGCTGCATGCCCTCGGCCGTGCGCAGGAACAGCTCGTCCTGGAACAGCCGCCGCAGCCGCCCCAGCGCGCTGCTCACGGAAGGCTGGGCGCGATGGATGCGCTGGCCGGCCAGCGTGACGTTGCGGGTGTCGTACAGGGCCTCGAAGGCGACCAGCAGGTTCAGGTCTATGGCGGCAAGATTCATGCCGTCAATATTACGAATACTGAATATCGATTTCAACAATTTGGCAGGCCCGGCATAGGATGACATGGCTGCGCGCCGGATTGTTGGCCGGATCGGCGCGGCACTGCCTTCTTTCTCATCCGCTTTCAGGACCACGCCATGCCCACCGTGCTGCTCACCGGTATCGAACCCTTCGACGGGGAAACCATCAACCCTTCCTGGGAGGCGGCGCGCCGGCTCGACGGCGCCGTCATCGGCGGCGCCACGGTGGTGGCGCGCCAGCTGCCCTGCGTGTTGAGCGAGGTGCTGGACCGGCTGCACGGCGCGCTGGAAGAGACGCGGCCGGACCTGGTGGTGTGCCTGGGTCAGGCCAGCGGCCGGTCCGACGTGTCGGTCGAGCGGGTGGCCATCAACCTGGTGGACGCGCGCATTCCCGACAATGCCGGCCGTCAGCCCATCGACGAGCCGGTGATCGCCGGCGGCCCGGGCGCGTATTTCTCGACGCTGCCGGTCAAGGCCATCGTGCGTGCGCTGCGCCAGGGCGGCGTGCCGGCCTCGGCCTCGCTGACGGCGGGCACCTACAACTGCAACGCCATCTTCTACGGCCTGTCGCATTACATCGCCACCCGGCGCCCCGAGCTGCGCGGCGGCTTCGTGCACGTGCCGTATCTGCCGGAAATGGCGGCCGCGCATCCCGGTCAGCCCAGCATGGCGCTGGATACGCTGGTGGCCGGCGTGCGGCTGCTGATCGCCACCGCGCTGGAGGTGCGCACCGACATCCGCGTCGTTGGCGGCGCGGTCAACTGAAAGGGGGCGCGATGAGCAAGGGATATGCGGACGCGGCCGCGTTCGAGCTGGACGGCGCGCCGTTCCGTCATGCGCGGGTCGAGGTGGACGGGCTGGGCTATCACGTGGTGGAGGGCGGCGAGGGTCCGGCGCTGATCCTGCTGGCCGGTTTTCCGCAGAGCTGGTACGCGTGGCGGCGGGTGATGCCGCTGCTGGCGCCGCACTTCCGCGTGTACGCGGTGGACCTGCCAGGCCAGGGCGATTCCGACAAGCCGCTGGACGGCTATGACACGCGCACCGCCGGCGAGCGGCTGCGCGCCTTGTTCCACACGCTGGGACTGACGCGCTATGCGCTCGCCGGCCACGATATCGGCGCCTGGATCGCCTATCCGTATGCCGCGCGCCATGCCGACGAGGTGGAGCGGGTGGTGCTGCTGGACGCCAACATTCCCGGCGTGACGCTCAAGCCCGCCATCGAGCTGGGGCCGGACAACTGGAAGACCTGGCACTTCCTGTTCAACTCGGTGCCGGATCTGCCCGAGGCGCTGCTGCAGGGGCGTGAGCGCATCCTGATCGAGTGGTTCTTCAGCCGCAAGACGGCCAACAAGCCCGGCGTGTTCAGCGCCGCCGACATCGACGAGTACGAGCGCGTCTACCAGACGCTGGGCGGCCTGCGCGGCATGCTGGGCTACTACCGGGCGGCGCACCAGGACGCCTTGCAGAACCGCGAGCTGCGCGACGCGCCGTTGACGGTGCCGGTGCTGGCGTTGGGCGGAGACCGGGGCAGCGCGCCCAATCTGTACGAGGCGTTGAAACCGCTGGCGCGCGACCTGCAGGGCGGGGTGTTGAGCGACTGCGGCCACTACATACCGGAAGAGCAGCCGCGCGAGCTGGCGCGCAGGATGCTGGCGTTCCTGCGGGGATAGCGCGGCGACCGGGGCGACGCGATCGGCGCCAGGCGGAACGCGCCAACAAAAACGCCGGAGCCTGCGCTCCGGCGTTCCCGCTTGATCAACCGCGATCCAGGCTCAGCTGCCCACCGCCGTGCCGTCCTGCTTCCAGATCACCACCGTGGCCGGACGCGGCCGGGTGGCGCTGGCGCCGTCCGGCCATTTCGAGGCGATCAGCGGATTGTTCTGCGCATCCGTCACGCTCGGGCCTTCGCCTGGGTGCTGGATGTTGATGAACAGGTACTTCAGGTCCGGCGTCCAGGTCAGGCCCGTCACTTCGCAGCCGACCGGGCCGGTCATGAAGCGGCGGATTTCCTTGCTGCCCGTGTTGGCGACCAGCATCTGGTTGTTGCCCTGGCCGGCGTAGGCGCCGGTGTTGGAGTAGTTGCCGTCGGTCTCGATCCACAGCAGGCCGCGCTTGTCGAAAGCCAGGCCGTCGGGGCTGTTGAAGGTGTTCTCGGCGGTGACGTTGGCCGAGCCGCTGCGCAGGTCGGTGCGCGGATACAGCGTGGGGTTGCCGGCCAGCACGAAGATGTCCCATTCGAAACTCAGCGAAGCCGGGTCGCCGCTCTTTTCGCGCCAGCGCACGATCTGGCCGTAGACGTTGTTGGCGCGCGGATTGGCGTCGTTCGGGCCGGGGTGCTTGGTGCCGGGGTAACGGTCGTTGCCGCTGCCGCGCGAGCTGTTGTTGGTCAGCGTGACGTAGGCCTCGCGCGTCACCGGGTGGGTGGTGATCCACTCGGGACGGTCCATCGGCGTGGCGCCCACGGCGTCGGCCGCCTGGCGGGTCTTGACCAGCAGTTCGCCCATGTCCTGGTTAAACAGCGCGCCCAGCGTGCCGCCGGCCAGCGCCGGAGTGTCCAGCTTGAGCGGGATCCATTCGCCCACGCCCATGGCGTCACCCTGCGCGGCGCCGTCCAGGAAGCGCGCCACGTACAGCGTGCCCTTGTCCAGCAGCAGGCGGTTCAGCGCCGGGCGGGCCGGGTCGTACTTGCCGTCGGAGACGAACTTGTAGATGTACTCGCTGGCCTGGTCGTCGCCCATGTAGACCACGACGCGCTTGTCATCGGCCAGCGTCATGGCGGCGTTTTCGTGCTTGAAGCGGCCCAGCGCGGTCAGCTTCTTGGGCGTGGAGTTCGGATCGAACGGGTCGATCTCCACGATCCAGCCGCAGCGGTTGTATTCGTTGGGCTCGATCGACCAGTTGAAGCGGTCGTCGAAGTAGTCCCAGCGGTACGAGCTGCTGGAGGTCTTGCCCGTGCCCTTGTAGCGCTCCATGTGGCGCTGGTACTCGGTGTCGGGCTAGTTCACCGAGGCGGGCGCGGCGTTGCTGATGCCGAAGTAGTCGGTGAAGTTCTCTTCACAGGTGAGGTAGGTGTTCCACAGCGTGTAGCCATTGCCGCAGTTGCCGAAGGTGCCGAAGCAGCGCGTGCCGGACGGGTCCGCGTTGGTCTTGACCAGGCGGCTGCCGGCGGCCGGGCCGACCAGTTGCATGGCGACATTGGCGTTGACGCTGCGGTTGAACGGCGAATCCAGCACCGGCTCCCACTTGCCGTTGTTCAGGCGGATGTGCAGCACCGACACGCCATGCGCGTGCTGCGACTTGCGCACCCAGTCCAGGTTCCACTGGGCGTTGCCCGGCACCACGCCCACGGGGTAGAAGTACTCCGGCGTGGTGTATTCGTGGTTGGTGACCATCAGGCCTTCGACGCTGCTGCCCGTGGCGCTGTCGGTGCCGTCGATGGGGAAGAAGTGCATGCCGTCATGGTTGTAGCCGATCTGGCGCGCCTGATCGGCGCCGCCGTTGCTGGCGTCGGCCTTGAAGGCGGGCGCGCCGGCGAACAGCGGATCGCCCCAGCGGTTGAGCACGGCGTACTGGTAGCCCTCGGGCACCACGACGGTGTCGGCCGTGCTCACGGGCACGGCCTTGAAGTTCAGGTCGACCGGCTTGGGCTGCTCCGGCGTGGGCTTGCCCGGCGTCGTGGGCTTGGCGGGAGAATCATCATCGTCATCGCTGCCACAGGCGGTCAGGCCCGCGCCCATGAAGCCGACCGCGCCGGCGCCCAGACCGGCCTTCAGGAAGCCGCGGCGCGACAGCACGCGGCTCACCACGTCGTTGAAATGGGGTGCGGTGGACGCGTTGGACGGGATGTCGTCCAAATCCGGAGTGCTCATCAGTGTTCCCGTGATGTGTCATTCGTGTGACAGACGCCACCTCGGCGCTGCCTGCGAGCATCATCGTTCGGGAACATTGCCCGGGAATGACAGCAAACTGAAAGCGTTAGGACAGCGGGGCCGGGCGGATGAACTGCTGTTCTGTGACCGTCGAACCCCATTGCTCTCCGGCTTCCTCGCGCACCAGCTGGAAGCCGACCGATTCATACAGCTTGCGGGCCGCATCGAGTCCCTTGAAGGTCCAGAGCCGGGTGGCGGCGAAGCCGAGCCGGTCGCAGTAGGCCACGGCCTCGGCCAACAGCTGGCGGCCCACGCCGCTGCCGCGACAGCCGTCGTCCAGGATGAACCAGCGCAGGTGCGCGTGGTTGTTGCCCAGGTCCTGGCCGTCGATGGCGACCGAGCCGACGATGCGGTCGTTCAGCAGCGCCAGCCAGACATGGTTGCCGGTCTGGTTGAGCCGGCCGGCGAATTCGGCCACGCCGGTCGCGACCTGGCTTTCGAAGAACTGGCCGAAGCCCGCGTGGCGCGCGTAGAACGCGGCGTGCATCTCGGTGATGCGGCCAATCATGCCGGGCTGGTAGCCGGCGTGGATCGTGATCGGATTGGATGCGCCGGGCCGGAACGCCTCGTCGTTTTCGCGGCAGGCCTGCAAGGCCTGGGCATAGGCGCCCAGACCCTGGGCCACGGCCTGGCGCTGCGAGGGATTGAGCCGCGCCATCGCGGTGTTGACCTGCATCCGGCCATAGGCGTGGATCTGGTCCACCTTGCGCTTGCCGGCCCGGGTCAGCGACAGCTGCTTGACGCGGGCGTCGTCGCCGGCCACGGCTTCCTCCAGCTCGCCGGCCTCGATCAGCTTGGCCAGCATGCGGCTGATGCTGGACTTGTCCAGGCCCAGGAAGGGCGCGAGCTGCGCCGCCGTCATGGCGCCGCGCGCGTCGATCTCCAGCAGCGTGTGCACCGCCGAGGCGGAATGGCCGCTGGCCGCCAGCGTGGACTGCATGAAGCCGAGTTCGCGGACCATGCTGCGGGACGCGGCGCGGATGTCTTCGACGAGGGATGGGTCGGTGCTCATGGCGTTGGCTCCTCCGGCCGGCTGCAATTTGGTTGTATCGTACAACTAATTGGAAAAAGCTGTCCATGGAAATAGCGGATGAGAGATCGCACGCGCGGTGCCTGACGCAGCGGCGCGCCCGTCATGAGCTTGCTGACAACCTGCTGAACAGGTAATCAGGATATGAAAACTCTGTCGTTCGCGCGCGCCCGCGCCGCCGATATCGTCGCGGTTCGAGAGGGAAGCCTTCCCGACATGACAAGGAGAACCCGATGTCCCTACGCAATCTGCTGGCCGGCGCGGTCGCGGCGCTGGCCTTGCTGGCCGCCGCGCCCGCGACGGCGCAACACGCCAAGTTCCTGGTCAGCACCGACTGGCTGGAACAGAACCTGAAGAACCCCAAGGTGCGCGTGGTCGAGGTCAGCGTGAATCCCGGCCTGTACGAGCGCGGCCATATCCCGGGCGCGGCCAACGTCAGCTGGCATACCGACCTGGTCGACACCGTCAGCCGCGACATCGCGCCGCCCGCGCAGTTCCAGGCGCTGCTGGCGCGCGCCGGCATCGACGCCGATACCACCACGATCCTGTACGGCGACAACAACAACTGGTTCGCGGCCTGGGGCGCCTGGGTGTTCGACATCTACGGCATCCAGAACGTGAAGCTGCTGGACGGCGGCCGCAAGAAATGGGAGGCCGAGGGCCGGCCGCTGGCCAACAGCGCCACCGTGCACGCGCCGGGCAACGCCCGCGTCAAGGACGCCAACCCGGCGCTGCGCGCGCGGCTGCAGGACGTGCTGGCCGTGGCGCGCAAGGAAAAGCCCGGCGTGCTGGTCGATATCCGCTCGGCCGACGAATACAACGGCAAGATCTTCGCGCCCAATGGCGTGCCCGAGCTGGCGGTGCGCGCCGGCCATGTGCCGGGCGCGGTCAACGTGACCTGGAGCAAGCTGGTGGCCGAGGACGGCACCTTCAAGTCCGCCGAGGAACTGAAGGCCATCTACCAGGCCGCCGGGGTGGACGGCAGCAAGCCGGTCATCACCTACTGCCGCATTGGCGAGCGCTCCAGCCATTCCTGGTTCGCGCTGAGCAAGCTGCTGGGCTATGAGACGCGCAACTATGACGGCTCGTGGACCGAGTATGGCAACAGCGTGGGCTCGCCCATCAGCAACCCGGCCGGCACGGTCTGGGGCAAGACCTGATGCGCGCAGGCCTGACGGCGGCCGCCGGAGTGCTGGCGGCCGTCTTGTTGTGGGCAGGCTGGCTGTCGGGCCTGCCCGAGGTCGGGCGGGCGCTGTCCCTGTCGGCGCTGCTGGGCGCGGCCTTCGGCGTGGTCTTGCAGCGCTCGCGCTTCTGCTTCTATTGCATCGCGCGCGACTTCATCCAGCGGCGCGAGGCCTCGGGGCTGTACGCGGTGCTGATCGCGCTGGCCGCCGGCACGCTGGGTTATCACGCGGTGTTCGGCGCCTTTCTGCCGGTGCCGGGCGCCGATCGCCTCCCGCCGGGCGCGCATATCGGGCCGGTGAGCGTGGCGCTGGCGGTCGGGGCGTTTGTGTTCGGACTGGGCATGCGGATCTCGGGATCCTGCATCAGCGCGCACTTCTACCGCATCGGCGAGGGCGCGCCGGGCTCGCCCTTCGCGCTGCTGGGGGCGGCGGTCGGCTTCGCGCTGGGCTTTGCCTCCTGGAACACGCTGTACCTGTCGCTGATCCAGCAGGCGCCGGTGATCTGGCTGCCGCGTCATCTGGGCTATGGCGGCTCGGCGCTGCTGCAATGCGCGGCGCTGGCGGCGCTGGCGTGGGGGGGCGCGCGCCTGTCGCGGCCGGACGTCGCCGCGCGCGATGCCGGCGACGCCACGGCCGATGCGTGGCAGGTCGCGCTGCGGCTGCGCTGGCCCGCCGCCGCAGGCGGGCTGGCCGTGGCCTTCATCGCCGTGATCGCCTATCTGCGCGTCGCGCCGCTGGGCGTGACCGCCGAGCTGGGCAGCCTGGCACGCACGGCGGCCTTCGATGCCGGCTGGCTGCCGGCGCGGCTGGCGGGGTTGGATGGTTTCGCCGGTTGCGCCACGGTGGTCAAGCAGGCGCTGCTGTCGAACAACGGCGTGTTCGTGCTGTCGCTGGTGGCGGGCGCCTGGGCCGCCGCGCTGGCGGCGGGGGAGTTCAAGCCCAGGCTGCCGTCGGCGGCGCAGATCGGCCGAAACTTCGCCGGCGGCGTGCTGATGGGCTGGG
>MCND01000041.1_pt1 | contig 59357 bp, 43 predicted proteins | sample 778211 | NCBI WGS metagenome assembly MCND01 (sample SAMN04296812, study PRJNA304217) | bioreactor metagenome | isolation source: activated sludge enriched with benzalkonium chloride | place: Turkey: Istanbul urban wastewater treatment plant
ATCGGCCTGCACAAGGTCTCGCTGGGCACGCTGGTGCTGGCGCTGGGCCTGCTGGTGGACGACGCCATCATCGCCGTGGAAATGATGGCGGTGAAACTGGAACAGGGCTGGAGCCGCTCCCGCGCGGCCGCCTTCGCCTACACGAGCACCGCCTTCCCCATGCTGACCGGCACGCTGGTCACCGTGGCCGGCTTCCTGCCCATCGCGCTGGCCAAGTCCAGCACCGGCGAATACACGCGCTCGATCTTCGAGGTCTCGGCCATCGCGCTGATCACGTCCTGGTTCGCGGCCGTGGTGCTGATCCCTCTGCTGGGCTATCACATGCTGCCCGAGCGCAAACGCGAGGCGCACCTGCCCGACGACCACGAGCACGACATCTACGACACCCGCTTCTACCAGCACTTCCGCCGCTGGGTGGGCTGGTGCGTGGACCGGCGCTACTTGGTGCTGGGCGGCACGGTGATCGTCTTCATCGTGTCCATGACCGGCTTCAGCCTGATTCCCAAGCAGTTCTTCCCCAGCTCCGACCGTCCCGAGCTGCTGGTGGACGTGCGCCTGCAGGAAGGCGCGTCCTTCGCCGCCACGCTGCGCCAGGTCGAGCGCCTGGAAAAAGCCCTGGACGGCCGGCCCGAGATCGAGCACATGGTCAGCTTCGTGGGCAGCGGCGCGCCGCGCTTCTACCTGCCGCTGGACCAGCAGCTGGCCACGCCCAACTTCGCCCAGTTCGTCATCACCGCCCATTCGGTGGAGGACCGCGAGAAGCTGGCGCAATGGCTGAGCGGCAAGCTGCGCGAGGAATTCAGCGCCGTGCGCACGCGCCTGTCACGCCTGGAGAATGGGCCGCCGGTCGGCTTCCCTGTGCAGTTCCGCATCAGCGGCGACAAGATCGCCACCGTGCGCGCCACCGCCGAGAAGGTCGCCGCCCAGATCCGCGCCGACGCCCGCACCGTCAACGTGCAGTTCGACTGGGACGAGCCGTCCGAGCGCTCGGTGCGCTTCGAGATCGACCAGCAGAAGGCGCGCGAAGTCGGCGTCACGTCCAGCGACGTGTCCAGCTTCCTGGCCCTGACGCTGTCCGGCTACACCGTGACGCAGTACCGCGAGCGCGACAAGCTGATCAACGTGGAACTGCGCGCGCCGCGCGAGGAACGCGTCGACCCGGCCCGCCTGGCCACGCTGGCCATGCCCACGCCCAACGGCCCCGTGCCGCTGGGCAGCCTGGGGCAGCTGCGCTACGGCCTGGAATACGCGGTGATCTGGGAGCGCGACCGCCAGCCCACCATCACGGTGCAGGCCGACGTGGTCGCCGGCGCCCAGGGCATCGACGTGACCCACGCCCTCGACAAGCAGCTGGACGCGCTGCGCCAGGAGCTGCCTGTCGGCTATCGCATCCAGGTCGGCGGCACCGTCGAGGAAAGCGCCAAGGGCCAGAACTCGATCAACGCCCAAATGCCGATCATGCTGGTGGTGGTGCTGACGCTGCTGATGGTGCAGCTGCAGAGCTTCTCGCGCGTCATGATGGTGGTGCTGACCGCGCCGCTCGGCCTGATCGGCGTGGTCGCCACGCTGCTGCTGTTCGGCCAGCCCTTCGGCTTCGTCGCCATGCTGGGCGTGATCGCCATGTTCGGCATCATCATGCGCAACTCGGTGATCCTGGTGGACCAGATCGAGCAGGACATCGGCGCCGGCCATCAACGCATCGACGCCATCGTCGGCGCCACCGTGCGGCGCTTCCGTCCCATCACGCTGACGGCCGCGGCCGCCGTGCTGGCCCTGATCCCGCTGCTGCGCAGCAACTTCTTCGGCCCCATGGCCACCGCGCTGATGGGCGGCATCACGAGCGCCACCGTGCTCACCCTGTTCTTCCTGCCGGCGCTCTATGCCGCCTGGTTCCGGGTGAAACACGACGAGCGCGCGGGAGCACAACAATGACCACCGTGAAATCCCCGCGCATCCCGGTACGCCTGACCATCCTGCCGCTGGTGCTGGCGCTGGGCGCCTGCGCCTTCGCCCCCGACCGCAAGCCGCCCGCCGCGCCGCAGCCGGCCCAGTACGGCGTGCAGACCCTGCCCGCCGCCGGCGCCACGGCGCAGGGCGTGGCCCAGCGCTATGAACAGGGCGCCCAGCCGGTGCCGCAATGGTGGAAGCGCTATGGCTCGCCCGAGCTGGACGCGCTGGTCGAGGAAGGCCTGGCGAAAAACCCGGACCTGGCCGCCACCGGCCGCTCGCTGGCCGCGGCCCGCGAGCAGCTGCGCGGCCAGATCAACTCGTCCCTGATGCCCAGCGTGGACGCCGGCGGCGAGGTCTCGCGCAAGCGCGCGCTGACCATGCCCGGCCTGCCCGATCCCACCAAGCTCTACAACATCTACACCGGCCAGATCCAGGCGCGCTACGAGGTGGACATCTTCGGCGCCGCGCGCTTCGCCAACGAGGCCGAGAGCGCGCGCGTCGAGCAGCGCGCTTTCCAGCTGGACTCGGCGCGCCGCGCGCTGGCCGCCAACATCGTCACCGGCGCCATCCGTTCGGCCGCGCTGGCCGAGCGGGTCGCGCTGACGGAAAAGCAGGCCGTGCTGTCGCGCCAGGTCGCGCGCGACGCGCAGCGCCGTTACGAGCTGGGCTCGGCCTCGCAAAGCGAAGCGCTGGACGCCGACCGCGACGCCGCCAACCTGGAAGCCTCGCTGCCCGGGCTGTACGCCGAATGGCAGTCCATCCGCCACGCGCTGGCCGTGCTGCTGGGCCGCACGCCCGACCAGGCGCCGCCCGACCTGGCCTTCGGCGCGCTGACGCTGCCCGCTCAGGTGCCGGTGCTGGTGCCGTCGGATCTGCTGGCCTCGCGCCCGGACATCCGGGCGGCGGAAACGGCCGTGCAGGCCGCTGCCGCCAACGTGGGGCTGGCCACCGCGCAACTCTTTCCCAGGCTTAGCCTGACGGCCTCGATGGGCAAGGGCGGATTCAACTGGCCCGGCGCGCTGTCGAGCGCCGGCTCGATCTGGGGCATGGGCGCCTCGCTGACGCAGCCGATCTTCCATGGCGGCCAGCTGCTGGCCGAGCGGCGCGCGGCCAAGCTCATGTACGAGGCCTCGATCGAGCAATACAAGCAGGCGGTGCTGTCCGCGTTCCAGGACGTGGCCGACACGCTGGCGCGGCTGGAAGCCGGCAGCCAGGCGCTGGCCGCGGCCGAGTCCTCGCGCCGTTCCGCCGAACAGTCCTATCGCAATACCGCGAGCCGCGTGCGGCTGGGCGCGCTGGCGCCCTATGCCGGCCGCGCCAGCGAGCAGCGCTTCATCTCGGCGCGATTGGCCGAGGTGCAGTACGCCACGCAGCGGCTGACGGAAACGGCGGCGCTGTTCCAGGCCATGGGTTCGCCGGCGCAGGCGCCCGCCCAGGAACCCGCCAAGGAGGCCGCCGCCCCCGCCGCGCAGCCCTGAACCAGACCCCCGACACGTTCCTCGTGTCTTGGCCCCGCGTCTCCCCTGGCGCGGGGCTTTTTTTGTTTCACGATGACTCCAGTGCCGCGATTCGCTGGACTACGCCAAGGTTCGATACAGCAGGTTCATCAATCACTTAGGCGAGTTCAACATATGCCGGAGCTTTCCAAAAACGGCGGCGACCCGAGCACCGCCAGGAACGCCGCCCGTAAGGCACCGACCATGAAGGAGTTTTGCCACACCTTCATGGAGGACTACTCGAAGCAGCGCAACAAGCCCGGCACGCAGCGCGGCTCTATCAGGGCGTCATTGATCGTTGCATCATCCCGATGCACGCACGGTATCCGCCATCGGGCGACGACTGGCATTGCCAAGTCGGGAGTGCCGACCAAGGTGGACAGGAAGCTCACAGGCCACAAGACCGTGGCGATGTTTATGCATTATGTTCACACCGAGGACAGGCCGGTGCGCGATGCGGCCGAGTTGGTGGCGAATCAGCGGCTGGCGATTACCGGGACATCCCGTTCTATGAAGGTGACAGCATGACAACAAGGAAGACGCCTGCGGCAGCGGGGAAACGCAGCGCCTTACCGGTTGGCTATGCCGGCATCCACGGTGGCATTGTGGAGTTACTGGATGCTGCGCGCCAGGCAGCGGCGCGCAGTGTCAATGCGCTGATGACGGCCAGCTATTGGGAGATTGGCCGCCGGATCGTCGAAGCCGAGCAGAAGGGCAAGCGGCGGGCCGGTTACGGTGAGCAGTTAATGGAACGCTTGTCCGCCGATCTAACGACCCGATTCGGGCGCGGGTTCAGCCCGGACAACCTGGAGAACATGCGGCGCTTCTTCGTTGCTTATCCCTTGTCTGCAATTTCCGAGACACTGTCTCGGAAATCTGGAGACGGACTGCCCATCGAGAATTCCGAGACGGTGTCTCGGAAATTCGACCTCTCAAAACTGGCCCAGGTCTTCACTTTGCCGTGGTCGGCCTATGTCCGGCTGTTGTCGGTCAAGGATGACCATGCCCGCCAGTTCTACGAGGCCGAGGCGTTGCGCGGCGGCTGGAGCGTGCGCCAACTCGACCGGCAGATTGGAAGCCAGTTCTACGAACGTACGGCCTTGTCCAAAGACAAGGCGGCGATGCTGGTCAAGGGGGCAGTGGCCAAGCCCGAGGATGCCGTCACGCCCAATGACGCCATCAAAGACCCGTATGTGCTGGAGTTCCTCGACCTTAAAGACGAGTATTCGGAATCCGACCTGGAAGCGGCCTTGATCCAGCGTCTGGAGTACTTCCTGCTGGAACTGGGTGAAGGGTTCACCTTCGTCGGGCGGCAGCGCCGGTTGCGCATCGACCAGACCTGGTATCGGGTCGATCTGCTGTTCTTCCATCGCAAGCTGCATTGCCTGGTCATCGTCGACCTGAAGCTGGGCAGCCTGACCCATGCCGATGTGGGGCAGATGCACATGTATTGCAACTATGCCAAGGAACATTGGGCCTACCCGGATGAGAATCCGCCGGTGGGCCTGATCCTGTGCGCGGACAAGGGCCATGCTCTTGCGCGGTATGCGCTGGACGGCTTGCCGAACAAGGTGATGGCGGCGAACTATCGGACGGTATTGCCAGATGCCGAGTTGCTGCAAAAAGAGCTGGAGAACACGCGGCGTCTGCTCGAATCTCGCGGAACGCTGTCTCTCAAAGACGACAAGCCGTAGTCGTGTGTCCCGGCGTACCGCCGTCGGGCTCGTGGACTTCACCCTGTGCTTCATGCCGAATCACAGCCATTCGGCGCTGATTCCTGACGCCTCCGGCCTGGATCGTTGATCCGGGCCTGCGCGTGCTGCGCACTTGCCAACGACGGGTGTGTGGCTAAGTGGGGGGTACCGGCCACTTCCATCGTCCCCATCAGCTGCGAGGGATTGGGCGCGGTGACCTGGTTCAGGATGGTGGTGGCGCGATGTTGACCACCGGCACGCCGTTGCTCGTGCCCACGGTTTGACGGCGCATCGAGCCGGATCACCTCTCCGTCGCACGCAACGACACGACATCGTTTGCCGAACGCAGCCTGAACCGATCGACAGGGCCCATGCCCCTTCCTCTTCCTGTCCCGCACCGGCCAGATCAGGCGCGCTCGAGCCCCGCCCGCATGCCCGCGACGATGAAGCGCACCAAGTACTCCGCCTTGTTCTTCAAGTCGCCGGCATGCGTCTGGCCCTCGGAGATGCGTTCGATGCGGCGGTCGAACACGCTCATCACCAGGGCGCCCACCGCGTACAGATAGGCCCAGTGCGCGTAGTCCGGATCCTGCCTGGGCAGCACGGTCCGGATCGCATGGACGAACTCCACGGCGAACGGATCGAAATACTCCGCCACGATGCCGCGCTCGGCTTCGCGCGGGTCCGACACTTCCCTGGCCACCAGCTTGGCGTAGGCCACGCCGGCCTCCCCGCCCTGCGCCTGCAGCACCGGCAAAACCAGCGCGCGGACGATGTGCTCCAGCGGGTCCACGCCCGGCGCGACGGGCGCATGCAAGGCGGTCAAGCGGGCGTCGAGCAGCGTCCTGAAACGCTCGAACAGGGCGCGGTACAGATTCTGCTTGGTCTCGAAGTGATAGACGATCAGGGGCAGGCCCACGCCGGCCTGCGCCGCGATGTCGCGCATGGACACGCCGTCGAATCCTCCCTGTGCGAACAGCTGTTGCGCCGCGTCCAGGATCCGGTCGCGCTTGCTGACGGCGGCGGGCGCCTTGGTCCGGGCCGTGGCCGCTTTCTTGGGCACAGGCTTTGCTGGCATGCATCTCTCCTCTGGGATGGCCTGGAATTTTAAGGAGGTCATGGTAGCCCTGGTTTTCCCTAGGGGCTCGATGGATTGACCAAATAAACTGAACGATCGTACAGTCAGTTTTCCATAAGAGACGATCAAAAACGTCAGGAGACAAGCATGGCCCCTTCCCCATCCACTTTGAAATGGCGCGTGCTGGCCGGGTACTTCCTGAGCTATATGTTCGATGCCGTGGACATCCTCATCCTGGCGATCGCCATGCCGGCGATTTCGGCGTCGCTGCAGATCAGCCCGATGCAGGCCGGGCTGCTGGCCACGGCCACCCTGCTCGGCATCGGCATGAGCGGCCTGGTCATGGGGCCGCTGGCCGACCGCTGGGGCCGCCGCAAAGTGCTGCTGCTGTCGCTGGGCAGCTTCGGCGCGCTGACGATGGCGGTTGCCGGCGCCACCGACTGGCGCGAAGTGCTGGCGCTGCGATTTCTCTCGGGCCTGGGCCTGGGCAGCGTCTGGGGCATCGCCGCCGCCCACGTGAACGAAACCTGGCCGGCGCACCAGCGCGCGCGGGCCACCTCCTTCGTGCTCAGTTCCTTTTCCATCGGCGCGGCCATCGCCGCCGCGGCAGCCTCCTACCTGCTGCCCGCCCATGGCTGGCGCGCGCTGTTCTTCGTCTGTGGCGCGGCGGTCGTGATCGCCATGGTCTACGTCTGGCGCTACGTGCCCGAATCCGAGACCTGGCTGGCCGACCGCCAGCGCAAACGCGCCGGCGCGCCGCAAGGCGCGGGCGGGCAAGGCGTCGCCCCGCTGTTCGCGCCGGCCCTGCTGCGCGTGACGCTGCTGGGCACGATGGTCTCGGCGCTGACGCTGGCCGCGTACTGGGGCGCCAGCACCTGGCTGCCGACCTTCCTGCAAAAGGAACGCGGGCTGGAGACGGGCACCATGGCGCGCTTCCTGGTCCTGCTCAACATCGGCATGTTCGTCGGCTACAACGCCTTCGGCTATATCGCCGACCGCGTCGGCAAGAAAAAGGCCCTGATCCTGTCGCTGGTCTGCTCCGGCCTGCTGCTGCCGTTCTACGTGCAGGCCACGGATCACCTGCTGCTGCTGTGGCTGGGGCCGGTATTTGCTTTCTTCATGGCCTTCGCCGGACTGATGGGCTCGTACTTCGCGGAACTGTTTCCCACCCAGCTGCGCGCCACGGGCGCGGGCTTCTGCTTCAACGTGGGACGCGGCATCTCCGCCTTCGCGCCGCTGCTGCTGGGCTCGATGTCCGCCACCTTCGGCTTCGGCCCGAGCATCGCCGCCTGCGGCGGCGTGTTCGTGATCGCCGCCGCCGTGGTGCTGCTGCTGCCCGCCGGCAAGACCGCCGCCGCCGAAGAACCCGTCGCCGCGCACTGAGCCCGGCCGCAACCACACTCCCCAACACAAACAGGAATTCCGCCATGACGCGCCGCTTCGTCGATCTGTCCATCTACCTGGAGAACGATGTCGTCTCCGATCCGCCCGCCTTCAAGCCCGAGATCCAGTACTTCACCCACGAGCACACGATCGGCCAGATCGAGCCGTTCTTTCCCGGCCTGAAGAAGGAAGACCTGCCCGACGGCGAAGGCTGGGCCGTGGAGAAGGTCACGCTGTCCACCCACAATGGCACGCATCTGGATGCGCCGTTCCACTTCCACAGCACCATGGACAAGGCGCTGGGCGAGAAGAAGCGCGCCTGGACCATCGACGAAGTGCCGCTGGAATGGTGTTTTCAGCCTGGCGTGAAGCTGGACTTCCGTCATTTCGGCGACGGCTATGTCGTGACCGCCGCCGACGTCGAGGCCGAGCTCAAGCGCATCGGCCACACGTTGCAGCCGCTGGAAATCGTGGTGGTCAACACCCGCGCCGGCAGCCGCTACGGACATGATGATTTCGTGTCCGCAGGCTGCGGCATGGGCTACGACGCCACCATGTACCTGCTGGAGCGCGGCGTCCGGCTGACGGGCACCGACGCCTGGAGCTGGGACGCGCCCTTCGTCCATACCGCCGAAAAATATGCCCGCAGCCACGACGCCGGCCTGATCTGGGAAGGCCACAAGGCCGGCCGCGACATTGGCTACTGCCACCTGGAGAAGCTGCACAACCTGGAAGCGCTGCCGCCCGACGGCTTCTACATCAGCTGCTTCCCGCACAAGATCCGCAATGCCTCGGCCGGCTGGACGCGCGCCGTCGCCATCTTCGACGACGCGCTGATGCCCGCGGCCTGACGGCGCGCGCCGCCCGCTCATTCAACGCCCCCTGGAAGCACCCGCCATGACCAAGACCATCATCAGCTGCGCCATCACCGGCTCGGTCCACACGCCCACCATGTCGCCCTACCTGCCCTGCACGCCCGAGGAGATCGCCGCGCAGAGCATCGCCGCCGCGCAGGCCGGCGCGGCCATCATCCACCTGCACGCGCGCAATCCGGCCGACGGCAGCCCCTCGCCATCGGCCGACGTGTACATGCAGTTCCTGCCGCGCATCGCCGAGCAGACCGACGCCGTGCTCAACATCACCACCGGCGGCAGCGTGACGATGACGCTGGAGCAGCGCCTGGCGGGCGCGCTGCGCGCGTCCTCGGAAATGGCCTCGCTGAACATGGGTTCGATCAATTTCGCCATGTTCCGCATGGCCGAGAAACCACGTCAGTGGAAGCACGATTGGGAAGTGCCCTATCTGCAGGCCACCGAGGACGGCATCTTCCGCAATACCTTCCGCGACATCCGCTACATCCTCGAAACGCTGGGCAAGACGCACGGCACCCGCTTCGAATTCGAGTGCTATGACATCGGCCACCTCTACAACCTGGCCTACTTCGTCGAGCAGGGCCTGGTCAAGCCGCCGTTCCTGATCCAGTCGGTGTTCGGGGTGATGGGCGGCATCGGCGCCGATCCGGAGAACGTGCTGCTGATGAAGCAGACGGCGGACCGCCTGTTCGGCAAGGACTACGTCTGGTCGCTGTTCGCCGCCGGCAGGCAGCAGATGCCCTTCGTGACCATGGGCGCGGTGATGGGCGCCAACGTGCGCGTGGGCCTGGAGGACAACCTGTTCCTGGGACGCGGCCAGCTCGCCACGTCGAACGCCGAGCAAGTCGCCAAGATCCGCCGCATCCTGACCGAGCTGGGCATGGAGATCGCCACGCCCGACGAGGCCCGCCAGATCCTGCAGCTCAAGGGCCGCGCCAACGTCGCCTTCTGATACCGGCCGCGCAACAAGGAGCCCGCGCATGGCAGCGTCCAATCCCCTGGACGGATACACCGTCGATCCCTCGACCATCCGCTACGTCGGCCGCGAACTGCAGCGTCCCGAGTGCATCCTGGCCGAGCCCGACGGCACGCTGTGGGCCGCCGACGCGCGCGGCGGCGTCACCCGCATCGCGCCCGACGGCTCGCAGCGCTACATCGGCCAGCGCGCGGACACGCGCTTTGGCGACGGCGCCGACGACGCCGGCGCTGCCGTGCAGGCCCGCTATACGCAAGGCACGCTGCCCAACGGCCTGGCCTTCGCCGCCGACGGCAGCATCCTGATCTCCAACTTCGGCACCGACCGGCTGGAAATCATGGACCGCGACGGGCACACCCGCACGCTGATCGACAACATCGACGGCCAGCCCATCGGCAAGGTCAATTTCGTGCTGCGCGATACCAGGGACCGCGTCTGGCTCACCGTCTCGACGCGGGTGAACCCATGGACCCGGGCGCTGGCCGACCGCGTGCGCGACGGCTACGTCGCGGTGCTCGAAGATGGCCGCATCCGCGTGGTGGCCGACGGATTTCACTTCACCAACGAAATCCGGCTCGACGCCCGCGAGCAATGGCTGTACATCGTGGAAACCACCGGCCCGCGCATCACCCGCATGCGGCTGGACGAGTCCCGGCCAGGCGAAGTCAGGCTGGTCGACCGCGAGATCTTCGGCCCCGCCCACCTGGGCGGCCTGCCCGACGGCATCGCGTTCGACGCGCACGGCAATCTGTGGGCCACGCTGATCATGGTGGACCGGCTTATCGCGCTCACGCCCCAGGGCGACATGCGTTTGCTGCTGGACGACGGCGACGCCGAGGCCAGCGCCAACCTGATGCGGCGCTTCGACGCGGGCACGCTGCGCAGCGAGGACATGCAGCGCGCGCGCGGCGCCATCGCGCCGTGGATGGCCAGCATCACCTTCGGCGGCCCGGACCTGCGCACCGTGTATCTGGGCAGCCTGTTCGGCACGCGCATTCCCTGCTTCGACTCGCCCATCGCGGGCTTGCCGATGGCGCATTGGCGCCCAGGAATCAGCCGCCGCGCTTGAACAGCCGCCTGGCCAGGCCGACGGCGCCCAGCACGACCGCGCCGGCGGCCACGCCGAACAAGGCGTCCAGCAGCGTGGTCGCCAATCCGCCCGTCAATCCGCCGCCCACGGCGGCGGCCGCCTGCGCGATGGCCTGCCCCACCGGCGCGATGCCGTGGGTCAGGATGGCGCCGCCGACCATGAACATGGCGGCGGTGCCGGCCACGGACAGCGCCTTCATCAGCCAGGGCGCCGCGCCCACGATGCGCTCGCCCATCCAGGCGACGGCGCGCGAGCGCTTCTGGCTCAAGTACAGCCCCAGGTCGTCCAGCTTGACGATGCCGGCCACCAGCCCGTAGACGCCGATAGTCATGGCGATGGCGATGCCGGACAGCACCAGCACCTGGCGGACGAAATCGGCCTCGGCCACCGCGCCCAGGGTGATGGCGATGATCTCGGCCGACAGGATGAAATCGGTGCGTATGGCGCCCTTGATCTTGTCGCGCTCGAACGCCACCATGTCCACCGACGCGTCCTGCAAGGCCTCGGCGCGCGCGGCGTGGTTGCCCTCGGCGGTGTCGCCGTGCGGCAGGAACTTGTGGGCCAGCTTCTCCACGCCCTCGAAGCACAGGAAGGCGCCGCCCACCATCAGCAGCGGCGTCACCGCCCAGGGCGCGAAGGCGCTGATCAGCAGCGCCGCCGGCACCAGGATCAGCTTGTTGACGAAGGAGCCCTTGGCCACCGCCCAGACCACCGGCAGTTCCCGGTTGACCGGCACGCCGCTGACCTGCTGCGCGTTCAGCGCCAGGTCGTCGCCCAGCACGCCGGCGGTCTTCTTGGCCGCCACCTTGGTCAGGACGGAGACGTCGTCCAGGATGGTGGCGATATCGTCGAACAATGCGAAGAAGCTGCTGCCGGCCATCGGGGGTCCCCGCCAGGAATGAGGTTTCCCGAGTGTACAGGCGGCGCGGGCCGGCGCCGCCGGCCCGTGGCCCTCGCGACGCGCGCCGGATTCAGCCTGCGCAGCAGCCCCCCGCCGGCGCGCTGGCCGTCGCGACGGGCGCGGCGGGCGCCATGGCGTTCTCGAACAGGATGTTGTTCTCCATGTGGATATGCGCCATCAGGTCTTCCTTGAAGGCGCGCAGCCCCAGGTAGAGCGCGCGCCAGGTATTGCAGGCGGCGCGCGGCAGCGTGATGTTGTTCGTCAGCGCCAGCAGCCGTTCCAGCGCCACGCCGTGATCGTCGTGCTCCATGCGCATCACCGTGATGGGCATGGCCGCCATCGCGCCATGGCCGCGCGCCAGCAGCGGGAACAGCACCTGCTCTTCCTTCTGCATGTGGCTCTCCAGCTCCTGGCTCATGGTGCGCAGGTGCTCGGCCAGCCCGGTGGGGCAGTCCGGGCTGTCGGCGTGCACCTGCTCCACCTTCAGCGACAGCCGGATCAGCTCGGGCAGCTGCTGACGATGCACCTCGTGGTAGCGCGCCAGGATGTAATCGATCAGATCGGCGGGGCTGGCCGCGTTCCAGTCGGGCATGTCGGACGGCTGCCGCGCCAGCTCCATCAGGCGCGCCTCGATGCGGCGGGCGTCCAGCGCCCGCTCGGCGGCGGCATCGGCCAGGCTTTTCTTGCCGCCACAGCAGAAATCCAGCTCGTATTCGTGAAACACCTGCGTGGCGCCAGGGATGCTGCGGGCCAGCTGGCCCAGGGATTGCTCGACCAAACTCATTGCGTCTCTCCAAGGTACGTGACGGTGCTTCTTCCAAAGCGAATTCCGTGCCAGCAAAAAGTTTGAGCCGGATCAAGCACTTGCGATTCCAAGGGTAGCCATGACCCTGCCCGATGCGGGTAAATGGAACCCTGAACGGTACAAATCACCCCGCCATGCAAAACCTGCTCCTGGCCGACCTGGTCGTCGATCTGCCCCCCGCCGTACGCCTGCAACGGCTCGTCTCCAGCGTGCGCGCGCACTTCTCCTGCGGCGCCGTGGCCCTGTTGCAACTGGAGGAAGACCATCTGCGCCCCGTGGCCGTGGACGGCCTGACCCAGGACGCGCTGGGCCGGCGCTTCGCGGTGCAGCAGCATCCCCGGCTGGCCGCCATCCTGGCGCGCCGGGGCGTCACCTGCTTCCATCACGACAGCACCCTGCCCGACCCCTACGACGGCCTGATCAACGGCATGGCCGGCGAGCCCCTGCCGGTGCACGACTGCATGGGCACCAGCCTGCATGTCGAGGGCCAGCCCTGGGGCGTGCTGACGCTGGACGCGCTGGAGGTCGGCACCTTCGGCTCCGAGGCCCAGTCCGAATTGCGCGAGCTGATCATGCTGGTGGAAGCGGCGCTGCGCACCACGCGGCTGGAGGCCGAGACGCGCGCGCTGCGCCTGACGCGGGGCCAGTCCCGGGCCGACGGCGCGCCCGCCGACAACCACGAGATCCTGGGCCAGAGCGAGCCCATCGCCCGCCTGCTGCACGAGATCGACGTGGTGGCGGACTCGGAACTGCCCATCCTGCTGCTGGGAGAGACCGGCGTGGGCAAGGAACTGTTCGCGCACCGCGTGCACCGGCTGTCGCGACGCCGCGCCAAGCCGCTGGTGCACGTGAACTGCGCCGCCCTGCCCGAGTCGCTGGCCGAGAGCGAGCTGTTCGGCCACGCCAAGGGCGCGTTCTCGGGCGCGGTGGCCGACCGGCCCGGCCGCTTCGAGGCCGCCAACGGCGGCACCCTGTTCCTGGACGAAGTCGGCGAACTGCCGCTGCTGGTGCAGGCCAAGCTGCTGCGCGCGCTGCAGAACGGCGAGATCCAGCGCCTGGGCGACGACCGTCCCCGGCGCGTGGACGTGCGCATCGTGGCCGCCACCAACCGCAGCCTGAAGGACCTGGTGCGCGACGGTGACTTCCGCGCCGACCTGTACCACCGGCTGTCGGTCTATCCCATCGCCATCCCGCCGCTGCGCGAGCGCGGCAACGACGTGCTGCTGCTGGCCGGCCGCTACCTGGAACAGAACCGCGCCCGGCTGGGCCTGCGCAGCCTGCGGCTGGCGCTGGACGCCGAAGAGGCGCTGCGCCGCTACCGCTGGCCGGGCAATGTGCGCGAGCTGGAGCATGTCATCAGCCGCGCCGCCATCAAGGCGGTGAGCCGGGGCGCCAACCGCAACCACATCGTCACGCTGGAGGCCGGCCTGCTGGACCTGTCCGGCGCCGACCTGCGTCCCCTCGCGCCGGCGCCGGACGCGCCGCCCGCCACGACGCCGGACGGCGCGCTGCCTGCCTTGCGCGACGCCGTGGACGCCTGCCAGCGCCAGCACGTCCGGCTGGCGCTGCAAGCGCACGACGGCAACTGGGCCGCGACCGCCCGCGTGTTGGAGGTGGACCCCAGCAACCTGCACAAGCTGGCGCGCCGGCTGGGCTTGAAGGGCTGAGGGCCGCGCGCTACCATCCCTGCCCCATGAAAAGAACGCTGATCCGCCTCGCCCTCTGCCTGCTCGCCGCGCCCGCCCTGGCGCAGGCCGGCGACCTCGACAAGGCCAATTGCACCTACAAGGGCATCCCGCTGCGCGGCAAGGTCCAGATCGTCGACGCCTTTCCCGACATCAAGATCGAGGTCGTGAACGCCTTCGAGGACATCCGCGTCGAGCGCGTGCGCGCCTTCGCCAGCAGCTGCGGCAAATGGGAGATCGTCACCGCCTTCCCGGACTTCAAGGTCCAGATCGTGCGCGCCTTTGGCGACATCAAGGTTTCCTGGGTGACGGCCTTTCCCGGCATGCGCTGATCGGGCGCCGCCCGCGCTCCCCGCCAGCGCCCCAGCAGCGTCGGCATCCGCGCCAGATGACGGCCGCCGCGCCTGCCGTCATCTGACTGCAACCAAAGCTTCATCTTCGCGCCCTACCATTGCGGCTCCCTTCCCGTCTGCCGGCCGCCCGCGCCGGGTGCCCGCGCGTATGAAGCTCCCCGCTGCCCTGCCCCTTGCGCCGTGTCCGACGTCCGCGTGTCCCGCGGCGTGAAGCGCCTGCCGCTGATGCTGGCCGCCGGCCTGCTGGGCGCCGCGCTGTCGGCCGCGCAGGCCCAGCCGGATCCCGTCCATGCCTTCGACTGGCCGCGCCAGCCGCTGCATGACGCCCTGCAGCGCTACAGCGAGCTGACCGGCGACTCGGTGCTCTACGACGCCGGCCATGTGGCCGACAAGACCGCGCCCGCCCTGTCGGGCCGCTACAGCTCGCGCGACGCGCTGCAAAAGCTGCTGGCCGGCAGCGGCCTGCAAGCCATCTACACCACCCCGCGCGCACTGATGCTGCGGCCCCTGCCCGCGCCCAAGGCCGCGCCGGACGCCACCCGCCTGCGCTACTACGGCCAGATCCAGGCGCGCGTGCTGTCGGCCCTGTGCGCGCGCCCGGCGCTGCGCGTGGGCGAATACCGCGCCGCCTTGCGGATCACGCTGGACGCCTCCCACGCCATTGACGGCGTGCAGGTCCACGCGGACGGACGTCCGGACATGGAGCCCGGCCTGCGCAACGCGCTGGCCGGGCTGCCGATGGGCGCGCCGCCGCCCGGCTTCGGCCTGCCCGCCACGCTGCTGATCCTGCCCTCGGCCAACGGACGCGAGGCCTGCGCACGATGAGCGGAGCGGGGCTGGCCGCGCTGAGGCGGCTGATCGCGGAGCGCTACGACGCGCTCAGGAACCAGGTCTCGCGGCGCCTGGGCGGCGCCTCCGACCTGGCCGGCGACGCGCTGCACGACGCCTATCTGCGCCTGTCCGCGCGCGACGACCTGGACGGCGTGCGCCATCCGCAGACCTACCTGGTCAACACCGCCGTGCACGCGGCCATCGACCGCATCCGCCAGGACACCCGCCTGCTCAGCGAGAGCGAGGTCAGCGAATTCTTCGAGCTGGAGGACGAGACCCCTGGCCCGGCCGAGATCGCCCAGTCGCGTTCGGACATGCAAGGCATGTTCAAGGCGCTGGACATGCTGACGCCGCGCCAGCGCGACATCCTGGTGGCGGCGCGCGTCGACGGCTTGTCGCGGCCCGAACTGGCGCAACGCTGGGGCATTTCGCTGCGGCTGGTCGGACGCGAACTGCAGACCGCGCACGAGCACTGCCTGCGCGCGATGCGGCGGGCGCAGGACGTCTCCACGCCCGGCCAGCCGCCCGTCGAACCGGGCCGGCGCGGACAGCGAGCGAAGAAATAATGCAAGCAAGTGTGTATTTCGCGCGTTTGGCGTGCCTTTTTGCCGTCGCCCAAACGTCTAAGCAAGAGAACGGCGCTTCCGCCCGCGCCGCCCGAACCCGCCCATGAACACCGCACACCGCCCCGGCTCTCCCGACGACGACGCGATCGAACGCGAGGCACACGCCTGGGCGCGCGTCCTGGGCGCGGGGTCGCCCACCGTCCAGGACGGCGAAGCCTTCAAGGCCTGGCGCGGCCAGAGCCCGGCGCACCAGCGCGCCTGGGCGCAAGCCAGCCGCGCCTGGCGCGAGCTGGGCGGCGTGGTGCAAGCCTATGCGGCCGAGCGCCCCGCCCAGGCGCGCCCGGACCGCCGGGCGCAGGCGCCATTCTCGCCCCGGCGGCGCTGGCTGCTGGCCGGCGGCGCCGGCGCCTTCGCCAGCCTGGCGGCCGTGGGGCTGCTGCGACCGCCGCTGGGCCTGTGGCCGTCCTATGCCGAAATGCAGGCGGATTACCGGACCGCCACCGGCGAGCAGCGCCACTATGCGCTGGACGCGCAGCAACTGACGCTGGCGCTGAACACGCAGACCAGCCTGAACGTCGCCACCCGCGACGGCCGGCCGGAGATCGAGCTGGTGGCCGGCGAGGCGGCGATCCAGGCCCGGCGCGACCAGCCTTGCCTGGTGAAAGCCGGCGCGGCGCGCCTGTTGCTGGCCGACGGCGATATCGAGATCCGCCGGCTGCGCGGCCAGCAGGTGCAGCTGCGCTGCAACGCCGGGCAGCTCGAAGTGCGCCATCCGCAAGGCGCGCTGCGGCTCGCGGCCGGCATGCAGATCGCCTACGACGACGATGCCCTGGACGCCCCCGCGCCGCTGCCGGCGCGGCCCTCGGACTGGCGCGCGGGCGTGGTCAGCTTCCATGACCTGCCGCTGGAGCAGGCGATCGACGAGATCAACCGCTACCGCCCGGGGCGCGTGGTGCTGATGAATGGAGATTTGGCGCGGCGCCGCCTGAGCGCCCGCTACGAGGTGCAGGACCTGGACCAGGCCATCGCCCAGATCCAGCAACTGTACGGCGCGCAAGTGCGGCGCGTGGGCGATCTGGTCTTCCTTAGCTGAGACGGATGGCGCGCGGTCCGGATTGCGCATGTCATAAAAATTTCATGGGGATTGTTGTGCCGAGTCCCCGCGCGCCGTTCGACTAGATGAGTAAGCCGGCCCCGGCGGCCACGCCGCCGACGCCCCTCATCGACATACCAGAACGACGCCATGCCCACGTTTCAAGCGCCTTCCGTCCGTCCTTCCTCCTCCCCTCGCGCCTGGCGGCGCACGCCGGTTTCCCAGGCGGTGGCCGCGCTGCTGATCGCCGGCGGCGCGGCGGGCGCGGCGCAGGCGCAATCGCGGGCCTTCAGCCCCGGCTGGTTCGCCGACAAGGGCGCGGCGCAATCGGCCGTGCAGCGCTCGGGCCGCCTGCCGGACGGCAGCCTGGCCGGCGTCGGCAACGCCAGCCAGCAGCAGGCGCAGTCGCGCCAGCAGCTGCAGCGCTCGCTCGACAACCTGAACCGCACGGCGGCGGCCGTGGCCGCGCAACAGGCGGCGCAGGCCGCCGCGCGCGCGGCGGCGGCCGCCAATGGCGCCGGCGTGCCGGACGGACTGACGCCGGGCGGCCTGTGGGCGGCCGAGGGCGCGCAGGCCAAATGGGAAGGCGCCAAGGCGCCGCAGAAGAGCACGGCCGATGGCCGCCAGGTCGTGACCATCGAGCAGACGCAGTCGCGCGCCATCCTGAACTGGGACAGCTTCAACGTCGGCCGCAACACCACGCTGCAATTCAAGCAGAACGCGTCCGACGCGGCGCTGAACCGCGTGGTCGGCGCGTCCGCGAAACCCAGCGAGATCCACGGCGCGATCAAGGCCGACGGCACCGTGCTGGTGGTCAACCAGAACGGCGTGATCTTCACCGGCACCAGCCAGGTCAACGCGCGCAACCTGGTGGCCGCCGCCGCCACCATCACCGACCAGCAGTTCCGCGACAAGGGCATCTATACCGATGCCAACGGCACGCAGCCCACCTTCAAGGACGCGCTGGGGCAGATACAGGTGCAGGCAGGCGCGCGCATCGACACCGCCGCGTCCACCACCGCGACCAAGGGCGGCGGCTACGTGCTGCTGCTGGGCCGCGAGGTCCACAACGCCGGCGCCATCGCCACGCCTGGCGGCCAGACCGCGCTGGCGGCCGGCGACGACTTCTACATCCGCAAGGGCTACGGCACCGACGGCAACCTCAAGTCCACCACGGCCGGCAATGAAGTCAGCGCCACGCTCAAGCCCGCCAGCACGGCGGGCCTGGTGCGCAACAGCGGCCTGATCAGCGCCACCACCGGCGACATCACGCTGACCGGCCATCAGATCCGGCAGGACGGCGTGCTGGTCGCCAGCACCGACATCGGCGCGCGCGGCGCCATCCACCTGCTGAACCGCGCCAGCGACGCCAGCGGCAGCGTGACGCTGGGCGCGGGCAGCGTCACCGCCGTGCTGCTGGAGCCATCCGCCGTGACCGGCCTGGAGGGCCAGCGCACCGCCGCGCTCAAGACGCTGGACGGCCTCGCCAACAACAACACGGCCGGCGTCTTCGACAACCTGAGCACGGTGGCCGACCGCCCGGACCTGCCGCGCATCGAAGTGGTGAGCGGCAACCTGGCCTCGTTCCTGGACGGCTCGACCACGCTGGCCACCGGCGGCCAGATCGCCGTGTCGGCGCGCAGGCAGACCCTGCTCGACGCCGGCGCGCGGCTGGACGTGGCGGGCGCCATCGGCGTGCGCCTGGCCATGGAATCGAACAATCTGAAGATCGACGTCCAGGGCAATGAACAGCGCGACGCGCCGGTCAACCGGGACAGCAAGCTGCTGAACAACAGCGAGATCTGGATCGACCGGCGCACGCTGGTCAAGGTGCCGGGCGGCGCCAACGGCTATGCCGGCGAGCGCTGGTACACCGGCGGCGGCCTGCTGGAAGTGGGCGGCTACCTGGCCACCAGCGGGCGCACGGCAAGCGAATGGCTGGCCCAGGGCGGCACCGCCACCTTCACCGGCGGCGCGCTGGTCACCCACGCCGGCTCGGACATCAACCTGTCCGGCGGCACGCTGGACGTGCAGGACGGGTACATCCGCCAGAGCTGGCTGCGCGGCGCCGACGGCCGCCTCTACGACGTGTCGCGCGCGCCCGGCGACCTGCTCTACACCGGCCTGTACAAGGGCTTCGAGCAGGTGCACCAGCGCTGGGGCGACAAGGCCACGCGGGTCTTCTACAACCCCTTGATCGGCCCCCGGACGCGGTTCGAGAACGGCTACACCGTCGGCCGCGACGCCGGCGCCCTGATCGTCTCGACCGGGCAGGCCCGGCTGGAAGGCGGCGTCACCGGCGAGGTCTACCAGGGCCCGCGCCAGACCGACGCGCCGCAATGGGACATGGACGGCTATCTGCAGTCGCAGACGACCGTGGCGCGCCGCGGCCGCCTGATCGTCGGCAGCTATCTGCCGCGCTACGACGCCGACAGCGGCCAGGTGAACTGGGCCCTGGCCGCGCTGGCCGGCAAGGTATCCATCGGCGGCGGTCCGGCCGCCGACGGCGAGATACGCCTGGACGCCGCCTGGCTGAACGCGGTCAATCCGGGTCAGCTGACCGTGGCCGCCAAGGAAAGGATCGCCGTCGAACAGGCGCTGGGGTTCGCCCCCGGCACCGGCGTGCTGCTGTACGCGCCGCAGGTCGACATCCAGGCCGGCATCGCCGCACAGGGCGGCCGCATCCAGGCCGGCAACGTGCTCAGGCAGGTCAACGACCGTGGCGCGATCGAGGACGTCCTCGTCCGGCCCGCGACCGGCAAGCCCGCCGGCGTCACGCTGGCGGCGGGCGCCACGCTCGATGTCAGCGGCCTGTGGACCAATGCCGCGCTCGATCCCGCCGCCTCGCCCGGCCTGGCGCGCCGCAACGGCGGACAGGTGGCGCTGCGCAGCACCGGCAGCATCGCGCTCGGCCAGGGCAGCCTGGTGGACGTGAGCGGCGGGGCCGCCATCCAGAGCGGCGGCAAGGCCCTGGCCGGCCGGGGCGGCGATCTGCTGCTGGAGGCCGGATCGGCGGGGTCGCCCGGCGTACTGGCGCTGGACGGCGCGCTGGCCGCGCGCGGCGTGGACGGCGGCGGCAAGCTGACCCTGCAGGCCAACCAGATCCGCGTGGTGCGCGCCGAGCAGCGCGGCCAGGCCTCGCCCGCCGGCGTGTCGGTGCTGGCGGACAGCGACTTCGCGCAGGGCTTCTCGCAATACGAACTGATCGGCACGCGCGGCCTGGAAGTCGTCGAAGGCGCGCAGCTGCGCGTCTCGATGCCGCTGCTGCGCCTGGCGCCGGACGCCGCCGCCGCGACGGACAAGACGCGGGCCCTGCAGGCCTGGACGCCGCCGCTCTACCAGGAAGACGCGGTCAAGAGCGTGCTGACGCAGCGCAAGGGCGCCAGCCTGACCCTGCAGAGCGGCACGCTGCAGACCGCGCAGAACGAGCTGTCCCGCGTCGGCCTGACGCTGGCGGAAGGTTCGCTGGTGGCGGTCGACCCGGGCCAGCGCATCAACCTGGCCGGCATCGGCCAGATCACGCTGAACGGCACGCTGCAGGCCTGGTCGGGCCGCATCGCGGTGACCGCGCTGCGCGACACGACCATGGACGAGATGATGGCGACCGGCTCCGGCCGCTCGCTCTGGGTCGGCGAACACGCCGTGCTGGACGTGGCCGCGCGCGCGGCCACGGCGGTCAACCTCAAGGGCCAGTCCTACGGCCTGCTGCAGGATGGCGGCAGCATCACGCTGGGCGGCGTGGTCAACGTCGCCAAGGGCAACGTGGCCGCGCCGGACCTGTTCATCGTGCTGCGGCCGGGCAGCCGGCTGGACGCATCCGGCGCCTCCGCCAGCCTGCTGGCCAACGGCGCGCCGGTGGCCGCCGCCAGCGCCGGCGGGCTGATCGCCATCAGCTCGGCCAACGGCCTGTACCTGGACGGACAGATGATCGCGCGTTCGGGCGGCGCCGGCGCGGCCGGCGGCCGCCTGGCGCTGGGGCTGGACACGCCGGAATACAAGAGCAGCGCGATCCAGGACCGGGTCAAGGCGCCGCGCGACTTCGTGCTGTCGGACAAGGCGACGGCGGGCTTGCCTGCCGCGCTGGACAATCCCGCCACGGCCGCCGACAAGCTGGCCTATGGCCACGCCACGCTGGGCGCCGACCAGCTGGAGCAAGGCGGCTTCGGCGCGCTGGACCTGCTGTCCAATGGCCTGCTCAGCTTCGCCGGCGACGTCACGCTGAACCTGGGCCAGAGCCTGCGCCTGTTCAGCCGGACCCTCGCCATGACGCCCGATGCCGCGCCGACGGCGCGCGTTCGGCTGGCCGCGCCCTACATCATGCTGGCCGGCGCCACCGACGGCAATAGCCGCGAGGGCTACCAGCGGCCGCTGCCGGCGCCAATCACCAGCAATCGCGTCAGTGCATCCGTGCTGCGCGCCGAAGCCGGCCTGATCGACCTGCGCGACAACGTCACGCTCGGCCCCCTGGCCATCACGCATCCGGCCTCGGGACCGACGCGCTACACCGGCCTGGGCTTCCCCATGGCCGAACTGGTCAGCCGTGGCGACATCCGCATCCTGGGCGGCCTGGGCGCGCTGAACCGGGACTCGAGCGCCGTCCTCACCACGCAGTTCGCCACGCCCGGCGACCTGACGCTGACTGCCGCCCAGATCTATCCCGAGACCGGCGCCGTCGTGCGCGTGGCGGCGGGCGTGGGCGGCAAGCGCGACGGCCAACCGGGTTTCGAGGCCGGCAGCCGCCTCGTGATCCGGCGCGCCGCCGATCAGTTGCCGGACATGCCCTACAGCGCCTTCGGCACGTTGCGGCTCGCGGCCGACATCATCGAACAGGGCGGCGTGCTGCGCGCGCCGCTCGGCCTGCTGGAGATCGGCGAGGCGAGCACCAACGGCCTCACCTCGCGCGTGACGCTGCTGCCCGGCAGCGTCACCTCCGTCAGCGGACGCGGCCTGACGATGCCCTACGGCGGCACCGTCGACGGCGTCGGCTATCAATGGCTGGGGCAGGACGTGCGCCTGACCGGCCAGGGCGGCGGGGAATACCATGGCAGCCTGTCCGTGGGCCTGCAGCTCGCCGGCCAGACCGTGCAGGTCGGCGACAACGCGCTGGTGGACCTGTCCGGCGGCGGGCAGCTGCTGGGCGCGGGTTTCATCTCGGGCCGCGGCGGCTCCACCGACGCGCGCTTCAATCCGCTGGCGCAGACCAATCCGCAAGGCGGCTTCACCCTGCCCGGCCTGTCCACCAATCCCGTCTACGCGCTGGTGCCGGGCGCCCAGCCCATGGCCGCGCCGACCGCGCCGGACGCGGGCCAGAGCCAGCCGCAGATCGGCCAGCAGGTCACCATCGGCGCCGGCGTTCCCGGATTGCCGGCCGGCACCTACACGCTGATGCCGTCCACCTACGCCCTGATGCCCGGCGCCTTCCGCGTCGAGATCAACGGCGCGACGCCCGGCCTGGATGCCGCCGGCGCGCTGCGGCTGCGCAATGGCTCCTGGTCCATCGCCGGCCGCCTGGGCAATGCCTCGGCCGGCATCGCCGACGCCGTGCCGCGCCAGTTGCTGATCAGCTCGGGCCAGGTGCTGCGCCAGTACTCGCAGTACAACGAAATGGACTACGCCGCCTTCGTGGCGGCCGACGCGGCGCGCCGTGGACAGCCGCGCGCGCTGGCGCCGGCCGATGCCCGCACGCTGCGCCTGCTACTGGCCAAGGACGCGCCGGGCGAGTCCTTCAGCTTCGCCGGCCGGGCCGATTTCTCGGCCGCTCGCGGCGGCAACAGCGGCACGCTCGCGGTCGCTTCCATGAACAGCTGGCAGGACGCGTTGGAAATCACCGCGCCCGGCGCCGGCCGCAGCGCCGGATTCAACGGCCTCTCGCTGGACTCGGCCCAGCTCAACCGCCTGGGCGCGCCGCGCCTGATGGTGGGCGCCACGCCGGCCGTGGACTACCGGAACATCGGCAACATTGTCTATTTCGGCTACGGCACCACCCACTTCCAGAGCATCGCGCTGCGCGCGGGCGCCCAGCTGACGGGCGCCGAGGTCTTCCTGGTCGCCGGCGTGCCCTCGGGCAGCATCGTCATCGAACGCGGCGCATCCATCAACACCGTGGGACGCGGCGCGCCGGGCTTCGACTCGTCGACCGGCTTCACCTACAGGCCCGGCCCCGCCAGCGTGGTGGCGGTGTCCAACGGCTGGATCAACCTGCTGCCGCCCGATGCCGACCAGCCGCCCGTCGGCGCGGGCGCCATCCGCATCGGCGCCTGCGGTCCCGCCACCTGCGCGGGCGAGGCGCAGCTCTATTCGGAAGGCACGATCGCCTTCGCCACCAACAAGGCCTTCGAACTGGACAACGCCGCCCGCTACGGCGCGCGCTACCTGACGCTGGCGGTCGGCAGCGTCAATGCCGGCAGCGAGCAGGCGCTGGCCGACGCGGCCGCGCGCGGCGGCCTGTCCAGCGGGCTGACGCTGAACCAGACGCTGCTCGACCGCCTGATGGCGGGCGACCGGCAGCACGGCGCGCCGGCGCTGGAAATGCTGACGCTGGCCGTCAGCGATTCCTTCAACTTCTTCAACAATGTCGTGCTGGACACGCTGGATCCGGCCACCGGCAAGTCGCGCCTGCGGACGCTGGCGCTGACCGCGCCGGCCATCTACGGCTACGGCCAGGCCGGCGATGCGGCCACAATCCGCGCCGGCAACCTGATCTGGAACGGCGCGGTCAGCGCGCCGGCCGGCGTGGTCAACAACGGCGCCGGCACCGGCCAGGGGTCGCTGAACATCGAGGCCGAACGCATCGAGTTCGGCTACGGCCCGTACACCCAGCCCGTCGGCGGCCTGGACCAGGCGCGCCTGACGCTGGGTTTCGCCAACGTCAACCTGCGCGCCAGCGACCGCATCACCGCCAACCATCGCGGCAGCCTGAACGTGTACCAGACGCGCGGCGCCTACGACAGCGCCGGCGGCTGGCAATACAGCGGCGGCACGCTGAACCTGTTCACGCCGCTGCTCACGGGCGAGGCCGGCTCGGTCAACCGGATCAAGGCCGGCGACGCGATCAACCTGGCCATGCCCGCCGGCGCGCAGGCCGGCGCGATACGCGGCCTGGGCGCGGAACTTGGACTGGACGCGGGCCAGCTCAACATCGACGGCCGCATCGCCCTGCCTTCGGGCAAGGTGGCGCTGCGCGCCGACCGGGCGCTGGTCCTGACCGGCCAGGCGCAGCTGGACCTGGCGGGCCGGCCCGTGCCGTTCGAGGAGCTGACCAAATACAGCTGGGGCGGCGAGGCCATCCTGGAAAGCCGCCACGGCGACATCACCCAGGCCGCCGGCAGTGTCATCGACCTGTCTGCCCGCTACAACCGCGCCGGCCGCCTGACGGCCATCGCGCTGGATCCCGGCGCGGGCCGCGTCGACCTGCAAGGCCGCATCCTGGGCAGCGCCTCGGGCGACTACGAGACCGGCGGCTCGCGCGTGCCGTATGCCCAGGGCGCCGTCGACATCCGCGCCCAGCAGCTGGATTTCACCGCGCTGAACCAGCGCCTGAACGCGGGCTCGGTCTATGGCGCGCGCAGCTTCCAGATCAAGCGCGGCGACCTGACCATCGGCGACGAAGTCCGCGCCCGCGAAGTCAATATTTCGGTCGACGCCGGCAGCCTCACGGTGGCCGGCCGCATCGACGCCAGCGGCGTCAGCGTGGGCAGCATCCGCCTGTCGGCGCGCGACGGCCTGCGCCTGGCGTCCAACGCCGTGCTGGACGCGCACGGCACCACGCTGCGCGTCGACAGCTACGGCCAGATCATCGACGCGCCCAACCGCGCCATCGTCGAACTCAAGGCCGGCCAGGGCACGCTGCGCCTGGACGGCGGCGCGCGCATCGACCTGCGCGCCGGCAGCGACGACCCGCGCCAGGACGGCAAGCCGCGCGGCACGCTGGAACTGAACGCGCCGCGCCTGAACGGCGCGCGCGGCGGCGACATCGACATCGAGGCGCGCGGCCCGCTGGACATCCGCGGCGCGCGCAGCATCGCCGTCAACGGCGTCTGGGTCGACCGCAGCGCCAACCCAGGCACCGAAACCACTGCCGCCGGCAAGCCCTATCAAATCATCGACCAGGACTACCTGGACCGCCTGCACGACGACAGCCGCGCCTTCATCACCCAGGCGCTGGCCAACGCCAACCTGGTCGACGGCAAGCTGGCCGGCCTGCGCCCCTATGCCGGCGCGCTGCACCTGCGCCCCGGCATCGAGATCCGCAGCGCCACGCCCGACGGCGACCTGGTGGTGCAGGGCGACCTGGACCTGTCCCGCTACCGCTACGCCAGCCTCAACCCGCACACCCCGCTGACCGGCGTCTACGGCTCGGGCGAAGTCGGCAACCTGGTGATCCGCGCCGGCGGCGACCTGCAGATCCACGGCAGCATCAACGACGGCTTCGCGCCGCCCCCGGACGTGAAGCAGGACGCCAAGGGCTGGCGCCTGCTGCCGGGCGTGGACTACACCGGCGGCGACATGGTCACGCCACACGCCGGCGTGGAGCTGGCCGCCGGCACGCAGATCCCCGGCGGCGTGGTGCTGAACTACGGCGTGACGCTGTCGAGCTTCACGCTGGAGCCCGGCTCCGTGCTGCCCGTGACGGCGGCGCTGGCCCAGCCGCTGACGCTGCCGGCCGGCGCCATCCTGTCGGCCGCCGTGCTCAACGCGGACGGCAGCGTGGCGCTGGCCGCCGGCACCGTGCTGGCGCAGCCTCGCACGCTGGCCGCGGGCGCGAAACTGGCCGCCGGCTGGCGCATCACGGCCATGACCTTCCTGGCCACGACCGAATGGCCCGCAGGCATCGCGCTGCCCAACCTGCCGAACGTCCCCTATGGCTCCAACCTGCTGACGCTGGCGCGCAACGTCATCCTGCCGCGCGGCGCGCTGATTCCGTCCGGCGCCAACGTCAAGCTCAATCCCGGCGTGCAATACGTGGACCTGCGTCCTGTCGTCAACGACGCGCAGGGCAAGGTCTGGGCCGTGGCGCCCATGCTGCCGGAAGGCTCGCAGTCCTGGTCTATGCGCCTGGTCGGCGGCGCCGACCTGGACGGCGCCGACACGCGCGCCACGCAATATGGCGTCAAGCGCGGCAACCTGGTGCTGGCCGACAACCACTACGGCATGTACGGCTTCGACGCGCCCGGCAACTTCCTGTGGACCCAGCAGGGCGCCGACGACATCGGCATGCCCTGGCTGGCCGGCACGGTGATCGACGAGCAGTTCATCATCGACAACTTCGGCTACCCGTCAGCCGCGTTGATGTGCAAGGACGTGCCCGACTACTGCAAGGCCAAGGAGCCCAAGGATTATCTGGCGGCTCCCGCGACCGCGCGCTTCAGCGTGCTGCGCACCGGCACCGGCGACCTGGATCTGCTGGCCGGCGGCGACCTGCGCATGCATTCGCTGTACGGCGTCTATACCGCCGGCGCCTCGTCTACCGCCACCCAGGCCGGCGACCCGTACAACCAGCCGCGCCTGAGGGGCCTGGCCGGCAAGGTGACGAACGATCCCAGCCAGGGCTTCGAGCCCTACGTCAACGGCGGCGCGCAAAGCGTCTACCGCGCCTGGTATCCGGACGGCGGCGGCAACCTGACCGTGCGCACCGGCGCCAACCTGATCGGCGACGTGATGCTCGCATCCCCGGCGTCCTATGGCCGGCCGGTGACATCCTCCATCGGCTACAACAGCGACACGCCAGGCAACTGGCTCTGGCGCCAGGGATCCGGCTCGGCGGCCATCGGCCAGGCGCAGCCCACCGCCTGGTGGATCAACTTCGGCACTTACGTGGCCGGCGACATCAACCAGCCCACCGACGAATTGCGCGGCTTCACCGGCTTCGGCACGCTGGGCGGCGGCAACCTGAGCATGGACGTGGGCGGCGATGCCGGCCGGCAGCAACCCCGCCTGGTCAGCGACGGCCTGCGCCAGATCAATCCGCGCAGCCAGGCCCTGGTGCTGGCGGTGGGCAGCACCGGCCGCATGCAGGCCGACGGCCGCCTGGCGCTGACCGGCGGCGGCGACATCGAGCTGCGCGTGGGCGGCGCCCTGAACCCGGCCTTGCCCACGCCTTACGAGTCCAGCGGCTCGGTCACCAACCTGCGCGGCCAGACCTCGCTGCAGGCCGCGTCCTTCGGCAGGCTCGATCCGCTGTACGGCGTGAAGGCGGCGCGCGACACACGCGCCCTGGACCTGTTCCGCGCGGCCGACGTCGTGACCACGGGCGGCATCGCCCTGTACGCCGGCGACAGCGCCTTCCGGCTGCGCAGCCTGGGCGACCTGGCCATCGAGAAGGCCGACGATCCGGGCCGCGCGCCCATGCCGCTGTCCATGCCGTATGTCCAGGCCAATGGCACGCCGGGCGTGTACGGCGCCAACACCTGGTTCTCGCTGTGGACCGCGAACACCGCCATCGACCTGTTCTCGGCCGGCGGCAACCTGACGCCCATCATGCCGGTGACGCCGCTGAACGACAGCGTCGTGACCTACCCGTCGCAGTTGTCGGCCGTGGCCGCCAACGGCAGCATCTACTACAAGACCCCCGTGCTGCTGGCGCCCGGTCCCGCCGGCCGCCTGGACCTGCTGGCGGGCGATTCGATCTACGGCGGCAACGCGCCGCTCATGCGCAGCGGCGCATCGCTGGACACGCTGGCCTCGCCCTACCGCCCCGCCTTCGTCGGCATGGTGAAGAACGGCAATTTCAACTCCGCCATCTGGGGCCCCAATACGCTGTCGCAGGACGGCTCCTACGGCGAGCGCGTGCTGTTCGCCTTCGGCTCGCCGGCGGCGGCGGCGGCCGGCCCCTGGGCGGCGTCGCGCTTCTACGCGATGGACGGCGACCTGGTCGGCGTCAGCAGCGGCCGCCTGCTGCGCTTCGGCCCGCCGGAAAACCTGACCGGCAGGCAGTGGCACCTGGGCGCGGGCGCCGTGCGCATGCTGGCCGGACGCGACATCGTCGGCAGCGGCAGCCCCCTGGGACCGCTGGAGTCGAGCCCCTTCCCGTTCAGCTACAGCTACACCAACAACCTGTTCATCCACGACCAGGCGAGCGACGTCTCGCTGGTGCGCGCCGGCCGCGACATCATCGCCGGCAGCTTCACCGTGGCCGGGCCCGGCACGCTGGAAATCAGCGCCGGCCGCAACATCCAGATGCTGGACCAGGCCGCCGTGCTGAGCTTGGGGCCGGTGGTGCCGGGCGACACCCGCCCGGGCGCCGGCATCGCCATGCAGGCCGGCCTGGGCGCGCAGGGCGCCGACTACGCCGGCTTCCTGCGCCGCTACCTGGACCCGTCCCGCGTCGCCGATCCGTCGCGGCCGCTGACCGACCAGGGCCTGCCGTTCAAGACCTACGAACACGAACTGCTGCTGTGGCTGACGCAGGTCTACGGCTTCGCCGGCAACACCAGCGACGCGCGCGCCTACTTCGACGCGCTGCCGCCCGAGCAGCAGCGCGTGTTCGCGCGCCAGGTCTACTTCGCCGAGCTGCGCGCCGGCGGCCGCGAGTACAACGCCAAGTCCAGCCCGCGCCTGGGCAGCTTCCTGCGCGGCCGCCAGGCCATCGCCGCACTGTTCCCGGCGCGCGATGCCGGCGCCGACTATGCCGGCGGCATCACCATGTATGGCGGCGCGGGAGTGCAGACGCGCGCCGGCGGCGACATCCAGGTGCTGACGCCCGGCGGCGCGCAGGTCTACGGCGTGGAAGGCGCGGTCCCGCCGGCCACGGCAGGCGTACTGACCCAGGGCAGCGGCGACATCCAGTTCTATGCGCGCGACAGCATACTGCTGGGCCAGAGCCGCGTCATGACGACCTTCGGCGGCAGCATCCTGGCCTGGTCGGCGCAGGGCGACATCAACGCCGGTCGCGGCTCCAAGACCACCGTGGTCTACACCCCGCCGACCCGCCGCTACGACAGCATCGGCAACGTGGCGCTGTCGCCGTCGGCGCCCGCCACCGGCGCCGGCATCGCCACGCTGGCGCCCATCGCGGAAGTGCCGGCCGGCGACGTGGACCTGTACGCGCCGCTGGGCACCATCGACGCGGGCGAGGCCGGCATCCGCGTGTCGGGCAACATCAACATCCATGCCCAGCAGGTGCTCAACGCCGCCAACATCAAGGCGCAGGGCGAGAGCGTCGGCGTGCCGGTGGCCGCCTCGGTCAACACCGGTGCGCTGTCGTCGGCCAGCGCCGCCGCCAGCTCGGCCGTCGGCGCCGCCCAGGACTCGGCGCAGCGCGCGCAGAACCAGGCGCGCCAGAACCAGCCCTCGATCATCAGCGTGCAGATCCTGGGCTTTGGCGACGAGCCGACGGCGGGCGCGGCATCCAGCCCGGGGGCCTCGGCCCCCTCGCCCGAGCGCCAGGCGACGTACCGGCGCGACGGCGCCGTGCAGGTGGTGGGCGACGGTCCGCTGGACGCCACGCAGCTGGCCAGGCTGAGCGCCGACGAGCGCAAGGCCTTGGGCCTGTAGCAAAAGGCCGGGGCGCGGCAATAAACGGATAGCCGCGCCCCGACGCCTCGCCTACCTTGACGGCCTGACCCCGCAACCACAGGAGATCGGGCATGCAAGCATCAGGACAACTGGCCGGCAAGGTCGCCATCGTCACCGGCGCCAGTTCCGGCATCGGGCTGGAAACGGCAAAACTCTATGCGCGCGAGGGCGCCAGCGTGGTGCTGGTGGCGCGCCGCGCGGCCGAGCTGGACAGGCTGGCCGCCGCCATCGAGGCCGCAGGCGGCCGGGCGCTGGCCGTGGCCGGCGACGTGCGCGACGAGGCACTGGCGCGCGACGCCGTCACGGCGGCCGTGGAACGCTTCGGCGGACTGGACATCGCCTTCAACAACGCGGGAGCCATGGGCCCGTCGCGGCCGCTGCACGAGATCGAACCGCAGGAATGGCAGGACGTGCTGCAGGCCAACCTGACCAGCGCCTACCTCGGCGCGCGCCACCAGATTCCCGCCATGCTGGCGCGCGGCGGCGGCTCGCTGATCTTCACGTCCACCTTCGTCGGCTACACGGCGGGGTTTCCCGGCATGGGCGCCTATGCGGCCAGCAAGGCCGGCCTGATCGGCCTGACCCAGGTCATCGCCTCGGAATATGGCGCGCGCGGCATCCGCGCGAACGCGCTGCTGCCCGGCGGCACCGACACGCCGATGGGGCGCGACGCCATGGCCTCGCCCGAGGCCCGCGCCTACGTCGAGAACCTGCACGCGCTCAAGCGCCTGGCCACGCCCGCCGAGATCGCGCGCTCGGCGCTGTACCTGGCGTCGGACGCGTCCAGCTTCACCACCGGCACGGCGCTGCTGGTCGATGGCGGGGTCTCGGTGCACCGGGGCTGAAGCGGTTTTTGGTTATTAAGGGTTTACCCTTGATCCGCTTGGCTTTGTGACCGTCTGAAATGGAAACCTGGGGCGCGGCGGGCGCCCCGGGCCGTCAGGCTTCCTACAATCCCCCCATAGCGCCTGCAGCGCCCGGAATCCTCTGCCATGCCCGCCTCTCTCCGCTCCGCCTTCCCCATCGCCGTCGATGCCGACCTGATCGGCGAATATCCCGCCCAGACCAAGTCCGGCGGCGGCTATTTCTACGACGCCGTGCTGGAATACCGCGTCTGGGTGCACCCGCACGACGGCGGCGAGGACCTCTACGACGGCGACGACTATTACTGCGCCTTCGCCACCTTCGAGGAAGCCAGCGCCTACTCGCGCGAGACGGCCGGAGCCGAGCAACCGCTGGTGCTGGTGCGCCAGGACGAATGCATCAACGAGCCGGAGCCCGGCCGCTACGAGCACCACACCGGCGAACGTCTGACCGAGTGGCGCGTGGAATGGCTGGAGGGCAGCAAGCGCACGCCCTCGTCCATCCCGGACTTCCTGCGGCGCCACGGCAGCCCGGTCCTGAACAGCTAGGGCCGGCGGGCGCGGCAAGCGCCCTCGCCTCAGCTCATGTACACGCCGCCGTTGATGGCGTAGTTCGCCCCCGTCACGAAGGCCGCCTCGTCCGAGGCCAGCCAGGCGCACAGCCCCGCCAGGTCCTGCGGCGTGCCCAGGCGGCCGACCGGCACGCTTTCCACGATGCGATCCAGCAGCGCCGGCGGAAAGGCCTTGACCGTGTCGTCGGCGATGAAGCCGGGCGACACCAGGTTGACCGTCACGCCGCGCGCCGCGACTTCCTGCGCCAGCGAGCGCGTGAAGCCGATGGCCGCGCCCTTGGCCGTGGCGTAGTTGACCTGCCCGATCTGGCCCTTCTCGGCCGCCACCGAACCGATGTTGATGATGCGGCCCCAGCCCCGGTCGGCCATGCCGTCGACCACCTGCTTGGTGGTATTGAACAGCGTGTCCAGGTTGCTGCGCAGCACCGCCGACCACTCGGCATAGCCCATCTGCCGCAACCGCATGTCCAGCATGGCGCCGGCGTTGTTGACCAGCACGTCGATCTCGCCGACCTCGCCGCGCACGCGCGCGAAGGCCGCGCGGGTCGATTCCCAGTCGGTGGCGTCGCCCTCGGACGCGGTGAAGTCATAGCCCAGCGCCTTCTGCGCCTTCAGCCAGTGATCCTTGCGGGACGATTTCGGCCCGCAGCCTGCCACCACGCGGTGGCCGGCGCGATGCAGCGCCTGGCAGATGGCGGTGCCGGTATGGCCCATGCCGCTGGTGACGTAAGCAATGCGCAAAGCCATGGAAACTCCTATTTCAAGGGCGCGCCGGCTCAGCCGACGCTGCCGACCAGGGGAAACAAGCCGAACGCCAGCGCAGCCGCCAGCATCACCAGGCAGATCATCGTGGCCCACTTGAGCGCGTAGCGCTGGTGGTCGCCGAATTCCACGCCGGCCAGACCGACCAGCAGATAGGTGGACGGCACCAGCGGGCTCAGCAGGTGCACCGGCTGGCCGATCAGCGAGGCGCGCGCCATTTCCACGGCGCTGATGCCGTAGCCCTGCGCCGCCTCGCTCAGGATCGGCAGCACGCCAAAATAGAACGCGTCGTTGGACATGAAGAAGGTGAAGGGCAGGCTCACCAGCGCGGTGATGCCGGCCAGGTACGGACCCATGGCGTCAGGGAGCACGGCCAGCAGGCTGCGCGACATGGCCTCGACCATGCCCGTGCCCGACAGGATGCCGGTGAAGATGCCGGCGGCGAAGATCAGCGACACCACCGACAGCACGTTGCCCGCGTGCTGCGCCACGCGGCGGCGCTGCTCGGCCAGGTCCGGGTAGTTGATGATCAGCGCGATGGCGAAGGCGATCATGAACAGCACCGGCAGCGGCAGCACGCCCATGACCAGGCTGACCATCAGCGCCAGCGTCAGGCCGGCGTTGACCCACAGCAGGCGCGGGCGGCGCAGGTCCTGGTCGACCTCGATCTCGGGCAGGTTCTTGGGGCCGTCCTCGTCGTAGCCCGCGTGCAGCGTGGCGCCATCCGGCAGCGACAGCACGCCCAGGCGGCGGCGCTCCTTCAGGCCCAGCGCGAAGGCCAGCGCCAGCAGCGCCACGATGGCCACGCCCATCACCGGCACCAGCGGCACGAAGATGTCGCCCACGTCCACATGCAACGCGCTGGCGGCGCGCGCGGTCGGCCCGCCCCAGGGCGTCAGGTTCATGATGCCGCTGGCCAGCATGGCCAGACAGGTCATGGACAGCGGATTCATCTTCAGGCGGCGGTACAGCGGCAACATCGACGCCACCACGATCATGTAGGTGGTCGAGCCGTCGCCGTCCAGCGAGATCACCAGCGCCAGCACGGTGGTGCCCACCACGATCTTCAGCGGATCGCCCTTCACCGCGCGCAGGATGCGGCCGACGATGGGATCGAACAGGCCGGCGTCGATCATCACGCCGAAGTACAGGATGGCGAACATCAGCATCACGCCCGTGGGCGCGATCTTGCGGATGCCGTCCAGCATCATCTTGTCGATGCCGGCGCCGAAGCCCCCCATCAACGCGAACAGGATGGGCACCAGGATCAGCGCCACCAGGGGCGACAGTCGCTTGGTCATGATCAGCGTCATGAACGTGATTACCATGCCGAAGCCAAGCAGGGTCAGAAGCATGGGGTATCTCCACGGATCGTTGTTATTCGTAGCCGCCCCGGCAAGGGGAGACGGACAGGACCGCAAGGCTAGGAATTAAAGCTGTCTGGAACCTGTCGTTTTTGCGAGGCACGCCCGGCGGAGGGAGCGGCCCACCCCTGCGCCGGACCGTCCCAAGGAAGGGCGCCCCCCTCGGGGGGCAGCAAGCGCCCTTGGAGCGCGCAGCGTGGGGGCATCCACTATGCGAAAATTGGCCGCATGCGCATCCTGGTGATCGAAGACGACGAAGACCTGGCCGACGCCATCGTGCGCCGGCTGCGCCGGCTCGGCCATGCGGTCGACTGGCAGAACGACGGCCTGAGCGCCGACGGCGTGCTGCAATACGAAAGCTTCGACCTGGTGATCCTGGATATCGGCCTGCCGCGCATGTCGGGCTTCGACATCCTGCATCGCCTGCGCGACCGGGGCAGCAAGATCCCGGTGCTGGCGCTGACCGCCCGCATCGACATCGAGGACCGCGTCCACGCGCTCGACACCGGCGCCGACGACTACCTGGCCAAGCCCTTCGACTTCCGCGAACTGGAGGCGCGCTGCCGCGCCCTGTTGCGCCGGCCCAGCGCGCAGGCCGCCGGCGTGCAGCGTTTCGGCGATCTGGTCATCGACAGCGCCGCGCGCCTGCTCACGCTGGCCGGCCAGCGCATCGAGCTGCCCAAGCGCGAATACAGCCTGCTGGAGATCCTGCTGGCCGGCATGAACCGCGCCGTCAGCAAGGACGAGATCGCCAACAAGCTGTTCGCCTTCGACGACGACGCGGCGCCCAACGCCATCGAGGTCTACATCGCCCGGCTGCGGCGCAAGCTCGAAGGCTCGCCGCTGCGCATCGAGACCCGGCGCGGCACCGGCTACATCCTGACGTGCAGCGATGACGGCAAGCCCGACGCGCCAGCCGGCGGCTAAGGCTGCCGGCGAGCCGCGGCCCGATGCCGGCGCCGGCCGCATCTCGATCCGCCGCCGGCTGCTGGCCATGCTGCTGGCGCTATTCGTCGCCGGCGTGGGCGGGCTCTACCTGATGGTGCGCGGCTATGCGCAGCAGACCGCCGACACCGCCTACGACCAGCTGCTGCGCGCCTCGGCGCTGTCCATCGCCGACAGCCTGCAGCTGGTCGACGACGAATGGCGCATGGACATGCCCTATGCCGCGCTGGCCCTGCTGGAGCAGGCGCCGCGCGACCGCGTGTTCTACCAGGTGCGGGCCGGCGACGGCGCGCTGGTGTCCGGCTATCCCGACCTGCCCGCCCCGCCCGTGGATGGCGCGTCCGACGACGCGGCCTCATCGCGGCTGTTCGAGGCGCGCTACCAGGGCCAGCCGGTGCGCTTCGCCTGGATGGAGCGCAAGATCGCCGGTCCCGCCGGCACGCGCAGCGCACGCGTCCTGGTCGGCCAGACGAGCGAGGCGCGCGATGCGCTGGCCGCGCGGGTGCTGTGGCGCGGCACGCTGGCGCTGCTGGGCTTCACCGCCGCCGCGCTGGCGCTGGCCTGGTGGGGCCTGCGCCGTTCGCTGGCGCCGATCCGCCGCATCGAGCGCGAGCTGGCCGCGCGCGGCGCGTCCGACCTGCAACCCATCAAGGCGCCCGTGCCGGAAGAGCTGGACACGCTGGTGCATACGCTGGACGGCTTCATGGCGCGGCTGGCGGAAAACCTGGACACGCTGCGCCTGTTCATCGCCGAGGCCGCGCATCAGCTGCGCACGCCGCTGGCCGCGCTGCACGCGCAGATGGAAGTGGCGCTGGACGAGGAAGACCCCGCCGAACAGCGCCGCAGCCTGCTGGCCGTGCTGCGCAACGCCGAGAAACTGTCGCGGCTGGTCAACCAGCTGCTCAGCGACGCCAGCGTGATCCACCGCAGCAATGTGCGGCAGTTCCAGCCGCTGGACCTGGCCGAGCTGCTGGACCAGGCCGTGTACGACTCGGTGCCGCAGGCCGAGCCCGCGCCCGACGTGCGCCTGGCCCTGCCCATCGACGGCGCGCCCGCGCCGGCCCTGGGCGACAGCCTGATGCTGCGCGAGGCCTTCAAGAACCTGATCGACAACGCGCTGCGCCACGGCGCCGCGCCCGGCGGCCATATCGACGTGCGACTGGAACGCGACGGCGCGCGCTGGCGCGTCACCGTGTCCGACCAGGGACCGGGCATCCCGCCGGCCCTGGCCCATGCCGCCTTCGAGCGCTTCGTGCGCGGCCCCAATCCGCGCTCGGCCGGCGCCGGCCTGGGCCTGTCCATCGTGCGCCGCGCGGTCGACAGCCACCACGGCGAGCTGCGACTGAGCAACCGCGTGGGCGGCGGGCTGGACGCCGTCATCCTGCTGCCGGCGCTGCCCCATGAAAGCTGACACCCTCCCGCGCCGGCTGGCGCGCGCGCTGATCCTGCCGCTGCTGCTGCCGCTGGCCCTGACCCTGGCCCCGCCGGCGCTGGCCCAGGCCGAGCCGCCCAACACGCTCGCGCTGGGCCCGGACGGATCCGCCAACGTGCTGGTGGTGCATGCATCCAACAGCCTGCCCGTGTTCCGTGGCGTGCTGGAGGACTTCCACCGCATCCATCCGGCCCTGCGCCTGGAATACACCGAACTGCCCACCCAGGCGCTGTACGACGAAATCATCGCGCGGCGTCGCGACGCGGCAAGCGAAAAATCCGGCCCGGACCTGGTCATCAGCAGCGCCATGGACCTGCAGACCAAGCTGGCCAACGACGGCTACGCGCTGCCCCATGACTCGCCCGAGACCCGCGCCCTGCCCGCCTGGGCCAACTGGCGCGACGAAGTCTTCAGCACCGGCACCGATCCCATCGTCATGGTCTACGACACGCGCAGGCTGGACGCGGCGCGCGCGCCGCGCACCCGCCGCGCGCTGCTGTCGCTGCTGCAGGCGCCCGACCGGCCGCTGGCCGGCGCCGTGTCGACCTATGACGTCGGCGCCAGCGCCATCGGCTACCTGGCCGCCACCCAGGACACGCGCCTGGACAGCATGGCGCCGGCGCTGCTGGCGGCGCTGGGCCAGAACGACGCGGCGCTGTACGCCTCGTCGGACGACGCGCTGGACATGCTGGAGCGCGGCGACGCCACGCTGGCCTACAACGTGCTGGAGTCCTATACCCGCCACCGCATCGAACGCGGCGCGCCGCTGGCCGTCATCTACCCGCGCGACTACACGCTGATGCTGTCGCGCGCCGCGCTGATCCCGCGCCAGGCGCCGCGCCCGGACCTGGGCGCGATGTTCCTCGACTACCTGCTGTCGCCGCGCGGCCAGCACATGATCGCGCAGGCTTCCGGCATGCGCCCGGTGGGCGATTCGGTGGTACCGGCCGCCGGCGTGCGGCCGCTGGGCCTGGGCGTGGGCCTGCTGGTGTACCAGGACGCGCTCAAGAAGCGCCATTTCCTGGACCTGTGGCGGGCGGCGGTCAGGCCCGCCGACGCGGGCGGCAAGCCCTAGCGTGCTGTCCCTCGGAAACGCCCGCGCCGAAGGAACGGCACACCAAGCCGCCCGCCCCCGCCGTCCGCTCAGGCGGCCAGCTCGTCGAACTGCACCTTGCCGTTCTGCATCACCAGCGGGATGTGCTCGCCCTGCCCCAGCAGGCAGGACACGTCGCGCAGCGGATTGCCGTCCACCACCAGCATGTCGGCGCAGGCGCCCGGCGCGATGACGCCCAGCTTGCCCTCCATGCCCAGCACTCGCGCGCCCACCTGCGTGGCGCTGGCGATCACGGCCGGCGCGCCCAACACCTCGGCGCGCAGGCGGAATTCCTCGCTTTGCAGGCGGTGCGACGGGCCCAGCAGGTCGGTGCCGAAGCCCATCGGCACGCCCGCGTCGCGATAGATCTCCAGCGAATGCAGGCCGGCGTTGCGCACCTGCGCCACCTTGGCCACGCTGTCGGCCGGCAGGCCCAGGTCCGCGCCTTCGTTGGCCAGGGCCTCGTAGGTGATCAGCGTGGGCACCACATAGGCGCCCTGCCCGGCCATCAGCCGCGCCGCCTCGGCGTCGACCAGGTTGCCGTGTTCGATGGTGCGCACGCCGCAGCGCACCGCGCGCGAGATCGCCTCGGCGGTGTAGGCGTGGGCCAGCACATAGGTCTGGCGGGCGCGCGCCTCGGCGACGATGGCGCGGATCTCGTCCTCGGAATAGCCCCAGGCGCCGACCGGATCGGTAGGCGAGGCCACGCCGCCGGACGCCATGATCTTGATCTGGTCCGCGCCCATCTGCAATTCCTGGCGCACCGCGCGGCGCACCTCGTCCACGCCGTCGGCCACGCGCGCCAGCGCGCCCACCCGCACGCAGCAGGGACACGGCGAATCGCCCGGCATGAAATCGCTGCGCGGACGGCCGTCGCCGTGGCCGCCGGTCTGGCTCAGCGCCCGCCCCGACACGAACAGGCGCGGCCCCTGCACCAGCCCCTGCTCCACCGCCACCTTGAAGGCATGGCCGGCGCCGCCAGCGTCGCGCACGGTGGTGTAGCCCCGGCGCAGCATGTCGCGCAGGATCGGCGCCGAGCGGAACGTCACCAGCACATTGGGCATGGCCATCTGCTGCGGCAGGTTCAGCTGCACCGCGATCACATGCACGTGCAGATCGATCAGGCCCGGCATCAGCGTCTTGCCCTTCAGGTCGATGACGCGCGCCGACGCGGCCGACAGCGGTCGGTCCGAGACTTCCTTGACCAGGCCGTTCTCGACCAGCACGTCGTGGTCCTCCAGCAGCTCGGGCCGGGCCGGATCCAGCAACGCGGCGTTCTTGAACAATGTGCTTTCCATGATGCTCCCGATATTGGCAAGTGAAGGGCCGGGCGTATCAGCCCGGCCTATGGACATATGAAGGCGCCGCGCTCAGGCGCAGCACAGCGCCGGCAGCACCAGCTGCGCATAGGGCCGGCAGGCGATGGCGTCGTCCGGACCGTACCAACGCTCGGCGTGCAGCAGGTTGAGCGATCCCCAGGTGCGGCCGCGCCAGCGAATCGGCACGTTCAGCACGCTCTGGCAGTCCAGCGAGGCGATCAATTCGTGATCGGCGAAGACGCTGCGCAGATCGTCCGGCGTGTAGCCGATGTAGCACTCGCCGCGCGCCAGCACCGTGTCGGTCCACGGCCCCGGCATCACGGTCTTGCTGCCGCCCGCGGGGTAGGCGTCGGGCAGGTTCGAATACAGCCGCGTGGCCACGCCGCTGTCCGGGTCGTAGGACAGGATCGTGAACAGCCGGTGGCCGATCTCGCCGGCCAGCGCGTGGTCCACGGCGGCGAACACGGCCTGCGGCTGGGACGGCGCCTCATGGGCGCGGGCCACGGCATTCAAGGCCGGCACCGCCACGGCGGGACGGAAGGGACGCGCGCCGCTCATTTCGCCTCTCCCGCCGCGATGGCTTCCAGCGAGCGGCCGCGCGTGGGCACGCCCATCACCAGCACCACCAGCGCGCCCAGCACCAGCGTCACCGTGGTGGTGCCGAACACGCCCAGGAAGCCAAACTTGGGATACAGATAGCCCACCAGCACGGGCGAGGCGATGGCGCCCAGCCGGCCGATGGCCGAGGCCAGCCCCGCGCCGGTGGTGCGCACCGCCGTCGGAAAGACCTCGGCGGTGTAGGCATAGACGCCGGCGTAGGTGCCGTTCATGAAGAAGGACATGATGATGCCGGCCAGCATGATCTGGCCGTCCGTCTTGGCCAGCGCCAGCCCCAGCGCGCCCGCGCCGCCCAGCAGCATGTAGCTGGCGATGGTGGCCTGGCGGCCGATCTTCTCGTTGAACCAGGCCGCGCTGAAATAGCCCGGCACCTGCGCGCAGTAGATCGCCAGCGAATAGCCGAAGCTCTTGGTCATGCTCATGCCGCTCTCGACCAGCAGGCCCGGGATCCACACGAAGAACGAGTAGTAGCTGAAGGTGATCGACAGCCACATGATCCAGGTCATCAGCGTGATGCGCGTCTGCCGGCCCTGCAGCAGCAGCGCGAAATTGGACCCGAGGCTGGCCGCGCCGCGCGGCGGCGCCTCGGGCTCGGGCCGGGGCTCGGCCAGCGTGGCGCCGCGCCGTCGGAAATCGGCTTCGATGCGGTCCAGCACGGCCTCGGCCTCGGCGGTCCGGCCACGGCTCTCCAGCCAGCGCGGCGATTCGGGCAGCGCGCGGCGCCACCACAGCAGCATCACCACCGGCAGCGCCGTGATCACCAGCACGATGCGCCAGCCGCTGGCATGCGCCGGCACGATGAAATAGCCCAGCAGCGCGGCGGCCACGAAGCCGAACGAGAAGAAGCCCGCCAGCGCGCCGGTGAAGCTGCCGCGAAAGCGCCGCGCCACGAACTCCGCCAGATAGGGCGCGATGATGGCGCTTTCCGCGCCCGTGCCCATGCCGGCGATCACCCGCGCCGCGAAGAACGGCGGCCAGCTGTCGACCCAGGCGCTGACCAGCGAGGCCACGCAGTACAGCGCCAGCGCCCACATCATCACCGCGCGCCGGCCGATCAGGTCGCCCAGCGTGCCGGCCAGCAGCGCGCCAAAGAAAAATCCGATGAAGGTGCTGCTGCCCAGCAGCCCGATCTGCACGCTGGTCAGGCCCCATTCCACCCGCAGCACGGGCAGGATGAACGCCAGCACGGCGGCGTCCATGGCATCGAACATATAGCCCAGGCCGCCCATCAGCAGCAGGTGTTTGTGAAAACGCGCGAACGGCAGGCGCTCGATGCGCGCCGAGATCATGGACATGCGGAATTCCCCTTGCAATCGACGGCTTCAGCCGTACTGTTCTTGACCAGGAACCGCATGATAGGCATGCGCAAATCTATCTATCCAATTTATAGTTATGATGCCCCACATCACCAATGTGAATGACCTGCCATGAGCTTCCGCACGCTGGACCTGAACCTGCTGAAGGTCTTCGAGGCCTTGATGACCGAAGGCAGCGTGACGCGCGCGGCCAATGCACTTTGCATGACCCAGCCCGCCGTCAGCAATGCGCTGGCGCGGCTGCGCGACAGCCTGGACGACCCGCTGTTCGTGCGCGCCGGCAATGGCGTCATTCCCACCCAGCGCGCCGCCGTGCTGTGGAGCGAGCTGGGCGAGGCGCTGGACCGCATGCGCGGCGCGCTCGACGCCGAAGCCTTCGACCCGGCCCGCGCCACGATGGAATTCAGCCTGTCGATGTCCGACTACATCGCGGGCATCGTGCTGCCGCCGCTGTTCGGGCGGCTGGAACAGTCTGCGCCGCAGGCGCGCGTGCGCGCCGTGCCCAACACGCTGCTGGAAATCCCGGAACAGCTGGAAGACAACCGCGCCGACTGCGTGCTCAGCGCCTACGTCAACGAAGCCCAGTACCCGGGCCACATCCGCTCGCGCTCGCTCTGGCTGGTGGAATACGCCTGTTTCATGCGCCGCGATCACCCGCTGGCCGGCATGAAGCGCCTGAGCACGCGCGCCTTTCTGTCGGCGCGCCACGTGGACGTGAGCCTGGGAGGCCAGACGCTGCCGTCCTACGACATGTACCTGTCGGCGCGCGGCCTGTCGCGCGATGTGGCCGCGCTGGTCAACCACTACAACGTGGCCTATGAAATGCTGCGCCACACCGACCTGATCGCCGTGCTGCCGCTGCACCTGGGCGCGCTGACGCCGCATGCGCCCTACCTGCGCGCCGTGCCGCTGCCCATGCACGCGCCGCCGCGCACCATCACGCTGTTCTGGCACCAGCGCAACGACACCGTGCCGGCCCAGCGCTGGCTGCGGCGCACGCTGGTGGACCTGTTCGCGACGGGCGAGAACATGGCGCAGGACGCGGGCTGAGGCGGAAGGACATCGCGGCCCGCGCCGGGTCCAGTCCGCCTGCTCAACCCGCGACCAGCTCGGCGCCGCGCGCGTCCGCAACCGGCGCCGGCTCGGCCTGCGCCATCAGGTATTGCCATAGCCGTTCGGCCTGCGCCGCCAGTTCCGCCTCATGGCGCAACAGCATCAGGCGCAGCGGCAACTCGAACGCCGCGCCACCGGCTGGCACCAGCCGGCGCGCGTCCAGATCGGCGCGTACCAGCGACAGCGGCAGCCAGGCCACGCCCAGGCCCGACAGCGCCATCAGCCGCAGGCCGTCGGTCAGGCTGGCGTTGTGGCTCTGGCGCAGATCCAGGTCCAGCCGGTCCAGCAAGGGCCGCAGCGACCAGCCCAGATGGCATTCGTCCGCATAGCCCAGGAACGACACCGGCCGTCCGCCCGCCTGCGCCAGGTCGTACAGCGGCCGCCCCGCCGCGTTGGGCGCGCTGACCGGCAAGAGGCGTTCGCGGCCCAGCTCCAGCGCGCGCAGGCCATCGGCGGACAGGCCCAGGCGCCGCGCCACGGTCCCGCCCTCGTCGAACAAGGCCACGGCGTAGTCGGCCGCGCCCTCGTCCAGCATGGCCAGGCATTCGGGCAGATTGTCGGATTCGACGCTGAACTTGGCGTCGCGGAAATCGCTGTGCAGCCGGGGGATCCAGTCGGGAAAGAACACCGCCGACATGATGTGGGGCGCGCAGAAACGGATGCGCTGCTGGCGGTCGCGCGCGTCGCTGCGCACCGATTTGCGCAGCCCTTCCAGCGCATACACGACCTCGGTCGCCACGGCCTGCAACCGCTGGCCGGCACCGGTCAGTTCCAGCGCCGCCTTGCGGCGGTCGAACAGTGGCGCGCCCAGCCACTGCTCCAGCCCCTGGATGCGCCGGCTCAGGCCGGACACCGAGACATGGCAGCGCTCGGCCGCGCGGCTGAAACTCCTGAACTGACACAGGACCAGGAAATCCTTCAGCGCGACGAGGTCGATCATTTGCGTATTCCTCAACGGAAATCACGCCGACGAGTGTACGCTTGACAATCGATTCCAGGGAGCGCTTTCGATTCATGAATTTTGCGAATTTCGCAAAATAGGAAAGCAATCCGGCAACCCCGCGCCGGACGCGCGCCGCTACGATGCCTCAACCGTCCACCGACCAGGCGCCGACCATGATGCAAACCCCAGACCACCGCCCACCCGGCGTCCTCGCGCCCGTGCTGACGCCCTACGACGAGAACCTGCGACCCGACCCGAGACGCTTTGCCCGGCTGTGCCTGTGGCTGGCGCGGCAGGACTGCGGACTGGCGATGTTCGGCACCAATTCCGAGGGCAATTCCTTGTCCGTCGAGGAAAAGCTGGGCCTGCTGCACGCCGCCATCGAAGCCGGCGCGCCGGCCGCCGGCATGCTGCCCGGCACCGGCAGCTGCGCGCTGCCCGACGCGGTGCGCCTGAGCCGCGCCGCCGTCGATCAGGGGTGCGCCGGCGTGCTGGCGCTGCCGCCGTTCTACTACAAGACAGTGACCGACGACGGCCTGTATGCCTTCTTCAGCGAACTCATCGAGCGCGTCGGCGACGCGCGGCTGCGCGTGTACCTGTATCACATCCCGCCCGTGGCGCAGGTGGGCTTTTCCCATGCGCTGGTGGAACGGCTGCTCAAGCACTATCCCGGCATCATCGCCGGCATGAAGGACACCGGCGGCGACTGGACCTACACCGCGCACGCCATCGAACAGTTCTCAAGCGCGGGCTTCGGCGTCTACGCCGGCACCGAGACGCTGCTGCTGGACACGCTGCGGCTGGGCGGCGCGGGCTGCATCTCGGCCACCGCCAACGTCAATCCCGGCCCCATCGTCGCGCTGTACCGCTGCTGGCGCGAGGCCGATGCGCAGGCTCGCCAGGACGCGCTCAACGCGCTGCGCGGCGCCTTCGCCGCCTATCCGCTGATCGCCTCGATGAAGGCCGCCGTCGCCGACGCCAGCGGCGACGAAGGCTGGAACCGGCTGCGGCCGCCGCTGGAGGCGCTGAATCCCCGGCAGCGCGCCGCGCTGCGCGAGGCCTTGCGCAGCCTGTCGTTTTCCATGGACGGACTCTAAGCGGCCCGGCCCGGCCCGGCGCGACGCCGGACGCCATCCGAAGACACTGCCCCAAGACGCCACGGAAGACATCACAACCGCTACGGCGCTTCATCCACGACAGCGTGTCCCACGCAGGACGCGCGCCCCAAGGAGACATCATGACCCGCATTCCCGCCCGCCTGCTCGGCGCGCTGCCCCGGCTGTACGCGGCCGCGCTGTGCCTGGCCGCCGCATCGACCCAGCCCGCCCATGCCGACACCCCGGCCTATCCCTCGCGCCCGATCACGATGGTGATCCAGTATCCGGCGGGCGGGCCGTCCGACATCCTGGCTCGCATCCTCGCCCCGCGCCTGCAAGCGCGGCTGGGCCAGCCCGTCATCGTCGAGGCCCGGGTCGGCGCGGGCGGCAATATCGGCACCGACGTGGTGGCCAAGGCCCAGCCCGACGGCCACACCCTGCTGCTGTCGTCCAGCGGCCCGCTGGCCATCAGCCCCTGGCTCTATCCCAAGCTGTCCTACGATCCGCTGCGCGACCTGGCCCCCGTGGTCGAGGTGGCGGCGGTGCCGCTGGTGCTGATGGTCAACCGCGCCAGCCCGGCCCAGACCGCGCCCGCCCTGCTGGCCGAACTCAAGGCCCGGCCCGGCCGCTACACCTACGGCTCGTCCGGCAACGGCACGCCCCAGCACCTGTCGTCCGCGCAGCTGGAATCGCTGACGGGCGCGCGCGCCGTGCACGTGCCCTACAAGGGCCAGGCGCCAATGGCGGTGGACCTGATGGGCGGACAAATCGACTTCGCCATCGACAGCATGGTTTCGGCCATGCCCAACCTGACCAGCAAGCGCCTGCGGCCCCTGGCGGTCACCAGCAAGCAGCGCTCCGCGCTGCTGCCGGACGTGCCCACGCTGGACGAGGCCGGCGTGCCGGGCTACGAATCGCTGGCCTGGTACGGCCTGATGGCGCCGGCCGCCACGCCCGCCCCCATCGTCGCCCGCCTGAACCAGGTCATGCGCGAGGTCATGGACCTGCCCGAGGTGCGCGAGCAGATCGCCCGGCTCGGCAGCCCAGCCGTGCACGGCACGCCCGAGCAGTTCGGCGCCTTCATCCGCGCCGAGCATCAGAAATGGGGCGACATCGTCCGCCGCACCGGCGCCTCCCTCGATTGATTCCCGCCACTCCCACCCACGCGCCATGAAGATCGTCCACGCCTGCGAACAGACCCTCCGTATCGATGCCAAGCTGCGCAACGCGCGGGTGGACTTCAGCGAAATGACGGCCACCATCGTCGCCATCGCCACCGACCAGTTCCGCGACGGCCGGCGCGTGGCGGGCTACGCCTTCAATTCCTTCGGCCGCTATGCCTGCGGCGGCCCGATGCGCGAGCGCTTCATCCCGCGCCTGCTGGCCGCGCCGCCATCCGACCTGCTGGACCCGGATAGCGGCCGGCTCGATCCGCCGCGCGCCGTGGCCGCGCTGCTGCGCCGTGAAAAAGCCGGCGCGCATGCCGAGCGCTCGATGGCCGTAGGCACGCTGGAACTGGCCTTGTGGGACGCGGCGGCCAAGCTGGAGGGCCGGCCGCTGTACCAGACGCTGGCCGAGCGCTACGGCGTGGCCGGGGCCGGCGAGCCGCGCGCCATTCCCTGCTACGCCGGCGGCGGCTTCTACAAGCCGGCCGACGACCGCGCGTTACTGCTACGCGAGATCCAGGGCTATCTGGACGCCGGCTACCGCGACGTAAAGATAAAGGCCGGTGGCCTGCCGCTGGCCGAGGACCTGGACCGCATCGAATCGGCGCTGTCGCTGCTGCAAGACGGCAACCGCCTGGCGCTGGATGCCAGTTGCGCCTTCAACCGCGACGAGGCGCTGGCCTATGCCCGCGCGATCGCGCCCTACGGCCTGCGCTGGCTGGAAGAACCCTGCGATCCGGCCGACTTCGAGACCTACCGCGCGGTCAGCCAGGCCTATCCGGGCCTGGTGGCCGGCGGCGAGAACCTGTACTCAAAGGAAGAAGCCGAGAACTTCCTGCGCTATGGGCCGGCCGGCGCGCGCCTGATCCTGCAGCCCGATCCGCCGCTGGCCTATGGCGTGGGCGAGTTCCACCGCATCGTGCAGATCGCCGCCCGCCATGGCGTGCCGGCCGCGCGCATCATGCCGCACGGCGGCAATCTCATGTCCCTGCACGTGGCGGCGGGCCTGGGACTGGGCGGCGCGGAATCCTATCCCGGCCTGTTCGGCGCCTTCGGCGGCTTCGGCCGCGAAGTCCGCATCCAGGACGGCCACGCCTCGCTGCCCGCCTCGCCCGGCATCGGCTTCGAGGAACAGCCCGAGCTGTACCGGATCTTCACGGCGCTGCCCTTGAGCACTTGAACGCTTGAACGGACGACGCTCTGCCATCGGATGGCACGGCTTGCGTCCGTCGTTGCCCCCGTCTCAGCCGTCCGCGTCGATTCCCGGGCCGTAGTTCAGGCCCAGCAACAGCCGTTCCAGCGCCTCGCCCAGCGACGCGCCCAGCCTATAGAGCTTGCCGTCCGGCACCGTATAGACATAAGCCGCGCCAGCGGCATCCAGCAGCACGATCATGTGGTTGTGATGCGCGTCGGCCACCGCCCGCAGCGGCCCGGTGCGGCCGCGCCAGGGCAGGCCTTCCAGCGACTCGTCCTCGTCCGGCTCGCAGGGCCGTTCATAGAACGCCACGTCGCTGGCGGCGGTTTCCCGTCCCGCGCCAGTCTTGCCCAGCGACAGGCCGGCCAGCGACGCCAGCAGGCGCTCGCCCGCCGGATCCCGCGCGCCGTCGTCGGGCGGCGCCTGCCAGCCGGCCTCGCGCAGCAGGGCGACGATGGAATCGGGCACGCCGCTCATCCGCGCGCCCCCGTTGTCCTGCCCGTCATGCGCCCGCTCATTGCAGGTACGACGCCACTTCCTCCGGCGTCAGGTAGCGCTTGAAGGCGACGTGCGGATTCTGCGCGTCATGGCAGGCGCCCAGGAAACCGGCCCAGCTGCGGCTGCACGCGTCGCCCTTGTCCAGGCCGATCAGCACGCGCTTGCCGTGTTTCTGCGCATTGGCGCGCAAGGGCGCCTCGCCCCAGGACCAGGCCAGCTCGTTGACCAGCTCACCGCCCGCGTAGGCCGGCGCCTGCAGCCACAGGAAATCCGCCGTGTCGCTGTCGTTGTCTTCCGACGGCGGCGCGCGGTCCACGATGGCCTGGCGCACGCCCAGCGCCTGGCCGTGTTCGCGGATCAGGTTCTGCAGCAGCGTGAAGGCATGGAAACCATTGTTCACCGCGTGCGCCCGCGCCACGAAGCCCGTGCCCGACGCCGGCAGCACCACCACCAGCTCGTCCTCGTAGCTCATGTTCGCGGCCAGCCACAGGTAGTGCAGCTGCTCGAACGGCAGGCTGCCGTTGCGGTTCAGGCGGTAGATCCGCGCCTGCAAGGCGTCGTCCGCCAGGAAGGCCCGGTGGTTGCGCTCGTCGCGCAGCACCATCGCCATCATGGGCAGCACCAGCAGTTCAACGGCCTGCTGCAAGGTCTCGACCTCCCAGCGGCGCTCCTGCGGCACGGCCTTCATGCGCGCCTGCGCGTCGGCCCAGGCCTGCACTTCCTCGGGCTCGGCCTCGTCGTCGTCCTCGTCGACTTCCTCGGCGCAGTACGGCTCCAGCTCCTGCAACCAGACGTCCAGCAAGGCATGGCAGGCGGGAAACAGGATGGCCGGGTCGGCGCCGTCCTCGACCAGCGCGCCGCCCATCAGCGCCAGCAGCGACGCGCGGTTGGGATGCACCTCGGGCAGCAGCGCGGCGCAGGCGGACAGCACCGCTTCCGTCTGCCCGGGTTCCTGCGCCTGGGCGTACAGGCGGCCGATCTCGGGCCGGTCGAAGAACACATCGGGCGTGTCGCGCTCGGCGGCCGAGGCCGGCGGGCTGCGCAGGAAGGCGAGCAGGTCGGGCGGAAGTTCGAAAGCGGATTGAGTCATGGTGGCGGAGTCACGGGACGGGAGCGGCGGCGCGCGCGGCGCCGGGCAAGGAAAGGAACGGGCAGGCACAAGCCCGGCTCGCCTGCGATCTTACCGGACGCCGCCCGTTGGGCGGGTCGGGCAGCGCCCGCCGGACGCGCCCCGCATGACCTGGCGCAAGCCGGCGCTGGCCATTCCCGCGCGGACGACGTCATGCCCCGCTGGAATGTCGACAAGACGTCGCCCATCGGGATTTTCCCTGCCCCAATCGTCCGCCCGCATGCGGGTCGCCATGCCCGCGCTAGACTGCCATTCCCCATCCCGAGGAGCACTCGCATGAACCTGCCTGCCCGTGTCGTGGATCTGCATACCCATCTGTTCAATGCCCGGTATCTGCCGCTGGAAAGCGTGATCGCCAGCGCAATGAAGAAAGACGAAAGCACGCTCGCGGACTACGTCGCGCAGCTGCTGTACGCACTGGCCGGTTCCTCGTATGCGGACGCCCAGGATCTGCGCGCGGACCATCCGCTGCCCTTCACGCCCGAGGACGCGGACGAGCACTATCTGGAGCAGATCTGGGACGTCGTCCGCGCCGGCCTGATGGAGCGGGTGCCGGCCGACATGATCGCCGGGCGCAGCCCGGCGGACCTGCTTGACCAGCCATGGGACGACGCACCTGCCGAACCGGGGCTGTCGGAGGAACTCGTGGGGATCATTGATCAGCTGGCGAGCATCGACTACGCCGCCGAGGGCTGGATCGACCCGGACCCGTTGCCGCTGCACGAACCCGTGACCTCATTCAAGGAACTGGGCGCCGCGCCACGGATCGTCGACGTGCTTGGTTGGGCCCGGCGCGTGATTCGCAAGGCGCTGCGCGCGGTCACGGACCTGATGGACAAGTTCGCCTGGGGCAGCCACGTCGAGAACTACCTGGAGTTTTTCCTGACCATGCTGAAGTCGGAGAGGGCCGTGCTCAAGCAGCTGCTGTCCAGCTACGACAAGCTCGGCGCGGGCAACATCCAGGTGCTGCACATGATGATGGACATGCAGCTGGCCTATCCGGTGCCCAAGCCGCCGCGCTATCCCTTCCCCGAACAGCTGCGGAAGATGGAGCAGCTCAAGCAGGACAACCCGCAATCGATGTTCGGCTTTTCCGCCTTCGATCCCCGGCGCGACAATTGGCGGCAACTGGCCGACACCGCGATCGCGCACGGCTTCCTGGGCTTCAAGTTCTATCCGGCGCTGGGCTACCTGCCCATCGGCAACGCCGACCCCGTGCTGGAGAGCCGGGTGGCGGCGTTCTTCGACTACTGCATCGCCGGCGACATTCCGGTGTTCGTGCATTGCACGCCCATCGGCTTCCAGACGAAGGAAAAGAAAGGCCTGAACGCCCACCCCAAGCACTGGCGCGCGCTGCTCGAACACGAGCGCTGGCGCGATCTGCGGCTCTGCCTGGGCCATGCCGGCGGCGGCCGCGCCAGCAACCAGGGCATCTCCTCGGCCGGCTGGATGGCCGACAGCGACGCCGAGTGGCGCGACGCCGACAACTTCGCCCGCATCGTCGCCGACCTGTGCGCGACCTACCCGAACGTGTATTGCGAGCTGGGCTACATCACCGAACTGCTGGACGACCCGACCGCACGCGAGCTGCTGGTCGCCAACATCGAGCGCGCGCGCGCCGAGGCCCAGCAGAACGGCCGCCCCCACGACTTCCTGGACAAGGTCGCCTACGGCTCGGACTGGCACATGCCCAGCATGGTCGACAACACGGCGCGCTACCTGGACGTGTTCGTCGACATCATGAACCGGCCCGCCTATGCCGCGCATCGCGATCGCTTCTTCCACGACACGGCGATGGCGTACCTGAAGCGCTGAGCCGGAGCGGGCCCGGGCGCGTCAGGGACTGACGCCATGCCGGGCGCTAGCCCGCCGTCAGCTCCCCGGCAGCCGCCTGCCTGCCGCGCGCAGCGGCCCGCTCGAACAGGTCCGCCGCCTCGCCCGGCGGCAGGTCCAATCCGAAACGCTCGCGCAGGCAATCCGCCCAGGCCTGCGCATCGTCGTAGCGCCGCGTCTCGGGCGGCGCGCCCGTGTTGCCGCGCAGCGTCAACACATCGTTCACCAGCAGCTCGCGCAGGCCGGGCGCGGTGCGGCTGATGATCAGATCGGACAGGAACACCGATTGCGGATGGCTGGACGTGTACCAGTTGCCGATCTCGAAGTCGACGGCCGGCGCCGGCCGCAAGCCGTACTGATAGACCGTGCTCCAGCCCTTGGCGGTCTGGAATTCCAGGCTGAATTCATCCGGGCCGGCCGGCGCGATGCGGAACACGCCGTGCGGCGTTTCCTGCGGCACGTTCAGCAGGAACTCCAGCGGCGCGGTCTGCGTGGTGGACCCGAAGGCCACGTCGGCGAACCAGCTGCGCCCGTCCAGATCCACGCGCAGCAGCATGTGCGTGAGCCCCGTGCGCACGTCCGCCGGCACCTGCCAGCGCACGCGCGCGATCAGCGGCGTGACGCGAAAGCCCAGTTGCTCCAGCACAGCCTGGAACAGCCGGTTGTGCTCGAAGCAATAGCCGCCGCGACCGCGCGCCAGCATCTTGTCGGCGATGCGCGCCAGGTCCAGGCTGACGCCACGGCCGCTGTAGGGATCGATGTTCTCGAACGGGATGGCCTGCGGATGCAGCAGATGCAGCTGGCGCAGTACTTCCAGCGTGGGTTCGGCGGGGCCGTGATAGCCGATGCGCGTGAAATAGCGTGCGAGCGGAAAGGAGTCTGACATGGCGGTGGCGGGCTGGCGCAAGGGTCGGGACGCCAGCAAGCATGGGCAATAGCGAAGGCGTCAATCTACCATACATTCAATCAACTACTTGAATGAAAATTGCTGGAATGAAATTCACCGATCGATATTTCCTGGCGCCGTCCGCCAGCGCGGTTGAGGCGTCGGCGCTCAGGCCGGCGGCGCGGCGGGCGCCGGCCGCGACGCGATCCATCCGGCGCAGGCCGCCATGCCCAGGGCCACGCCCAGTCCCAGCATCCAGGACGGATGCGCGCCCCAGGCGAACAGCGCGTAACCCAGCGCCATGCCGCCGACGGCATAGGTCTTGCCCTTGCGGCTGATCGCGCCCTGCTCGCGCCACTGGCGCAAGGGCGCGCCGAAACGCGGGTGCGTGAGTAGCCAGGCTTCCATGCGCGGCGACGAGCGCGCGAAGCAGGCCACTGCCAGGATCAGGAAGATGGTGGTCGGCATCACCGGCAACAGCGCGCCGATGATGCCCAGCGCCACCATCAGCCAGCCCAGCGCGGCCCAGGCGGCGCGCGCCAGCCGGCCAGGCTTCGCGGCGGGCCGCCGCCCTGCTTCCGGCGACGCCCGATCCGCGCCGGCCGACGGTTCTTCCATCAAGCCAGTTCCTGCTCGACATAGCCGCGCACGGCCACGAACGCGGCGCGGGCGCTGGACACAACTTCGCCCTCCTGTTCCGGCGTCAGCGGCACCGCGTCCAGCGCCGCCGCGAAGTCGCGCCAGTGCTGCGCCACGCCTTCGGGATGCGCGGCCAGGTGGCGCGCGCCGAAGTCGCGGTCCAGGCCCAGCTTGCCGGCCAGCTTGTAGAGCACGGCCGCGCCCAGCGTCGAGCCTTCGGCCACGTACAGCCAGCCCAGCGCGCCGGGCACGGCCATGCCAGCGTCGACCGCCGGCATGGCCTCGGCCGGCGGCGCCATGCCCAGGTCGGCCAGGTCCCGCGTCACCAGACCCAAGCGGCGCCGCGCCGGCATGTCCGGCAGCAATGCCGCCAGGTCGGCGCGCGCATAGAGCGCGTCCACATCGCGCAGGAAGCGGTATTGCACGCGCAGGAATCCCGCGTAGCGCTCGCGGCTGGCGAAGATCCGCGCGCCCATGATGCGGCTGTCCAGCGAATCATGGGTGGACGTCGTGCTGGCCTTCAGACGGCGGGCGCGGCCCGCGTCGGCGTGGGGCGATAGAGTGGTCATGGTGCATCCTCGCTGGCAGAGGTGGGTGGGGCCGGCAGCGGCCGGCGGAAAAGCGTGGCGGGCTTCATGGTCAGAACCTTGTCTGCATGCCCAGGAATACGGTGCGCCCGGGCGCCGGCATGAAGCTCTGCGCCAGCGGGTCGAGGTAATAGCGGTTGGTCAGGTTCTGCACGGCCAGGTTCACATCGGTGTGCTCGCGCAGCTTGTAGTTCAGGAACAGGTCGTACAGCGCGACCGAGTGGTACACCTGCTGCAGCGTGGTGGCGCCGGTCTGCCAGGGCTTGTCGGCCTTGGCGGTCGGCCCCGAGGTATAGGTCACGCGCCCGCCCACGGTCAGCGTCTCGTCGAGGAAACGCAGGCCGGCCGTCAGGTTCAGCGCCAGCCGCGGCGGGTTCTGCGTGTTGGTGTACGACCCCATGAAGCTGCCCGAGGTGCAGTTGGGCGTGTCCTGTGTCGGCCGGTAGCGGTTGGCGGCGGCGCGCAGCTTGGCGGCGAAGGCCGAATCGCAGGTCTCGGTCTTCAGGTAGTAGGTGGCCGACAGATCGGCGAACACGCGGCCGGCATCGTAATGCGACTGCAGTTCCAGGCCGCTGGTCTTGTAGCTGTCGGTATTGGTAAAACGCATCAGGCCCATCAGGCCCGGGCTGGGATCGTAGTAGCGGGTGATGTAGTTCTTGATGTTGTTGTTGAAGTACGCCACCTTCAGCCCGGCCGTGTCGCGGTCGGTGAACACGCCCTGGCGCAGCGTGCTGGCGCCGACTTCCCAGCTGCTGGAGCGTTCCGGCTTGAGGCTCTTGCCCGGGTCCACCTGCAAGGTGCCGCGACTGGTCTCGAACAGCGAGGGCATGCGCAAGCCCTGCGTGTACGAGGCGTAGACGAAGGTGTCCGGGATCAGCTCGAAGTTGAAGCCCACCGACGGCGAGAAGCCGCCGCCGCTGCTGCGCCGCCTGCCCTCATAGCGATAGCCCTGGACCATGTTGACGACGCGCTCATCCTCGACTTCCGTAGCGGTCGCGCCATAGTCGTTGTAGTTGACGCCTTCGAAGGGGTTGTTGGTGTCCGTGTAGACGATGCCGTTGTTCAAGCGGGGATCCGTCGCGGCCGTGTACTGGCCGTTGCGGTCCGGATACCAGGACAGGTAGCCATAGTCGCGCGGCTTGCTCACCGTGATGAAGCGCATGGCGCGGTCCTCGCGCCGGGCGATGGCGCGGGTGCCGTTGTCCTCGACGCTGAAATGCGTGTAGCGGCCGCCGGTCCACAGCGTCAGCTTGTCCACAGGCTTGTATTCCAGCTTGCCGTTCAGGCTGAATTCCTGGCGCTTGGCGTCGCGCAGCGTGCGGTTGGCGTTGATGTCGTTCTGCGTGATCACCACGCCCTTCTGCGGGCGTATGTCTTCCATCTGGAACGAACCGCCCAGGTCCAGCTTGAAATCGCCCACGCCGGTCGAAAAGCGCGAGACGTTGCCCAGGTCGCCGCCGATGCGGCGGTTGGCCTGGCGGGTCCAGTTGCGATCCGAGCGGTAGGCCTGCGAGGTCGGCGCCGTCACCGAGGTCAGCAGGCTGGTCGAGGCATCCGTCAGCCACAGGTTGGCCGTCACGTCCACCAGCGGATTACCGGCGGGCAGGTAGTGGTAGCGCGCCGTGTAGGTATCGATCTTGGTTTGGCTCAACGGATACTGGTAGATGCCCGCCGTGCCCAGGCGAAAGATGTCCGACGGCATGATCTCGCCGTTGCGTCCATCGTAGCGGCGGTAGCCCAGTTCGAGCGTGTGGCCGTCCGCCGGCCGGATGGTGGCCTTGAGCAGCACGGACTCCGTCTTGTAGGACGAGTTCAGCACTTCCTCGCCCGGCTTGTAGACCTTGGCCACGGTAGTCTCTTCATAGCCGTAGCGGTCGAAGCTGCGGTAGCGCTCCCAGCCCTTTTCGCCGGTGATGTAGTTGCCCTGATTGCGGCGCGCGTAGGCGGCCACGAGATCCAGGCGCTCATTGGTATAGGCCAGCGCCACGCTGCCGGACTTGGCCTGCGAGCCGAACAGGCTGCCGCGCCCGACGTGCGGCGCTGTCTCCAGATTTTCCGCTACACGGCCCGGCGCGGCCGCCATGCCGGTCCGGCGTTCGGGCGCCACGCCGTTGTTCCAGACATCGCCCTTGAGCCGCATGCCGAAGCTGTTGCCGTCCACCAGGATGTCCTTGACCCCGAGGGTGCGCATCTCCACCGTGCCGCCGATGGCGCCGGACTTCAGCGTCGGCCCCTTGTTGATGGTGACATCGCTGATCAGGTCCGGGTCGATATAGCTGCGCTGCTGCGTGCCGGCATAGCCCCGGTACACATTCAATGCCTGCTCGGCGCCGTCGATCTGCACCGCCACGCGGCTCTGGCCCTGCACGCCGCGGATGTTGACGTCCAGCGCGCCGCCATTGCGGCTGTCACCCACCTGCACGCCCGGCACGCCCTTGAGCAAATCGGCCGGCGACACGCCCCGGCCAAAGCGGTCCAGGTCCTTGCCGGACAGATACACCGACGAACGCGGCGCCGTGTAGACCTCTTTCTCCGGCTCGGGCGGCCCTTCGGCCGTGACCACCACCGAGGGCAGCGGGATGGCGTCGGCCGAGGCCCGGGACGCCGCCGCCAGCGCATAGCTGCCATCCGCGCGCGGCAGCAGCCGCAGGTCGGTGCCCGCCAGCAGCCGGCGCAATCCACCACTGACCGTGTAGCGCCCCGCCAGCGCCGGCGCGTTCAACCCGCGCGTGAGCGCCGGATCGAAGGACAGCAGCAGCCCGGACTGGCTGGCGAACGCGCCCAGCGCCGCGCCGAGCGGCCCGGCCGGCACGTCGTAGCTGCGCAGCTGTGTGTCGTCGAGCTGCGTGGCGGGCGTGCCGGACGCGCCCGGTGCGGCTTCGGCCGCTAGCGCAACGCCCGTTGGCAGCATGGCGATGCTTGTCGCGGGCAGGCCCGCCAGCGCGCAGCGCAGCGCCAGGGCCAGCGGACGCAGGCGGCGCGGGGATCGGGAAGAACGGGGAAGATGACGTGCGGGGGACATGCTTTTCCTATCTCGTCGGGTCTGGAGCCGACGCCAAGCGCAGGCTTTCAGCTCCTCTGCCGCACGAGATCGGAAAAGGGATACGTTTTCCGGAAAAAAACTTTTCGCGCGCAATACGCGGGTCGACAAGGCGGCTCCGGCGGACACGGCCTTGGCCCGGTGCGCGCCCCCGCGCCGCGCGGCCGAGGCATGACGACCGCGCGGCGCCAGGGCCATTCGGCCCCTGCGGCATCCATCGCGAGCAACGCGCCGGCAATCGCGCATGGCTGGCTCTCCGTATTGCGAATCACCCAAACTTTAATGATAATGGTTTTTATTTATTACTCAAGCAGCCGCCCGCCCAGTCGCCGGCGCGGCCGTTTCCTTCGCTCCACGCAAGACCGTCCCGAACATGCACGCCCCCAGCCCGCCGCAGCCCTGCGCAGAGCGCGACCGCATCGCCGCCCTGTACATCGAGAACCATGCCTGGCTGCGCGGCTGGCTGGCCTACCGGCTCAATTCCTGGGGCCGCGGCGCGGCCGAAGACCTGGCGCACGACACCTTCCTGCGCATCCTGTCCAGCCGCGCCGGCGCGCCGCGCGAAGCGATCCAGCAGCCGCGCGCCTATCTCACCACCGTGGCCAAGGGCGTGCTGGTCAGCTGGATGCGCCGGCAGACGCTGGAGCGCGCCTGGCTCGACGCGCTGGCCGCCCTGCCCCAGCCGCAGCATCCCTCGCCCGAGCAGCAAAGCGTCATCCTGGAAACCCTGCACGAGATCGACGCCATGCTGGACACGCTCAAGCCGCGCGTGAAGCAGGCCTTCCTGATGGCCACGCTGGACGGCATGAAGCAGCAGGAGATCGCCCAGGCGCTGAACATGGCCGTGCCCACGGTCAAGAGCTACATCCGCAAGGCCTACCTGGCCTGCCTGAGCCTGATGCCCGATGAATGACGCCGCCCGCGCCGCCGCCGGCATCCGCGCGCCGCGCGATCTGCCGCCCCTGGCCCCGCGCATCCTTGAAGAAGCCGCGTCCTGGCTGCTGCAGATGCAGGACGGGCCGCTGCCGCCGGCCCGCCAGGCCGAGTTCGAACGCTGGCGCGCGCACAGCGCCGAGCACCAGCGCGCCTGGCGGCGCGCCGAACGGCTGCTGGCCCGCATCGGCCTGCTGCCCCCCGCGCTCGCGACGCGCACGCTGAACCGCCCGCCCCTGGCCGGCCGCCGCGCCGCGCTACGCGCCCTGGCCCTGCTGCTCGCGGCCGCGCCGCTGGGCTGGCTGTCGTGGCGCCATCCGTTCTGGCGCGACTGGCTGGCCGCCGACTACGTCACCGCCATCGGCGAACGCCTGGACATCAGGCTGGAAGACGGCGCCGAGGTCGCGCTCAATACCGACACCGCGCTGGACCTGCGCTACGACGACAGCCAGCGCCTGCTGCGCCTGCGCCGCGGCGAGATCTACATCCGCACCGCCGCCGACACGCGCGCGCCGCCGCGCCCCTTCCTGGTGCAGACCGACGATGGCCTGCTGCTGGCGCTGGGCACGCGCTACAGCGTGCGCCAATACCCGGGCTACACCGAACTTGCCGTGTACGAAGGCGCCGTGCAGATCCACCCCGACGGCGCCGACGTGGCGCCGGGCGCGAACATCATCGGCGCCGGCCGGCGCGCGCGCTACACGCGCCAGCGCATCGAGGCCATCGACGCCGCGAGCGAAGCCGCGCTGGCCTGGCGCAAAGGGCTGCTGATCGCCGACGACATGCCCGTGGACCTGTGGGCGCGCGAGCTGGCGCGCCATGGCCGCGAGACCATCGAGGTGGACGCCGGCGCAAGCGCGCTGCGGATCTCGGGCGCCTTCCCCATCGACAACATCCCGCAAGCGCTGGACATGCTGGCGCAGACCTACCGCCTGCGCACCCGGCGCGAAGGCATGCGCGTGCGCATCAGCCGTTGAAAGCCGACCGCCCCGCGCGCCGGGCCGACCATCGACGGCCGCGCATCAGCCGCCAGACGCCGGCGCCTCCGGCACGCCCAGCGCCGCGCACAGCCAGCCGCAGAACGCCCGCGCCAGCGGATCGTCCTGACTGTCGCGATGCACCAGCCAGGCCCAGTTCGGACCGCGCACGGTCTGTTCCGTCATCGCGGTCAGCGTGCCCTCGTCACGCCAGCGCTCGGCCAGCAGGGCGCTGACCAGCGCCATGCCCAGCCCCTCGCGCGCCGCATCCAGCAGCAGCCCCGGATCGGAAAAATTCATGCCCTGCGCGCGCTGGCCCACATCGGCCCCGCCTTGCGTCTCCCAGTGGCTCCAGTCCATCTCGCGCTCGCCATGCAGCGTGGCCAGCGCCCCCGCGCCCGGCGCGAGCCGGCGCGGATGGCAGGCCGGATACAGGCGGTCCTCGACCAGCACGCGAAACGCGCAATCGGCCTGCGGCGCCAGATCGTCGCGCAGCGCGATGTCCACCGTCTGCGTTGCCATGTCCGGCGGCGCGTCGCTGGTATAGAGCCACAGATCGGCCTCGGGCCGCGCGGCGCGGAATGATTCCAGCCTGGGCATCAGCCAGTGGCGCGCGAAGGCCGGGCTGGCGTTCACGATCAATTGATTGGGCTTGCGGTACTGGTCCAGCCGGCGGATGCCCGCCGCCAGTTGCCGCAGCATCGCCTGCGTGGTGCCCAGCAGATCCCAGCCCGCGTCGGTCAGCGACACCGCCCGCCCCTGCCGGAAAAACACCGGCTGGCCCAGGTAGGCCTCCAGACTGCGCACCTGCTGGCTGATGGCGGACTGCGTCACGTGCAGTTCTTCCGCCGCCTTGTGGAAACTGCCCAGCCGGGCGGCCGCCTCGAAGCCGCGCAACACGTTCAAGGGAGGCCAGTGTTTCAACATATCGATAAGCCTTGCTAATCAGTATTCCGCTAAATATATCGCTTGTCCGCGTGTTTTCCCGGGAAATACACTGGCGTTCGAAGGTTACGCGCCCTTTTTCCATCAACAAGCATTTTTAATCGATCCGTACTGATACCAGGAGCCCCGCGTGACGACCCGCCGCCTATTCCTCCAACATTCCGCCCTGCTGCTTGGGGCGCAAGCCGTGCCGCTGGGCCTGGCCTTCCACACCCCGGCCGCCCGCGCCGCCGTCAAGGGCTGGCACATGGCCGAAGAGAACGCGCCACAGGCGCGCGCCTTCATCGCCTTCGGCGCCCAGCCAGCCATCTGGGAGGACGACACGCCCGACGTGCAGGCCGCTCTGGGCCGCATCGCCCGCGCCATCGCCGCCTTCCAGCCCGTCACCGTGTACTGCCGGCCCGAGGAACGGCGCCTGGCCGAACACCATTGCGACGCGGCCCGCGTCCGCTTCGAGGAAGCGCCGCTGGACGATATCTGGATACGCGACATCGGCCCGGTCTTCCTGGCCGACGGTCAGGGCAGCGTGGCCGGCGTGGACTTCAACTTCAACGGCTGGGGCGACAAGCAGCGCCACGGCGCCGATTCCCGCCTGGCCAAGACCATGTGCGACGGCCTGGACATCGACCACCTGCGCAGCGATCTGGTCGGCGAAGGCGGCGGCATCGAGACCGACGGCCTGGGCACGGCCATCATGACCGAGAGCAGCTGGCTCAACGACAACCGCAATCCGCGCTGGACCAAGGCCGAGATCGAGCAGGCGTTGGCGCAAGACCTGGGCTTTCGCAAGATCATCTGGCTGCCCGGCATCAAGGGCCGGGACATCACCGACGCCCATGTCGACTTCTATGCCCGCTTTGCCCGCCCCGGCGTGGTCGTCGCCAACCTGGACATGGATCCGGATTCCTACGACTACGAACTGACGCGCAAGCACCTGGACATCCTCAAGCGCAGCACCGACGCCGACGGCAAGCCGCTGGACATCCACACCCTGCCGCCGCCGCAGAACCCGCGCCGCAGCCGCTTCCTGCGCGACAACCCCGATTTCGCCGCCGGCTACATCAACTACTTCGTCATCAACGGCGCCGTCATCGCGCCCGAGTTCGGCGACGCCAAGGCCGACGCCCATGCGCGCGAACTGCTGGAACGGCTGTATCCGGGGCGCAAGGTGGTGCAGCTGAACATCGACGCCATCGCGTCGGGCGGCGGCGGGATCCATTGCGTGACGAATCAGATGCCAGCGGCGTAGATGCGCGAGCCGCGCTGGCCAACGAAACAGGCGGCACGACGGCGGGCACGGCCGGGCTGAGCGTCCGGCCCCGCTGGAACCCTTTTCGGGTTGCGGCCACCCAGCGTTCCGATGCCCGTGATTCCCCGCCGCCACGCCGTCGATTTCCGGGCGCCCCATTACCTTGCCACGCCCGGAGAAACACGCCTTGAGCATCGACGTCGCCCAGCGCCATCCGGCCTACTCCCTGAGTCCGTCGAGACTCGGACGCATTTTCCAGGCCAAGTCCGAACAAGACGCTTCGGCCATGACCTTGCTGGACAGGATCATCGACTACGTTTTCCGGGGCAATGCAAAACGGGACAGCATCCGGAACGTCTATGCCATCGTCGCTGCCCAGCGCGACGCCCCCATCGCTGACGCGGAGCCTGCCCGCATCAGCGCCTTCCTGCTGCTGCGAGGCATGGCGCTGCCCCGGTATCGGGACATGTTCGAACTGAATCTGACGGAACATCCCAACGGAACCTGCGACTACGCCTTGATCATCGACGGCCAGACACTGCACGCGGGGCGCGATATCCATGATCAGCAAGAGATCGCCCGCCTGCGCCAGGCTGGCCAGCGCATGAAGGTGGACGACCATCTGCTGAGCCTGCAGCAGCACGAGGACTACGCCATGAGCCTCATCCCGAGCGGCGAACCGTTGTCCATCAAGCAAGGAACATCGCGCGATTGCTCCGCACTGGCTGTCATGATCGGCGCCCTGTCTAGCCCCATCGTGCAAGAGAGCATCCTGAACTCGGCCGAAGTCACCGAGCGCGGGGCGCTTCGGCTGACGTTCAACGCCAATATCCATTCCCCCATGGGCAGGCAGAGGCTGCTGCGGGGCGAGCCCCGGGAGACCCTGGAAAAGGTGCTGGCTGATCGGCCTGAGATGCGCAACCTGAAGAAAAAGGGATATGCGCTGGCATTGGAGAACGGCCGGCTGCTGGTCGACATTTCCCCGTCCAGGCTGAGGCGGATCATCAACCATCCCCGTTCTGCCAGCACGAATTCGCTGATGGTCAAGATTCTTGAGCATCTGGCAGGCAACCTGATGCAAAACGGACAAAGCCCGCTGCGTTCAAACCGTGACTCCATCGACGCGCACAACCAAAGATCCGACGACTACGATCCCCTGATCGGCAACCTGCTGGGCTACGGCACCGCGTTCATGTATGGTCCGACAAATACCGAGGGCTTGTCGATGATCCTCGAGCAAGCCGCCGCCAGGGAATGCTGCCTGGAAGACGGCAGCCCCAGATTCCTGATCGTGGCATGCGCATACGGTCAGCCTGATCGGTTTGGCCACATCCGCAGCCGTCACGCGTTCGTGCTGGATAGCGTCGGCTACGACATGACCGGCAAGGCCGTGTCGATGACCCTGGTCAATCCCTGGAAAAGCCTGGGCGAGAAAGTAGTCCTGACGCTGGACGAGGCCATGAAGCGGAATGTCGCCTTCGCCGAATATGCACGGCGCGGCACGCCGCTAGACCCTCGCATACCCATGTTGCCTTGACGCGGTTTTGCGCTCGCGCG
>MCND01000042.1_pt1 | contig 58791 bp, 46 predicted proteins | sample 778211 | NCBI WGS metagenome assembly MCND01 (sample SAMN04296812, study PRJNA304217) | bioreactor metagenome | isolation source: activated sludge enriched with benzalkonium chloride | place: Turkey: Istanbul urban wastewater treatment plant
GTTTAAAAGTTGCGCTAGGTGGTATGCCGGGGAAATACATGGCTACTTCAGACCATCCCTAAAGAAAAGAGCCCATTACCCATTCGTGAGTTGAAAGGACAATGTGGCTAACCGCCTCCTGCTATTAAACGATACAAAATCTTCAGCATTAATTTCGTTAAAATCGATTTATAAAACCCACACCAAGGAATGACGTTGATGACTAGATTACTCCCTAGGTGCTCAAGAATATTAGCCACTGCTTTATTGATTTTTATCGGGATATCCACCGCTAATGCGGAGTGCTATTTGGACCCAGCATGGACCATGAGAACCGTAATCATGGATATTGGCAGATTGAATGTTCCGCCCTCTGCCAGGGTAGGGGAGGTTTTATTAAAGAAAACCTTCAACCCTTTCACTTCATCCCAAACAGTATTCAGATGCGGCACACTTAGCTATATAACATTCAGGCTAACTAAAAACTACGGACTGGCTCCAGGCTTTCGGGATGTTTATACGACAGATATTCCTGGCATTGGAGTACGCCTTTCTTGGTTTACTCAAAGCATGCAACCAATACCCTATAGAATTACCGCGATGGCGGGCCACTGGCTCTACCATCCAGCTATTACGTCGAGCATCGAGATCATTAAAACCTCAAACCAAACCGGCTCTGGCTCATTAGCCGCAGGTGTATATGCTGAACAGTTCGGCAACGGTGATAACAAGGTTGCTGTGCGATTAATGCTGGGAGGCGGAACCTCGTCAGTCATCGTCACCCCCGCATGCAGCGTACCCGATGGTTCAAAATTTGTTTCAGTTCCACTAGGTAAAGTTCCTCAGTCCGCGTTCAATGGTGTGAACAGTACCGCCGGAGGAAGCAACTTTAAAATCCGCTTACAGTGCAACACCAACTCCAGCGCGGTCATCAGCACGGTCTACTTAAAATTCGATGCCAATAAAAAAGACCCCAACGGCAGGGATGGCGTTATCTTGCTGGATGTAAGCCAAGCAAGTGCAAAAGGCGTGGGAATTCAAATATCAGACGCCCAACAGATCCCCATCAGGTTTGGGCAGGATATTCTAGTTGGCTCGTCCACAGTCAACACATACGAGCTCAACTACACCGCAAAGTACATTCAAACACTCAGCTCAATTTCACCCGGTGAGGCAAAGGGCACAGCTTCCTTCACCATCGAATATAAATAGCCTGAGCCGGGCCGAATAAAAAACGCCACCTGCAAAGGTGGCGTTTGTTTATCGAGGCTTGCCGTAATCAACTACCAGCGACGGTCATGCGCTCGATCAGCACCGAGCCGGTGCGGATATTGCTGCGCAGCTCCAGGTCATTACCTACGGCCACGATCTGCTTGAACATATCCCGCAGGTTGCCGGCAATGGTCACTTCCTGCACCGGGAACTGGATTTCCCCATTCTCGACCCAGAACCCTGCGGCGCCACGGGAGTAATCCCCAGTGACCATGTTCAAGCCCTGCCCCATCAGCTCGGTGACCAACAGCCCGCGCCCCATGCGTCGCAGCAGGGCTGCCTGGTCTTCATCGCCATGGGTGACGAACAGGTTGTGCACCCCACCGGCGTTGGCGGTGCTTGGCATGCCCAGCTTGCGTCCCGAATAAGTGCCCAATACATAGGACACCAGCTCGCCATCCTTGACGAAGGGCTTGGCGTAGGTGGCCAGGCCATCACCGTCGAATGCCGAGCTGCCCATGGCACGCAGCAGGTGCGGGCGCTCATCGATAGTCAGCCATTGCGGGAACAACTGCTGGCCCAGGGCGCCCTCGAGGAACGACGACTTGCGATACAGGTTGCCGCCGGAAATCGCCCCCAGGAAGCTGCCGAACAAGCCGCCAGCCAGCTCGGCAGAAAACAGCACCGGTACTTCGCAGGTTGGTACCGGACGGGCGCCCAGGCGGCTGGCAGCACGTTGGGCCGCACGCTGGCCGATGCTCACCGGGTCCGCCAACAGTTGGCCCTGGCGATTGACGTCATACCAGTAGTCGCGCTGCATCTGGCCGTCGGCCTCGGCAATCATCACGCAACTCAGGCTGTGGCGGGTGGACGCGTAGCCACCAATAAAACCGTGGCTGTTGCCATACACCCGGCAGCCCTGGTGAGTGTTCAGCGTGGTGCCGTCGGCATTCTTGATCCGCGCATCCGCGGCGAACGCCGCTGCTTCGCAGGCCAGGGCCTGTTCGATCGCCTGCTCAGGGGTGATATCCCACGCATGGAACAAGTCGAAATCCATCAACTCACGGGCCATCAGGGACGCATCGGCCAAGCCCGAGGCTTCGTCTTCGGAGGTGTGCTTGGCAATTGCCAGGGCCGCGGCCACGGTTTCACGGATGGCGTCCGGGCCACTGGCGGAGGTACTGGCTGAGCCCTTGCGCTGGCCCACATAGAGGGTGATGCCAAAGCCCTGGTCGCGGTTGAACTCCACCGTCTCCACTTCCCGCTGGCGCACCGAGGTCGACAGGCCCTGCTCCAGGGATACCGCCACTTCACAGGCGCTGGCTCCCTGGCGTCTTGCTTCGGCGATGATCTGCTCGACCTGCTCCTGCAATGCCGGCAAAGCCTGTGGGCCGACGCTTTGTGCTGCACTCATGGTGTTCTCCACTCAAATTCTGCTTTCGATTAAGGCCGGCGAGCGACCGGGCCGGACAAGCGGCCCTCGACTGGTTATCATGGCGGCGTTTCTTTGCGGACTGCCACCATGGTTGATTCTTACGACGACTCCCTCGATGGGGAGAAAAGCAAATCCCAGGTCAAACGCGAGCTGCATGCTCTGGTTGATCTCGGCGAGCGCCTTACCACTCTCAAGCCCGACTTGCAGGCCAAACTGCCATTGACCGACGCTTTGCGCCGGGCCCTGGCGGAGGCGCCCAAGCATGTCGCCCATATCGCCCGTAAACGCCACTTGCAGTTCATTGGCAAGCTGATGCGGGACCAGGACATCGACGCCATCTTGCAGTTGCTCGATCAACTCGATGCCTCCACTCGCCAGTACAACGAACGCTTCCATAACCTGGAGCGTTGGCGCGACCGCCTGATCGGCGGCGGCGATGACGTACTGGACAAGTTCGTCAGCGAATACCCCGAGGCCGATCGCCAGCAACTGCGCTCGCTGATCCGCCAGGCCCAGCACGAGGTGGCCCATAACAAGCCACCCGCTACCAGCCGCAAGATCTTCAAGTACATCCGCGACGTGGACGAGACCCAGCGCGGCCTGCGCTGAGCCTTGCTGCGCAGGGGCTGCCCACGCAGCCCCTGCGCCGCTCGTCCTGCAATCACGCCCCCGTGCCGCCTACCGTGATCGCATCGATCTTCAGGGTCGGCTGGCCGACGCCTACCGGTACGGACTGCCCGTCCTTGCCACAGGTGCCGACGCCACTGTCCAGGGCCAGGTCATTACCCACCATCGACACCCGGCTCATGGCTTCCGGACCATTGCCGATCAAGGTCGCGCCCTTGACTGGAGCGGTGATCTTGCCGTCCTCGATCAGGTACGCCTCGCTGGTGGAGAACACGAACTTGCCGCTGGTGATGTCCACCTGGCCGCCCCCCAGGTTGGCGCAGTAGATGCCCTTCTTCACCGAGGCGATGATTTCCGCCGGATCGCTTTCGCCGCCCAGCATGTAGGTGTTGGTCATGCGCGGCATGGGCAAGTGGGCATAAGACTCACGACGACCATTGCCGGTACGCGCCACGCCCATCAGGCGGGCATTGAGCTTGTCTTGCATATAGCCCTTGAGCACGCCGTTCTCGATCAAGGTGGTGCACTGGGTGGGAGTGCCCTCATCGTCCACGCTCAGCGAGCCACGACGCCCGGCCAGGGTACCGTCGTCGACGATGGTGCAGAGTTTGGAGGCGACCCTCTCGCCAATGCGTCCGCTATAGGCCGAGCTGCCCTTGCGGTTGAAGTCGCCTTCCAGGCCGTGCCCCACGGCTTCGTGCAATAGCACCCCGGACCAACCGGAGCCCAGCACCACCGGCAAGGTACCGGCTGGAGCCGGTACTGCTTCCAGATTGACCAGCGCCTGGCGCAGCGCCTCGCGAGCGTAACCCATGGCCCGGTCCTCGCTGAGGAAATAGCGGTAGTCGGTACGCCCGCCGCCGCCATGACCGCCGCGCTCGCGCCGGCCGTTCTGCTCGACGATGACGCTGACGTTGAAGCGCACCAAGGGCCGTACATCCGCCGCCAGGCCACCATCGGTGGAGGCCACCAGGATTCGCTCCCAGACCCCGGCCATGCTCACGCTGACCTGCTGGATACGTGGGTCCAGGGCCCGGGTCGCAGCGTCCACCCGCTTGAGCAGCTCGACCTTCTCGGCACGACTGATGACTTCCAGCGGATTGTCCGGGGCATACAGCTGCGCCACATCCTGGGCACTGAAAGCCTGCACCTTGCCGTTCTGCCCGGCCCGGGAAATCGAACGCGCAGCCCGCGCCGCCTGCCCGAGGGCTTCCAGGGTGATGGCGTTGCTGTAGGCGAACCCGGTCTTCTCACCGGACTGCGCGCGCACCCCGACCCCTTGGTCGAGGTTGAAGCTGCCTTCCTTGACGATCCCGTCCTCCAGGGACCAGGACTCGGAGATCTGTCCCTGGAAATACAGGTCGGCAGCATCGATGCCCGGACCGGCCAGATCGCCCAGCACGCCTTGCAGGCTTTCGATGGTCACGCCGCCAGGGGCTAGAAGGTGTTCACTGACTGAGGACAACAACCCGCTCATATGCTTTGGCCTTAAATTCGTCGTACTTATGCAAGCCGTTGAACGCCTTGCGAGAAAATGCGCCGGTGGCTGAACACCGGCATCCGCGTCCGGATGGACGCCTGTTCGCTGCTGTCACGCTCGGCCAGCAGCACGCCTTCACCCTGATCCTGCTCTGCCAACACCCGTCCCCAGGGATCGACGATAGCCGCATGCCCGTAGGTCTCGCGAGGACCGGGGTGGACCCCGCCCTGGGCCGCCGCCAGCACGTAGCACTGGGTCTCGATGGCCCGGGCGCGAATCAATACTTCCCAGTGGGCCGCCCCGGTCACGGCGGTAAAGGCCGAGGGCGCAGTGATCAGCTCCGCTCCGGCAGACCGAAGCTCGCTGTAGAGCTCGGGAAAGCGCAAGTCATAGCAGACCGTGAGCCCCAGGCGCCCCACTGGCGTGTCCGCCACCACCACCCGGTTGCCATGAGCATAGTCATCGGATTCGCGATAGCGCCCACGATTGTCCGCAACATCGACATCGAACAGGTGCAGCTTGTCGTAGCGCGCGACCACCTGCCCCTGGTCATCCACCAGCAACGAGCACGCATTGGACTTGGCTTCGGGCTGATCCTTTGGCGGCAGTGGCAGGGTACCGGCAACTATCCATAACTTGAGGTCGCGGGCGGCCTGTTTCAACCAGGGCAGGATCGGCCCCTCACCCAGCGCCTCGGCGCGACCGATGGCCGCCATGTCCCGGCGGCCCATGGCGGCGAAGTTTTCCGGCAGCACCGCCAGCTTCGCACCACCGGCGCCGGCTTGCTCCAACAGGCGGCGAGCCTGTGCCAGATTGGCCAGCACATCGCTCTGGCTGACCATTTGAATCACCGCAAGAGACATGGCGAACTCCGTGTTGGGTAGGTCGCCATGCTACTCCATGGACATGGAACGAGGATTCTCAAAATGGCTTGTCGAAGGTGATTTTCGGCTCTTTCCACGGGCCCTTGACGTTGTACTTGACGCTGGCGAAACGGGCCACGCGGTCACCGATCAGCTTGTCGATCAGGAACAACGCCCCGCCCACCGCCGGCGCTCCGACGATCAGCGCGGCAATCGGCAGGTTGTTGGTCACCGGCAAGGTCACCAGCAGCTTGGCGTCTACCCGGTCGGCCACCATGTCCAGTGTGCCGTTGAGCTCCAGGTTGCTCGATGGGCCGGTGAGCGTGATCGGCTCGCGGGTGACATACACACCATTGCTCGCCGCCAGTACTCCGCGTACCCGGTCATAGCTCAGGCCCTTGCCGAACAGGTCGGAAAAGTCCAGGCGCAAGCGCCGGCCAATGGAGTTGAAGTTGAGCAGGCCGAACACTCGCAATGCCTGGGCACCGCCCTCGACCTCGACGAACTGGCCCTTGTTCAACGTGGCGTCCAGGCTGCCGGAGAAACGCTTGAGGCCCACCCAGGCCGGTGAGCCGGGCCAACGGCCATCGACGTCCAGATGGAAGTCTTCACTGGTCACCGTGGGTGCAAAGCCCCAGCCCTTGAGCACATCGGCCAGGTTCTTGCCGCCAATGCGGCCCCGGTACCAACTGGTGCTGGCACCCGCCTGGCCTTCCCAGCCCCCTTCACCCTCGAGCAGCATGCCCTTGAGGCCAAGGTTCAGGCCGCTGAACGTCATGCCCTTGGGCGTCGGCCGAACCTTGAGCGCCCAACGGCCAATCAGATCCGGCCCCTGGAACAGCTGGACAATGGAAATGTCCAGTGGCGGCACGTTCTTCGGGTCCACCGATGCCAACGGATCGGGTGCATTCTCATCGGCCTGTACCGTCGGGTCGACAGCCGGCAGGCGCACATACTGCATGTCGATGGCCATTGGCGCGGCCTTGGCGTCAGGAATGCCGACATTACCCTTGGCCTGCTGGCTATCGATCTGCAGCTCCCATGCCGAAGGCTTGCGGGTCAGCAGCAGGTTGACCTGATCCAGGGTGGTACCGAAGGCACTGAGCTTGCCGACCTTGAAGTCCGCGCTGCTGAGCAACTGCTTGGCGCTGCCTCCCGGGTCCTGGCTAGCGTAGCGATCGGCCAGGGCCTTCCAGGGCTCGACATCCAGTTCGGACAGCACGCCCCGCACCCGCAGCCCCTTGACGGTCGGTAACTGGGCTTCGCCGCCCCCCAGGAACAACTCGCCCCGGCCTTCGGCGAACTTGCCGCTGGGCGCGGCGAAGGTGAAGCCGGCCAGGTCGCCATAGCTGAACCAGTAGCGGCGCTCGGCGCCTTGCAGGGTCATGCGCAACACGCTGTTGCGCCCGGTACTGGCAGGCATGCCGAACGGCGCGGGCAAATCCACCGCAACGCCCTTGAGACTGGAACTGACCATCAGCTGGCTATCGGCGCCATCGAGGTTCAACTGCAACTGGAACGGCAACTCACCGGAGACCGGCAATGGCTGGCCTACCTTGAGCCAGTCGGTGAGTTTCTTGACCGTCACCTGCCCCTTGGCCACCACCCGGGTATTGGGCTTTCCAGGCCGGCCATCGGCAAAGATCTGCGCCGTCAGTGGCCTCTCGAAGGCCTGGGCACTGATGCCGTCGCCGCTCAGGCCTTTGCTGCTGTCAAAGCGAAAATCGCCCTTGAGCTGGGTCAGCTCCAGCTCTGGCTCACTGAGTTTGAGGCGGGCCTTGTCGGTCTTGAAATCCACCACGATCTTCGGCTCTTCGCCCTTGGCCAGTGGAATATCCAGATCCACCTGGCCACGCAGGTCACCCTCGCCCTGCCAACCGGCAAAGGTCGAGCCCGTACCGATGGGCGCGTCCTGGAGAATCTTCAGACCATCGCCAAGGCCCCCGGCGAAATCGCCGTCGATGTACATGTGGGAGCTCTGCCCCTCCGGCACATGGGGGATGTTGACGAAGACGTCGCGCACCTTGGTGTCCAGCAACTGCCCCTTGCTGGCGACGATGCGCACCCGGCTACCTTCGATGAACACATCGCCATCGACCTTGCTCAGGTGGGGCCAGCCCGGCTGGAAAGCCAGTTCGGCGTCATGCACCTTGAAGAACAGGCTGATGCTGCGAGCCGCCTCGATGGCGTCGTGGTTCAACGATCCCTGGTACTGGAAGAAGCCCTGGTCCACCGCGCCCTTGAGGATCGCCGTGCGCAGCCACTCGTCCACCGCTGGGTTGAGCACCTGGGGCAGGTACTTGGCGGTATAGCGCCCATCGCCATCCACCAGGCCGACCCGCAAGTCCATGTAGTCTTCCTGGTCATGCTCAAAGTGCAGGCGGATCAGGAAATCGCCGGCGATCTTGCCTTCCTCGCCCAGCACCTTCAGGTACGGCGCGATCAGGGTGAAGCCTTCCTTGTCGAGCTTCCAGGTCAGGGTGGCATTGGCTTGGATGTACTGCCAGGGCTTGGCGAAGATCGGATACAGGTGCAAGGAAAAATCCTTGCTGTCCATGCGCAACTCACCCTTGCCCAGGTTGCCGCTGATGCTGCCACTGACGTTACGGGCTGCGGGGGCACCGTGATAGGCATCGAAGCCCACCCGGTCGAGATTGGCGGCAAAGCTCAAGCGCTCGTCGCCCGTCACCTGGGGCCGATAGTCGAGCAATACGTTGCGCAAGCCACCGGTGACCTTGAGGTGATCAATGGCCGTAGCCAGGCCTTCGGGCAGTGGCGCCAGCGAATCGAGGATCGGGGTGATGGGGGTCAGGTCCAGGCGGTCAGCCTGGACATGCCATAGCTCCTCGCTCTGCGCGGTAGCGTTGCGCTGTTGCAACAACAAGCGTGACTCCCAGCGCGTTTGCCCAAAGTTCAGGGCCAGGGAGTCGAGTTGTACCTGCAGGCCCTCGGCGCTGCGCTGGAAGTAAGCGTTGAGGGCCAGGTTTTTCACGGTGGCCGGAGTGCGCTCGGCATAAGCGCCGGTCAGTTGCGGGGCATTCAGGCGCAGGGTCGCGCTTTGCACCGTGCCTTGGCCCCAACTTAGCCAGAGCTCGCCGCCCGCCTTGAGTTCGGACAGCTTCCATTGCTGGGTCAGGCCAGCCGGCAGCCAACGCGACCAGTCACTTTGCGGCAAGCTCAGGTAGAGATCAGCCTGGGCGTCCCGCCAGGCATCGGCGCGAATCCGACTACGCAGGTTCAAGGCCAAGGGCTGGCCATCCGGCAGGGTCAGCCGCAGGTCCAGGCGCTGGCGACTCGGGCCACTGCGCACATTCAGGCCGACGTAAGTCAGGGTCATGGGCGGATGCTTCTGCGGCGACAGGGTGACCTGGCTGTCCAGCACCGAGAGTTCCGCCACTTGCTGCAGGCGGGTCAGCAACTGGCCGGGGTCCATCGGCTCGTCCTGCTGCGTCGGCAAGCCTTCGAGCTGCCACTGGCCGTCCGGATTCTCCTTGAGGCTCAGGCTCAACCCGCTGAGTTCCAGGTGACCGACTCGCAGATCGCGGGCCAGCAGGCTGCCAAGCACGTCCGGCACTACGCTCACCCGATCCAGGCGCAGGGCATTGGCGCCCTCGCCCACCATCACATCATGGGCCAGCAGGATCGGCGAGAAACCGCTCCAGCGTCCTTCCAGGCTGCCGATATGTACGGGCAGGCCGACGGCGTCCTGGATCCGGGTCTCGACCTCGGCCTGGTACTCAGCCACCAACGGGGTCAGCTCCCGCCCCAGGCTGACATACAGGGCTGTCATCACCAGCGCCAACGCACAGAGGCCCAGCCCCCAGCGGGTCAGTGTGGTGAACAAGCGCATCAGCCGCTCCATTTCAGTTGGCTCCCATGGCAAAAGTCATGCAAAAAGCTGAAGCCAGCCGTTTCCAATCATGTAGAACACGCGGAATCAGAGCAGCACCACGTCGTATTGTTCCTGGGAATACATGGTTTCGACCTGGAACCTGATGGTTCGGCCGATGAAACCCTCCAATTCCGCAACATTGCCTGACTCTTCGTCCAGCAGTCGATCGACCACTTTCTGATTGGCCAGCACCCGATATCCTTCCGCCTGGTATGCCCGGGCCTCGCGAAGGATTTCACGGAATATTTCGTAACATACGGTTTCCGGAGTCTTCAACTTACCCCGCCCCTGGCAACTGCTGCAGGGCTCACAGAGCACCTGCTCCAGGCTTTCCCGAGTGCGCTTGCGGGTCATCTGCACCAGCCCAAGCTCGGTAATGCCAATGATGTTGGTCTTGGCATGATCGCGCTCCAGTTGCTTTTCCAGGGTCCGCAACACCTGGCGCTGGTGCTCCTCGTCCTCCATGTCGATGAAGTCGATGATGATGATCCCGCCCAGGTTGCGCAGGCGCAGTTGCCGAGCGATGGCGGTAGCCGCCTCCAGATTGGTCTTGAAGATAGTCTCTTCGAGATTGCGATGCCCGACGAAGGCCCCCGTGTTGACGTCGATGGTGGTCATCGCCTCGGCCGGGTCCACCACCAGGTAGCCTCCGGACTTGAGCGGCACCTTGCGTTCCAGGGCTTTCTGGATTTCGTCCTCGACCCCATACAGGTCGAAAATCGGGCGCTCGCCAGGATAATGCTCCAGGCGATCGGCGATCTCCGGCATCAACTCGGCAACGAACTGCGTGGTCTTCTGGAACGTTTCGCGAGAGTCGATGCGGATCTTCTCGATCTTCGGGCTCACCAGGTCGCGCAAGGTACGCAGGGCCAGGCCCAGGTCCTCGTAGATCACATTGGGCGCACCAATGGTCTTGATCTGCGTGCCGATCTGGTCCCACAGCCTGCGCAGGTAGCGGATGTCCATCAGGATTTCATCGGCTCCGGCGCCTTCGGCCGCGGTGCGCAGGATGAAGCCGCCTGCCTCCTGTATACCTTCCTGGGCCACGCAATCGCTGACCACCTGCTTGAGGCGTTCGCGCTCGGCTTCATCCTCGATCTTCAACGAAATACCGACATGGGCGGTGCGCGGCATGTACACCAGGTAGCGCGAGGGAATCGACAGCTGGGTGGTCAGGCGCGCGCCCTTGGTGCCGATGGGGTCCTTGGTGACTTGCACCACCAGGCTCTGCCCTTCGTGCACCAGGGCGCTGATGCTTTCCACCGCCGTCCCTTCACGGGTGGAGATTTCCGAGGCATGGATGAAAGCCGCGCGATCCAGGCCAATGTCGACGAAGGCCGCCTGCATACCCGGCAGGACCCGTACCACCTTGCCCTTGTAGATATTGCCGACGATGCCTCGGCGCTGGGTGCGCTCGACATGGACCTCTTGCAGCACTCCGTTTTCAACCACCGCCACCCGTGACTCCATCGGCGTGATGTTGATCAGAATCTCTTCGCTCATGGCAAGGTCTCGTTCGGACGTGTTCATGGAGGGCCGCATGGTTCGGGTTGAATGCCTTAGTGCGCTGGAATGTCTTGCCAGCAGGAAATGCCGAATTCACCGAGCAGTTCTGCGGTTTCGCATACCGGCAAGCCGACCACGGCGGAGTAACTCCCATTGAGCCCTGCCACAAACACCGCTGCAAGCCCCTGGATCGCATAACCGCCAGCTTTGTCCCGGGGTTCGCCGCTAGCCCAGTAGCGCGCCGCCTCCTGTTCGTCGATCGTTCTGAACCGCACCAGGCTGCTCACCACTCGCGACTGGCAACGCTCGCCATCGAGCAGGGCAACGGCCGTCAGCACCTCATGCTCACGCCCTGAAAGAGCCATCAGCATTGCCTGGGCATGGGCCTGGTCCAGCGGCTTGCCAAGGATCTGGCCATCCAGGACCACCGCAGTGTCGGCCCCCAGCACGCAGGCCGTGGGTTGACCGACCAGCAACGCGCGACCGGCTGCGGCCTTGCCCCGGGCCAGGCGCTCGACATAGGCAACGGGAGACTCATCGGCGAGCGGAGTCTCGTCGATGTCCGCGCCAATGACAGTGAATGGCACGCCGATCTGCGTGAGCAATTCACGCCGACGCGGCGAACCGGAAGCGAGGTAGAGCGGATTCATCAAGACATCTCCCTGTCGAGGTGCGGGCCAATGCCTGACCGGCTCAGTTGATCTTGAAACGTCGGCGCAGGCCGCGCAGGCCGAAACTGACCCATGGCCACAGCAAAGCGCTGACCAGGGCCGGGAGCACCACTGCCAGGGTAGGCTGGCGGTTGCCCGTCAGGGCGCTGAGCCATAGCTGCACCAGCTGGGCCAGGCCGAATATCACGAGGATCACCAGGCTCTGCTGCCACATGGGGAACATTCGCAGGCGCTGCTGCAAGGACAGCACCAGGAAGGTGATCAAGGTGAGGATCAGCGCGTTCTGACCCAGCAGGGTTCCGTAGAGCACATCCTCGAGCAACCCCAGGCACCAGGCGGTCGCCATCCCCACCTTGTGCGGCAGGGCCAAGGTCCAGAACGCCAGTAGCAGGGCCAGCCACAGCGGGCGCAGGATTTCCATGAACTGAGGCATCGGCGACACGCTGAGCAGGATGCCCACCAGGAACGTCAACCAAACGATCCAGCCATTACTCGAATAGGTCGTGCCCGCCATTATTCTCTTCCTCCGGTGGTGGCCGGTGCTGCCACCGGCGGCTTGGCGGCGGCCGGTTTCACAGGTTTATGAACCGGCCTGGCCGGGGCATGGGACGCAGGCTTGGCCGGGGCCGCCGGGGCTGCTTGAGCACTCGGCGCGGCGACTGGCGCAGCCACAGGCTTGGGCGCCGTGGCCGGTGCTGCGGGGGCGGTATTGCCTCCTTGCTGGTCCTGGGCCTCTTGGGCCTGGGCGGCATCATTGGCGCGCTCTTCGGCGGTGCGCGAGTCGCTGAAAACCAGCAGCAGGTAACGGCTGCGATTCAATGCGGCAGTGGGAATTGCACGGACGATAGCAAACGGCTGGCCCGAGTCGTGGATCACTTCCTTGACCGTGGCCACGGGATACCCGGCAGGAAAACGCTGCCCCAGGCCGGAACTGACCAACAGGTCGCCTTCCTTGATGTCGGCGGTATCGGCCACATGCCGCAGCTCCAGGCGCTCGGGGTTGCCAGTACCACTGGCAATGGCGCGCAAGCCATTGCGGTTCACCTGGACGGGAATGCTGTGGGTGGTATCGGTCAGCAGCAGCACGCGCGAGGTATAGGGCATCAACTCCACCACCTGGCCCATCAGGCCACGGGCGTCGAGCACCGGCTGGCCGAGGAACACGCCGTCACGCTCTCCCTTGTTGATCAGGATGCGGTGAGTGAAGGGATTGGGGTCCATGCCGATCAACTCGGCCACTTCGACCTTCTCGTTGACCAGTGCAGAGGAATTGAGCAGCTCACGCAGACGTACGTTCTGCTCGGTCAGGGCCGCAAGCTTCTGAAGGCGCCCCTGCAGCAGCAGGTTCTCGGTCTTGAGTTTTTCGTTCTCGGCGACCAGTTCAGTGCGGCTGCCAAATTGGCTGGCCACGCCTTGCCATAGCCGTTGCGGCAGATCGGTGATCCAGTAGGACTGCATCAGCACCAGCGACATCTGGCTACGCACCGGCTTGAGCAGCGTGAAGCGCGCGTCGACCACCATCAGTGTGATCGACAACACGACCAGCACCAACAGGCGCACGCCCAGTGAGGGGCCTTTGGCGAAAAGCGGTTTAATAAGCCGCTCCTCCCAGGCAAATGTTGTGTCTATTCATAAGGCGTCGAACCGGCCTGGATGCAGATTGACAGAAGATAAACGCCACAGGCAGCACTGCAAAGTGCTGCCTGTGAGCGCAACAGCATAGATGCCAACAGCGAAGTTATTCGCTGGAGAGCAGGTCCATGGTGTGTTTGTCCATCATTTCCAATGCACGGCCACCGCCACGCGCAACACAAGTCAGCGGATCTTCGGCGACGATCACCGGCAGGCCGGTTTCCTGGGCCAGCAGCTTATCCAGGTCACGCAGCAAGGCGCCACCACCGGTCAGCACCAGGCCACGCTCGGCGATATCCGACGCCAACTCTGGAGGCGATTGCTCCAGGGCGCTCTTCACTGCCTGAACGATGGCGGCCAGGGACTCCTGCAGAGCCTCCAGCACTTCATTGGAGTTCAGGGTAAAGGCACGTGGCACGCCTTCGGCCAGGTTACGGCCGCGCACGTCGACTTCACGCACTTCGCCACCTGGGTAGGCGGTGCCGATTTCCTGCTTGATGCGCTCGGCGGTGGATTCACCAATCAGGCTGCCGTAGTTGCGGCGTACGTAGGTGATGATGGCTTCGTCGAAACGGTCGCCGCCCACACGGACGGATTCGGCGTAGACCACACCGTTCAGGGAGATCAGGGCGATCTCGGTGGTACCACCGCCGATATCCACGACCATCGAGCCACGGGCTTCCTCGACCGGCAGGCCGGCACCGATAGCGGCGGACATCGGCTCTTCGATCAGGAACACTTCGCGAGCACCGGCGCCAAGGGCCGATTCACGGATGGCGCGACGTTCAACCTGGGTGGACTTGCATGGAACGCAGATCAGCACACGAGGGCTGGGCTGCAGGAAGCTGTTTTCATGAACCTTGTTGATGAAGTACTGCAACATCTTTTCACAGACGCTGAAGTCGGCGATCACGCCGTCCTTCATCGGACGAATGGCAGCAATGTTGCCCGGAGTACGACCGAGCATGCGCTTGGCTTCGGTACCAACCGCCACAACACTTTTCTGATTACCGTGGGTCCGGATGGCAACGACAGATGGCTCATTAAGGACAATACCGCGCTCGCGCACGTAAATAAGGGTGTTGGCAGTGCCCAGGTCAATGGAGAGATCACTGGAAAACATGCCACGCAGTTTCTTGAACATGGGAAAGGGACCCTAGGCAACGCGTGGGTAAAAAAGTGCGGCAAACTCTAACAACGACAGGGATTTTGGGCAAGGCGCCAATATGTTAAATTGGCCGCTTTTCTGTGCACCAAAGCCCACAATCGCGGCCGTAAGACCGTAGAACTGCGGTAGTGTTCCGACAATCTGACACGCGGACGATATCCGCTTTTGTTTTCCACTGGAGAATCCCATGGCGCTTGAACGCTCCGATGTGGAAAAAATCGCTCATTTGGCCAGCATCAAGCTCAATGAAGGCGATCTTCCACACATCACCTCCGCCCTGAACAGCATTCTGGGGCTGGTGGATGAAATGCAGGCAGTCGATACCGATGGTATCGAGCCCCTGGCCCACCCCCTGGAAGCCAGCCAGCGCCTGCGCGCAGACGTTGTGACCGAGTCCAATCATCGCGAGGCCTACCAGTCCATCGCGCCAGCGGTCGAAAACGGCCTGTACCTGGTTCCGAAAGTCATCGACTAAAGGGAAAGAGCCTGCAATGCACCACATGACCCTGGCCGAGATCGCCCGCGGACTCGCCGACAAGAAATTCTCCTCCGAAGAACTGACCCGGACCCTGCTGGCGCGCATCGCCCAGCTCGACCCGCAGATCAACAGCTTCATCAGCCTCACCGAAGACCTCGCGCTGGCCCAGGCCAAGGCCGCCGATGCCCGTCGCGCAAACGGTGAGAACGGTGCCCTGCTGGGCGCGCCGATCGCCCACAAGGACCTGTTCTGCACCCAGGGCATCCGCACCAGCTGTGGCTCGAAGATGCTCGACAACTTCAAGGCACCCTACGACGCCACCGTGGTCTCCAAGCTCGCCGCCGCCGGCACGGTGACCCTGGGCAAGACCAACATGGACGAATTCGCCATGGGTTCGGCCAACGAGTCGAGCTGGTATGGCGCGGTGAAGAACCCGTGGAACCTGGAGCACGTACCGGGCGGCTCGTCCGGTGGTTCCGCCGCTGCCGTGGCCGCGCGCCTGCTGCCCGCCGCCACCGCCACCGACACCGGTGGCTCGATCCGCCAGCCCGCAGCCTTCACCAACCTCACCGGCCTGAAGCCGACCTATGGTCGCGTGTCCCGCTGGGGCATGATCGCCTACGCCTCCAGCCTGGATCAGGGCGGCCCGCTGGCACGCACCGCCGAAGACTGCGCGATCCTGCTGCAAGGCATGGCCGGCTTCGACCCGAACGACTCCACCAGCATCGATGAACCGGTACCGGACTACAGCGCCGGCCTCAATGGCTCGTTGCAGGGCCTGCGCATCGGCGTGCCGAAGGAGTACTTCAGCGCCGGCCTCGACCCGCGCATCGCCGACCTGATCCACGCCAGCATCAAGGAGCTGGAGAAGCTCGGCGCGGTCATCAAGGAAATCAGCCTGCCGAACATGCAGCACGCGATTCCGGCGTACTACGTGATCGCCCCGGCGGAAGCCTCCTCCAACCTGTCGCGTTTCGACGGCGTGCGCTTCGGCTATCGCTGCGAGAACCCCAAGGACCTGGAAGACCTGTACACCCGCTCCCGTGGCGAAGGCTTCGGCAGCGAAGTACAGCGCCGGATCATGGTCGGTGCCTACGCGCTGTCCGCCGGCTACTACGACGCCTACTACCTCAAGGCGCAGAAGATCCGTCGCCTGGTGAAGAACGACTTCATGAACGCCTTCAACGAAGTCGACGTCATCCTCGGCCCGACTACGCCGAACCCGGCCTGGAAACTCGGCGCCAAGAACAGCGACCCGGTCGCTGCGTACCTGGAAGACGTGTACACCATCACCGCCAACCTCGCCGGTCTGCCGGGCCTGTCCATGCCGGCAGGTTTCGTCGATGGCCTGCCGGTAGGCGTGCAACTGCTTGCCCCGTATTTCCAGGAAGGCCGCTTGCTCAACGTTGCGCACCAGTACCAGTTGAACACCGACTGGCACACCCGCACCCCAACCGGCTTCTGAGGAGACACACATGCAATGGGAAGTCGTGATCGGGCTGGAGATTCATACCCAGCTCACCACCCAATCGAAGATTTTCTCCGGTAGCTCCACCGCCTTCGGTGCCGAGCCCAACACCCAGGCCAGCCTGGTGGACCTGGGCATGCCTGGCGTACTGCCGGTGCTGAACCAGGAAGCGGTGCGCATGGCGGTGATGTTCGGCCTGGCGGTAGACGCCGAGATCGGCCAGCACAACGTGTTCGCCCGCAAGAACTACTTCTATCCGGACCTGCCCAAGGGCTACCAGATCAGCCAGATGGACCTGCCGATCGTCGGCAAGGGCCACCTGGACATCCCCCTGGAAGACGGCACCGTCAAGCGCATCGGCATCACCCGGGCGCACCTGGAAGAAGACGCCGGCAAGAGCCTGCACGAGGAGTTCAGCGGTGCCTCCGGCATCGACCTGAACCGGGCCGGCACGCCGCTGCTGGAAATCGTTTCCGAGCCTGACCTGCGCAGCGCCAAGGAGGCCGTGGCCTACGTCAAGTCGATCCACGCCCTGGTGCGCTACCTGGGCATCTGCGACGGCAACATGGCCGAAGGCTCCCTGCGCTGCGACTGCAACGTCTCGATCCGCCCCAAGGGCCAGGTCGAATTCGGCACCCGCTGCGAGATCAAGAACGTCAACTCGTTCCGCTTTATCGAGAAGGCGATCAACTCCGAGATCCAGCGCCAGATCGACCTGATCGAGGACGGCGGCAAGGTGATCCAGCAGACGCGCCTGTACGATCCGAACAAGGACGAGACCCGTCCGATGCGCAGCAAGGAAGAAGCCAACGACTACCGTTACTTCCCCGATCCGGACCTGCTGCCAGTGGTCATCGAGGACGCCTTCCTCGCCCAGGTGCGCGCCACCCTGCCAGAGCTGCCACCGCAGAAGCGCGAGCGCTTCCAGCAGCAGTTCGGCCTGTCGGTCTACGATGCCAGCGTGCTGGCCTCCAGCCGCGAGCAGGCGGACTACTTCGAGAAGGTCGCCAACATCGCCGGCGACGCCAAGCTGGCGGCCAACTGGGTCATGGTCGAGCTGGGCAGCCTGCTGAACAAGCAGGGCCTGGAGATCGACGAAGCACCGGTATCGGCCGAGCAACTGGGCGGCATGCTCCTGCGCATCAAGGACAACACCATCTCCGGCAAGATCGCCAAGACCGTGTTCGAAGCCATGGCCAACGGTGAAGGCAGCGCCGACGAAATCATCGACAAGCGCGGTCTCAAGCAGGTCACCGATACCGGCGCGATCTCCGCGGTGCTGGACGAGATGCTCGCGGCCAACGCCGAGCAGGTCGAACAATATCGCGCCGCGGACGAAGCCAAGCGCGGCAAGATGTTCGGCTTCTTCGTCGGCCAGGCGATGAAGGCGTCCAAGGGCAAGGCCAACCCGCAACAGGTCAACGAGCTGCTGAAAAGCAAGCTCGAGGGCTGATCGGGCATGAAGCCGTGGCTTGCCAGTCGAAACGCGGTCCGCGTACCGCCGTCTTCGCTGGCAAGCCCGCCTCTTCCATCGATGCCTGCCAGCTTTTCTCCCCTACGATTTTTAAGGCAGTACCTGCTCGGCGCCTGCGCCCTGCTCGTACTGCTCAGCGGTTGTGCCAACCGTCACATCATCGACCCCAGGGGTTATGACGAGACCGGAACCGCCTCCTATTACGGCGCCCGCCATCACGGCAAGCACACTGCCAGTGGCGAGCCATTCGACCAGCACGGCCTGACCGCCGCCCACCGCCAATTGCCATTCGGCACCCGGGTGCAAGTCACCAACCTGGCCAATGACAAAAGTGTCGTGGTGCGCATCAACGACCGGGGCCCGCATACCCGTGGACGCCTGATCGACGTGTCCCGCGCGGCAGCACAGCAGTTGGACATGCTACAGAGCGGCACCGCCAAAGTGCGCGTCCAAGCCCTCAGCGACTGACCTTTCCGGAGCCTAGCCATCACTGCCTTTGCCGAACTGCCCCTGCTCAGCCTGATCCAGCTCATCAGCGGTTTGCTGATGCTGATCGCCGGCGCCGAGCTGCTGGTCCGCGCGGCCGTGCGCCTGGTGGCCCGCCTGCATGTGCGCCCACTGCTCATCGGCCTGACCATCGTGGCCTTCGGCAGCAGCGCCCCACAAATGGCCATCAGCCTGCAAGCGACGCTGGGCGGCAGCACCGATATCGCCGTAGGCAGCGTGATCGGCAGCAGCATCTTCAACATCCTGGTGACTCTGGGCCTCTCGGCACTGATCATTCCGCTGCGGGTTTCCCGGCAATTGGTACGCCTGGATATTCCACTGATGATCGGCGCCAGCCTGCTGGTATTCGCCCTCGCCTACAACGAACACCTCACACCCCTCGACGGCGCGGTACTGCTGGCAGCCCTGGTGCTGTACCTGGGCCTGTTGCTGCGCCAGTCACGTCACTCCACACGCCTGCACGCCCCCGAACCCAGCGGCCGCCGCAAGGCCGCGCCATGGTTCAGTAGCCTGCTGCTGATCCTTCTCGGCCTGGGCCTGCTGGTATTTGCCGGGCACTTGCTGCTGGGCGCCGCCGTGACCGTGGCCGACGACCTGGGCCTGTCGGAACGGGTCATGGGCCTGACCGTGATCGCCATCAGCGCTTCGCTACCCCAACTGGCCACCTCGTTGCTTGCCGCCCTGCGGGGCCAGCGCGATATCGCCGTGGGCAACGTGATCGGCAGCAATCTATTCAACCTGCTGGGCGTCCTGGGCTTCACCGCGCTGGTAGCCCCCACGCCGCTCTCGGTCTCACCCAACGCCCTGGACTTCGACCTGCCGGTACTGCTTGGCGTGGCCCTGTTGTGCCTGCCGGTGTTCTATTCCGGCTATCGCGTGACCCGTGCCGAAGGCTTGCTGTTTCTTGGCCTGTACCTGGCCTATGGGCTGCACGTGATGTCCTTCACGACCGGCATGCCCCTGGCGGGCAAGCTGGAACACCTGATGCTGTTTTTCATCCTGCCGGCGCTGGTGGCGTTCCTGCTGTTCAGTTCGCTACGGGCCTGGCGCCGCCAACACAAGAAGGAAACGCCATGAGCGAGAACAATAAAAGCGGTCTAAAGATGCGTCGCCAGGTAATGGGCGATGCCTTCGTCGACCGCGCCCTGGGTAACGCCACCGAGTTCAGCCAACCCTTGCAGGACTTCGTCAACGAACATGCCTGGGGCGGGGTGTGGAACCGCGAAGGCCTGCCGCTCAAGACCCGTAGCCTGATCACCCTGGCGGCCCTGACCGCCCTCAAGTGCCCGCAAGAACTCAAGGGCCACGTACGCGGCGCGCTGAACAACGGCTGCACGGTCGAAGAGATTCGCGAAGCGCTGCTGCACTGCGCGGTGTATGCCGGAGTGCCAGCGGCCGTCGATGCATTTCGCGCCGCCCAGGAAGTGATAGACACCTACCAGCAAGACCAGTGACAACTCCTCGCCGGCCACCTGGCCGGCGAGCCACCTTAGATCCAGCCGCCCCACTGCAACAGGAAAATCCCGATATTGGTGGTCACCGCCGCCATCACCGTAGTGATGACGATGATCGCCGCTGCCAGTTCATGGTTGCCATTGGCCGCCCGGGCCATGACGAAGCTCGCCGCCGCGGTGGGGCTGGCGAAGTACAGGAACAGGATCCCCAGTTCGGCACCACGAAAGCCGCACAACCAGGCACCGAAAGTCGCCAGTGTCGGCAAGCTGATCATCTTCATCAGGCTGGAACTGACGGCCATCCGCCCACTGTTGCGCAAGGCCGCCATGGACAGGGTGCCGCCGATGCAGATCAGCGCCAGCGGCAGGGTCATCTGGGCCAGGTACTGCCCTGAAGTCTCGAGCCAGCCAGGCAGGCCGATCTGCCAATAGGCGAATGGCCCGGCCACCAGCACGCTGACGATCAGCGGGTTGCTGATCACGTTCTTGAAGATGCTCCAGGGGTCGGACTTGATCACCGGGCTGTACACGGCCAGGACGATGGTCGACAGGGTGTTGTAGAAAAGGATCACCAGCGCCGCCAGCACCGCCCCCAGGGAAATGCCATAGCTGCCATACATGCTGGCCGCCAGGGCCAGGCCGATGATCGCGTTGTTGCCGCGAAAGGCGCCCTGGGTATAGATGCCGCGATCCTCCCGCGGACAACGCCAGATCGCCCAGAGCCAGGCCAGGGCGAAACACGCCAGGGTCGCTACCGAGAAATAGACCAGCACCCCAGGCTTGAGCGACGAATGCAGGTCGGCGTGCACGATGCCCAGAAACAACAGTGCCGGCATGGTGACGTTGAACACCAGGGCCGAGGCGGTATGGATGAAGTTGTCATTGATCCAACCCACGCGCTTGAGCATCAGGCCAAGGAACAGCATGGCAAAGACCGGCGCCGTGATCGTCAGCGTTTCGAGAAAAATAGCCAGCATGCGCAGGGAACCTTGAGCCTGTCGTTAGGGCGCTAATGATAATCCAATCCCTCGGGGGAACACCCCCCGATCAACGACACTTGCGTGCCACGAAGAAAAACCACCGGCCAGATCATTCCTGCCTTGACGGGAAATGGTTTTCGTTTATCCTCAAAACAACTGTATATACATACAGTTAAATATGAATATCCAATGACATATCAAGGAGCTAGAAATGTCAGGACTCTCTGCACAGACGCAGCAACAACCTCAACATGCAGGCAAGATCGTCGCCGATCTGGATCGCCTGTTCAGCGAACAAGGCATCGCCATCACTGGCGACGGCGATGCCTTGGTACTGGTCGCCGACGGTCACCACACCATCAAGTACCATCGTCCGGAACACCTGCCCCACAACCCGCAAAAACCGCTCGGCAACGCCCCCCAGTTGCGCTTCGAAGGCGGTGAGCACACCGCGATTGGCGACAGCACACTGCTGCGCTTCGTAAAGGATGCCGCCCCCGTCCCGGCCTGGCAGGTCGAGCTGCACCTGCCCAATGGCCTGGCCCTGACCTACGGCCAGGTGATCGCCCTGGGCGGTGACTTCTATGGCATTCCCGACCAGCCGATCTGCGATGGTGCGACGCCGGTGGATCGGGTACAGCGCTTCAGCGCCGCCTTCAACTCCCTGGCGGTACTCCCTGGCGCCAAGGACGAGGCCCGGCAAATCCTGGCCGTGATGCAAAAGGAAATCGTCGCCGCCAACCAGGCCATCCGTGATGGCAAGCAGCCCCACGAAGCCTATGACGCCCTGGGCGATACCTTGTCCGAAGAGTGGAACAGGATCACCGGTGGCGGCAGCGCCGTTTCCGCCCTGTTCCCCCTGGGTCGCTATCTCAAGCTTGCAGCCAACAACGCCGACCACTTTGGCGAGTGGGCCCTGGCGGCCTACATCGCCGGCCATACCGCCGCGCTGCAACAAGCGGTATTGGCAGGCAAGAGCGCGGAAGACAAGCAACTGGAGCTGGCCTATGCGATGAACGCCTTCGCCGACCACTTCCTGACCGACCTGTTCTCCGCCGGCCATGTGCGCGTACCGCGCAAACAGGTGGCCGCAGTGGTCACGCCCAGCGACCTGGGCTCGCTGATCACCCGCTTCATGCACGATGAAGACAGCAAGTTCGGCCTCAATGTCAGCAATGGCCAGGGCGATCGCTGGCACTCCTATGGCGACAAGCGCTACTTCGATAGCGTCGACCACCGCAATCGCCAACAGGTGAAGCTCGCGGTACAACGCTCGGCGGATGAAATCTTCGCCAGTTACCTGAGCGGCAGCCTGCCGGCCCCGGCGAGCTATGCTGCGTTGAAAGTGGTTCCCGACCTGAACGCCGCCAAGACCGGCAACTTCTCGCCGCTGTTCGTGACCAAGGGCAGTGAGGTCCTGCGCCGCAGCGACGTCAATAACCTCAATGACAGCAAGACCATCGACAACTGGTGGGGCTGGAGCACCTACCTGCTGCTCAAGAACTACAGCCCGAACAAACCGGCAGGCTACCTGGATACGCCAAGCGCCGTACCTTCGATCCTCGCCGACGGCTGGCAGAGCCATGCTCCCAGCGAGCCCAACTGGCTGCCCGGGCATGCGGTGCGCTATGCCGTCAGCGAAACCAACGGCCTCAACGAGTCCTACATCGGTCCCTGGTCTAGCTATGTCGAGCTCGGCGACAGCTTCCAGCCGACCCTGGCCATCCCGGCCGGCACCACCAACAGTGCGGCCAGCGGGCGTAATGTCTTCCGCCAGTTCCGTGGCGGCTCACCGGAGCTGATCGGCTCCATCGACAAGAACGCCACTCGCTTCATCGACCGCAACGCTTGATAAGGAAATCACCATGGCTATCAATCTGAATCTGCAACTGGCCTCCGGCCAGTCCCTCAAGGACGCGCCACTGGAGCTGCTGCTCAATGGCACCCCCATCGCCCGTGCCAGCGTCGATGAGCGCGGCAACGTCGCCTTCAACGCCAAGCCGGGCAAGGGTCAACTGGCGGTAAGGGTCGACCGCTCGATCCTGAAGAACGCCTGACTCATCCCCAAAAAAAGACCCGCCCGGCAATACTGCCGTGGCGGGTCTTTGTCCATGTAACCGCAGGTCAGGCGTTCTGTGCCTGCTCGACCAGATGCCCCTGGTCGATGCGGATATGCCGTGGATGGAAGTGCTTGAGGCTACTGCGATGCCCGACACTGACGATGCTCAATCCCGGCAGTTGATCGATCAACGCCTGGTACAACGTGGCTTCGTCTTCCTCGTCCATCGCTGAAGTGGCCTCGTCCATGTACAACCACTGCGGTGCATAAAGCAGGGCACGGGCAAAGGCCAGGCGTTGCTGTTCCCCCGGCGACAGCATGCGCTGCCAGTGATTGCGCTCGTCCAGGCGTGCCACCAGGTGCGGCAAGCGGCAGGTCTGCAGTACCTGGTCGTAGCGCTCCTGGGGATAGCTGTCGCCCGACTGTGGATAACTCAAGGCGTCGCGTAGGCTACCGATAGGCAAGTAGGGCTTCTGCGGCAGAAACAGGGAACGCTGGTTCGGCAGGCGGATATTGCCGTGGCCCGTGGGCCATAGCCGGCCCATGGCGCGCAGCAAGGTGCTCTTGCCACTGCCGGAGCGGCCACTGAGCATCAGGCGCTCGCCGGGGTTCACGGTCAACTGTGCGCCGGCCAGCAAATGCCGGCCATCGGCCAGGTCCAGGCCCAGGTCACGCACCTGCAACTGCTCACCTTCGGCCTGTACGTCGATGGCTGCCGGACGCTCCTCGTTATCGCTCATGGCCTGGCGAAAGCTCAGCAGACGGTCGCAGGTAGCGCGCCAGGCGGCCAGGTCCGAATAGGCCGTGATGAACCAGCTGAAGTTCTCCTGGACGTTGCCGAAAGCCGAGTTGATCTGCATCAGCTCGCCCAGCTCGATCTTGCCGGAGAAGTAACGGGGAGCAGCCACGATGAACGGAAAGATGATCGCGATCTGGCCATAACCGGCGGTAAAGAACGTCAGGCGCTTGGACACCCTCATGATGTCCCAGAAGTTGTGCCAGACCTTGCTGAAACGGCCGCTCAGGCGTTGGTTCTCGTTCTTCTCGCCGTCATACAAGGCAATGCTCTCGGCGTTCTCCCGGACCCGTACCATGGAGAAACGCAGGTCGGCCTCGAAGCGTTGCTGCTGGTTGTTCAGCCCGATCAAGCGGCGCCCGATCAGATGGGTCAGCCAACTGCCGACCAGGGCATACACCAGGGCGCACCAGAACATGTAGCCGGGAATGGTATAGCCCAGCACCTCGATGCTGCCGGACACGCCCCAGAGAATGATGGAGAAGGACACCAGGCTGACCAGGTTGCGGATCAGCCCCAGGCCCAGCGCCAGGGTGTTGGTGGTGAAGCTGTTGAGGTCTTCGGAAATCCGCTGGTCGGGGTTGTCGGTGTAACCGCCCTGCTCCAGCTGGTAATAGTTCTTGCTGCCCAGCCAACGGGCGAAGTGCTTCTCGGTGAGCCAGGCCCGCCAGCGGATGGTCAGCATCTGGGTCAGGTACAGGCGGTACACCGCGCCCAGGATCGCCACTGCGGCGATGCCGCAGAAATACAGGATCAGATGCCAGAACGCCGCTTCGTCCTTCTTCTGCAAAGCGTTGTAGAAATCCTTGTACCAGCTGTTGATCCACACCGAGATCGCCACACTGAACAACGACAGGCCGATCACCGCGGCCAACAGCAGCCAGGCCTTGCCCTTCTCTTCGCTGCGCCAGTAAGGCGTGATCATGGCCCACACCCGACGGAAGAATTGCCCGCGCACAACATCGTTGACCGCGGAGTATTCAGCGTTCTGATTCATTATCGAGGCTCTATTGGGAAGCGAAGAAGCGTTGAGCCGATCATAGTCGAACGGCTCGCTTTTTCCTGTCGAGAAGAGAGGGATTCAATCGCGTATCAGCGACGAACCGGACGCTTCTGCAATTTGCGCTGCAAGGTGCGGCGATGCATGCCCAGAGCTCGGGCAGTGGCGGAGATGTTGCCTTCATGCTCGGTCAGGACCCGCTGGATATGCTCCCATTGCAGGCGGTCCACCGACATCGGGTTTTCCGGCACCAGGCTATCCAGGTCGGCATGCTCGGACAGCAGCGCAGCCAGCACGTCATCGGCGTCCGCCGGCTTGCACAGGTAGTTGCAGGCACCGCGCTTGATGGCCTCCACGGCGGTGGCGATGCTCGAATAACCGGTGAGGATCAGTACCCGCATCTCCGGGTCCAGCTCCAGCAGCTTGGGCAGCAGAACCAGTCCGGAATCGCCATCCATCTTCAGGTCCAGCGCGGCATAGTCCGGCAAGTCCTGCTGGGCCAGGGCCAGGCCCTCCTCGGCGGAACCTGCGGTGCTGACGCGAAAGCCACGACGGCTCATGGCACGGGCCATCACTCGGGTAAAGGTAGCGTCGTCATCCACCAGCAACAGATGCGGCAGTTCTTCACCTTCGACTTGGATCTCTTCACTCATGGTCGTCTCCTCGGGCGGCACGGGGCAGGCGCAGCTCGGTGAGCGTACCGCCTTCCTCATGACTGTAGAGTTTTACTGAGCCACCGGCGCGGGTCACGCTGGCCTTGCTCAAGAACAGGCCCAGGCCGAAGCCTTTGCCCTTGGTGGTAAAAAACGGTTTGCCAATCTGCTCGGCGATAGCCAAGGGTACTCCAGCACCGTGATCGCGAATACTGATGGTCAGGTCTTCGGCATCCCAGTCCAGGCGCACCTCCAGGCCCTCCGGGCAGGCATCGGCAGCATTGTTGAGCAGGTTGAGCAGGGCCTGGGTCAGGTCCGGTGGCGGCGCCAGGCGCGGCATTTCACCCTGCCCCAGCAAATGGAAGCGATAGCTGGCTTCCGGGCGCATCAGGTGCCAGCGGTTCAGGGCCTCGTCGAGCCACTGGGTGACATCCTGCATCTCTACCGCCATCCGCCGGTTGGCCTCGGCGGCGCGCACCAGTTGTTGCAAGGTTTCCTTGCACAGCTTCACCTGGTCCTGGAGCACGCTGAGGTCGTCCTGCAGCAGCGGATCGGGATGGTCCTGGCGCATCTCCTTGAGCAGCACGCTCATGGTCGCCAGGGGCGTGCCCAACTCATGGGCGGCGCCGGCGGCCTGGGTAGCCACGGCCAGCAATTGCTGGTCACGCAGGCCCTCCTCGCGGCGGATCGCCCGTAGTTCTTCCTGGCGCCGCAACTCCTCGGCCATCCGCGCCGCGAAGAAAGTGATTACCGCCGCAGCCAGGGCAAAGCTCAGCCACATGCCGTAGACCTGCAGGTTTTCCCGGGCGATGGGCAAGGTCTGTAACGGGTAGAACCAGGCCAGCAACAAGGTATAGAGGGCCAGGGCGATCCCCGAGAGCGCCACGGAGTAACGCCAGGGCAAGGTCACCGCAGCGATCGTCAGGGGCACCAGGTAATAGGACACGAAGGGGTTGGTGGAGCCACCGGAGAAATACAGCAGCACGCTGTGGATAAACAGGTCACAGGCCAGCTGCAGGGCATATTCCAGTTCCGTCACCGGCCAGGAGGTGCGCAGGCGGATGGCCGTAAAGGCGCACAGCACCATGGAGAAGACCAGGGTAATCCCCAGTTGCAGCCAGGGCAGCGGCAGCAGTTCGAGCCAATAGGCAAGCCCCACCGAACCGGCCTGAGCGGCCAGAACCAGGGTGCGGATGAAGGTCAGGCGCCAGAGGTTCTGGCGGGTCGCAGACAGCAATTTTACGGGGGCGAGCATGAGCTCTCCTGATGAGCGCTCCAGGATAATCGGCGGGAGTATAACCATGCCGCCCCCGACACAGGCAAAACTGCGGCAAAGCGCCACAGGAAAAAGCAGCGGCAAGTGGCAAGCTTTCAGCTACAAGCAGAAGTCCCGGGATAAGGGAGGCCAAGGTGTATCAAAGTTGTAATGGGTGCAACTGGGAGTAAAAGCTAGAGTCTTATCGCTCAACGCAAGCGCGAACCTTTGGCTTGCGAACCGTACTCAAGGAGATCCCATGCAGCCTTTCAGTCGCAACCTCGCCCTTCTCGCCCTCGGCGTCGCCTCCCTCGCCAGCCTTCCAGCGCAGGCCGCCGATGAGCTGCACTACAACCAGGTTTCCCTGCGCGCCGAGGCCAGCCAGGAAGTGGCCCGCGACCTGATGATCGTGACCCTCTACAGCGAGTCGCAGAACGCCGATCCGGCCAAGCTGGCAGCAGAAATCAGCACCACCATGAACAAGGCCCTGGAACAGGCACGCCAAGTCAAGGGCATCACCCTGAGCCAGGGCAGCCGCAACAGCTATCCGATCTACGACAGCAAAGGCCAGAAGATCACCGGCTGGCGCGAGCGTGCCGAACTGCGCCTGGAAAGCGCCGACTTCGCCGCCCTGTCCAAGCTCACCGGCGAGTTGCTGACCGACCTGAAGATGGACGGCATGGACTTCGCCATCGCCCCCGCGACCCGCAAGGCCAGCGAGGATGCCCTGCTCAAGGATGCCGTGCAGGCGTTCAAGGCTCGGGCACAACTGGCAACCGAAGCCTTGGGCGGCAAGGGCTACAAGATCGTCAGCCTGAATCTCAACGCCGATGGTTATCCGCAGCCCTATATGCGTGGTCCCATGATGATGAAGGCTGCCAGCGCAGATGCGTCCTCCTCCGTCACCCCGCAAGTCGAGGCCGGTACCAGCAAGGTCAACATGACCGCCGACGGCGCCATCGAAGTGCTGATGCAGTAAAACGCTTCCGGCCTTCCTGCAAACGGCGGTAACCTCCAAAGCGAGGTTACCGCCGTTTTTCGTTACAGACTGTTTCAAGCCAGCTCAGGAGAATTCACCTTGCTGCCCATGAGTTTGGCGAGTTCGGGATGTTAAAGTGTCGAACCTTAGTATTGCGCCTGTCAGGTATTACTGACGCCTGACAGGTAAATTGCTTTTTTCCTATAAGAGTCTCCTCAATGACCGCTGACCGCATCGGCGAACGCCTGCGTCGCTATCGCCGCGCCGCCAAGAAAACCCTGCGCCAGATTGCTAGTGAATCCGGTCTGACAGCCAGTTTCCTATCCCAGGCAGAGCGTAATCTGACAGGCGTATCCATCTCTTCCCTGGTCAACATCGCCAAGTCGTTAAACGTGCCACTCAATGCCCTGTTCGACCAACCGAGCCAGGCCCAGCCCGACTCCCATGATGGCGAGCGAGTGCGCTATACCATTGAGGGCCAGCCCCTGGCCTACGAACGACTCTCCAGTTCCTTTCCCGGCAACCTGATCAACGCCGTGAAGATGAACATCTCGGTGGGCTACCAATCGGAATTGATTTCCCACGACGGCTCAGAATTTTCTTACGTTCTTTCGGGACAAATCGTCTACACCATCGAAGGTCGCCAATACCCCCTGGGCCCTGGCGACTCGGTGCACTTCGACGCCACCAAGACCCACTGCCTGGCCAACGTCGGCGACGGTCCGGCAGAAGTCCTGACCATTACCACCATGGGCCTTTTCGACGACCGCCCGGCCTCCTGATCCCTACATACAAGGGCTTGCCGAACATCCTGGGCAAACCTTCACACGATAGAAATGTTAGTCATGCTTAATTTTCGTTGACCACAATTTCAGCATGACTTAATTTCCGCACCAGCGAGTCGTCGATCAAGAACACAACAAGTACTCGCCATCGCCGCATAGGGTCCGTGGGGCTCCATCCATCCCCATCGAGATAGAAAGGCGAGTGACCACGGCCCACAAGGCCAATCCTCAGATGCGCCCTAGAAAAAGAAAAAAAGAGGTTTGCATGTGTAAGATTTTCCAGCACCAGTCCTGGCAGGCAACAGGCCCGTCTTTCGACTCTCCGCGCCCCCGCGCCACCCGTATTCCCCGTCATCGCCATCTGGCCGGCCAGCCCCGCCAGCTCGGGCAGAAACAGCTCGGCATCCGCCTGGACAACGCACCAATACGAGGCGTAACCGCCCCTGGCTGCACGCTAAAAAGGCAGCAAATGCACCATAAAGAACCGGCGCAAACGGTCAAATGCGTCAAGTTTTATACAAATGCGTCATTCCTGTACGTTCGTGCCACTCTTTGAGGCTTGTGTCGGCCCCGCACCTTGCATTGGGTATGGGGCCTGCATAAGTATCGGCGGGTCGACTCACAAGGTCGCCCTCAACACAAACAATGACAACAAATCATGAGGCCACCATGTTCAAACAAGCAGTCATTCCGTTTTTAGTCAGCGCCGGTCTGCTGGCCAGCGCCCCCTTCGCCCAGGCCGCGACTAACCTGGTGTTTTGCTCCGAAGGCAGCCCTGCCGGTTTCGACCCGGGCCAGTACACCACCGGAACCGACTTCGACGCCTCTGCGGAAACCATCTTCAACCGCCTGAGCCAGTTCGAACGTGGCGGCACCAAGGTCGTCCCAGGCCTGGCCACCAGCTGGGACATCTCGGAAGACGGCCTGACCTACACCTTCCACCTGCGCGAAGGCGTCAAGTTCCACACCACGCCGTACTTCACTCCCACTCGCAACTTCAACGCCGACGACGTGCTGTTCACCTTCAACCGCATGATCGACAAGAACATGCCGTTCCGTAAGGCGTACCCAACCGAATTCCCGTACTTCACCGACATGGGGATGGATACCAACATCACCAAGATCGAGAAGATCGACGACAAGACCGTCAAGTTCATCCTCAAGTCGGTTGATGCCGCGTTCATCCAGAACCTGGCCATGAGCTTCGCCTCCATCCAGTCCGCCGAGTACGCCGACAAGCTGCTCAAGGAAGGCAAGACCAGCGACATCAACCAGAAGCCGGTCGGCACCGGTCCGTTCGTCTTCAAGAGCTATCAGAAAGACTCCAACATTCGCTACACCGGCAACAAGGACTACTGGCGGCCTGAAGACGTGAAGATCGACAACCTGATCTTCGCCATCACCACCGACCCGTCGGTGCGCATCCAGAAGCTGAAGAAGAACGAGTGCCAGGTCACCCTTTCCCCACGTCCGGCCGACCTCAAGGCCCTCAAGGAAGACAAGGACCTGAAGATGCCTGAACAGGCAGGCTTCAACCTGGGCTACGTCGCCTACAACGTGATGCCGGTCCTCAAGGACCGCACCGATGCCAACCCGCTGGCCGACCTGCGGGTCCGCCAGGCGCTGGACATGGCAGTGAACAAGCCGCAGATCATCGACTCGGTCTACCAGGGCGCCGGCCAACTGGCAGTCAACGCCATGCCGCCAACCCAGTGGTCCTACGACACCACCATCAAGGATGCCAAGTACGATCCTGAGAAGGCCCGCCAGCTCCTCAAGGAAGCCGGCATCAAGGAAGGCACCCAGATCACCCTGTGGGCCATGCCGGTCCAGCGTCCATACAACCCGAACGCCAAGCTGATGGCCGAGATGCTGCAGTCCGACTGGGCGAAGATCGGCCTGAAGGTGAACATCGTCAGCTTCGAGTGGGGCGAGTACATCAAGCGCTCCAAAGGCGGTGAGAACCAGGCGATGATCATCGGTTGGAGCGGCGACAATGGTGACCCGGACAACTGGCTGGGCACCCTGTTCGGCTGCGATGCCATGAACGGCAACAACTTCTCCAAGTGGTGCGACAAGCCATACGACGCACTGATCAAGCAAGCACGGGCCACCTCGGACGTGGCCAAGCGCACCGAGCTGTACAAGCAGGCGCAACATATCCTCAAAGATGCAGTCCCGATGACACCGATCGCACACTCGACGGTGTTCCAACCCATGCGCGCCAACGTGCAGGACTTCAAGATCAGCCCGTTCGGTCTGAACGCTTTCTACGGCGTGAGCATCGCCAAATAAAGCGCGGCCATGGCGACGTCCCTGACGTCGCCATGGCTGGACTGGCCCATTGAAAGAATCCAACCCGGACCAGGGAAAGGTGTCAATCGACACCCAGCCCAGTGAACTCCAAGGCGATTCGAACAAAGCTGCAGGCATGGAGCCGACCACGGCCCTCGTTTTCGCCCTCGAACCTCGACGCGAGGCAAGACCGTGCCTGCCAGCGGGCAATAGCTGACATGGTTTGGCATCAATGGCCTATACAGGCTCCAGGAAGGAGCCATGGCCCATTGATCATCACAACAAAAAATGGAGATGGATCATCATGCGTCACTCCTTGATTCTCCCGGCTTTGCTGGGCTGCGGCCTGTTGGCTGCCACCGCTTCAAGCGTCGCTGCCGAGCGCAGCCTGGTGTTCTGCTCCGAAGGCAGCCCGGCCGGCTTCGATACCGCGCAATACACCACCGCCACCGACAACGATGCCGCCGAGCCGCTGTACAACCGCCTGGTGGAATTCGAGAGAGGCGCGACCAACGTCTTGCCCGCCCTGGCCACCCGCTGGGACATCTCCGAGGATGGCCTCAAGTACAGCTTCCACCTGCGCGAGGGCGTGAAGTTCCACAGCACCTCGTACTTCAAGCCAACCCGTGACTTCAATGCCGACGACGTGCTGTTTACCTTCAACCGCATGCTCGACGCCGAACACCCGTTCCGTAAGGCCTACCCGACCGAGTTCCCCTACTTCAACGGCATGAGCCTGAACAAGAACATCGCCAAGGTCGAGAAAACCGACCCACTGACCGTGGTCATGACCCTCAACACCGTGGATGCAGCGTTCATCCAGAACCTGGCCATGAGCTTCGCCGCGATCCTCTCCGCCGAATACGCCGAGCAACTGCTCAAGGCCGGCACGCCCAGCCAGATCAACCAGAAGCCCATCGGCACCGGGCCCTTCGTGTTCCAGCGCTACCAGAAAGATTCGCAGATCCGCTACGCCGCCAACCCACATTACTGGGACCCGAGCCGGGTCAAGCTCGATCGGCTGATCTTCGCCATCAACACCGACGCCTCGGTACGGGTGCAGAAACTGCGCGCCGGCGAATGCCAGATCACCCTGCATCCGCGCCCTGCGGATATCGAGGCCTTGAAGAACGATCCGAAACTGCAGGTGATCGAGAAGCCCGGGTTCAACCTCGGCTACATCGCCTACAACGTGCAGCACAAGCCCTTCGATCGCCTCGAAGTACGCCAGGCGCTGGACATGGCGGTGAACAAACCGGCCATCCTCAACGCCGTGTACCAGGGCGCCGGGCAACTGGCGGTCAACGCCATGCCCCCCACCCAGTGGTCCTACGACGACAGCATCAAGGACGCCGCCTACAACCCGGAAAAGGCCCGCGAACTGCTCAAGGCCGCCGGCGTCAAGGAAGGCACCGAAATCAACCTCTGGGCCATGCCCGTGCAGCGCCCCTACAACCCCAATGCCAAGCTGATGGCTGAAATGCTGCAAGCGGACTGGGCGAAGATCGGCCTGAAGGTGAAGATCGTCAGCTACGAATGGGGCGAGTACATCAAGCGCACCAAGAACGGTGAGCACGACATCAGCCTGATCGGCTGGACCGGCGACAACGGTGACCCGGACAACTGGCTGGGCACTCTGTATAGCTGCGACGCCATTGGCGGCAACAACTACTCCATGTGGTGCGACCCGCAGTACGACAAGCTGATCAAGCAAGCCAAGATCGTCACCGATCGTGAACAACGCAGCGTGCTGTACAAGCAGGCCCAGCAATTGCTCAAGCAGCAAGTGCCGATCACCCCGGTGGCCCATTCGACGATCAACCAACCGCTGAGCGCGAAAGTCGAAGACTTCAAGGTCAGCCCCTTTGGACGCAATTCCTTCTCCGGTGTCAGCCTGACCCCATAACCGACGAGCCTAGAACCGCGAGGACGATTTTCGTCCTCATGCAGGCGTATTGCCTGAATTCGGCGAACGAACCGAATGCAAACGTTTGCGATGCCTTGAATGAGTTCCAAAAACCAGCCGGCCGAAAAAAACCGGTATGTAAAAAAATAAAACAAAGGAGCGTCACCCATGAAACTGAGCAACAGCGCGTTGTTAGCCCTGGCCATCAGCAGCATCACTGCTACGGCCTATGCAGAAAACGTCAGCCAGGACTTCGTCCCGACTGAACTGAACAGCAAGAATGCCCAGGCTGAGTCCAAGGGGTTCATCGAAGGCCAGAGCCTGTCCGGGAGCACCCGTAACTGGTACGCCAACGAGTTGAAGCGTCGCAACGACCGCTTCTCCTACAACCACAACGGCCAGCCGACCTCGACCCCACGCCGTATCAACTGGGTCCAGGGCACCATCCTCAACTACACCTCCGGCTTCACCGAAGGCACCGTTGGGGTCAGCACCGAAGTCGCCGCCTACAACGCCATTGCTCTGGACCGTGACCGCAAGGACATCGCCGGCAAGAACAACCGTACCCTGACCCACTCCGACGGTGACGCCGTAGGCCAGTGGAGCAAGCTGGGCCTGGCCAACGTCAAGTTCCGCGTATCCAACACCACCCTGACCGTCGGCCGGCAGAACGTCAGCACGCCGATCGTCGACGTCATCGGCAACCGTCCACTGCCTTCGAGCTTCGAAGGGGCCAGCATCCACAGTGAGGAATTCAACAACCTGTCGTTCGACGCCGGTAGCTATGACCGGGTATCGCCACGGACCGAGCAGAGCCTGTCGAAATTCCGCTCCGAATACACCAACAACAACGCCGAGACCGACCGCGTCAGTCTGATCGGCGCCAACTACCAGCCACTCAAGAGCCTGAAGACCAGCCTCTACGCCTCCAAGGTGGAAGACTTCTGGAACCAGTACTACTTCGGCGCCACCCACGAACTGGGTGACAGCTCGGTACTGGCCCTGACCACCGGCCTGAACTACTACAAGACCGTCGATACCGGCAAGAAAGAGATGGGCGAGATCGACAACGATACCTACTCCCTGTCCATGGGCCTGGCCCACCAGGCCCACAGCCTGACCTTCTCCTACCAGGCGGTGAACGGTAACGAGTACTTCGACTACCTGCACGAAACCAACGGCATCTACCTGGCCAACTCCCTGCTCTCGGACTTCAACGGACCGAACGAGAAGTCGTTCCAGATCGCCTACGGCCTGAACATGGCCGAGTACGGCGTGCCCGGCCTCAAGTTCAACATCTACCAGGCCCGCGGCTGGGGCATCGACGGTACCCACTACCGTGGTACCGCCTACGACGTGAACAAGATGGACGGCGAAACCCACTACGAATACGGCATCGGCGCCAGCTACGCGGTGCAGAGCGGCCCGCTCAAGGCCACCGCGATCCGCGCGACCTACACCACCCACCGCGCGAGCAAGTACCAGGCCGATGGCAACATCAACGAGTTCCGCCTGGTGACCACGGTTCCGTTCAACATTCTCTAACCCGCCAGTTGAAGGGCGGGTTCATGACGAATCCGCCGTTCAAGCTACTCTGGTTCATTCCTTTGCAGGGGGTCCATGATGAAAATTCTTCCCATGAAAGCGGCCTTGAGTGCCGCATTGTTGAGCGTCGCCATAAGCGCCGCGGCCAAACCCTTGGTGGTCTGTACCGAAGCCAGCCCGGAAGGTTTCGATATGGTCCAATACACGACCGCGGTCACTGCCGACGCAGTGGCGGAAACCATTTTCAACCGGCTGGTGGACTTCAAGCCGGGGACCACGGACATCGAGCCAGCCCTGGCCGAATCCTGGGACATCAGCCCAGACGGCTTGCAATACACCTTCCACCTGCGCAAGGGCGTCAAGTTCCACAGCACCGACTACTTCACCCCGACCCGCGACCTGAACGCCGACGACGTGCTCTGGAGTTTCCAGCGCCAGTTGGACCCGAAACACCCCTGGCATGACAAGTCCAGCGTGGGTTTCCCCTATTTCGAAAGCATGGGCTTCAAGGAACTGCTCAAGAGTGTAGAGAAAGTCGACGACCACACCGTGGTCTTCACACTGACCCGCCGCGAAGCTCCGTTCCTGGCCGACGTGGCCATGGCCTTCTCCTCGATCTTCCCGGCCGAATACGCCGACAAGCTGCTCAAGGAAGGCAAGACCTCTGAGCTCAACAGCAAGCCGATCGGCACCGGCCCATTCATCTTCACCCGCTATGCCAAGGACGCCCAGGTGCGCTTCAAGGCCAACCCGGACTACTTCCGCGGCAAGCCTCCAGCCGAAACACTGATCCTGGCGATCACCACCGACAACAACGTGCGCCTGCAAAAGCTCAAGGCCAACGAGTGCCAGGTCGCCCTGTATCCCAAGCCCGATGACATCCCCAGCATCAAGGCCGACCCGAACCTGCAGGTGCATGAGCTGGCGGCCATGACCACCGGCTACATCGCCATGAACACCACCCGCAAGTACATGAGCGACGTGCGGGTACGCAAGGCGATCAATATCGCCTTCGACAAGGAAGCCTACGTCAACAGCCTGTATGGCCCGGGCAACGCCCTGGTCGGCACCGGCCCGTACCCACCGACCCTGCTGGGCTTCAACACCAGCCTGAAGAACCCGCCACGGGACCTGGACAAGGCCCGCGCCCTGCTCAAGGAAGCCGGCGTGCCCGAAGGCACCGTGATCACCCTGTTCACCCGCAACGGCGGCGGCCCGACCAACCCCAACCCGCTGCTCGGGGCCCAGATGATGCAGGCCGACCTGGCCAAGATCGGCCTGAAGCTGGATATTCGCGTGATGGAATGGGGCGAGATGCTCAAGCGCGCCAAGAACGGCGAGCACGACATGGTCTCGGCCGGCTGGGCCGGGGATAACGGTGACCCGGATAACTTCCTGACCCCGAACCTGAGTTGTGACGCGGCGAAAAACGGCGAAAACTATGCCCGCTGGTGCAACAAGACCTTCCAGGACCTGATCGACCAGGCTCGCTCCGACGCCGACTCGGCCAAGCGCGCCGAACTCTATGAGAAGGCCCTGCTGGTCTTTGAGCAGGATCAACCCTGGATCCCCATGGCCTATCCGAAAATGTTCACCGCCATGCGCAAGAACGTCGAGGGGTATCACCAGAGCCCCCTGACCACCAATAACTTCGCTACCACCCAGGTGAAGTAATAAGAAACGCCCGCCGTCCCTGACCCAGGGGCGGCGGAAACGCCTAACCGGCTGACTGAGGTACTTCAGAAGATGTTTAGTTTTATTGCCCGCCGTGTGGGGTTGCTGATCCCCACATTTTTCGGCATCACCTTGCTGACATTCGCCTTGATACGCATGATCCCCGGCGATCCCGTGGAAGTCATGATGGGCGAACGTCGGGTCGACCCCGAGATGCATGCCCAGGCAATGGAACGCCTTGGATTGAACAAACCGCTGTACGCCCAGTACCTGGACTACATCGGCAAGCTGGCCCACGGTGACCTGGGCGAATCCCTGCGTACCCGTACCAGCGTATGGAGCGAGTTCTCCTCGCTGTTCCCCGCGACCCTGGAGCTGGCCATGTCCGCCCTGCTGTTCGCCGGCGTCATCGGCCTGCTGGCCGGGGTCATCGCCGCCCTCAGGCGCGGCTCGCTGTTCGACCACGGGGTGATGGGGATTTCCCTCGCCGGCTACTCGATGCCGATCTTCTGGTGGGGCCTGATCCTGATCATGTTCTTCTCGGTGAGCCTGGGCTGGACCCCGGTTTCCGGACGTATCGACCTGCTCTACGACATCGAGCCCAAGACCGGCTTCATGCTGGTCGACACCCTGCTGGCCGGCGACACCAGTGCCTTCTTCGACGCACTGAAGCACCTGATCCTGCCTTCCATCGTGCTGGGTACCATTCCCCTGGCGGTGATCGCGCGGATGACCCGCTCCTCGATGCTCGAAGTGCTGCGCGAGGACTACATCCGTACCGCCAAGGCCAAGGGCCTGTCGCCCAACCGGGTGGTCTTCGTCCACGGCCTGCGCAACGCGCTGATCCCGGTACTGACCGTGGTCGGCCTGCAAGTCGGCACCCTGCTGGCCGGTGCGGTCCTGACCGAAACCATCTTTTCCTGGCCCGGCATCGGTAAATGGCTGATCGAAGCCATCGGCGCCCGGGACTATCCCGTGGTGCAGAACGGCATCCTGTTGATCGCCTGCCTGGTGATCATGGTCAACTTCGTGGTGGACATCCTCTACGGCTTTGCCAACCCACGCATCCGTCATCAGCGCTGAGGCCAAGACACATGAGTACTCCAACTTCCTCGGTAGCAGTCGATCAAAGCCTGCTCTATCCGTCCGTCTACAAAGAATTCTGGCAACACTTCTCCCACAACAAGGGCGCCGTCGCCGGCCTGATGTTCATGCTGCTGATCGTGTTCTGCGCGATCTTCGCACCCTGGGTGGCCCCCCATGACCCCAGCGAGCAATACCGCGACTTCCTGCTGACCCCACCGGCCTGGCTCGAAGGCGGGCAGTTGCAGTTCCTGCTGGGCACCGACGAGCTGGGCCGCGACCTGCTCTCGCGCCTGATCCAGGGTTCGCGCCTGTCGCTGCTGATCGGCCTGTCGTCGGTGGTGATGTCGCTGATCCCGGGGATCCTGCTGGGCCTGTTCGCCGGCTTCTTCCCGCGCCTGCTGGGCCCAAGCATCATGCGCCTGATGGACATCATGCTGGCCCTGCCTTCGCTGCTGCTGGCCGTGGCCATCGTCGCCATCCTCGGCCCAGGCCTGATCAACACCGTGATCGCCATTGCTGTGGTCTCGCTGCCGTCCTACGTGCGCCTGACCCGCGCCGCGGTGATGGGCGAACTCAACCGCGACTACGTGACCGCCGCGCGCCTGGCCGGTGCCGGCCTGCCGCGCCTGATGTTCATCACCGTGCTGCCCAACTGCATGGCACCGCTGATCGTCCAGGCCACCTTGAGCTTCTCTTCGGCGATCCTCGACGCCGCCGCCTTGGGCTTCCTCGGCCTCGGCGTCCAGCCGCCTACCCCTGAGTGGGGCACCATGCTGGCCTCGGCCCGCGACTACATCGAACGCGCCTGGTGGGTAGTGAGCCTGCCCGGCCTGACCATTTTGCTCAGCGTGCTGGCAATCAACCTGATGGGCGACGGCCTGCGCGATGCGCTGGACCCGAAACTCAAGAATGCCGCCTGAGGAGATTCCCATGTCACTGTTAGAAATCAAGAATCTCAATGTCCGTTTCGGCGACGCCAAGGCTGTTCCCGTGGTGGACGGCCTGGACCTCAAGGTCGACAAGGGCGAAGTGCTGGCCATCGTCGGCGAGTCCGGCTCCGGCAAGTCGGTGACCATGATGGCCCTGATGGGCCTGATCGAGCACCCCGGCATCGTCACCGCCGACGCCATGAACTTCGACGGCAAGGACATGCTCAAGCTCAGCGCCCGCCAGCGCCGGCAGATCGTCGGCAAGGACCTGGCCATGGTCTTCCAGGACCCGATGACCGCGCTGAACCCCAGCTACACCGTGGGCTTCCAGATCGAGGAAGTGCTGCGCCTGCACCTGAAGATGTCCGGCAAGGCTGCCCGCAAGCGCGCCATCGAACTGTTGGAGAAGGTCGAGATCCCCGGCGCCGCCAGCCGCATGGACGCCTACCCGCACCAGCTGTCCGGGGGCATGAGCCAGCGCGTGGCGATTGCCATGGCCATCGCCGGCGAACCCAAGCTGCTGATCGCCGACGAACCCACCACCGCCCTGGACGTGACCATCCAGGCACAGATCATGGACCTGCTGCTGAGCCTGCAGAAAGAGCAGAACATGGGCCTGGTGCTGATCACCCACGACCTGGCCGTGGTGGCCGAGACCGCCCAGCGCGTCTGCGTGATGTACGCCGGCCAGACGGTGGAAGTGGGCAAGGTGCCGGAGCTGTTCGACATCCCCGCGCACCCTTACAGCGAAGCCCTGCTGGCGGCGATTCCCGAGCACAGCCTGGGCGCCTCGCGGCTCTCGACCCTGCCGGGCATCGTTCCCGGTCGCTACGACCGGCCCCAAGGCTGCCTGCTGTCGCCACGCTGCCCCTACGTCCAGGAAAACTGCCGCCAGCAGCGGCCTAGTCTCGATCCGCAAGCCGCCAGCCTGGTGCGCTGCTTCTACCCGCTGAACCAGGAGGTGGCGTGATGGCCGTCGTTCTAACCGCCCGCGACCTGACCCGTCACTACGAAGTGTCCCGGGGCCTGTTCAAGGGCCACGCCACCGTTCGCGCACTCAATGGCGTGTCCTTCGAACTGGAGGCCGGCAAGACCCTGGCCGTGGTGGGCGAATCCGGTTGCGGCAAGTCCACCCTGGCCCGGGCCCTGACCCTGATCGAGGAGCCATCTTCGGGCTCGCTGCAGATCGCCGGCCATGAGGTCAAGGGCGCCACCAAGGAGCAGCGCAAGCAACTGCGCCGCGACGTGCAGATGGTGTTCCAGAGCCCCTACGCCTCGCTCAACCCACGGCAGAAGATCGGTGACCAGCTGGCCGAGCCATTGCTGATCAACACCAAGCTGTCGGCCACCGAGCGCCGCGAGAAAGTCCAGGCGATGATGAAGCAGGTGGGCCTGCGCCCCGAGCATTACCAGCGCTACCCGCACATGTTCTCCGGCGGCCAGCGCCAGCGTATCGCCCTGGCCCGGGCGATGATGCTGCAACCCAAGGTGCTGGTGGCGGATGAACCGACCTCGGCCCTGGACGTATCGATCCAGGCCCAGGTTCTGAACCTGTTCATGGACCTGCAGCAGGAATTCAATACCGCCTACGTGTTCATCTCGCACAACCTGGCGGTGGTGCGCCACGTCGCTGACCAGGTGCTGGTGATGTACCTGGGCCGGCCAGTGGAAATGGGCCCCAAGGAGGACATCTACACCCGTCCCCTGCACCCCTACACCCAGGCCCTGCTCTCGGCCACCCCGGCCATCCATCCGGACCCGGACAAGCCGAAGATCAAGATCGCCGGCGAGCTGCCCAACCCGCTGAACCCGCCGCCCGGCTGCGCCTTCCACAAGCGCTGCCCGTACGCCACCGAGCGTTGCAGCACCGAAGAGCCAGCCTTGCGCCAGCTCGACAGCCGCCAGGTGGCCTGCCACTACGCCGAGCAGTTCTTGTAACGAGCATGAAAAAGGCGCCCCCCGGAACCTGCGGGAGCGCCTGAACCTTGTTGCACCGGCCCCTCCCGACGGATTGCGCATCGATCCGTTGCGAGGGGTTTTTTTTCAGCCCTGGTCAGGCTCGCCGTCGTCGGTGGTCTGGTCGTCATCGCCCGAGCTGCCGCCCTGCCCTTCATCCCCCGGCTCCGACTCGGACTTGGCCAGCATCTGCACGGGCGTGCCCTGGCTCGACGAGTAACCGGGCTCCTTGACCTGCAACAGGTTGTTGGCCCAGGCCGCCGACATGCCCAGCGATAGCAGCACCAGCACTTTGATCAGCAACACCACGCGTTGAAAAATTCTCATAGCCGATTCCATCCCTTCAAAGGTGAATCATCGAAGGCTGCAAACCGTGCCTTGCAACGGCCACAGCACAACCTGAAACCTAGTCGCGATACCCGGGACTTTCCAGATAGCCAGCTATCGATCCCCTCGCCAGGAGTCCCCGCCCGACTAACGGTGAGGGGTGCCATGAGCTTGCCAGCAGGCACAAAAAAGCCCCGCGGTCTGCACCGCGGGGCTTGGGGTGTGGCAGACGAACTTAGTGGTGTTCGCGGGTCGCGCGGAATTTCACGTCCGGCCAGCGCTCTTCCATCAACGCCAGGTTGACCCGGGTCGGCGCCAGGTAGGTCAGGTGACCGCCGCCGTCCAGTGCCAGGTTCTCCACCGCCTTGTTGGAAAACTCCTCCAGCTTCTTCTTGTCGTCGCAGCTGATCCAGCGAGCGGACCACACGGTGATCGGCTCGTAGGCGCATTCGACCTTGTATTCCTCCTTCAGGCGGCTGGCCACCACATCGAACTGCAGCACACCGACGGCGCCGAGGATGATGTCGTTGCTGCGCTCGGGGAAGAACACCTGGGTCGCGCCCTCTTCGGCCAGCTGTTGCAGGCCCTGGCGCAGTTGCTTGGACTTGAGCGGGTCCTTCAGGCGCACACGGCGGAACAGTTCCGGGGCGAAGTGCGGGATACCGGTGAAACCCAGGGCCTCGCCTTCGGTGAAGGTGTCGCCGATCTGGATGGTGCCGTGGTTGTGCAGGCCGATGATATCGCCGGCGAAGGCTTCTTCCAGTTGCTCACGCTCGGAGGAGAAGAAGGTCAGGGCGTCGCCGATGCGCACGTCCTTGCCGGTGCGCACATGGCGCATCTTCATGCCCTTTTCGTACTTGCCCGAGCAGATGCGCATGAAGGCGATGCGGTCGCGGTGCTTGGGGTCCATGTTCGCCTGGATCTTGAACACAAAGCCCGAGAACTTCTCTTCCTGGGGCGCCACGCTGCGCTCGTTGGCCGCCCGAGGCAGCGGCAGCGGGGCCCAGTCCACTACGGCGTCGAGCACATGGTCGACCCCGAAGTTGCCCAGGGCGGTGCCGAAGAACACCGGGGTCAGGTGGCCGTCGAGGAACTCCTGCTGGTCGAACTCGTGGCAGGCGCCCTGCACCAGCTCCAGCTGCTCGAGGAAACGCTCGTACTCGTCGCCCAGGTGGGCACGGGCTTCGGCGGAGTCGAGCTTCTCGATGATCTTGGTCTCGGTGCGCTCGTGGCCGTGGCCCGGGGTGTAGACGATGATGTAGTCGCCCGCCAGGTGGTACACGCCCTTGAAGTCGCGGTAGCAACCGATCGGCCAGGTGATCGGCGCGGCCTTGATCTTCAGTACCGCCTCGATTTCGTCCAGCAGTTCGATCGGGTCGCGGATGTCGCGGTCCAGCTTGTTGATGAAGCTGACGATCGGCGTATCCCGCAGGCGGCAGACGTCCATCAGGGCAATGGTCCGCGGCTCTACGCCCTTACCGCCGTCGAGCACCATCAGCGCCGAGTCCACCGCAGTCAGGGTGCGGTAGGTGTCTTCCGAGAAGTCTTCGTGGCCGGGGGTGTCCAGCAGGTTGATCATGTGTTCGCGATAGGGGAACTGCATGACCGACGTCGTGATGGAAATGCCGCGCTGCTTCTCCATCTCCATCCAGTCGGAGGTGGCGTGGCGGTCGGACTTACGCGACTTGACGGTACCCGCCACCGCAATGGCCTTGCCCATCAGCAACAGCTTTTCGGTGATGGTGGTCTTACCCGCATCCGGGTGGGAAATAATGGCGAAAGTGCGGCGTTTCGCGACTTCGGCGGCCTGTTGGGTCATGGGAAATCGCCTGGCGGTGATCAAAAAAGGGCGGCGAGTATAGCGCAAAGCACACTCCTCGAACCACCGTTCAGCCCCGCCCCCCCCCCTGTAGCCGCTGTCTAGCGCCAGCGCAAACTGCGACCCGGCGCGCAGCGCCCGCAACCCGGCCATCCCTCCCCTGGATCACCGCCTCGCGCCGCAAGGTAGCGGCCACAAGGGTGGCCAAACGCCGTTAACTATGGAACCTTTTAAAAGGTGGAGACGTCCACTTCCCTGCCAGGCGCGCATCAGATGCCTGGAATTTCAGCAAGTTAGCTTGACGAAGCTGCGCTCATGGTTCGTTCACCGCCGCCCTGCCGGCACTCGACGAACTGCTTTTCGCGGGGATTTTCCCGGCAGTCGGCCACGGCCCTGCCACAGGGGAAAGCGCCCGCCGACCGATAAGAAAAAAGGAGTCCGCCCGTGGCTATTCGCTATGGCAAAGGGCTGATAGGAGGGGCTGCGGTTATCGCCCTCCTGGCCCTGCTGGTCCACTGGATCGGCATCGATACGATCGAACACTACCGCGACGATCTGTTGTTCTACCTGCAAGCTCATCTGTTCCTGGTCCTGGCGTCCATGTTCGCCGCCCTGCTAGTGGGCCTGCCCGCCGGCATCCTTCTCAGCCGCCCTGCCATGGCCAGGCGCGCCGAGCGCTTCATGCAAGTGTTCAACATCGGTAACACCGTGCCTCCCCTGGCCGTCCTGGCCATCGCCCTCGGGGTCCTCGGCATCGGCAGCGGACCGGCGATCTTCGCCCTGTTCCTCGCCTCCCTCCTGCCCATCGTGCGCAATACCTATGAAGGCCTGAAGAACGTCCAGGGCTCGCTCAAGGAAGCCGCCATCGGCATCGGCATGACCCCGCGCCAGGTGCTGTGGAAAGTCGAATTGCCCAATGCCGTGCCGATCATCGTCGGCGGCGTGCGGGTAGCCCTGGCGATCAACGTCGGCACCGCGCCCCTGGCTTTCCTGATCGGTGCCAACAGCCTGGGCAGCCTGATCTTCCCCGGCATAGCCCTGAACAACCAGCCGCAACTGCTGCTCGGCGCCGCCTGCACCGCGCTGCTGGCGCTGCTTCTGGACGGCCTGGTGACCCTGGCCAGCCGCCTCTGGCTGGAGCGCGGCCTGCGTCCGTCCTGACCAGCACGAGCCTTGGAGTGAACATGAAGAAAACAAGCCTGTTACTCGGCTGCGTCCTGCTGTTTGCCAGCCTGGCGCACGCCGCGGAAAAACCCCTGATCCGCATCGGCGCCCGGGTCTTCACCGAACAGACCCTGCTGGCGGAAATCACCTCCCAGTACCTGCGCAGCAAGGGCTACGACACCCGGGTCACCGGCGGCCTGGGCAGCAACCTGGCCCGCAGTGCCCAGGAAAGCGGCCAGCTGGACCTGATCTGGGAATACACCGGGGTGTCGCTGGTGGCCTACAACCACATCGACGAAAAGCTCGACAAGCAGCAGTCCTACGCCCGGGTGAAAGAACTCGACGCGAAAAAAGGCCTGGTCTGGTTGTCGCCGTCCAAGTTCAGCAACACCTATGCCCTGGCGCTGCCGGAAAACGTGGCCAAGGAACATCCACAAATCAACAGCATCAGCGACCTGACCCGGGCCCTGGCCGAAAACACCCGGGAAAATCGCCTGGTGGCCCTGGACACCGAGTTCGCCAACCGTTCCGACGGCATGGCCGGGATGGTCAAGCTGTATGACATGGCCCTGACCCGCAAGAACACCCGGCAGATGGACGCCGGCCTGGTCTACACCGCCTTGCGCAATGGCCAGGTGTTTGCCGGCCTGGTCTACACCACCGACGGGCGTCTTAGCGCCTTCAAGCTCAAATTGCTGGAGGACGACAAGCACTACTTCCCGGACTACACCGCCGCTCCCGTGGTGCGCCAGGTCTACCTCGACGCCCACCCGCAACTGGCCGCCGAACTCGAGCCGCTGGCGGCGCTGTTCGACGACGAAACCATGCGCCAGCTGAACGCGCGGGTCGACGTCGACCATGAAAGCCCCTCCGCCGTGGCCGCAGATTTCCTGCGCCAGCACCCACTCGATTAAAGAGGAGAAGACATGGAATTCTTGAACGCCTTTTCCCATCTCGATTGGGCCCAGGTACTGCACCTGACCTGGCAACACATCACCCTGGTGGGCATCGCCGTCACCCTGGCCATCGTCTTTGGCGTGCCCCTGGGCGTTTTGATGACCCGCTTTCCCAGCCTCGCCGGGCCCTTGCAGGCCAGCGCCACGGTGTTGCTGACCATCCCGTCCATCGCCCTGTTCGGCCTGCTGCTGCCGTTCTACTCCACGTTCGGCCAGGGCCTGGGGCCGCTGCCGGCGATCACCGCCGTGTTCCTTTACTCCCTGTTGCCGATCATGCGCAACACCTACCTGGCACTGACCGGCGTTGAACCGGGCATCCGCGAGGCCGCCCGGGGTATCGGCATGACCTTCGGCCAGCGCCTGCGCATGGTCGAGCTGCCCATTGCGGTGCCGGTGATCCTCGCCGGAGTACGCACCGCGGTGGTGATGAACATCGGCGTCATGACCATCGCCGCCACCATCGGCGCCGGCGGCCTGGGGGTGCTGATCCTGGCCTCCATCAGCCGCAGCGACATGTCGATGCTGATCGTCGGCGCCGTGCTGGTCAGCCTCCTGGCCATCTTTGCCGACCTGCTTCTGCAATGGCTGCAACGTTCGCTGACGCCAAAAGGATTGAGCCCACTAGGAGCCCTGAAATGATCGAACTACAGAACCTGAGCAAGACCTTTCGCAGCAACGGCAAGGATGTCAAAGCCGTCGACTCGGTCAGCCTGACCGTCAACGAAGGCGAGATCTGCGTATTCCTCGGCCCCTCCGGCTGCGGCAAGAGCACCACGCTGAAGATGATCAACCGCCTGATCATGCCCACCTCGGGCAAGGTGCTGATCAACGGCGAGGACACCACCGGCCTGGACGAAGTGACCCTGCGCCGCAACATCGGCTACGTGATCCAGCAGATCGGCCTGTTTCCCAACATGACCATCGAGGAAAACATCACCGTGGTGCCACGCCTGCTGGGCTGGGACAAGCAGAAGTGCCACGACCGCGCCCGCGAGCTGATGAGCATGATCAAGCTCGAACCCAAGCAGTACCTGCATCGCTACCCACGCGAGCTGTCCGGCGGCCAGCAACAGCGGATCGGGGTGATCCGCGCCCTGGCCGCCGAGGCTCCGCTGCTGCTGATGGACGAGCCTTTCGGTGCAGTGGACCCGATCAACCGCGAGATGATCCAGAACGAGTTCTTCGAGATGCAGCGGGCACTGAACAAGACCGTGATCATGGTCAGCCACGACATCGACGAAGCCATCAAGCTGGGGGACAAGATCGCCATCTTCCGCGCCGGCAAACTGCTGCAGATCGACCACCCGGATACCCTGCTGGCCCACCCGGCGGACGACTTCGTCAGCAACTTCGTCGGCCAGGACAGCACCCTCAAGCGCCTGCTGCTGGTCAAGGCCGAGGACGCCGCGGACAACGCCCCGTCGGTGAGCCCGGACACCCAGGTGACCGAGGCCCTGGAGCTGATGGACGAGCACGACCGACGCTACGTGGTGGTGACCTGCACCGAGAACAAAGCCTTGGGTTATGTACGACGCCGTGACCTGCACCGTCAGAACGGCACCTGCGGCCAATTCCTGCGGGAGTTCAACGCCACCGCCGTCTATGACGAGCATCTACGGATTCTTCTGTCACGCATGTACGAGTTCAACCGCTCGTGGCTGCCGGTGATGGACGCCGAGCGGGTGTTCCTCGGCGAAGTGACCCAGGAATCCATTGCCGCCTACCTCAGCTCGGGTCGCTCCCGGGGGATGAAGACCCATATCGTCTCGCCGGCTGAAATAGCGGCCTCCTGATCAATAAATAACCAACAGCGCCCCTATGGCGCGGTGGCCTGCTCGCGCTGGGCCATGCAGCGACCCTTCTTTTCATGAAGGAAGGGAACCGCTGCGCGGTCCAGCGCAAACCAGCACCCTCGCCAACCGATTTTTGGCGCTCCCACGTGCCGAAAAAAAATATCAACACTCGCGCCTCTGGCAGCCCTCCAGCGAGCGGTTGCGAAACAGTCAAAATCCCCCTTGCACCGCCCTCTCGCCGCTAACGTCGCCGATGTTGACGCCTTCATACTTACCAGCCACTTGGCACGCAAAAGAGTCGAACGTGCAGGTATTTTTAACACCTGGGAATTCTTCGGGAACATCTGTCCGTCATCTGTGTCGGCTACAAAGAGAGGCGTCTGCGACGCACGTCAGACAAGTGCAAAAACGCGACATTTTTTGTTGATCTAAGCCCCCTCACCGCCTAAAGTTCGCGCCGAACGTCCATGCTGGAAACGATCCATCCGGCTCAAGTACTGACGACGAGACAGCAAGGCCAAGGGCAGATTTCCCATGGCCTTTTTGCTTTCGGCGACATGCCTTGGGAAGTAGGCGAACCAAAGTGGGGATACGGAGGACGTTCACAAGGCAGTGTCGACCCTGGCATTGCCTGCCACCCATTGATTACCAACGTTTGCCATCAGGAGCTTCCACGCATGTCGATTAACGTCGAAGACTATTTCGCGCGCGAAACCTTTCAGAAAATGAAGGCGTTCGCCGACCAGAAAGAAACCCCGTTCGTGATGATCGATACCCAGATGATCGCCCAGGCCTATGACGACCTGCGCGCCGGGTTCGAGTTCGCCAAGGTCTACTACGCGGTCAAGGCCAACCCGGCCGTGGAAATCATCGACCTGCTGCACGAAAAAGGTTCGAGCTTCGACATCGCCTCGATCTACGAGCTGGACAAGGTGCTGGGGCGCGGCGTCAACCCGGCCAACATCAGCTACGGCAACACCATCAAGAAGTCCAAGGACATCCGCTACTTCTATGAGAAGGGCGTGCGCCTGTATGCCACCGACTCCGAAGCCGACCTGCGCAACATCGCCAAGGCCGCCCCGGGTTCCAAAGTCTACGTGCGCATCCTCACCGAAGGCTCCACCACCGCCGACTGGCCGCTGTCGCGCAAGTTCGGCTGCCAGACCGACATGGCCATGGACCTCCTGATCCTGGCCCGCGACCTGGGCCTGGTGCCTTACGGCGTATCGTTCCACGTCGGCTCCCAGCAGCGCGACATCAGCGTCTGGGACGCGGCCATCGCCAAGGTCAAGGTGATCTTCGAGCGTCTTAAAGAAGAAGACGGCATCGAACTGAAGCTGATCAACATGGGCGGTGGCTTCCCGGCCAACTACATCACCCGCACCAACAGCCTGGAAACCTACGCCGAGGAAATCATCCGCTTCCTCAAGGAAGACTTCGGTGACGACCTGCCGGAAATTATCCTCGAGCCAGGCCGTTCGCTGATCGCCAACGCCGGCATCCTGGTCAGCGAAGTGGTCCTGGTGGCCCGCAAGTCGCGTACCGCGGTGGAGCGCTGGATCTACACCGACGTGGGCAAGTTCTCCGGCCTGATCGAAACCATGGACGAGTCCATCAAGTTCCCGATCTGGACCGAGAAGAAAGGCGAGACCGAAGAAGTGGTGATCGCAGGCCCTACCTGTGACAGCGCCGACATCATGTACGAGAACTACAAGTACGGCCTGCCACTGAACCTGGCCATCGGCGACCGCCTGTACTGGCTGTCCACCGGTGCCTACACCACCAGCTACAGCGCCGTGGAGTTCAACGGTTTCCCACCGCTGAAGGCCTACTACGTTTAAAGGCAGCTGCTAGCGACAAGCGGCAAGAAAAAGCCCATGACCTGTCATGGGCTTTTTTATGCGTGCGATTCAGTGGCTCAACGATCTTCCCGGACATGCCAAATACGCAGGATGGACAAGACCATGCCTTGAATCTCATAACGCACCTCGTAATGCCCCACCAACAACCGTCGAACATCCTTCGGCTTGAACTCCTCCAACTGCTCTCCCAATCGAGGGTTAGATAGCAGCGCATCTGGAGCCCGCACGAGAGATTGCACGGTCCGAGCAGCAGCCGAGCGATTAACCTGAGCGAGAAATTCAAAAAGCCGAGCCAGATCGGATAGCGCCTTGCTCGTCCATTTCAGCTGTCTCATTTTGGTAAAGGCAGAGGGTTGTCGCCAGACAGACTCTCTGCCCAAGCCAGCACGGACTGATGATCGACAACCCTTCCAGCATCGACATCTGCCAAGGCCTCAAGCGTCAGTCGGCGGCGCTCTTCTTCCTGGTCAACCCAGGCTACCAATGCTTGCTTCACGATCCAGGCACGGGAGCGCTCCAGGCGAGAAGCCAGTTGATCGACCTTATCCGCCAGATCCAAGGGAATGTGGGCGGTCAGTACTTTTGTCGCGGGCATGAGGCAGACCTGCATCAGAATGATTAAAAGCGATTATCTTTGAATCATAGTGATTTAATCCAACACAGCAAGCCGCTCTGCATCCCGTTCATCACCCAATTGCGCGGCGCGCTGATGATAAGCTTGGGCCAGTTGGCGAATCTCGGGATGCGTGGCATTGAGCAACTCGGCGCAAGCCACTCGCAGGAAATTCAGATTGCCGCCCGCCAGGGCCTGTTTCAGCCAATCCACCGCCTCGTCGATGCGCCCGGCATCGGCGAGGATCGCCCCATGGCTGAACTGCCCACGAAAGTCACCGCCCTCGGCCGAGCGACGATACCAATCCCGGGCCGCCTGGGGGTCGGCCGGGCAAACCAGCCCCTCTTCCAGGTAACGCCCCAGCAGGTTCATCGACTTGGCATGGCCCAGCTGCGCCGCACGGCGGTAGCAGGCCAGGGCCTGGGCATGGTTCTGCTCCACGCCACGACCGGTGGCCAGTAGGTTGGCGTAGTTGTACAGGGCCCAGTCCAGCCCGGCTGTGGCGGCCTGGTGGTAATGCCCGGCGGCGATGCCGACGTCCGCCGGGCAGCCCCAGCCGTGTTCATGGCAGCGGCCGAGCATGTTGCGCGCCATCAGGTGGCCGCGCTGGGCGGCGATGCCGAACCAGCGCAGGGCCAGGGCCTGGTCCTGCTCGATACCCCGGCCGTCGAGGAGGATTTGCCCCAGCAGGGCCTGGGCATCCACCAGGCCTTCGCCAGCAGCCAGCAGGATTGCCTGGGCCGCGCGGGCCGGGCTCTCTTCGAGCATGGCGCTCAGTTGCCCGCCATCGAGGCTTTCCTCGCGGCGTAGTTGAAAAGTCACGCTCTACACCTCGACCCAGCGACGCAGCAGGTTGTGGTAGGTGCCGGTCAGGCGGATCAGCGAGGGGTGTTCGGGCATGTCCCGGGTCAGCTCCTGGATCGCCCCGTCCATCTCGAACAACAGTGCCCGCTGGCTGTCTTCGCGCACCAGGCTCTGGGTCCAGAAGAACGAAGCGTAGCGGGCACCCCGGGTCACCGGGTTGACCTTGTGCAGGCTGGTGCCCGGGTACAGCACCAGGTCGCCAGCCGGCAGCTTGACCCGTTGCACGCCGTAGGTGTCCTGGATCTCCAGCTCGCCGCCGTCGTAGTCCTCCGGGTCGCTGAAGAACAGGGTCGAGGACAGGTCGGTGCGCACCCGCTCGGCGCTGCCCTTGGGCTGGCGCACGGCATTGTCGATATGGAAGTCGAAACTGCCCCCTGCGGTGTAGCAGTTGAACAGCGGCGGGAACACCTTGTGCGGCAAGGCGGCGGACATGAACAGTGGGTTCTGCCAGAGGCGTTCGAGCATCGCCTCGCCGATCTCCCGGGCCAGCGGATGGCTCTCGGGCAGTTGCAGGTTGTGCTTGGCCTTGGCCGACTGGTAACCGGCGGTGATCTTGCCATCGGCCCAATCCGCCTGCTCCAGGGCTTCGCGAATGCGCCCTACTTCATCACGGGTGAACACGCCGGGAATGTGCAGCAACATGGCCAGGTACCTGGGAAGCGAAAGACCGGCAATGGTATTGATTCTTATTGCCCATGTAAAACGCCGGGGACGAACGAGAACGCAAAAACCGTAAAGAGAAATTGTAAAGAATGTAAATTCACTGCGAATAGTAATGTTTCGCAATTGATAACGAATGTTTCTTTCACCTATATTCCGCGGCCTCAAATCCTCGGGGAGGGGAAAAAACATGACACGCCAACAACCACTATCCGCTGTCAGTTCGCCACGCCTGCTGGCATCCGCCATCGGCGTCGCCATCACCGCCGGCTCTGCTGCGCACATGGTCCAGGCTGCCGAGGACACCGGCAAGAAAGCCTCGGGAGCGATTGCCCTGGAAGCCACCAGCATCACCGGTGAAGCCCAGGATGCGACGTCCTACAAGGTCGACAACTCCTCCTCGAAGAAGTACACGGCACCGCTGGTCAACACCCCGCGCTCGGTAACTGTAGTACCGCAGCAAGTCCTCAAGGACACGGCGGCGACCTCGCTGCAAGACGCACTGCGCACCGTTCCAGGTATCACCTTCGGCGCTGGTGAAGGTGGCAATCCACAAGGTGACCGTCCCTTCATTCGTGGTTTCGATGCACAAAGCGACACCTACCTGGATGGCGTACGCGATACCGGCGCTCAAAGCCGGGAAGTCTTCGCCGTGGAAAATATCGAGGTCAGCAAAGGCCCGAACTCGGCCATGGGTGGTCGTGGCGCAGCAGGGGGCAGCATCAACCTGGTCAGCAAGAAAGCTCACCTGGGCAACTCCCTCGACGGTGGTTTCACCTGGGGCTCCGACCAGACTCAACGCTACACCCTGGACGGCAACTATCAGTTCAGCGACACCGTTGCGGGCCGCCTGAACCTGATGAGCCATGAAAGCAATGTCGCTGGACGGGACAAGGTCAACTACGACCGTTGGGGCGTCGCGCCGTCCCTGGCCTTCGGCCTGGGTACCGACACCCGGGTATTCCTCGACTACTACCATCTGGAAAGCGACGACCTGCCGGATTCGGGCATTCCCTACGGCTACTCCATGGGCACGGCCCACACCGCCGCGCATCCGGACAAACCAGTCAACGGTGGCGATAGCAGCAACTTCTACGGCCTGACCGATCGCGACTTCCGCAAATCCCGGGTGGACACGGCGACCTTCGCCTTCGAGCACGACCTGAACGACTCGTTGACCCTCAAGAACACCTTCCGCCACGGCACCAGCATGCAGGACTACATCCTGACCCAGCCGGACGATAGCCAGGGTAACGTACGCAGCGGCACGGTCTGGCGCCGGGCCAACACCCGGGTCTCGAATACCGAGACCACCACCAACCAGACCGATCTCTATGGTGAGTTCGTCCTGGGTGGCTTCAAGAACAACTTCTCCACCGGTATCGAACTGTCCGACGAGTCCTCGAAGAAGAGCGGCTACAACGTTTCCAATAACTCGAGTATCAAGTGCAACGTGCCGCAGCCATCGGGCGTCTGTACCTCGCTGTCGAATCCGACGCCGGATGACATCTACGCCGGCACTATCAGTCGTAACTACGCGGGCACCGATACCGAGGGCACCACTCGTGCCATCTACTTCGCAGATACCCTGGAGCTGACCCCGCAGTGGCTGGTCAACATGGGCCTGCGCTACGACCATTTCGAAACCCAAGCCAAGACCAAGAACGGCGCTCGTGCCACCACCTTCAAGGCTGAGGACACCAGTGAATTCGTGACCGGCCAGCTGGGGTTGATCTGGAAGCCCCAGGACAACGGTAGCGTCTACATCTCCTATGCCACTTCCGCAACACCGGTGGGCAGCACCTTGGATAACGGGGCTGAAACCAACCCCTTCGCGACCACCGCCGGGACGCCAACCAGCATCGTCAGCGACATGAAGCCCGAGGAAACCACCAACTACGAAATCGGTACCAAGTGGGATCTGTTCAACGAGCGGCTGTCGCTGACCGGAGCGATCTTCCGCACCGAGAAAGAAAACACCCGAGTCTTGAGTAGCAACTACACCTACGAAAACGCCGGCAAGACCCGCGTCGACGGCCTCGAGCTGACGGCCAGCGGAAAGTTGACCGACAAATGGCAAGTGTTCGCCGGCTACAGCTATCTGGACAGCACCATCGTCGATCCAGGTGCCGCTGGTGATCGCAGCGGCAAGATCACTAACCTTAACAACCCGGCCAAAGGCAACGAGCTGCCCAACACGCCGAAGAACAGCTTCAGCCTCTGGACCACCTACAACCTGACCCAGAAGCTGACCATCGGTGGTGGTGCCTTCTACGTCGACAAGGTTTGGGGTGATAACAACAACACCCTGTACGTACCGTCCTACACCCGCTACGACGCCATGGCCAGCTACAAGCTGACCAAGAACGTCGACCTGCAACTGAACGTGCAGAACCTGACGGACAAGACCTACTACGACAAGGCATACGCGGCGCACTTCGCCAACCAGGCAGCAGGCCGTACCGCCCTGATGAGTGCCAACTTCCACTTCTGATCCATCGCGACACCCTGTGGCCCCGGCCACAGGTGCCCAAGCCCCATGCATCCGCTGCCTGGGGCTTTTGCATGTAAAGAAGAATGCTTCTCGCTCACACACGGCATAATGCGCGCCGTGTTTCACCTCTTAGGACGAACAAGGCGGTCGATGTGTTGAAGAAAACCCTGTTCCAGCTGCACTGGTTCTTCGGCATCAGCGCCGGGCTGGTCCTGGCCCTGATGGGCATCACCGGGGCCACGGTATCGTTCGAGGACGAGATCCTGCGCGCGCTCAACCCCTCGGTGCTGCAGGTCGACAAGCTGCCCGCCGGCACCCTGCCGCCGGCCGAGCTGGTGGCCAAGCTCCAGGCGGCCGAGGGCAAGGACGTGTCCATGCTCTGGGTCGAGACCGACAGCGGCAATGCCGCGCGGGTGTTCTACACCCCGCCGCCCGGGGAACGCCGTGGGCAGATGCGCTACTTCGACCCCTACACCGGCCAGTTCACCGGCGAGGCTGTGGGCCAGGGCTTCTTCGGCTTCATGCTGCAACTGCACCGGTTCCTGGCCATGGGCGACAGCGGCCGGCAGATCACCGGCGCCTGCACCCTGATCCTGATCTTCTTCTGCCTGTCCGGGTTGTACCTGCGCTGGCCGCGCCAGGTCGCCAGCTGGCGCGCCTGGCTGACCCTGGACTGGGCCAAGAAAGGCCGGGCCTTCAACTGGGACCTGCACGCGGTGTTCGGCACCTGGTGTTTGCTGTTCTACCTCTTGTTCGCCCTTACCGGCCTGTACTGGTCGTACGAGTGGTACAGCAAGGGGCTGACCCGTTTGCTGTCCGACTCGCCACACAGCGAGCGCGCCCGGGGCGGACGTGGCGGCCCGCCGGCCAAGGGCCCAGCCCCGGTGGCCGACTACAACGCCATGTGGAGCAGCATCTACAGCGCCGCCGGCAAGGACCTTAGCGCCTACAATGTGCGCATGCCGCCCGTGGCCGGGCAGCCAGCGACGGTGTTCTACCTGCTCAAGGACTCGCCCCACGAGCGCGCCCTGAACCAGATCACCCTGGACCCGGCCACCGGCGTCATCAGCCGACATGAGCGCTACGCCGACAAGAGCTTCAAGGCGCAATTGCTGACCAGTGTCTACGCCCTGCACGTGGGCAGCTACTTCGGCCTGGTGGGACGCATCGTGCTAACCCTGGCCTCGCTGTGCATGCCGCTGTTCTTCATCACCGGCTGGCTGCTGTACCTGGATCGGCGGCGCAAGAAACGCCAGATCAAGGACGCCCGCCAAGGCCTGGAACAGGCCCCCGACGATGCCCACGGCTGGCTGATCGGCTTTGCCAGCCAGAGCGGTTTCGCCGAACAACTGGCCTGGCAGACCGCCGGGCAATTGCAGGCCGCCGGCATCGGCGCCCGGGTCCGCCCGTTGGCCAGCCTTGGCGAGCAGGAGCTGCGCAGTGCCCAGCGGGCGTTGTTCGTGGTCAGCACCTTCGGCGATGGCGAGGCACCGGATAGCGCCCGGGGCTTCGAGCGCAAGCTGCTGGGCCGCGAACTGGCCCTCGACGGCCTGGAATATGCGGTGCTGGGCCTGGGTGACCGCCAGTACCCGCAGTTCTGCGGTTTCGCCCGGCGCCTGCACACCTGGCTGTCGAGCCAGGGCGCCAGCAACCTGTTCACCCCGGTGGAAGTCGACAGTGGCGACAGCTACGCCCTGCGCCACTGGCAACAACAACTGGGCCAGCTCACCGGCCATGCCCCGGTGGACCTGTGGCAAGCCCCGGCCTTCGCCAACTGGACCTTGAGCCAGCGCCGCCTGCTCAACCCCGAGAGCAGCGGCTCCGGGGTCTATCTCTTACAATTGCAGCCGCCCGGCACCAGCAGCTGGCTGGCCGGCGACCTGGTGGAAGTCATGCCGCGCAACTGCCCGTGGCTGGTGGACCACTTCCTCGAGGGCCTGGGGCTTTCCGGCGAGACCCCGGTGCAGCTCGACGGCCTGGAGGAAAGCCTGGAACAGGCCCTGGGCAGCCGCCAGCTCCCGGAGAACCGCGCCCACCTGGTGGGCCTGCATGCCCAGGCCCTGGTGGATGCGCTGGTGCCGCTGACCCAGCGCGAGTACTCCATCGCCTCGATCGCCGCCGACGGCTGCCTGGAACTGCTGGTGCGCCAGGAACGCCACGCCGACGGCAGCCTGGGCATCGGCTCCGGCTGGCTTACCGAGCATGTCCAGGTGGGCGCGAGCATCAGCCTGCGGGTACGCCGCAACAGCGGCTTCCACCTGCCGGCCGAGCCCTGCCCGCTGATCCTGCTGGGTAACGGCACCGGCCTGGCTGGGCTGCGCAGCCTGCTCAAGGCGCGGATCGCCGAGGGCCAGCAACGCAACTGGCTGCTCTTTGGCGAGCGCAACGCCGAGCATGACTTCTACTGCAAGGACGAGCTGCAGGAATGGCTGGCCCGGGGCGACCTGAGCCGCCTGGACCTGGCCTTCTCCCGCGATCAGGAGCAGAAGATCTACGTCCAGGATCGCCTGCGCGAAGCCGCCGCGACCTTGCAACAGTGGCTCGACGACGGCGCCGCGCTCTACATCTGCGGCAGCCTGCAAGGCATGGCCTCGGGGGTGGACCAAGTGCTCAACGAGCTGCTGGGCGCCGAACAGGTCGAGCGCCTGATCGAACAAGGCCGCTACCGCCGCGACGTCTACTGACCTGCAGGAGCAAGGCCCGCCTGCGATAAGCGCGATGCGGTGTGTCCAGGACACCGCGTTAGCATTCATCGCAGGCGAGCCCCTCTCCTACCCCTGGGCCATAGGCGTGTATCAGGCCGGTTGCAGCTTGCGCTCGAACACCGCCACGCCATCGAGATCACGCAGGATCACGCTCATCTCCGTCGTCTGGCCATCGATCTGCACCTCGCCAAAGAACTGGAACCCGGCGAACGGCGAGGCGTTCTGGGTCGGCGGCGCCTTCTGGAACACCACCTCGGGGCCGAAGGTCTTGTCCAGCACGTTGGGCCCGAAGCTGCCGGCATTCAACGGGCCGGCGACGAATTCCCAGAACGGCTCGAAATCCTGGAACGCTGCCCGGTCCGGGTGGTAGTGGTGGGCCGCGCAGTAATGCACGTCGGCGGTCAGCCACACATGGTTGCGCACCCGGTGCTTGCGCAGGTAGGCCAGCAACTCGGCGATCTCCAGCTCGCGACCCTGGGCCGGGCCCGGGTCGCCGTTGGCGATGGCCTCCCAGCGCGCCACGCCGGGGCTGACCTCACCGTCAGGCACGCCCAGGCCGATGGGCATGTCCGCCGCCACCACCTTCCACTGCGCCTGGGAATCCTTGAGCTCGCGCTTGAGCCAGTCCAGCTGTTCACGGCCGAGGAACGGCTTCTCGCCGCCGAGGTTGTCGTCGTTGGGCCCGCGGTAGCTGCGCATGTCCAGCACGAACACATCCAGCAACGGCCCGTAGCTGAGCTTGCGATAGATCCGCCCGCCACCGTCGGCGCTCTGCCGGCGCATCGGCGCGTACTCCAGCCAGGCCTGGCGCGCACGGCCCACCAGGGTCTGGATGTCCTTGACCATGTAGCGCTCGTCCAGCTGCTTGCTCGGCGACCAGTTGTTGACCACCTCGTGGTCGTCCCACTGCCAGATCTGCGGCACCTCGGCGTTGAATCGGCGCAGGTTCTCGTCCAGCAGGTTGTAGCGGTAGTTGCCGCGATACTCGTCCAGGGTCTCGGCCACCTTGCTCTTGGCCTCGGTGGTGATATTGCGCCAGATGCGCCCACCCTCGGTGGTCAATTGAGCCGGCACCGGGCCATCGGCGTAAATGGTGTCGCCGCTGTGGATAAAAAAGTCCGGCAGGCGCAGGCGCATTGCCTCGTAGATGCGCATGCCGCCGATGTCCGGGTTGATGCCGAAACCCTGGCCGACGGTGTCGCCGCTCCAGACGAAACGGATATCCCGGCGCTGGCTCGGGGCGCTGCGCAAATGGCCGAACCAGGGTTCGCTGGCCACCCCGGTGCGGGCGTCCTCGAAGGTCACCCGATAGAAGATCGCCTGGTTGAGCGGCAACCCGCTCAGGTCCACCCGGGCGGTGAAGTCGGTGCGGGCATCGGCCAGCGGCGAGACCAGGCGCCGCGGGTTGGTGAACATGCTGCGGGTGTCCCACTCCACCACCATCCGCGCCGGGCGGTCGCTGCGGCTCCAGATAATCGCCCGATCGCCCTGCAAGTCCCCGGACTGCACGCCATCGGTGAGCTTGGGTCGATCCTTGACCGAGGCGATCACCGCCGGCGCCAGGCTGGGCATCAACATCCCCGCCCCGGCGATTTGCATGATCCGTCGACGGCCGAGGTTGAACTCGCTCATGGTGACTCCCTGACATGGTCAAAAGAGGCCACCTTAGCCAGCGCCGATGAAGGGGATGTGACAAAGACGCGCCTGGCCCGGGAGCCCCAGGCCAGCCAGCGATTAGTGCATCAAGTCTCTCAAGCTGCCTCTACGGCAGTAACGGGTGCCGATGGATTGATGATGGATTGTGTGTTGCCTGCCTGTTCGGCAATCGAGATGAACAGCACCGATGAACGCTGAAGGCCTGGTTTCTTAGCTGCCTATACGGCAGTGAACGGACGCGAAAAGCGCGCCCTGGTACTGCAAAATTTCTTAGCTGCCTATACGGCAGTGAACGCCCTTGCCGCTGATTTGATTCGAAGGGAACTTTTCTTAGCTGCCTATACGGCAGTGAACTACAGCTCAAGCCGCCCATGGCTGGTGATAGCTTTCTTAGCTGCCTATACGGCAGTGAACATCCTGCTTAGCGCGGTGTTCAAGATTGATCCGTTTCTTAGCTGCCTATGCGGCAGTGAACTAGAGCACTTCTACTCTAACCCCAAGATTTTAAAGAAAGATACGACTCTACAGCGTGTTTAACCCTCTTTTTGTGGGTGCTTGTAACTTATTAATTTTACAAGGCGTACCCCACCACCTCAAAAAGAGGGTCGGCACCATGTGGGTAGTTATAGCGCTCTAGTCGTCTTGGCATCAGTAGGTTAGTGGTTCTTTTCCAACAACGATAAGCGGCAATTTAGCGCTAGGCCTATGCCTGACACGATTTGTAGCTGTGGCGAGGATGCTGAATTCCACCCGAACAATCGAGGCGACCGCCTCTATCAGGTTTAGGGTCGCTATGCGCCCCAGCGGGTGCAAGCTCCCTCGCCACAGGTGATGCGTATTCAGTCAGGGGAAAGACGATGGCCATCGAGCAAGGCATCCACCACGCCGCGAGCCATCTCCACCGAATGCACCAGGGACCAGATCAACCCACGCTCGACGCCGCTGGCCTGCTCGGTGATCTCATCGGACACCTCCTCGGCGGCCTTGAGCAGCATGGACACATGGACCAGGGCCTCCTCGGCACTGATGCCGGAGCGAACGTCGAACAATGAATCGCGCCCCACCGCTGCGGCGACCGTGGGTTTCAGAGTCCGGATCAGCGAACCGGTACGGGTGTTGACCAGAGCATGGAGAATCACCTCGTTGGCCCGGTCATGCTCCGGGTTGCGACGTGAAACAGAAGAGAAAACGGGGGGATCGGGGACGAGCTTTTTCATGGTGGCACTCCTGACTATGGAGCTTTCACCCATCGCTGCTAAACGGAGGGTGGCAGCTGGACGCGGGTTAGCAGACCAGGCAGTCAGGCAAGCCCAGCGCACCCGAAGGTGCCCCGCGTACAGCTGCCATAACGCATTGACCAGCATTCGCATGCTGGTCGGATGGAGATGGAGCTTGGCGTGCCTGAGTTTGGTCGGGCTGCTAAACCCGGTCACTGATGATCAGTGACGACCGGAGACTAGCCAGCAGATTCTTCAGGCACAAGCGCACTGGAGTCTCTCGGAAACCCCTTACAAAAGAAAGAGATTTGGATGGGTGTTGAGCCTGTCGAAGGTTATGAAAAGGCCACAAAATCTTCGACGGATTCAAGATCCAGCGGCCGCTGCGCGCCCGTGCGCAGCCTGCGGCAGCGGCTACACAAAGCGAGTCTGTAGCCGCTGTCGAGCCGGGGCGAGGCTGCGACAAGGACCGCAAGGCCTTCAGCGGATTCAAGAACCGGGCGGCCGCTGCGTGCCCGTACGCAGCCTCCGGCAGCGGCTACACAAAGCGATGCCAAACACGCACACCCCACCCGCGATGCGCCGCCCGGTAGGGCGCGCCGTACGCTGGTGATCTTGATTCACCCGCCCCCTGGGAAGGCCGAGTGCAGGTGCTTATCAGGGGAATGGCGCGCAGCGCCCCTCGACGCAGTCGAGGACATCGCTGGAAGCGATGCCCCTGAGAAGTACCGGAACGAGGGAACCCGAGCGCAGCGAGCGGCCGGACGTGGGGGCAAGCGTTTTTGGTTACTTTTTTGGCGTTTGAAAAAAGTGACCCGCCGTAAGGGCGGAACCATAAGCAAGCCACCCCACCAACAACGGATATGTACACAAACCCAAAGAGCCCGGGCCGGCTCTCAGGCCGCCCCGTCCACCTG